>Ga0316577_10001503_pt1 | contig 11047 bp, 8 predicted proteins | sample S5NA_FD_203073 | JGI IMG/M metagenome (GOLD analysis project Ga0316577, IMG submission 203073) | Rhizosphere microbial communities from salt marsh grasses in Alabama, United States - S5-7_050615r2r1 | ecosystem: Host-associated > Plants > Roots > Rhizosphere | place: USA: Alabama | collected... | reverse complement strand
GTCAGGAGGAGCGCGGCGGTCTGGGCCCCATCCCCGCCCGCCCCGGCGAGCTTGATCGCGATGTCCTTTCCGTAGGGCGTCTGCGGGAACCCGTCGCAGAAACGCTCCGCGCCCTCGCCGGTGGCGCCGATCACCTCGGTGACGCTCTCGGGCACGAAGCTCGGGGGCGGCGGAAGGGGCCAGCTCTCGTCCGGAACCGCGTCTTTCTTGACCCCCAGCGGGAAGACCGGGAGCATCTGCTCCTTCACCCACTTCTCCGCTTCCAGAGGCGTCATCTTGAGGTGGGTCGGACACTCGGCCAGGACCTCGATCAGGGAGAAGCCCTTGCTCTCGACCTGCAGGCGCAGACCCTTCTTGATCGCCTTGGCCGCCTTGACCCGACGCTTGGCGTCGAAGAGCGCCACCCGTTCGACGTAGACCGGCCCGTCCAGGGCCGCCATGAGCTCCGCCACCTTCATGGGCGCGCCGGTGAATCGCGTTCGTCCGTAGGGGCTCGTGGTGGTCTTCTGCCCCATCAGGGTGGTGGGGGCCATCTGCCCACCGGTCATCCCGTAGACCGCGTTGTTGATGAAGACGACGGTGATCGGCACCCCGAGCTGGGCCACGCTCATGATCTCGGCCAGACCGATGGAGGCGAGGTCGCCGTCGCCCTGGTAGCTGAGGACGATCGACTCGGGGTTGGCGAGCTTGTGGCCGAGGGCCACGGCCGGGGCGCGGCCGTGCGCGGCCTGCGAGTTCCCGACATCGAGGTAGTAGTACAGGAAGACGCTGCACCCCACCGGCGAGATGGCGATCGTCCGGTCCTGGACGCCGAGCTCCTCGATGGCGTCGGCGATGTACTTGTGGACCAGGCCATGCCCGCATCCGGGGCAGTAGTGGGTGCTCTGGCCCTTGAGGCCTTCCGCGTGGTCGTGCCGCTCGAAGCGGTCGTAGAAGACGCTCATGCCGGCACCCCCTTCTCGCGACGCATGGCGCGGGATGCGGTCACCCGCTCGACGATCTCCGCCGCCTGCGGGAGGATCCCGCCGGAGTGGCGGACGTGCTCGATCGGCGGGTGGGCCAGGCCGGCCTTGCTGAGGCTCAGCCGAAGCTCGTCCTCCAGCTGTCCGCCGCTGGACGCCTCGACGACGACGAGGCGTTTCGCGCCGGGGAGCAGGTCCTCGATCTGGTTGACCGGGAAGGGCCAGAGCGTCAAGGGCCGGAAGAGCCCCGCCTTGATCCCCTCTCCGCGAAGGGTCTCGACCGCCCCCTTGGCCATGCGCGCCGGGGTGTTGCAGGCCACGACCAGGACGTCGGCGTCGTCGCAGCGGAACAGGTCGGCCCGCTGCTCGTTCGCCGTCATCTCGGCGTACTTCCGCTCGAGGTACTCGTTGTGCTTCTCGAGGTCCGGCTCCGAGAGCTGGATCGAGACGATGAGGTTGCGTCGGTGGGCCCGGTCGCCCCAGACCGCCCAGTCCGGGAGGCCCGGCGCCACCATCCTCTCCGGGAGCGTCACCTTGCCCGTCATCTGCCCGAGGTACCCGTCACAGAGGACCACCACCGGGTTGCGGTAGCGGAACGAGAGGTCGAAGGCGAGCATGGTCAGGTCCAGCATCTCCTGGGGAGTCGAGGGCGTGAGGACGATGCCGTGGGTGTTGCCGTGACCCAGCCCACGACAGGCCAGCTTGATGTCCGCCTGCTCGGGAGCGATGTTTCCCAGGCCCGGCCCGCCGCGCATCACGTTGACGAAGACGCCCGGGACCTCGGCGCCCACCATGTAGGAGATGCCCTCCAGCATCAGGCTGAAGCCGGGCGACGAGGTGAAGGTCATGGCCCGCAGCCCCGCGCCACCGCATCCGTACATCATGTTGACCGTGGCCACCTCGCTCACTGCCTGAACGAAGGCCCCGTCGAGCCTGGGCAGGAGCTGCGCCATGAGCTCCGCCCCTTCGGTGGACGGCGTGATCGGGTACCCGAAGAAGTGACGGCAGCCCGCCAGCAGCGCGCCGATTGCGGAGGCGTAGGTTCCCTTGACCACGAGGGGCCGGGCGGACCCGAGCGGCACCCGGGTGTCCGGGATCGTTTCCGGTTTCTCCGGGGGGATGGGCCGGGGGCCGAAGAGCGTCGCCGGGTCCTCGAGCTCGAAGGTGGACTCCGGTTGCGGCGCCAGCCCGTAGGGCTCCGGGCAGGCGCTCATGCACAGCCCGCAGGCCGTGCAGTTCTCGAGGTCGAACACCACCGGGATCAGCCCCGTCTCCGGGTGGACCTCGGTGCCCGGCTCGATGCAGTGCTTCGCGCAGGACTCGATGCAGCGGCCACAGCCCTTGCAGAACTGCGGCAGGAGGAAAGGCTTTGGCCTCTCCACAGTGGTGGGCATGCTCTTTGACCCCTTTCCGACGCTCAAACGATGCAAACTCCTCGCCACGCCCTTCTGCGCCATGAATCAACGGCATAGAGGGCATGAACGTTCAACCGAGCGCAAGAACTGCGATCATCGTCCACGAAACGGCAGAACTGCCGATGGCCCCTGGCGCCGGTGGTGCGCCCGGTAGGACTCGAACCTACAACCCCGAGCTTAAAAGGCTCTCGCTCTACCATTGAGCTACGGGCGCGGGCCCTCGAAATGCCCGGGTGAGAGCCGGGCGTCCTGACGGGCATGTTAGCACGCAGGTTGCGACTGGCCGCCAGGCCAAGGCTCGCCCGCGTGTCCCTTCTCTGGGGACACGCGGGCGCACGGGGCCTATCTCAAGCATTTCCCTCCCCCTCCGTGGGGAGGGATAGGGTGGGGGGTCATTGAATGATCAGGGCTCCGACCCGCGTTCAGGCCACTAAGAGAACCACGACGCGAGTGCGCTCTGGTCCCGGATGACGGTGTCCTCCCGCTCGGGCCCGGTCGAGACGATCCCCACCTCGGTTCCCACGAGCTCGGAGAGCCGCTCGACGTAGTGTCTCGCCGCCGCCGGGAGGCGATCCCACTGCCGGGCCCCGGGGGTGGGGGCCTTCCATCCCGGGATGCTCTCGAACACGGGCTGGCAGCGCTCGAGCACCGACAGGTCGGACGGGAACTCGTCCAGCGTCTCCCCCTCGAACCGGTAGGCGGTGCAGATCGGGATCTGTTCGAGCTCGTCGAGCACGTCGAGCTTCGTGATCGCGAGGGTGTCGAAGCCGTTCAACCGTGTCGCGTACCGTGCCGCCACCGCGTCGAACCAGCCGCAGCGTCGTGGCCGGCCGGTCGTCGCCCCGAATTCCTTCCCCCGGGCGCGCAGGGCCTCGGCCGCGCCCTCTTCGGCCTCGCTGGGGAAGGGGCCGGTTCCAACGCGCGTGCAGTACGCCTTGGCCACGCCCATGACGCCGTCGATACGCGACGGCGGCACTCCGGCCCCCACCGCCACCCCGCCCGCCGTCGCCGACGAGCTCGTCACGAAGGGGTAGGTGCCATGGTCGAGATCGAGGAGAGTGGCCTGTGCCCCCTCGAACAGGATCGAATACCCCCGGGCCATCTGCTGGTGAAGCACGAGCGACGCGTCCTTGATCTTGCTCCGGTGTCGCTCCCCGAAGGTGACGAGCTCGGCGACGACGCCCTCCCAGTCGACGTCGGGCTTTCGCCCGGCCCCGAGGACGAGTGCCTCGTAGTGGCGCCGAGCCTCCGCCAGCTTCTCCTCGAGGGAGTCGGGACACAGGAGATCCCCCATCGTCACCCCGCGCCGCCCGACCTTGTCCTCGTACGCCGGCCCGGTGCCCCGCAGCGTCGTGCCGAGGGCCCGGCTCCCCCGCTGCTCCTCCGACAGGGCCTCGAGGGCATAGTGGTGGGGCAGGATCAGGTGCACGCGGTCGGAGATCACGAGGTTGTCGCCCACCGCGACGCCGAGCTCCTCGAGCTCGGCCTTCTCGCGGTCGAAGGCCGCGGGGTTGATGACCATGCCGTTCCCGGCGACGCACAGGATCCCCGGGTGCAGTATCCCCGAGGGGATCACGTGGAGGATGAACTTCTTCCCCCCCACGACCACCGTGTGCCCGGCGTTGTGTCCGCCGTTGTAGCGGGCCACGACCTGCACCTTCGGGGTCAGCAGGTCCACGACCTTGCCTTTGCCTTCGTCGCCCCACTGGGCGCCGACGATCACGATGTTGGGCATGGTGGCAGTCGTCGAGGCTCGAGCTATTCGAGGGCGGGCTCCGGCGCCGTCCCCGGCGCCGGATGCAGCGACTCGGCCTCAAAGGTGTAGCTGCACTCCTCCTCGAGCTCACGCAGATCCGCAGCATGAAGCGGGAAGAGCCGGCACTGGGAAAACCGCATCGCGTAGATTCGGCAGGTGTACTGGCCCTCGGCGTCGGTCCCCAGAAACGGACAGCGGAAGAGGATCTTGCAGCACGCCCCGCAGCGGTTGCAGTCCCCCCGGCGCCGGGCGAGCAGGGCGTCGGTGTCCTGGTGCATGACGGTCGTCTGCATGAGGCGCCGCACCTTGCCGCGCAACTGCAACGTCACCATCGTCCAGTCGGACATATCCCTATCCCGATTCCAGCCGTTGAAAGACCGATTCTAGCCCCGATCGGACCAGATTGCAGCCATGCTATATTGCCGCCGCTCCTTCACCCGCGCATGAGCTCGAACACCGAGAGCGAACCGCTGGCCATCGACGGCGGCCGCCTCGACCTCCCCGGCCTCGAGGCGGTCGCGTGCCAGGGCCGCCCGGTCGTCCTCGCCCCCGCGGCCACGGAGGCGGTTCGAGCGGCCAGGCGCGTCGTCGACGACGCCGTGGCCCGAGGCGCGGTCGTCTACGGCGTCACCACGGGCTTCGGCAACTTCGCCGACGTCCACATCCCTCTCGATCGGCTCCGGGAGCTGCAGCTCAACCTCCTGCGCAGCCACGCCGCGGGCGTCGGCGACCCCCTCGGCGAGGCGGAGACGCGGGGCCTCATGCTTCTCCGCGCCAACGTCCTGGCCAAAGGCTACTCGGGCATCCGCCTCGAGACGCTGGAGCTGCTGGTCGCCATGCTGAACCGCGGCGTGCATCCGGTGGTGCCTTCGCGCGGCTCGGTCGGGGCGAGCGGGGACCTGGCTCCTCTCGCTCATCTCGCCCTCCCCCTCGTGGGCGAGGGTGAGTGCACCTTCGAGGGGCGACGCCTCGCCGGTGCCGCGGCGCTGCAGGCCGCCGGGCTCGCCCCGGTGACTCTCGAGCCGAAGGAGGGTCTGGCCCTCATCAACGGCACGCAGCTGACGACCGCGGTGACCGGGCTCGCTCTCGCCGAGGCCCGGCGCCTGGCCCGAACCGCCGACGTGGTGGGGGCCCTCACCCTCGATGCCCTCCGGGGAACGGATGTCGCCTTCGACGAGCGGATCCACGCCGCGCGTCCCCACCCGGGCCAGGCTGCCTCGGCGCGCTGCCTTCGAACCCTTCTCGCGGGGAGCGCCATCCGTGCCTCGCACGAGCACTGCCCGGAGGTCCAGGACGCCTACAGCCTGCGCTGCATGCCCCAGGTCCACGGCGCGCTGCGCGACGCGCTCGCCTTCGTCGAGCAGACGGTGAGCGTCGAGATGAACTCCGCCACCGACAACCCCATGGTCTTCGCCGACAGCGGCGACATCCTTTCCGGGGGCAACTTCCACGGCCAGCCGGTGGCCGTCGCCGCCGACATCCTCGCCATCGCCGCCGCCGAGCTCGGGGCCATCAGCGAGCGCCGCACCGAGCGCCTCGTCAACCCCGCTCTGTCTGGCCTGCCGGCCTTCCTCGCCCGCGACGGCGGCCTGCACTCGGGCCTGATGATGGCGCACGTCACCGCTGCCGCCCTCGCGTCCGAGAGCAAGGCCCTCGCCCACCCGGCCAGCGTCGACTCCATCCCCACCTCGGCGGGGAAGGAGGACCACGTCTCGATGGGAGCCACCGCCGCCCACAAGGCGGCGCAGGTGGTGGCGAACACGCGCCAGGTGCTGGCCATCGAGCTCGTGGCCGCGGCCGAGGCGCTCGAGTTCCGCCGGCCCCTGCGGTCCTCGCCCGCCCTCGAGGCCGTCCACGCCCTGCTGCGGACGAGGGTGGCCCCCCGCGAGCGCGACCGGGTGATCAGCCCCGACATCGACGCCGCCGCCGACCTCGTCGCGTCGGGCAACGTTCTCGCCGCGGCCGAGGCAGTCTGCGGTAGGCTGGAGGCATGAGGAGGCGCCGCCCCGAATGAGCTCTCTTTCCGGCCTGCGCCGGCGTGCCCCCTGGGTCGCGGGGGCCCTCCTGCTCGCCCTCGTCGGCCTTCCCCTGGTCGCAGCGGGCGCGCGCCTCGGCCTGCGCCGTTGGCCCTTTCTCCTCGGCGCCGGGGCGATCCTGCTTCTGCTCGCGGGCTGGCTGGAGAGGCTGTGGCAGGCCCGCGCCCTTCCCCGGCTCCCCTCGACACCCGGGGCCCGGAGGCGATTCCGTGTCTTGCCGGGCGGCCGGGCGGGGAGCCGCCCGCCGGAAACAGACGCGGACGACGATACCGAGGAGCCCAAATGGCTGATGTAACCACGTCGGCGAAGCCCCGCGCCATCCGCGCCCCTCGGGGCACCACGCTCTCCTGCAAGTCCTGGCAGCAGGAGGCGGCGCTGCGAATGCTGATGAACAACCTGGACCCCGAGGTTGCGGAACGGCCCGAGGAGCTCGTCGTCTACGGCGGCATCGGGAAGGCGGCCCGAAACTGGGAGTGCTTCGGGGCCATCGTGCGGTCGCTGCGGTCGCTCGGGAACGAAGAGACCCTCCTCGTCCAGTCCGGCAAGCCGGTGGGGGTCTTCCGGACGCACGCCGCCGCCCCGCGGGTGCTGATCTCGAACTCCATGCTCGTCCCGGCCTGGGCCACCTGGGAGCATTTCTACGAGCTCGACCGCAAAGGACTGATGATGTTCGGCCAGATGACGGCCGGCTCGTGGATCTACATCGGCACCCAGGGGATCCTCCAGGGGACCTACGAGACCTTCGCCGAGGCCGCCCGCCAGCACTTCGGCCCCAGTCTCAAGGGACGTCTGGTGCTCACGGCCGGCCTCGGCGGCATGGGCGGCGCGCAGCCCCTCGCCGCCACGATGAACGAGGGCGTGCTGATCGCGGTCGAGGTGGACCGCCATCGGATCCAGCGCCGGCTCGAGACGGAGTACCTCGACGTGATGACAGAGGATCTCGAGGACGCCCTCGGCCGTGCTCGCGAGGCCACCGAGGCGCGTCGGCCGCTCTCGATCGGCCTCCTCGGCAACGCCGCCGACGTGATCCCCGAGATCGTCCGCCGGGGTGTCGTGCCCGACCTCGTCACGGACCAGACGAGCGCCCACGACCCGCTCAACGGCTACGTCCCGAACGGCATGAGCTACGAGCAGGCCCTGGATCTTCGCAAGCAGGATCCCCCGAGGTACATGGCCGAGGCCCGCCGTAGCATGGGCGAGCACGTGAGGGCCATGCTCGCCCTCAAGGAGCGAGGGTCAGTCGTCTTCGACTACGGCAACAACATCCGCGCCGAGGCGCAGAAGGCCGGGGTCGAGAACGCCTTCGACTTCCCCGGCTTCGTGCCCGCCTACATCCGACCTCTGTTCTGCGAAGGGAAGGGGCCGTTCCGCTGGGCGTGCCTCTCGGGCGACATGGACGACCTCGCCGCCACCGACGACGCCGTCCTCTCCACCTTCCCCGAGGACGAGGCCCTCGCCCGCTGGATCACCCTGGCCCGCGAGCGGGTGAAGCCGCAGGGCCTCCCCTGCCGGATCTGCTGGCTCGGCTACGGGGAGCGGGCGAAGATGGGCCTGGTCTTCAACGACCTCGTCCGCAGCGGAAGGGTCAAGGCCCCCATCGTCATCGGGCGCGACCACCTCGATGGCGGGTCGGTCGCATCACCCAACCGCGAGACCGAGGCGATGAGGGACGGCTCCGACGCGGTGGCGGACTGGCCCATTCTCAACGCGCTGCTCAACGCGGTCGCCGGGGCCACCTGGGTCTCGGTGCACCACGGCGGCGGCGTCGGCATGGGCTACGCAATCCACGCGGGCATGGTCGTGGTCGTGGACGGTACCGACGATGCCGCCGAACGGGTGGAGCGCGTCCTGACGACGGATCCCGGGACCGGGGTCATGCGCCACGTCGACGCCGGTTACCAGCGCGCGATCGAGGTCGCCCGGGAGCGCGGCGTCCGGATCCCGATGCTGGAAGGCCAGTAATGGCCTGAACGCTGGTTGGGCGTCGTTCAGGCCATGCTCATGGCCCGCCGGTAGAGGGACACGTACTCCCGGGCTGAGCGCTCCCACGAGTGGTCCCGGGCCATTCCGTTCCGCATCAGCGTCTCCCAACCCGCGGGGTCGCGCCGGGTGTCCAGCGCCCGGTCGATGGCCCAGATGAGGCCCGTGCCATCGGCATGGTCGAAGCGGAAGCCCGTCCCCCGACCCGTCACCGGGTCCCAGGGCTCGACGGTGTCCACGAGCCCACCGGTCGATCGCGCGATCGGGACGGTTCCGTAGCGCATCGCGTACATCTGCGTGAGGCCGCACGGCTCCGAACGCGACGGCATCAGGAACATGTCGGACCCGGCCACCACCCGGTGAGCCAGCCCCTCGTCGTAGGCAAAGCGCACCGCGAAACGGTCGGGGGCGCGCCGGGCCAGCTCCGCCAACCCTGCCTGAACGTCGACGTCACCCGTCCCGAGGGCGATCATACGCACCGGCCGCCGCAGGAGATCCCACCAGGCCTCGGCCACGATGTCGAAACCCTTCTGCCACACGAGACGCGAGATGATCCCGATCACCGGCAGGTCCGGAGAGCCGGGCAGGCCGAACGCGCGCAGGAGATCGGCCTTGCACGCGCGCTTCCCGTCCAGATCGGCGGCCGTGTAGCGGCGGGCGATCTGCTCGTCCTTGCGTGGGTCCCAGATCTCGTAGTCGACGCCGTTGAGAACCCCGACGACGTCGCCCCCCCGGGTGCGCAACACATCCTGAAAGCCAAGCCCGTGCTCCTCTCCCTGGATCTCCCGCTCGTACGTCGGGGAGACGGTGCTCACCAGCTCCGCGAAGACCGTCCCTCCCTTCAGAAAGCTGACCCCGCCGTGGTACCCGAGCGCGAAGTCGTTGCCGAGATGACGAGGGAGGCCGAGCATGCCCAGGGTGTCCGCCGCGAACTGACCCTGGTAGGCAACGTTGTGGATGGTGAACACGCTCGGGGTCCGACGGAGCGTCGCGTCATCCCAGTAGAGGGCCTTGAGATACACGGGGACGAGCCCGGTCTGCCAGTCGTGGGCGTGGAACACATCCGGACGCTCCCCGCGCGCGCGAAAGTACTCGACCGCGGAGCGGGCGAGAAAGGCGAAGCGCGGCCCGTCGTCGTCCCATCCATAGAGCCCCGAGCGGTCGAAGAATGGTGGGTGCTCCACGAACACGACCTCGACCCCGGCATCGGTCCGCGTCCGGTGGAAGCCCGCGGTGCGCGGGACAGCGTCAACCGAAACGGGGACTGGGCCCGCGAGCTTCCCCGGCGGTGGAGAGATCGACCCGTATCTCGGCAGAACGACGGTGACCCGATGGCCGAGTCGGACCAGCGCCTTCGGGAACGCCGCGGAGACGTCGGCCAGGCCTCCGGTCTTCGCGAACGGGACCATCTCCGGTGTGATGTAGGCGACGTGGAGGGTGTCGGCCACGTTGTGTCTCTCCAGGAAGGCCAGAGGCTAGCACGGGGTACCGATGAGGTCAGCACCCCCGCGCGGAGGCTCCGGGTGTTAGGCTGCGTCATGCCTCGGCGGCTGGGCCAACACTTCCTGCGTGGGGCCTTCGTCGATCGGCTCCTCGACGTGGTCGACCCTCAGCCGGACGAGGTGTTCTTCGAGATCGGACCCGGCGCGGGGGCCCTGACCGCGCCCCTGGCCGAGAGCGCCTCGCGCGTCGTAGCGATCGAGATCGACGCCGGTCTCGCGCGTCGCGTTGCCGCGACCGCACCACCGAACGTCGAGATCGTCCAGGGCGACGCCCTGAAGATGGACCTTCGCTCCCTCGTTCCCGAGGACAGCCGCGTCGTGGGCAACCTGCCGTACTACGTTTCGAGCCCGCTCCTCCGCCGCATCCTCGACCTGCGGGACCGGGTGCGCGACGCACACGTCATGCTCCAGGACGAGGTGGCACGCCGAATCGCCTCACCGCCGGGCTCGCGAAGCTACGGAATTCTGTCGGTCCTCTACGCCCTCTGGGCCGACGTGGACGTCCCTCTGCGGTTCCCTCCGGAGGCCTTTCGACCCCCGCCCCGCGTGTCGTCCGCCCTCTTGCGGGCCCGCTTCCGGGACGAGCCCCGGGCGGACGTCCCGGATCTCGAGAGTTTCGAGCGATTCCTTCGGCAGGCCTTCGCACGTCGGCGCCGGACTCTTGAAAACAATCTGCAAGATAGCTATCCTAAGCTCAAGGATTACTTGAGGTTCCTCAACCTCGAGGGGTCGCGTCGGGCGGAAACACTAGGTGTTGTGGAGTTCGCGGCACTCTGGCGTGCGCTGAAGGCAGGTTGAAGCGGGCTTGAGTATTCAGACGGCCGGGCCGGGCGACACCAGTCCCCTGCGGCTCGTTCCGCTCGGCGGACTCGGAGAGTTCGGTCTCAACGCGATGGTGGTGGAGTGGGAGGATCACATTCTCCTCCTGGACGCGGGCATGCTGTTTCCGTCGGCGGAGATGCCCGGTGTCGACTCCATCGTCCCCGACTTCGCCTACCTTGCGGAGCGCGCCGACCGCGTCCGCGCCATCGTGCTCACGCACGGACACGAAGACCACATCGGCGCCCTCTACTACGCCCTTCAGTCCGCGCCCGCTCCGGTCTACGGCAGCCGGCTGACCCTCGGGTTCGCCCGCAAGCGCCTTCAAGAGCGCGGCGTCTCCCCCGACTTCCGAACCCTCATTCCCGGCGAGCCCGTCGAGGTCGGACCCTTCCGTCTCCACCCCATCCGCGTCGCCCACAGCGTCCTCGACAGCCTCGCCCTCGCGATCGAGACGCCGGCCGGGGTGCTGCTCGCGAGCGGAGACTTCAAGATCGACGCCGGCGCCCCGCCGGAGGAGAGGACCGACCTCGATGCAATCTCCGCCTGGGGTGAGCGCGGAGTGCTCGTGCTGCTT
>Ga0316577_10001502_pt1 | contig 11047 bp, 9 predicted proteins | sample S5NA_FD_203073 | JGI IMG/M metagenome (GOLD analysis project Ga0316577, IMG submission 203073) | Rhizosphere microbial communities from salt marsh grasses in Alabama, United States - S5-7_050615r2r1 | ecosystem: Host-associated > Plants > Roots > Rhizosphere | place: USA: Alabama | collected... | reverse complement strand
GTGGAGCAAAACGCGCACATGGCGCTGCAAATTGCCAACCGCGGTTATGTTTTACAAACCGGGGAAATTGTCCTGCAAGATACGGCCGAAGCCCTGCAAAAGAATGAAATGGTCCAAAAGGTCTACCTGGGAATTGATTAGTTCAGGCTAATAGTTCATCAAGCATTTACCGGGTCTATTCGCTTGAATAGACCTTTTTCATCATACGAGCCGAAAAATATGGATTTGCAAGTGCTTTCAGCCGCGGATGTCGTAGCCTCCCTGCCAATGGCCGAGGCAATCGGAGGCATGAAATATGCCTTCGCCCAGCTTTCGACCGGCCGCGCTGAAGCCCCTTTACGCACACATGTAGCAACAAAAAATATTGGGTCAACATTGGTAATGCCTGCCTTTCTTGCCGACAGCGGAGATTTGGCTGTAAAAGTAGTCTCCGTATTCCCAAACAATTCTCAACTTGGGCTGCCGACTATCCATGCTCTTGTCTTAGCCCTCGACGCGGAGATCGGGAAACCTCTGGCTTTATTGGAGGGCAGCAGCCTGACAGCTATTCGTACAGGCGCTGTATCGGGGGCGGCTACCGATCTCCTTGCTCGTCAGGATGCCCAAATTGTGGCCATTTTCGGCAGCGGTGTTCAGGCACGTACACAACTGGAAGCCGTCTGTACCGTCCGCGATATCCAAGAGGTGCGTGTTTTTAGTCTACTCCCCGCCCAGGCCGGCCAATTCGCCCGTGAAATGGCTGGGAGAGGGCCCATACCACCAGCAATTACAGTAGCAAAGGATGCCAACAGTGCTGTCAAGGATGCCGATATTATCTGTACTGCGACCACCTCGTCCACACCTGTCTTCGATGGGCAATACCTCAAACCCGGCGCGCATGTCAATGGCGTAGGTTCATTTACGCCGCAAATGCAAGAAAATGATTTACAAACAGTAAAACGCTCCCTGGTCATCGTTGATTCGCGGGCGGCAGCCCTGCAGGAAGCTGGAGACCTGATTATTCCCTTGCGAGCGGGAGATATCACCCCCGAACACATCGCTGCTGAGCTAGGTGAACTTGTCGCCGGCATTTATCCCGGACGTACCTCATCATCACAGATCACATTTTTCAAATCTGTTGGTATTGCCGTGCAGGACGCCGCCGCGGCCAGTATCGCCATCAGCAATGCGCGAGCCAATGGCCTGGGCTCGACAATCACACTCTAATGTTCACGCAGCTGATCCGAATCCCAGGGTTACATCTCACACTTTCACCGTGAAAGCAAGATCGAACCGGGCTGTGTTCCCTGTGACTCTTTATAAACGTTAAGTTCAAGATGACCTATCTTGCCCGCGTCTGGCAGCTTGCTATACTTGCCTACCCTGTATGGGAGCAAAAGGACAGGGATTATGAGTTCTTCAACCCGAAAAATAAGCATTATCTTGATACTCCTGGCCATACTGGCTACTACAGCATGCCGGGAGACTAATCTTGTTGTACCAGAGGTAAATCCCACGACCACACCGGGAACTGAGGAGCCTACAATTGCCCCCATTCCCACCCGCGAACCGAATTTTGTTGTTATCGCAACAGATGCGCCGCTGCCTCCCTTTACAAATTTTGATCAGTTCGGTGCTATAGAAGGTTTTGACAAAGAGGTGATGGACAATATCGCCAGGATTGCCGGTTTTGAATATGAATTTGTCGTAACGCCTTCCCAGGGTGTTCTTGAGCTCCTGGCATTAAATGATAGCAACGACTTCGACGCCGCCATGTCCTCATTGCTCATACCAGACTCCACAATAGATGATATCGCCTTCTCGAACCCCTATCTGGAGATGGGGCAGGTAATGGTGATCCTGGCTGATGAGAATGAGATAACCGGGCCGGAAGCTTTACGCCCGGGCATAGCGGTTGGAGTGCAGAGCGACAGCCAGGGAGAAATCACGGCGAGGGATATTCTACAGGTTCAAGAAAAAGACCTTTTCAATGAATATGAAAATCCAAATCAGGTTGTGCAATCACTTATCGATGAAACTGTACGTGCAATTATCATTGATAGCGAGAGCGCCGAATACTTCACTCAGGCTTTTCCACAACAATTAAAGGTCGCCGGCGGTGAGGGGCGGGATGCCTGGATTAGTGAAAAATCTTACGGTATCGCCGTTAACGCGAATGATACTGAACTATTAAACAGGCTCAATGAGGCTATAGCCCAACTCCAAGAGGGTTCCACCCTTGATGAAATAACAGTCGCCTGGTTAATACGCGAAGATGCAAGAGCGGAAAGCATAAATCCGGGAGAATCCCGCGTAGGGACGCCGGAAGAGGAATTCTTCATCGGAATCCTCGGCCAGCTGCAAGATTTGGATCCCGCCACCCTGAACGCTGATTTCATCAACTGGGAAATCATGCAAAACACAATGAGTGGACTCTATCAATTTAACACTGACAATGAGCTGGTGCCGCTTTTGGCGGAAGATTTCCCGCAAGTCTCTGAAGATAAGCTCGAGTATACCATCCGCCTAAAACCCGGCTTACAGTTTCCCGACGGCACAAATTTAACGGCTGAGGATGTTCGTTGGTCAGTTATTCGCTCATCGCGCTTGGGAAATTTTCTGGTCAATGGTTTTCTACGAGATACCAACGAAGATGGCTTTGCCGATGTAGATGCCGTCCAGGCGTTGGATGATACGACAGTAAAGTTTATTTTGAATGAACCTACGTCTTATTTCCCAAGCGTTCTGGCTACACCACCGTTTTTTCCTATCAGCAGCGATTGTTATCCTGAAGCAGCGGCCCCCGGGAGTATTTGCGGGGGATTAGGCCCTTACACAATTTCCAGCTGGGAAGCTGGTGATCGAATTCGGTTAGAAGCCAACCAGAATTGGCCTGGTGAACAGGCGCCCCAATCGCAAAACATTACAGTCCGCTTCTATAATGATATCGACAGTCTGCGAAAATCTTTGGCTGAATTTCAATCGATAGACATGGCCTGGACCGGGCTGCCTTTTAATGATTTTCTTGACTTGCAGAACCAGGATATGGATGAAGATGGAACGAATGATTTTATCCCATGGAACGGACCGTCGACATTCAAAAGCTATCTTATGTTTGAGCAGAAAACTCCTCCTTGGGACAATATCAAAGTGCGCCAGGCCGTAGCGTACGCCCTGGATCGACAGGCAATTGTAGATGAGGTTTTTGCGAACCGCCGCCTCCCATTACTCAGCCCCATTCCTGATGATGTACCCAACGCCATTTCAGTGCTTCCCGAAACAGATTTGGTTCAGGTGGAATCGCTTATGTTGGAAGCCGGCTACACACGAGAAAACCCGCTGGCTATCATGCTTTGGTATGTCAATGACGGCCGTTATAGTGATGTTGAAGAACAATATATCAACGCAATCAAAGGTCAATTAGAAGCAACCGGCCTGTTCCAGGTTGAGGTCAGCGGTGCGCCCTGGGATCAATTCCGGGTTCAAATCGCCGAGTGTGGCTATCCCGCATTTCTCTTAGGTTGGCCCACACCCGGACAGCCGGTCAATTATCTTGATTCCAGCAGCTGGACTGATTTTTTCGTTGAGAATACGGACAGTATTTTCTGCTCGAATTATCAAAGCGATGAGATGGATGCCCTGGTTAAGGCCTCGCGAGAAGAATTAGACAGTGAAGCGCGCGCTGTCATTATCGGGGAATTACAGGAACTGTGGGCCAAGGAACTACCGACTTTAGATATCACCCAAGAGCCGCGCCATGCCCTCTCTCTGGACAAGGTTAGGGGCGTGGCCATTGACGCCCTGGGCATGCTACATTACGAGCAATTGGCCAAATCAGTAGAGTAAAGAAAAAACGCCGGGAATATTCCCGGCGTTTTTGATCTCGAAGCAAAAGATTAACTTCAGATCACTGTTTGCGCTCAAGGGCGCGTTTGCGTGGGCCAACTAGCGGTTCTTCACCATCTAACAAACGTTTGATATTCGGCCTCAACGCCCAAACAACAACAGCTGCCGATGCCATGCCGCCAACCATATAAGCGATGGTATGGGAATAGCCGGGCACACCGGTTGCATACAAAATAAAAAAGGTCACGGGGATGACGGCCGCCATAGCCAGGGAAGCTACTGAAGCCATGCCCACCCCAATTAAGAAGATAATCATGACAATCCAGCTTATTGGGAACATAGGCCACCAGACGGCCGATGACCAACCCACGTTCGGTCCTGTTCCGGCGCCTCCGCGCCAGCCTAGAAATATGGACCAATTATGTCCGACAACGGCCATGACGCCGGCAACAACCGTGAGCCAGGGATACCAATCGTCGCTGAGCTGTGGCGCGAGGAAGTGACGCACCAACCAAACAGCAGCAAAACCCTTCAACACATCACTCAAGGCGGTTATGATTCCTGTCCCAATGCCGGCCGCACGATAGGAATTCGTGCCTCCGGTGCGACCGCTGCCAACCTCCAGGATGTTGATTCCCTTTGTTGCCTTTACATAGAGGTATCCAAAGGGAATAGCGCCACAGATGTAGCCGATTAGTCCTGCCAATAATAAGTAAAAGTTTTGCAATCTAATTGCCTCCTTTTAACAATTTTGTATTCGTTAAAACCCATTTCCATGCTATTAGTTACACGACCTGAATTTTTACTTCTTGATATTTATCCCGCGCCAATAGAAAAGCCCGCAGTGAAGGTTCAGCCCGATCCCGTAAAGAAATGATGATCTGCGGTAAATCTGGGTAATAACCCTGCGCCAGATCGGTTGCTGAAGGATTTGATGGACCTTGTGGATGAGAATGATAGGCAGCCATTAAATCAAGTCCATTATTTTCCATATCCAACATCGCTTCAAGTTGTTGGAGCGGGTTCATTTCAAATGCTACAGGACTTTTCAAAACATTTTCAATCATCGTGACGATGGTCGCTTTTCCATCCCGGCCGCCTATGAATCCACAAGCTTCTAGTGGAAACACTTCCTGGCAGTGTGCCAGCATTAATGCATAGACAGTCTTAGTTATCATTAAATTCATCAGGTCATTCGCTACAGACTTCAAGTGTAAGCATAGCAGCAGCAAGAGAGGCAGTCCAATAAAAAATCTTTGATGGATGATTCATATTCACCTCGTCATTTCTTTAATCAAGATTGGTCCAATTTTTAAAAATCTATATCCGTTATCATACAGCGATTGAAATTGGACCAATCTAATCATGTTCAAGGTAGCAACTTGGGTTCATTAACTCAAGTTGTCACCGTGTTATTGCTTTAATCAAGATTGGTCCAATTTTTAAAAATCTATACCCACAATCAGATAGCGATTAAAATTGGACCAATCTGATGATATTTAAGGTAGCAACTTTGGATAATTAATAGAAAGATCGTAGCCGCTTCCTGGTTTTCTATCATTCGGTTAAACAGGGTTATACAGTACAATAGCGGTTGCAGGTAAGAAGATCGCTTATAAAGCAGTTAATCAACCTGTCTGATTGAGCAATCCGGAGGTTCTTGAATGTGCATCAGCAGCATCGCGCATAATTGTTTTGTCCCCCCATATATGTTGCGAGAGATATACCAAAACGGCACGGCCGTTCAGCAAAAGCATGCCCAACAAAATTTAGCCAGTTCATGGCAGTTTAGGGTTGAACGCGCCGCAACTACCGGCGCCATGTCTGTTCTTGAAGCAGACGACTTCGCTGTATCGACTGTGATGGAAAGACTTGTTTACGATGCTGAGCACGGCACGCTGCTTCCAGGACGTCTTGTCATGGGTGAAGGGGATCCACCAACAGATGACAAATCTGGTGACGAAGCCTATGAGGGGGCAGGCGCTACCTACGAACTATTCAAACAGGTATATGGACGAAATTCCATCGACGGCCGTGGCATGCCCATAGTTTCAACCGTTCATTACGGGGTCGGTTATGATAATGCCTTCTGGAATGGAAACCAGATGGTTTACGGCGACGGGGATGAAGATTTACCACTTGATCAGAGGCTGTTCAATCGTTTCACCATCTCAATGGATATCATGGGCCACGAACTGACCCATGGAATCACGCAGTATGAAGCGGGATTACTTTATAACGGTCAATCTGGTGCGTTGAATGAGGCTATTTCTGACATCTTCGGCATTCTGGTGAAACAGTATTATCACGACATCTCCGTCGACGAGTCAGATTGGTTGATCGGGACAGGATTGTTTACAGAGAATGTATCCGGCATCGCCATCCGCTCAATGAAGGAGCCCGGCACAGCCTATAATGATCCAATACTGGGCAAGGACCCGCAGCCGGGTCACATGGATGATTATGTGAATACGATTGAGGATGCCGGCGGCGTACACATCAATTCCGGAATTCTTAACCGCGCGTTCTACGTCATGGCGATGGAGTTAGGGGGTAAAGCCTGGGAGAAAGCTGGGCAGATCTGGTATGTCACATTGAGTGAAAAATTGTTCGCCAACGCAGATTTCGACGACGCGGCTCGGCTAACCTATGAGGCGGCGGGCGAACTGTATGATAGCGGCAGCCTGGAACAAAAAGCGGTTCGTTTTGGCTGGGAAGAAGTTGGTTTATCTGTCGGTGAAATTGATGAGGGTGATGGTGGCAATAACGAAGACCCGGATAACTCCGGAACCGTAATACAAAGGCGTGGTTGTTTCGATTCGTTCATGAACAACGACTTCATTCGCCGATTATTCGGCCGTTTCTGAGGCGACTATTATCCGGGGAGCAGAGAGATGACTATGCAGATTTATTTCAAACGCAGCGGCGGGTATATGGGAATTCCGATGCAGGGGGAAGTTGACACATCTTCCTTACCTGCTGAACAGGCGGAAATCATCGAAAATATGCTGGATGAGGCTCAATTCTTTGATCTGCCATCTGATCCTTCCGCCCAAACAAATGGGCCAGATCGCTTCACCTATGAATTAAAAGTGATTAGGAATAATGCTGAGCACACCGTATATTTCTCTGAACAAAATGCGCCGGTAGAGATCAATACGCTTGTACGCCATTTAACGACCCTCGCCCGGCGCCATGCCGCAGACGAGTCTGAATCGGAATCAGAAACCCGTTAAAAGCTGTTTACGCGCCGCTGCCAGCTGCTCTTGCAGTGCGGCAGGCGAAGTGCCACCGCTGATGTCGCGCTGCGCTAGAGCGAAGTTTACAGTCAGCACTTGCGAAACATCCTCGCCAAACAACGGGCTAACCGCACGAAATTCATCCAGGCTCAGTTCGGTTAACGTCTTCGCCTGTTCTTCGGTCATGCGCACCAACCGGCCAATATAGCCATGCGCTTCTCGAAAAGGAACGCCTCTTTTAACCAAATAATCAGCCAATTCAGTTGCCAGGAGACCTGCCTCCAATTGAGCTGCCATCCCTTGAGCATTGATTTCTAAGGAACGCAGCAGGCCGGCCATGATCGGCACCATCATGGCTAAGGTGTCATAGGCATCAAAAACCGGTTCTTTATCCTCTTGCAAATCCTTGTCATAGGTCGAGGGCAAACTCTTTAGTGTGGCCAAAAGCCCGGTCAGATCGCCGATCAAACGGCCGCTTTTACCCCGCGTCAGCTCAAGGGTGTCCGGATTCTTTTTTTGCGGCATGATGCTTGACCCCGTACTGTACGCGTCGTGCAGACGAATAAAGCCAAACTCACTGCTGTTGAAAAGGATCAACTGCTCCGATAAGCGGCTGAGATGCAGTCCCAACATGACCGCGGCATAGAGGAAATCTACGGCGAAATCACGATCAGAAACGCCGTCGATGCTGTTGGCGCTGATGCTGTCAAATCCTAGTTCAGCGGCTAAAAATTGGCGATCGATGGGGAAAGTCGTTCCCGCCATTGCCGCCGAACCCAGGGGGAGAACAGAGGCAGCGTCACCCACTGCTTTAAAGCACCGGCGGTCACGTACCAGCGGCCAGAAGAAGGAAAGCACCCAATGCCCCCATGTAACCGGCTGGGCATGTTGCAAATGGGTGTAACCCGGCATTGGGAGAGTAAGATTCTCTGCGGCGGAATCAACTAAGGCGCTTTGCAAATCGGCAATCCAGCTATCCACCTGCTCACAGGCGGCCATTACCCACAACCGAAAATCAGTCGCGACCTGATCATTGCGGCTGCGACCGGTGTGCAATTTGCCACCGACGGGTCCAACCAGTTCGGTCAATCTGCGCTCAACGGCCGTATGGATATCTTCATCTGTCGGCAAGAACTCAAAAATCTCGTTAGCGAATTCCTCTCGGACACTTTTCAAACCGCTGATGATTCGCGAAGCCTCATCCTCGGTCAGAACATCTGCCTTGGCCAACGCTTTGGCCCAGGCGATGCTTCCGGCAATATCCTGGGCATAAAGCCGCTGATCGAATTGGATGCTGGCGTTATACCGAAATACCAACGCATCCGTTTGTGAAGTAAATCGTCCACCCCAAAGTACACTCATTTGTTTTTCTCCCAATTCAGCTGATCAGTAGTTCAGCTTTTTAGCATTTCAGCCGGCTGCGGGGCTATACGATACCAATACTGGTACTGTTCCCGAAAACCAAGCTGTTGGTAAAGAGCCTGCGCGGGTTGGTTATTTACCATGACTTGTAAATAAGCATTATCGGCGCCCTTATGTTCACCCCAGGCAAGGATACTTTCAGTCAGTTGACGGCCGTATCCCTTTCGACGTTTGCTGTCCCGGGTCACTATATCGAACAAACCAATAGTTTCTCCCTGCATGACGCCCAGACCACAGGCCACTACAGCAGTGCCGTCGGATAAAACCATGGGGCATAAATGACCGATAACACGCCGCAAAATCGCTTCATGGGTCTTTACATCCCTACGACCTGGGTTCAGGTCATGAAAGATATCCAGCCAGTCAGCCAATTCAATAACGCTTGCTCCGGCGGCCAGTTCAAACTCTCCCATCAACGGCCGTCCTTGAACACTTGTCAGATCTATCTTCTCATATGCACGGGCCGCCAACCTGGTATCCAGTCCGGCAATATTATTTACCTGTGCCAATCTGAAAATCGGCCGCAGGCCCTGTTGTAGATACTGTTGGGCACAGAACTCGATTTTGGCATCGATATCCAATTCACCGGCATAGAAAGGCGTCACGGAATTCGCGCGTTTGGTATAGCCATCGGCAAAACGCAGGATCCAACCATCATAGAGCAGCACACTCAGAGCCGGCCAGGCGTTCAAGGACGCCTCTTCAATTTGACGGCAGAAGCTCATGAGCGGTAATCAGCATTAATCGAAACATATTCATGGGTTAGGTCGCTGGTCCAAACCGTGGACGTTCCATCACCCTGCTGTAATTCGAACAATATTTTGAATTCCGGTTCAGCGAATATAGCGGCTGCGTCGGCCTCTTGATAACGGGTCGGCGTGCCGTTATCCAGCAGGTGTAGTTCTCGCGATTGTTTTTTACCGGCCCACAGCGCCGTTTTATATTGGTCAAAGGGTACACCGGCACGCCCGGCGGCAGCCAGGATACGCCCCCAATTGGCGTCACTGCCGGCAAAGGCGGTTTTAACCAGGGCGGACGTGGCAATCGTATTGGCTATTGTGTGAGCAGCCAGATCGTCTTCGGCTCCGGCAACAGTGATTTCTACAAATTTACTAGCTCCTTCCCCATCACGAACAACTTGTTGGGCCAGGTATCTGGTCAGGCTGTTGAGCGCCTCCTGGAACAAAGTAATGCTTTGCTCATCCCCAACCTTCACACCGCTGTTTCCATTGGCCATGAGCAGTATCGTGTCATTAGTGCTCGTGTCGCCATCTACGGAAATGCGATTGTAACTCTGGTCAACGGCCGTCCGCAGACAAGCCTGTAGAAGCTCTGCTTCTATGTCCGCATCCGTGGTGTGGACGCCGAGTAAGGTGGCCATATTGGGATGAATCATGCCCGCACCCTTAGCTATCCCACCAATGGTGATTGGGCCGTCCGCCAGTTCAATACGGACAGCAGCATATTTCGGCCGTGTATCGGTGGTCATGATCGCTTCCGCCGCCCACGGTCCTGACTCTGTTGACATATTTTGGGCAGCTTGATTAATACCGGCGATCACTTTTTCCATCGGCATTTGCACACCAATCACGCCTGTCGATAAAACAAGGACCTCGTCTGCTTGACAATCCAGTACAGCGGCGGTCGCCTCCTGCACCCGGGTGGCGTTTTCTAACCCCTGGGCGCCGGTACAGGCATTGGCATTGCCGGAATTGACTGTTACAGCATGAATGCTGTTCTTGTTATCCGCAAGTGTTTGCCTATCGATGATCACCGGGGCAGCGACAACCTGGTTGCGCGTAAACACGGCCGCCGCCTGGCAAGGCTGCTGAGAATACACAAGCGCCACATCAAGACTGGCATCCTTAATTCCACTCGCCGCCGTACCGGCTAAAAATCCATCCGGAGTAGTAATACTTCCATCTGTTAAGAAGTCCATTGATCACCTTTTGAAACATCTCCGAGGTCTTATGCACATACCTTCCGCTGTAGAAAGCAGCCAAAGACCTCGGAGTGATTTTATTTATTAATCGCGTTTGAATTTCGAATAATCGGGAGCAGCGTAATGCGTTTTACCGCCATTGCTGACTTCCATCATCGCTTGCACTTTCATCTGCAAGCCGAAGAGGGTGATAAAGCCCACTGCATCCTGCTGATCATAAACATCTTCCTGCCCAAACGTGGCGAAATCCTCGCGATAGAGGCTGTTGGAGCTGTATCGACCGGCGACAATAATATTACCCTTATACAGTTTCAGTTTCACCCACCCGGTCAGCGCTTGCTGTGTTTCGTTAATAAAGGCCTGCAAGCTCTCACGCAGTGAATGATACCATTTGCCGAAATAAACCAGCTCGGCATAGCGCAGGGCAATCTCTTCTTTGTAATGGCTGGTGTCCCGGTCGTGGCAGAGAGATTCCAGCTCACGATGGGCGGAATAAAGAATCGATCCGCCGGGGGTCTCATAGACGCCGCGCGACTTCATACCAACCAGGCGATTCTCCACCAGGTCAATACGGCCGACGCCATGCTTCGCGCCAAGTTTATTCAATTCCTCGATCAAG
>Ga0316577_10001500_pt1 | contig 11056 bp, 4 predicted proteins | sample S5NA_FD_203073 | JGI IMG/M metagenome (GOLD analysis project Ga0316577, IMG submission 203073) | Rhizosphere microbial communities from salt marsh grasses in Alabama, United States - S5-7_050615r2r1 | ecosystem: Host-associated > Plants > Roots > Rhizosphere | place: USA: Alabama | collected... | reverse complement strand
CGACGCCTGAGGGGTGGGGTCGAAGGGCTGGACGTTGCCGGCCTGATCTCGGGCCCGGGCCCTGAACTCGTAGAGTGCATCGTGCTCGCCGCCCGTGAACTGGGCAGAGGTCAGGGTGGTGCCCGAAAGCCACATGAGCCACGCACCCTGGTCAATGCGGTACTCGACATCGAAGGAGGCAAGCCCTGACCCGCCGACGTTGTCCGAACCGTTCCAGAATACGTGAAAGGACTGTGTGTAGGTATTCGCGGGCAGGCTCTGGACCGCAGCGGTGGGTGGAATGGCATCAACGGTGGTCTGTGCTTGGGCCACGCCCCAAACTTGAACGTTCCCGGCATGGTCCACGGCCCGGGCCCGGAACTGATAGTTCACGCCGTTTAGGCCGCCCTCAAAGGTCGCGGAGGTGCTGGTCACCTGCCGCTTCCAGTCGGTCCACTCGCCGCCGTTGGCATTGTACTGGACGTCATAGTAGGCCAGCCCACTGCCACCCGTGTCCGTGCCGCTCCAGGATACGGTGAACGAGGATGGGGACCAGACCGGTAGCGGGGCGACCGTGGCCACCGGTGCGGTAGTATCAGTCGAAACGGTATAGTCGACGACCAGCCGGGGATAGAGGCTATTCTGGGCATTGATGGAGTAGAAGAAGCGTTGGCGTGCCGCAGAAGGCGTCTCGTCGCCCTGGACAAAGAGGCCGTAGTTGGGGTGGGTGCCAAAGAGCCACTCCTTGACCAGGGGGGTGAGGTCATGCTCGATCCAGCCTATCACGGGCGGGATCCAGGTTTCGCCGGTGACGCTGCCCCAGTTTGGCTGGTGGCTGTTCCAGGTTACCAGGTTCTCATCCCAACTGTCCAGGAGATGCCGGCCCCGGAACAACATGTTGCTGTCGTCCTCGTGTCTGAACTGGTAGCCCTTGAGCACGGCACTGTTGATAACCGCCTGGCTAGGAATGTAGCGGGCGACGTCGAAGTACAAGAACGCCCGCAGCGCCCCGTCTTGGGAGGATGTGCCATCCCAGCCCACGCGAAGCTCGGAGGCCTGGCCAAAGTTCTGGCTGGGCTTGTTGGAGGCGATGTAGGTGTCCTGGCCAACCGGAATCTCGACGATGGTCTGTATGGCGTTGGGCAGCACGATTTCCTCGAGCACCTTTGGCTCCAGCTCGGCTGCCAAGACGGCGTCGGTCGGGCCATCCAAGACCGGCATCTCATCCTCTGTCGCCGGAACGATGGCCTCTGTCTCTGCCGCCAAAGGTGCCTGGCCGTCTTGGTTCTCGGCCGGTTCCTCCGTAGCCTGGACGGCAGGACCGATGCCTGCCGCACTGATCAGCAGCATGGCTAATAGCAGGGCCAGCCCTGCATACCATGCCCGGTGAGCGCCAGATCTTTTTGACGCGATCCCTGTCCTCATCGCCCATCCCTCCTTATGGTCTGTTGGGTGCGCAAGTACAGCACCTTCCGTTCCACCGAACTCCTGTCCAGACCCGCGGCCTGCGAGGCTGGCTCTTCCCTAGCGACAAGGATCATAGTCCCTGCCCAAGATTACACGCATATCTACCTGCTGGCCCGGATCGGGCTGCTGGATCACATTGGCTGGTTTGACCTGTAGCAGGCTCGCCAGGCTGGCCAGCGCCTCCGGCTGATGATTGAAGACGATGATCTGCGTCGCCTCATGATCGGCACGATCCGCGGGCCCGCTGCTCGCGACCCGGAACCCCTCCCAACGGAGCTGGTCGTCGGCGATCAGGTCGAGCTGGCTGCGCCCGGTGCCGTTCTGGACCTCGATGCGCGCCGTACCGTTGGTGGATACATCCCTGGCTGCAGCCGGTGCGTAGAGGCGGGCGACCACCTCCTGGACCCGTTCCGGGATGGGCAGCAGCACGCTCGCCCCGGCGGGCGTGGTCCACTCCTGGACCTGACCGCGGCCAATCGCCAGGCTGCGCACCCGCTGCGGCTCGAGGTCCAGGGCCACCGGAGCCAGGGCCAGGATGTCGCCCAGATGGAGGTCGGTGGCAAAGGCACCCTTCATCGCCGACCACAGCCCCGGGATCTTGAACACCGTCTCGGGGCTCTTGAACTGGTACCAGACCGACTTCAAGAACCGCTGCTGGCGCTGGGCCCGATCAAAATCGCTATCGCCGCGGCGTGTGCGCACGTAGCGCAAAGCCGTCTCGCCGTCAAAGTGATACAGCCCGGGGTTCAGGATCATCTCCTGTTCAGCATCGGATAGCGGGGGCTGGTAGCGGAGGTTGACCCGGCAGGGCACTACCATGTCCACCCCGCCCAACTCGTCCACAGCGCGAGAAAAGCCCTCGTACCCGACCCGCGCCCAGTGGTCGATGTGGATGCCCAGGTTCTCCTCGATGGTGCGCATGAGCAGGCCTGGTCCCTTGCCGTCCGGGTATTTGCTCCGCTGCCCGATGCGGTGGGCGATGTTGATCCGGCCCCAGCCGTAGGTGGGGATATGGACCCACAGATCACGGGGGATGGACAGCATGGAGACCTGTTTCGTGCTGCGATTCACCACGGCGACGATGAGCGTGTCGGTGTTCATATCCAACACATAGTCCCTGTCGCCGCCGATGAGCAAGATGGTGAACACGTCCTCGGTCAGCTCGGTCGTGGGCACCGGGCTCGGGCTCTCGGCCGGGGAAAGGTTGGGGGCCGGGGTGCTGGTCCAGGTCGCCGTTGGCGATGGCGTACGGGTCGGTGCGGGTGTGTTGGTCGGCGTGTGGGTCGGCGAGGATGTGGGTAACGGCGTGGCGGTTGCTGATGGAGCTGCTGTGAAGGCGTCTATCGTCGTGGCACTGTGTTCGACAGGATAGGCAACCGCCGGAACCGTGGGCAAGCCTGTCAGCGTTGGAGATCGGGTCGGCTCTGGACTGGCTGTGGCGCTGGCCGCAAGCGAAGGGTCGCCAATTCCTGCTCCGGCAGGGAGTGCGACTGCCGCGGGACTGATCCCGCAGCTCGCCAGCAGATTGGCCAGGACCACCAACACCAGGAACAGCGCCAGGCTGGATGGGCCGCGCTTGCCCTTGCGGCTCTCTACGGGTTCTGTTGAAGGCTGAGTGGTTGCTCTGCCGTCCGTCATGTTGCTGGTCGTGTTTCTCCCTGGTGTCTGGTCGGGCGAATCCTGGTTTCCGTGCGATGCACCCCGTTCACCCCTATAGTAGTCTAGCAAATATCCAAGCGCCGCGCATCGAGAATCTGGATGAAGTTTGACAAAGAAAAAGATGCCTTCCATGAGGCATCTTCTCATTAGAATTATGGAGGCGGGGACCCGGCCGGGCCGTCCGCGCCGGCGTGGCTACTCCTCCCCAGGCTCTGGTCCGGGCAGGCCATACTGCAGCCAGCCGGCGACGATCCGGCCGTCGCTGCCGTCGATGGCCTCCACCAGGTGCTCTTGCAGCGCATCCGGCACGTCGGCGCGCGGGTCCTGGGCATAGACCAGGGGCGCGTGGCCGTCGCCCGTCAGCTTCTCTCCGCTGAAGGGGTTGACGGCAATCTCGTACTCGTGCTTGGCGGCGATGTTGGCCCGGCGCTGCCAGACCCGTTCCGGGCGCTTGTACTCCACCTGGCTGGTGGAGCCGTAGGCCTTGACCAGCTCAAAGATGTGGGTGACCTTGTTATGGTGCCGCATGAGGTTGATGGCGATCTGGCTCCGTTCCTCGCCGGTCAGGCTGGACAGGCCCCGCGTCTCGATGCGCGCCTGGAGCTTGGCGGGCGTGACCTCGGCCAGCAGGGCACGCAGGCGGTCGTCCAGCACATCCTCAGCCTGCTGGTGTTCCACCTGCTCGAGAACATGGACGACGTCCTCGGGCATCGGGTGCTCCGGGTCGTCCTGGTCTACCAGGCCGCGCATCTGGCTGCCGATGAGGGCCAGGATCAGGCGATAGCAGTCGTTGGTCCAGGTGCGGCGGGCGCGGATGGCCCGGCCGCGCAGTTGTTGCCAGGCGGTCACGTCGCGGGTGGCCGTGGCGTCGATCAGCACGTTGGGCGAAATGACGTTCCAGCCGGTGCGGGCCCAGCTGGAGACCACCACCACGTTGATGGGCAGCGATTCGGCGTCGACGACGCGGGAGGTCAGGTCGTACATCAACAGCTTGCGGTTGCCGCTGGACATGGGGATGACAAAGAAGCGCTGCCGGGCGCCGCTGACCTGCTCCAGTTCGGCCACCTTGGGCTGGCGGAAGTAGCGGGCAATGATGGCATAGTCAAAGAAGGTGCTGACCAGATCGGCGAAGTGGATGTTGCGCAGGTCCAGGCGGGCCAGCAGGCGCTCGCCGGCCAGGCCCAGGTCCATGGTCCGGATATGGCGGCGCATGGGCCGCAACACGCGCCGGCGAAAGTCGCCCGGGCGCGCCGCATGCACGTTCTTCAGCCGCGGAATGTAACGGTCGATGAAGGCGTCCCAACGCTGGCGCAGGCGTTCGTGGCTCTCCGCCGAAATGGGCAGGCCCTGGGAGGCCAGGTCGAACATGGCCGTGGCCACCTCTCCCCGCATCAGCTCCTCTTCCACAAAGGCCGCGATGCGCGGCGGCAGCGGGTCCTCCTCGTCGTAGGGCAGATATTGCTCGCTGGACAGCACGGCGTAGGGCGTGAAGCGCTCGTCTCCCAGAAGCTGGGCGTAGAGCCCGCCCAGGCCCTCATAGCCGGGCACGGCCAGCTCCTGCTTCCAGTCAATGCGACGGGCATTGTCAAAGATGATGATGCCGGTCACCGGGCGGGTGGCCCGCTCGGCCTCGATGACGGCCTTGATCGTCTCCACGCGGCCCTCGCCCACCCGCCGGTACCACTCGCTGAGCGCTTCGTACAGGCCGACGATGTTGGTCGACAGGCCATCCTTGACCGCTTCGTTGCGCTGCGCCTGGTTGCTGGCGCGGGCATGGGCCTGGCGCATGGCGCTCACGTCGAAGGTGGTGGTAAAGCCCGGCATCTGCAGGCGTTTGAGCGTCGAGGGCAGGTAGATCAGCTCCGCCAACTGGGCACGGATGTCGCGCAGCTTGGCGACCAGGTTGTGGAATGCCTCTGCGTCGGCGCCAGCCTCGCGGACCAGGTCCTCGTCGGTCCACTGCCGGGCGATCTGGACCAGGCTGACGAGTTTCGTCTCGGTCAGATTCAGGCTCCCGCCCGATTCCCAGCCGGCCAGGCGCTTGGCCAGCGCGGAGGACCAGTCCCTGCGGCTGCCGTACATGTTGAGCAGGTCGTGGCCGGTGGCCACCCGCTCCTCCATGGGGATCTCGGCGAACCAGGCCCGCAGCTGTCCTCCGCCCACCAATTCCATAAAGTCGCTCGTGCGCGCCTTGTAGCTGTCCAACAGGTCACGGACGCGACGCTCACGGGCAGAGTAGGAGAAGGGTGCTCCCAGCTCGGCAAAGGGCGCGACGAACCCGGCGGCGACCAACTCGTCGATGGGGATGCTGTAGACCAGCTGCAGGCCTAGCTTGGCAAAACGGGAGCGGTAGGCTTCGGCCGTGCCGGTAAAGCCCACCAGGCCCTCCAGGCTGCCGTCTTCGAGCCACTCGAGCATGAGGCGGATGACGTCCGACGAGACGCTCTTCAGGTTCTCGGCGACCTTGTGCACCTCGTCCAGGATGACGTAGCGCACGTTGGCCCCCTGCAGGAACATCTCGATAGAGTCGACGTCAAAGCCACCCTTGCCCACAGCCGAACCCGCCTGGGCGAGCGCGGTGTAAGTCATCAGCAGGACGGCTGGGTGACTGCCGGTTCGCCTCTGGAAGCGCTCCAACTGGTTGGGTGTGCCGGCAAAGACCATCTCCGGCGAGAGGCGCAGACCGATCGACTTGTAGCACAGCTCGCCCGTCCATTGCTGCAGATAGTTGCTGGTGGGCACGAGGATCAGGGTCGACTGGCCCGGCCTGAGGTCCTCGAGCCAGTCCTGGATGCACATCATGCCGATCATGGTCTTGCCGCTGCCGGTGGGCGCCTCGACCAGTTGCCCGTTATAGCCATAGCCCCGGAACACGGCGTAGGCCTCGTATTGGTAGGGGCGCGGGTAGGGCGAGCTGATCAGGTCGTTAAAGGTCCAAGGGCTGATCTGTACTGCCCGGCCTTCGAGCAGGGTCTCGACCAGGTCGACAAAGAGGGCGGCACTTGTCTCGCCCAGGCCGGTGACCTGGCAGAACGTCTCGCGAAACGAGCTCTGCCGGCCCAACACATCGTTGAGGCCGGCGAACCCGGCTTCCGTCATGCGGGCGTAGAGGCCTGGGCCCACCAAAGCGCGCAGGCTGGGGGCGTTCAGATCCATGCCGGTGTAGGAGCGTTGGCTACGCCCGTAGCGCGCAGGGCGCTGGCTGACGGCCTCCACGTGGCCGGATGATGCCAGGTCCTTCAGATGACGCCGCACGGCGGCCTTGGCCACGCCCATTACGTCCAGGTCGTTGGCCCGCTGCGCGACGCCATCCAGATCGAGGGGCTCGGCGCTTTCCTCAAGGGCGCGCACCACCAGGTCGCGGGCAAAGTCCTCCCGTCCTTGGCGATCGAGGACGAGCGCCACCGGGACATTGTGCGGCGCTTGCCGGTGCATCTGCATCATGGCCCGGTGCAGGGTGACCAGGTTGCGCATGGCGGCCTGGGCCAGCGGCTCCTTGCCGGAGCCCAGCGCCGAGCGCAGGATGGAGATGGTGCGGCCGTGATAGACTGCCAGCCGGTAGTAGGCGCTGCGCTGGTGGGCATCATGGCCCTCTGCCAGGGCGGCTGCGAACTCGGTCTGTTCGAGCTCCACCAGCCCTTGGGCCTGCCAGTAGCTGCGACGGGCAGCGTGGTCTTCGATGAGGTGCGCGGGCGCGTCTTGGGTTTCCCCGCTGGCTACATCTTCCGCCGCCCCGGCCTCGAGCTCCCGCTCGCGGATGAACTCCGCTTCCTCCAGCGCCCTGGCGGCCTGGAGCTCTCGCGCTGCGGTGAGGAACTCCTCGAGCTCCAGGGTTTCGTCCGACGGCACCAAACGTTCACTCACGGTCTAGCCTCCAATCAAGGGCTGTTTCCCTGCCTTGACCAGGGCCACGTTGACGCGGGCGATCAGCTCGCGCGGCGCGAACGGCTTGACGATATAGTCGTCGGCGCCGCCCACCAAGCCCTCCACGACGTCGCTTTCCGCGCCCTTGGCCGTGAGCATCAGGACGATCGGGGCCGGGTTGCACTCGGCCTTGATCTTGGCGGTAGCGGTGGGCCCGTCCATTTTGGGCATCATCCAGTCCATGATGACCACGTCCGGTTTTTCGGCCTTGGCCTTCTCCACGCCCTCTTCGCCGTTCACGGCGGTGATGACGTCAAAGCCTGCTTTCTTGAGTTTGATCTGGATCAGACGGCGCACATCGCTCTCGTCGTCGACGGCCAGTACTTTGATTGACATAATGTTTCCTCCCATGATCTTGATTTCGTTAACGGTATTTCGCTTGTTGCGCTGTCCATTGGCTCTCAGGAGGTTCATCCACGGCGCGGGCGCGCAACTGAATGCGAAAGAAACCTGCCATCCCCCAGCAGTCATCCCGACCGCAGGGAGGGATCTCGGCTGGGTAGACCGAGATTCCTCACTCCGCTGCACTCCGTTCGGAATGACATCTCTGGATGGTTGGAGCCGCCGTTTGGTTCGGTCAGCACATTCCCCCCTGCCTACTGCGCGTCCAGGAACAGCTTGACCTCCTCGACCAGCATGGGCAGGTCGAAGGGCTTGGTGATGAAATCGGAGGCGCCGAGGGCGAGCACCCGCGCCCGGGCCGTGGTCTTGAGGCCGGGACTGCCGGTCATGGCGATCACCGGGATCTCGGCCGTTGGCTCGCTGTCCTTCAGGGCCTGGAGTACGGTGTAGCCATCCATGCCCGGCATGCTCAAGTCCAGCAGGATCAAGCCGGGATGGTGTTCGCCGGCCAGAACCAGGCCGCTTTCCCCGTCCCCGGCCGTTTCCACCGGAAAGCCCTGTTTCTCCAGAGCTGCCTCCAGCAAGCGGCGCACGCTGGGGTCGTCGTCGATGACGAGCACCGGTCCCTGCTCGGGCCCCTGCAGCATGCGGGCCACCGTGGCCAGCAGCTCTTCCTGATCGATCGGCTTCGACAGGGCAAAGGCGCCCAGCTGCATGCCGCCGGGCTCATCTACGAACACCGAGAGGATGAGCACGGGAATGTCATGTGTGAGCGGATCGGCCTGCAGACGCCGGGCCAGCTCATCCCCCTGGATGCCGGGTAGGTCGATGTCCAGGGTGATGAGGTCGGGCAGCTCCTCCGCTAGGGCGGCCAAGGCCTCCTCGGCGGTGTGGGCCACGCGCACCTGGTAGCCTGCCCGCCCCAAGTGATGGGCGATCAGCCGGGCAATGTCGGGATCGTCCTCCACGACCAGGATGCCTGCGCCGGGGTGAGCCGTCTCGGAGGGTACGGCGGGGACTACTTCCGCCGCTTCGGGCGGTCCTGCCGCCAGCGGCACGGTGAAGGCAAAGGTGGAGCCGCTGCCCAATGCGCTCTCCACCGAAACCTCGCCGCCCATCAACTCGATCAACTGCTTGACGATGGATAGGCCCAGGCCGGTGCCGCCTACCTCGCGGGTCATCGAATTGTCGACGCGGTAGAATCGGGTAAAGAGCTGCTCCTGATCCTCCGGCGAGATGCCAAATCCGTTGTCGACGACGGCCACACGGGCTAACCCGTCCTGGCGGCTGATCTCGATGCGGATCTCGCCATCCGCTTGGGTGTACTTGTAGGCGTTGCTGACATAGTTGGTCAGCACCTGCACCAACTTGTCCTTATCGCCGAGCACGCTGGTGGCCGCCGGGTCGAGCTGTACCGAAAGGCGCTGCCCCTTTTCTTGGAGCTTGTGCTGCATGGTCGCGACCACAATCTGCACGACCTGGTTCAGGTCCACCGGCTCAGACTGGAGCTGGATGCGCCCCGACTCGACACGGGAGAGGTCGAGGAGATCGTTGACCAGGGCGACCAGGCGCTCGGCGTTGCTGAAGACGATGCCCAGGTACTCCTCGACCTCTTCGTTGATCTCGCCCGCATCGCCGTCCAGCACCATCTCGGTGAATCCTTTGATGGAGGTCAGCGGCGTGCGCAACTCGTGCGAGACCAGCGAGACGAACTCGGTCTTCATGCGGTCCAGCTCGCGCTCGCGGGTCACGTCGCGGAAGACAAAGAGCCGGCCCAGGAATCCCTGCTCGTCACGCACCGGCCTGGAGTAGAGCTGAAGCTCGCGGGCCTGGGGCCAGTTCTGAACGACCAGCCGCTCACGGTCCTGCCCAGCGTCGGCGCTGGTGGCAAGGGCCAGCTCGTACAGCTCCTCCGCCTCGGCAAATAGCTGGTCGAACATGGTTCGGATGTCGGCCAGGCGCTGGCCGACGATGCTTTCCATCGGGACGCCGAACAGCTCTACGAAGCGCTGGTTGGTGTCCAGGACGCGGCCGTCGGGCGCGACCAAGACCAGGGCCTCGTTGACGCCATCGGTGATGGCCCGGATGCGGGCCTGGCTCTCCCGCTCCGCCTGCAAGGCTGCCTGCAGGTGCTGTTTGCTCTTTTCCAGTTGGTTGGCGATGACGGCGATGGCCCCCGAGACGATGGCAAAGATCGCCAGCCGCAGCCAGTCTTCGGCGGTTATGCCCACGTTGTAGTAGGGCGACACCAGCAGGAGGATGTTGGCCACGCCACCGACGGCCGTGGTTAGGATCGCCGGCCCCAACCCGCCTCGCCAGGCACTGAGCAGCACAGCCAGGTAAAAGACGGAAAAGATGCTGCGGCCAAAGGCCGGCAGAAAGACAAAGCTGACCAGCAAGGCCAGGAGGCTGACCACCACGGCCACGCTATAACCTTGCAGCGATTCGAAGGACCAGGGCTGCGCGGACGACGCAGTTTGCGCCCTGCGCTGGTCGCCCTGGGAGGGCGACAGATAGTAGGGCCTCAGGAGCCGCCACAACCCCCAGGCGACGACAAAGGAGATCATCTTGTCCAGGGGATCGCTGATAAAGCCCTGGATCGTGGCGGCCTGCAGGACATTGGCCCCTGTGGCGGTCAGATACGAGGTCAAATAGTCCGTGCCGCCGCCTGTGACCCCGCCAAAGACATAGGCTGTGATGGGTGCCGAGAGGAGCGCCGCACCCAACCCCACCAGCAGACCCGTTAGCGCGACCGTGCCGAATCGCGCAAAGGCTCTCCGTGAAGCCGCATAGCCCGCGGCCCAGCCGATGGCGGCGGCGGTGATGGAATAGGGCAGGATCGACGTGTCGCCCAGCACGGTAGCCCAGATGACGTTGGACAGGGCGCCGGTGGCTGCGCCGGCCAGCGGGCCGAGCAGGGCACCCACCAGGATGGTGCCGATCGAGTCCAGGAACAGGGGCCACTGGAGCGAGTACTGGACCACGTGCCCGAGGGCGATGTTGACGCCGATGGCGGCCATCACCAGCAACAACGATCGAACCAGGTAGTAGCTACGGAACCTGTTCACGGGTCACCACGCAGTCTCCCTCTTGCGAGAACGGCTGCTCACGCAGTGGCTCGGGTGTCGTCCTGGCCCTGCTGCTACTCCGCCTGCCGTCATTCTCCTAGTTCGCTCCTCAGCCGACCTGATGGACATAGACCTCTTGCAGCGGATAGGGCATGCTGATGCCCGCTTCGTCGAACTGCTCCTTCATCTGTTCGAGCATCTCACTGCGCACCTGCCACCAATCGCCTGTGTGTGTCCAGGACCGTACCGCCAGGTTCACGGTGCTTTCGGCCAGTTCCGATACGTCCACCGTCGGCGCAGGCTCGGAGAGCACCAGCGGATGGGAGGTCATGATCTCCATCAGGAGGTCGCGGGCAGCGCCGATATTCTCCTCGTAGCCGATACCCGCCACAAGGTCGACCCGGCGCAGATCGTTGGCCGAGTAGTTCTTGATGTTACCGTTGATGACGGCCGAATTGGGCACGATGACGCGGACGTTGTCTGCGGTGTTCAGGATGGTGTTAAAGATGCTCACTTCCTCGACCGAGCCACTGGCGCCAGCGGTTTCTACCAAGTCGCCCGTGCGATAGGGCTTGAAGAGCAGGACCATGACCCCGGCGGCAAGGTTGGCCAGTGAA
>Ga0316577_10001499_pt1 | contig 11058 bp, 11 predicted proteins | sample S5NA_FD_203073 | JGI IMG/M metagenome (GOLD analysis project Ga0316577, IMG submission 203073) | Rhizosphere microbial communities from salt marsh grasses in Alabama, United States - S5-7_050615r2r1 | ecosystem: Host-associated > Plants > Roots > Rhizosphere | place: USA: Alabama | collected... | reverse complement strand
GCCCCCAGCCGCACCGCGGCGGCAAGCCCGCCAAAGCCACTACCGATGACGACGGCGTGGGGCTGACGCCTGCCGGACAGGGCCTGATCGGTGCGCGGAGGGCTCGTTGTCAAAGGTGTCAACTCATGCTTATGTCAAGATTGATTGACAGTATAGCAGCTCGAATCGACAGGAAACCAGAGAGGCGGGATTGTTGGCTGGCGACGAGTTGAGGGTCGTCAACCGGAATGCACTCTTTGCGTGATGATACGGCGCTTGCGCGACATCAATGCCAAGCACAGGAATGGCACCCCCGCCACGTCTTCAGACGCGGATCATCTCACTCGCCGACGTGCTGATCCGTTTCTTATTGCCAGCAAAGAGCAGAGGTCGCCACCGCTGACGTCGCTCGTGCTAATGGTGATCAGCGGTCGAGATCGACGCCCTCGTAGACCTCCGCCGCCGTCAGCACGCAGCCGATGCTCTCCAGCGTCACTGCGTCCTCGGGTCGCTCGAAGGTGCTGAGCAGCCATTGATTCTCGGGCTGGCGAGTGTAGCGCTCGATGCCGATGCGGTCCTGGGCAACCAGCACGAGCTGTTGCAGGCTCTGCAGGGCGCGGTAACAGGCGAACTTGTCGCCGCGGTCGTAGCCGGCGGTGGACTTGGAGAGGACCTCGATAACCAGCCTGGGATTGCTCACGACATCCTTTCGCTCATCGTGGAATCGGGGAGGATCGCAGAGGACGAGGACGTCCGGGTAGAAGCAGGCATCGGCCGCCTCGACGCGGGTGCGCATGTCGTTGGCCAGCGCAACGCAGGGGCCTCTGCGCAGCTGATTGCCGAGGATCCGGATCAGGTTCGCGGTGATGAGGTTGTGCGCAAAGCTGGCACCAACCATGGCGAAGACCTCGCCGGCCAGGTACTCGTGCTTCACGTCGAGCGCGTCGCGCTCGGCGGCAAGATAATCTTCAAAGCAGAAACGGGGCTTGGGCTGGATCGACATGGTGATCTCCTTGGGCCTTGCCGGAGTATAGCCCCTTCCCGTATGCAGTCGGCCAGCACGACGGTAGGGGAGACAGCTCAGCCGATTCGTATCCTCTATGGCCGACGCTCAGCAGGATCGCGCCCACCAGGCGCCGGTCGCGACCACAGGCAGCTTCCACAGCACAGCGCCGCTGTGAGGGCAACCGGTGACCGCGGCCAGATCGGTCTTTAACAGCGCCTTGGGAGCGTCCAGCGATCGCCCCCGTCTTTCACAGGCCGGCAGCCCCCGGTGCACACCAGTCCAGCCCAAACGCCTCGGCCACGGCCTGGTGGGTAAGCCGACCGTCGAGGATATTTGCGGCGGTGCCGAGCACCGGATCGGCGGCGGCCTTGGCGCCGAGGTCCGCCAGGCGCTGCACGTAGGGGGCGGACGCGTTGGTCAGCGCAAGGGTGGCCGTGCGGGGGACGGCGCCAGGCATATTGGCGACGCAGTAGTGGAGGACGCCGTCGACCGCGAAGGTCGGGTCGGCGTGCGTGGTGGGGTGGCTGGTCTCGACGCAGCCGCCCTGATCGATGGCGACGTCGACGATGACGGGGCCGTCGTCGCGCATCAGGGCGAGGTCGGCGCGACGGATCAGTGTCGGTGCGCGAGCACCGCTGACGAGGACGGCGCCGATGATCACATCGGCGGTTGGTAGACGCTCATGCAGGGCGTAGTCGCTGCTGGCGAGCGTCTGGACATTGGCGGGCAGCAGGGAGTCGAGCCAGCGCAGCCGGTCGAGGTCAATGTCAAAAACGCTGACATTGGCGCCGAGGCCGGCGGCCATCCGCGCGGCATTGGCGCCGACATTGCCGCCGCCGAGGACGAGCACATTGGCTGGGGCAACGCCGGGCACGCCCCCCATGAGCACGCCACGTCCGCCGTGGTGGGCAGCGAGGTAATAGGCCCCAACCTGGGCGGCCATGCGGCCAGCGATCTCGCTCATCGGTGCCAGCAGAGGGCGCTCGCCGGCAATGGTCAGGGTCTCGTAGGCGAAGCAGTGAGCGCCGCTGCCAAGCATAGCCTCGGTCAATGCACGGCTGGCGGCAAAGTGGAAGAAGGTAAAGAGGATTTGGCCGGGGCGGATCAGCGCGATCTCCTCGGGCAGCGGCTCCTTGACCTTGACGATCAGGTCCGCCGCGGCGTAGACCGCCTCGGCATCGTCGGCGATGCGGGCGCCAGCTTCACGGTAGGCATCGTCTGCCAAGCCCGCTCCCAGACCGGCCCCTGCCTGAACGAGGACCTGATGGCCGCTCGCGGTCAGGTCATGCACCAGCGCCGGCACGGCGCCGACGCGGTGCTCCTGAGGCTTGATCTCGGTCGGGACGCCGACGATCACACCGCTGGCCTCAGCGCAAACGCACCGTGACTAACGGCAGAGACCACCGCAGCAGGTCGCAATTTCGATTATCGAAGCGACCGCTGGGGTCCGATGCGCCAATGCCCAACGAGCTCACTCCGGTGCGGCACCGCCTCCGTGCTGCTCCTGCATCTTGCGCATCTGCTCCTCCATCTGCTTCTGCATCTCCCCGAAGAACGCATCCGCCTCGGCGCGGGTGGCCTTGCCGTCGCCATCGCTGTCCATGCGGGCGAAGGAATCGGCGGTACGCTTGCCAAACTCGTCCTGGTCTACCTTGCCGTCCTGATTCGCATCGAGGTTCTTCATAAAGGTCTTGCCAGGATCGGGCATGCCCTTTTCCTTCATCTGCTCCATCATCTCCGCGGGGACATTTGCCTCGAACGATGCCTGGGCCTCGTCCTCGGTAACGACGCCATCCCCGTTGGTATCGGTCTTGGCAAAGCTCTCGCGCTGGGGTGCCATGGCCTCATCCTTGCTGACCGCATCATCGCCGTCCTTGTCCAGTGTCTGCATGAACGCATCGGTGGGCGAGCCAGGCTGCTTTGCGGGCTCTTGCGGTGCCTCGGCGACGGCGCCGGTGGCCAGTGCCAGCAGGGCGAGGGGAATCATTCTCTTCATTTAGTTCTGCTCCATGGAATGGTGGATAGGTTCGTCGCGCGTTCGAGATGCTTCCAGCCGCGGCGCGATCGCCGCGCCGCTCCATCGGCCGGCCCGCCTGCTGGCGGAGATCGTCGCCAACCTTGAGCCGGGGGGTCTTGGACACGCGCCGCTAGGGTAGTGCGAGCCGCGCTCGCTGGCAATGTCGCGGCGCTCTGCCGATCAGTCCTTGTTGGCGTCGCCGTCGGCCTTGCGCTCGGCCTCACGCTGCTCCTTCAGAGACTTGAGCTGGCCCATCTGGCGGAAGTAGAACCAGAGCACCACACCGGCGATCAGCGCCAGCTCGAGCCCTTTCAACGTTCCTGTATCCATCGTCTGCAGCCTCGTGGTCAGGGATTTTCGATTGTCGCGGTCGGTCGCCGGTTCGCGGCGACCGCCGTCGAATGGTGGCGACCAGGAGCGCGTTTGCAACCATGCCCCGACCGGAAACCTGTTCAGGACACAATCGCCGGGGTAGACAAGACTGCTTCGCGACATCGATGCGTCGCCGCGGTTGGGAGGCCGTGTAGGAGGGACATTGTCCCGCCGAGACGTCGACGGAGGCGCTACTCGCCCAGATAGACTTCGATCACGCGGGGGTCGTTCTGGACCTCGTCCATGCTGCCCTCCGCCAGGACCGAGCCTTGGTGCAGGACGGTGACACGCCGCGCGATGGAGCGGACGAAGTCCATGTCGTGCTCGACGACGACGACGGAGTGGCGGCCAGCCAGCGAGCGCAGCAGCTCGGCGGTGCGATCCATCTCCTGATGGGTCATGCCAGCGGCGGGCTCGTCCACCAGCAGCAGGTGCGGGTTCTGCATCAGCAGCATGCCGATCTCCAGCCACTGCTTCTGGCCGTGAGACAGGGCACCGGCGGGGCGGTCGCGCCGAGCCGCCAGGCCGATGGTCTCCAGCACCTCATCGATGCGCTCGCGCTGAGCGCTGCTGAGCCGGGCAAACAGCGTCGGCAGCACGCGCTTGTCCCCGGCCATGGCCAGCTCCAGGTTCTCGTCGACGGAATGGTGCTCGAACACCGTCGGCTTCTGGAACTTGCGCCCGATACCGGCTTGGGCGATCTCGGCCTCGTTGAGCTGAAGCAGATCGATGCGCTGGCCGAAGAACGCCGTGCCGGTGTCCGGCCGGGTCTTTCCGGTGATGATGTCCATCATCGTCGTCTTTCCGGCCCCGTTCGGGCCGATGACGCAGCGCAGCTCGCCGACGTCGACGTAGAAGTTCAGGCTGTTGATCGCCTTGAATCCGTCGAAGCTGACGCTGATGTCTTCCAGATACAGGATCTGGCCATGCGACAGGTCCAGGTCCAGATCGAGCTGGGAGTACATGAACGACCATTGCCGATCCGGGCGCATCGCCTCGCGCAGCTGATCGAGCGCCCTCATGCCGTCCCCTCCCCGGCCGGACGGCGGCGCAGCATCGCCGCAATACCGGCGATGCCCCGCGGCAGGAACAGCGTCACCAGCACGAACAGCCCGCCCAGGACGAACAGCCAGGCCTCGGGCAGGATGCCGGTGAAGACGCTCTTGCCGTAGTTGACCACCAGGGCGCCGATGACGGCCCCATAGAGCGTCGCCCGCCCACCGATGGCGACCCAGATCACCAGCTCGATGGAGTTGAGCGGCGATAGCTCACCAGGGTTGATGATGCCGACCTGAGGCACGTACAACGCCCCGGCGATGCCGGCGAGCATGGCCGAGAAGGTAAAGACGGCGAGCTTGACATACTCGACCCGGTAGCCGATGAAGCGCACCCTCGCCTCGGAGTCTCGGATGGCGACCATGACACGGCCGAGCCTGGACGTGACGATCCAGCGGCAGGCCAGATAGCCCAGCGCCAGGGCCAACGCGGAGGCCAGGAACAGCGCCACGCGGGTACCGTCGGCCTGTAGGTCGAAGCCGAGGATGTCCTTGAAGTCGGTCAGCCCGTTGTTGCCGCCGAAGCCCATCTCGTTGCGGAAGAAGGCCAGCATCAGGGCATAGGTCAGGGCCTGGGTCATGATCGACAGGTAGACGCCGGTGACCCGGGAGCGAAAGGCCAACGCGCCAAAGACGAAGGCCAGTAGTCCCGGCACCAGCACGACCATCAAGGCCGCGAGCCAGAACATATCCATCCCATGCCAGAACCAGGGCAGCTCCTTCCAGTTGAGGAACACCATGAAGTCCGGCAGGATCGGGTCGCCATAGACACCGCGATCGCCGATCTGCCGCATCAGGTACATGCCCATGGCATAGCCGCCGAGCGCGAAGAAGGCGCCGTGCCCTAGGCTCAGGATGCCCATGTAGCCCCAAACGAGGTCGACGGCCACGGCGAGTAAGGCGTAGGTCAGATACTTGCCGAGCAACGTGACCGTGAAGGTCGAGAGGTGCAGCGGATTGCCCTCGGGCACGGCCAGGTTCAGTACCGGCACCAGCACCATGGCCAGGGCCAGCACACCGAACATGATCTGCCCGCCGGTGTCCCCCCGCAGTGGCCGCAGCAGTGCCAACGGTCAGCCCTCTGCTGCTCGGCCGCGTTGCGGGAACAGTCCGCGCGGGCGCCTCTGGATGAACAGAATGATGAAGACCAGGACCAGAATCTTGGCCAGCACCGCGCCGGTCCAGGGCTCCATGACCTTGTTCGCAACGCCGAGGGTGAGCCCGCCCACCAGCGTCCCCCAGAGGTTGCCGACACCCCCGAAGACGACGACCATGAACGAGTCGATGATGTAGGCTTGGCCCATGTTCGGCCCGACGTTGGTCAGCTGCGACAGGGCCACACCGGCGACGCCCGCGATGCCGGCGCCGAGGCCGAAGGTCAGGGCATCGACGCGGGCCGAGCGCACTCCCATGGCCCGGGCCATCGCCCGGTTCTGCGACACGGCCCGCACCTGCAGTCCGAGCGGCGTTCGCTTGAGCACGACGAGCAATGCGAAGAAGACCAGCAGCGCGAAGATCAAGATGTAAAGCCGGTTGTAAGTCAGGGCCAGCACCGGATTGACCTGAAGCGACCCACTCATCCAGCTAGGGTTCTCGACAACGACGTTCTGGGCGGAGATGACGGTGCGCACGAGCTGCTGCAGGATCAGGCTGATACCAAAGGTTGCCAGCAGCGTCTCCAGCGGACGGCCGTAGAGGAAACGGATCACGCCGCGCTCGATGGCGATGCCAAACAGGCCCGAGACGATGAACGCGGCCGGGACGGCGATCAGCAGCGACCAGTCCACCCACTCGGGGAGCGCCAGCTGAACCAGGTAGGTCGTATAGGCGCCAAGCATGATCAGCTCGCCATGGGCCATGTTGATAACTCCCATGACGCCGAAGGTGATCGCCAGGCCGATGGCCGCCAGCACCAGCACCGAGCCCAAGCTGAGACCAAAAAACAGCGTCTCGGCGGCCCGGTTGACGGCGATCAGGGCGTCGATGTCGTCCAGGGCCTGCTTGGCGGCGGCACGCACCTCCGCCTCGGGCTCGTCGTCGAGCAGGGCCGTCAGAACGTTGCGGGCCTGGGGGTACAGGCTGCCCCCGAGGGCATCGATCGCCCGCAGCCGGACCGCCGAGTCGGCATCGCCAAGCTCGGCGATGGCAATCCCGATGGTCAGCAGCTCGCGTACCTCGGCGTCCGCTTCCTGCACCAGCTGGGCCCGCATGGCCGCGACGGTGTCGGCGTCGTCGCGGCCGATCATCTCGGCGGCGGCCGCGCGGCGCTTTTCCGGATCGGGGCTGGCCAGGGTCAGGGTCGCGATGGCCGCGCGAATGGCGACGCGCATGCGATTGTTGATGGTGATCCGCTTGACGCCGCGGCGGTCGACGTCGCCGAGATCCTCACCCGACAAGGCGTCGGTGAGCCGGTAGCCCTTGCCCACGCGCTCGGCGAGGACGATCCGATCGTCGGCCTTGCGGCTGGTCAGATCGCCGGCCAACAACGCCTTCAGCAACTCGGCCGCACGCGGGTCGCCACTCGCGGCGATGTCCGAGACCGCTTGCTCCTTGACCTTGAACGACCGCTCCGTCAACTGCGGAAGCACGGCGTCGAGCCCTGCCTCGGCTGCCGCGACCCAGGGCGGGGCGAACAAGCAGGCCAGGATCAGGATGAGACCGGCTGAGCCGAGCGTTTCGCGAATGGCCCGCGGCACCCGGAGGAAGGGCCGCGAGGTGACGCGAGCCTGCGCTAGACGTCGTCCTAACACCTCCGCGTCACCTCGCCCCTGCAGCGCAACCGCGCCTAGTGCTCAATCCGTGGCGCCGACACAAGTCTTGGTCTTGGTATTGTAGTTGCCGCAGTTGATGGGATCGGTCCAGTCTCCGATCAAATCCTTCGAGCCCTCGAGATAATCCGACCAGGCATCGCCGGGCACCTCCTCCTCGGTTTCCCAGACGACGGCGAACTGGCCGTCGTCTTGGATCTCGCCGATCAGTACCGGCTTGGTGATGTGATGGTTCGGAAGCATCTTCGCCGTGCCACCGGTCAGATTCCCGGTCTCCAGGCCGATGATGGCCTTGCCGACCGCGTCGGAATCCGTCGTGCCGGCCTTCTCGACCGCCTTGACCCAGAGGTCGAAGCCGATCTTGTGGGCCTCCATCGGGTCGTTCGTCACCCGGTCTTCGTCTTTGATGAAGTCGTGCCAGGTCTTGATGAACGCGTCATTTTCCTCCGTGTCGACGCTCATGAAGTAGTTCCAGGCGGCCAGATGGCCGACCAGCGGGCCGGTGTCGATACCCGAGAGCTCCTCCTCGCCGACCGAGAAGGCGACGACCGGGATATCCTCGGCGGAGATGCCCTGGTTGCCCAGCTCTTTATAGAACGGAACGTTGGCATCGCCATTGATGGTCGAGACGACCGCGGTCTTCTTGCCGGTAGAGCCGAACTGTTTGATCTCGGCGACGATGGACTGCCAGTCCGAGTGGCCGAACGGCGTGTAGTTGATCATGATGTCCTCGTCACCGACGCCGTTCTGCTTCAGGTAGGCCTCGAGGATCTTGTTCGTCGTGCGCGGGTAGACGTAGTCGGTGCCGGCAAGCACCCAGCGCTCGACGCCAAGCTCATCGCGCAAATAGTCCACCGCCGGGATCGCCTGCTGGTTCGGCGCGGCGCCGGTGTAAAAGACGTTCTTCGACGACTCCTCGCCCTCGTATTGCACCGGATAGAACAGAAGCCCGTTCAGCTCCTCGAATACTGGCAGCACGGACTTGCGCGAGACGGAGGTCCAGCAGCCGAAGACCGCGGCCACCTTGTCCTTCTCCAACAGCTCACGGGCCTTCTCGGCAAACAGCGGCCAGTCCGACGCGGGATCGACGACGACAGCCTCCAGCTTGCGCCCGAGCAGACCGCCCTTCTTGTTTTGCTCCTCGACCAGCATCAGCACGGTGTCCTTCAGCGTCGTCTCGCTGATCGCCATGGTGCCGGACAGTGAATGCAGCACGCCGACCTTGATTGGCTCCTTGGTCTCTGCCGCCGGCGCATCCTCGGCGGTGGTCGGCACTGTCGAGAGAGAAAGGCCAAGGGCCAAACCGGAGCCCAGTAGGAGATGCATCAGACGGTTGCCGATCGGCATGAGAGATCCTCTTTGAAGTCGCTAGAGATGGAAACCGCAGCGCCGGGAGGGTGCTACCCTCGAGGTCTGCGCTGCTTGGCCCCCACGGCTTAGCAAAACTTGCGCCAATCGAGCAAATCGCTGATTAGATTGACGATCGATCCCGCCGCCGACAGATCTCGCACCGAGATGGGGCGACCATCAGCGCCAAACGCACCATCGTGAACAGTAGGAGGGACTGGTGGGCGCGAGAATCGGCAGTCGTGGCGACACCGAAGGCACAGGTGGCACCAAAACGGCGCAAACGGGGACGATAGGGACCGACAGCCGCCGGGTCAGACGCCGATCAGGCAGCGCTTCCGTACTCGGCCTTGGAGCCGGTCAGATCCCAGGCGAAGGTGCAGTCCAGATGCGACAGCACCGAGATCATGCCGCTCTCGCCGTCCTCGACCATGACCGCGACCGGTGCCTTGCGGCCGAACTGTTTGTTACCGCGCTTGACCCATAGGGTGCGCATTTCCGGGTTACGGGGGAAGTAGGTGCCGAGGGCCTCGTCGATGCGCAGCAGGTACCCCATCCGCCGATTGACGGCGACGTCATCCGGGAACGGCTCCTCGTCGCGAAAGCGGGAGATATTGCGAGCCTTCACGGTGGCGGGAAGCTGCATGATGGACATGATGTCGCTGGCGCCGAGGCCCCAGCCCTCGAGCATGCTCATGATCCGGCGGGTCAGCGCAAGGCGCTCGTCGTGGGTCAGATCGGTCATCATCGATACCAGTTGAAGGTGAGCGGCGCAGGATCGCACCGTTTTAGTCAGGTTTTTTGGACATGACGACGGTCATCCCTGGTTGCAACCCATTGCGTCAGCCGCTCAAGCGAGCGCAACGACCAAGACCGCCCCCTGCAGCACCAGCCAGGCCATCAGCCCGGCCACCACATCGTCGATCATGATGCCGAGTCCGCCGTGGACGGACCGATCCAGAAACCGGATCGGCCAAGGCTTGACGATATCGAACAGCCGAAATAGCCCAAAGCCGACCAACAGCCAGCCCCAGCCGTCAGGGGCGAGCGCGAGCGTCACCAGCAGACCCACCCACTCGTCCCAGACGATGGCGCTTGGATCATCGAGCCCGAGGTCGCGGGCGGTCTCGCCGCAGACCCAGATGCCGAGCGCGAACAGCGCCGCGACCACGGCCAGATAGACCCCGATCGGCAATGGCGACAGCAGCAGGTAGAGCGGCACCGCGGCCAGCGTACCCCAGGTTCCGGGAGCCTTCGGGGCCAGACCGGAACCGAGCCCGAAGGCCAGCCAGTGGTGCCAGCGACGCCAGTCGGGCTCCACGCGGTCGCGTTCAGGCCGGGCGGCGTGGTTTGGCTTGATGTGCTGGTTCATGCATTTGGCTCCGGATGATGCATCGGGATCAAGACTCGGACGCGAAGTGGTCGAACCCAAGTTCACGCCCGTTCCAAGCCGTCCCGTCCGGCAGCTGCCAGCGCTGACAACGGCCCGTCTCGATCACCCCGATCCGAGCCAACGGGCAGCCGACCTGCTGCATTAGGGCCGGCAACAACGACACGCGCTCCGGCGGAAGCGTGAAGCAGAGCTCGTAGTCGTCGCCCGCGCCGAGCGGCAGCGCCCAATCACCCTCGCCGACCGACACGGCATGGGCAACCTCGGGCGCCAGCGGCAGCCGATCCAGCGCGACCATTGCGCCAACACCGCTTGCGGCCAGGATGTGCCCGAGATCGCCCGCCAGCCCGTCAGACAGGTCGATGGCGGCACTGGCCAGCCCCCGTAAGGCCCGACCGAGGGCGACCCGCGGGATCGGACGCTCCAGCCGGGCTCGGAGGGCCGCCTCGGGCGGTTGCCCTCGCAACAGCTGCCGCAGGGCGAGACCGGCCCCACCGAGGCTGCCGCTGACACAGATCAGGTCGCCGGGACGGGCGCCGTCGCGGCGCAGCGCCTCGCCAGCCGGAATCAGGCCGTGGACCTGCACCGAGATGGTCAGCGGACCTCGGGTGGTATCGCCGCCGACCAGCCGCACCCCATGCTCACGGGCAAGGCCGTCGAGACCGCGGACGAAGCCGGCGAGCCACTCACGATCGACCTTGGGCAGCGTCAATGCCAGGGTCGCCCAGGCGGGCTCCGCCCCCATGGCGGCCAGATCGCTCAAGCCCACGGCCAGCGACTTGTGTCCGAGCGCGACCGGGTCGCAGTCGGGGAAGAAGTGGACGCCGGCGACCAGGGTATCGATGCTGACGGCCAGCTCGTGACCGGGCAGCACCCGCAGCAGCGCGCAATCGTCGCCGACGTCCAGGCCCACGTCAGCACGCGGAGCACCGACGTCCGCGAGATAGGCGCGAATCAGCTCAAACTCGCCCATGTCGCGGCGAACAGGTCTGCGTCGTGGCCGCGTTCAGCTCGAAGGGCGCTCCCCGCGCAGCTCCTGCCCGCGAACGCGGCGTGCGACCTTGTCGAGGACACCGTTGATGTAGCGATGGCCCTTCTCGGCGCCGAGGAGCTTGGCGAGGTCG
>Ga0316577_10001496_pt1 | contig 11075 bp, 7 predicted proteins | sample S5NA_FD_203073 | JGI IMG/M metagenome (GOLD analysis project Ga0316577, IMG submission 203073) | Rhizosphere microbial communities from salt marsh grasses in Alabama, United States - S5-7_050615r2r1 | ecosystem: Host-associated > Plants > Roots > Rhizosphere | place: USA: Alabama | collected... | reverse complement strand
TCGACCCTGGTCGGCGCAACCACCGTGCCGTGTACCTCTAACCACCAAGTTGTTTTCGATGAGAGGGTTACGACCATCCTCCTTCTCGATTGTCGCCCAGAATGGTCACGAATCGGTACTATCCCGGCCCCGTCCCGGGACTACGATCCCGTGTTTCTCGATCAGACGATCGAGGCGGGATCTGGAAATGTCGAGGATTCGGGCGGCCTGCCTCTTGTTGCCCTCGGTCCGTTCCAGGATCAGCCGGAGTTGGGCCCGCTCCGCGTCGGCCAGCGTGTCGCCCGGCACCTTCTCCTCATCCTTCTCGGCAACCGAGGCTCGGGATTCCAGGCCCAGGTGTTCAGGAGTGATCACTCCCCCCCGGGCCAGGACCGCGGCCCGGGTGAGGGTGTTCTGGAGCTCTCGGACGTTTCCGGGCCAGTCATATTCCTTTAGCCTAGTCACGACTTCGTCCGAGAGGACCCGCACCTCGTGGTGAAGGTCCCGGGCGATGCGGGCCAGGAGTTGTTCGGCCAGAACCGGAATGTCTCCTCGTCGTTCCCGGAGGGGGGGCAGGCGGATCTCCATTACCCTGAGCCTGAAATGAAGGTCTTCCCGGAACGACCCCGATCGAACCAGCTCCTCCAGAGGTTTCTGGGTGGCTGCCACGACCCGGGCCTCTGTCTTCCGGAGATGTTCGGCACCCACAGGGAAGAACTCCCGCTGCTCCAGGACCCGGAGGAGCCTGGACTGAAGCTCCAGGGAGGTTCCGCCGATCTCGTCCAGGAAGATGGTCCCGGCCCCGGCCAGCTCGAAGTAGCCCTTCCGGCTCTGCACCGCCCCGGTGAACGCACCCTTGACGTGGCCGAAGAGCTCCGATTCCAGGAGGGTGCCGGGCAGGGCCGTGCAGTTCACGGCGATGAACGGCTCCCCCGCCTTCGGCGAGCTGTAGTGAATGGCCCGGGCCACCAGCTCCTTACCCGTTCCCGTTTCCCCAGTGACGAGGACCGTCGTCCGGTTCTCCGCCAGGATCCCGATGGTCTTGTAGACCTCTATCATCTTGGGATCCCGGCCCACGAGCTGGTCCGGAGCGTAGGGTTCCGCGGCATCGCTGGAGAGTTGTCGCATCCGGTCCCGGAGCGTTTGTTCCCGGAAACACCGCTCCACCAGGTGGTCGATCTGGTCCAGGTCGAGAGGTTTGACGAGGTAGTCGTATGCTCCGGCCTTCATGGCCCGGATGGCCGTGGGCATGTCCTCGTAGGCTGTGATGACGATAACGTCCACGTCCTCCAGGGCCCCCCGGATCCGCTCCAGCAGGTCGAGGCCGTCCATACCCGGCATGCAGATGTCCGTGATCACCAGATCCGGGTCCACCTCGCTCAGGAGCGAGAGAGCCTCCTCCGCGCTCTCTGCGATCCAAGCTTCGTGCCCGGAGGTCTTGAGGTACCGCTTCAGCGTCTCGGCGATAGGCCGGTCGTCGTCCACCACCAGGATCCGGCGGCTCATGGCAGTTCTCTCCCGTTCGCGGTCCCGGTCTCGTCACCGAGGAGGGGCAACTCGATGCGAAAGGCGGCTCCACCCAGGGAGTCAGACCCTTCCTCCAGCTCCAGGCGACCCCGGTGCTCCTCGATGGTCCGGAGAGCCAGCGGCAACCCGAATCCGCTTCCGGCGGATTTCGAGGAATAGAAGGGGCGGAAGATCTGGTTTCGCGCCGCCGGCTCGATTCCCGGACCGCTGTCGGTGATCCGGACCAGGATACTCCCGCCTGACCGGGCTTTGTGGGTACCGGACTCCGACGGTCCGGCCCCAGGGGCCTCGGGCCCACCGGAGGAGATGTCTGTCGTGACCAGGACTCGCCCTCCCTCTCCCTCCGCTGCGTCCAGTCCATTCAACAGGAGGTTCAGGAACGCCGCCTCCAGCTGTTCAGCGTCGCCGGATACCCTGTCGCTCCCGGCCCCGAGCTCCGCATCGACTCGCACGCCTCTCTGCCTCCCCTGCGGCCGTGCCACCCGCAACGCCGCATCCAGGATCTTGTGCACGGAGCAGGGGGCGAAGGAGGCCGCCGGTGGCCGTCCCAGGGCCAGCACTCCCTTCACGACCCGATCCAAGCGCTGGATCTCCTGGAGACACGTCTCCACCGCAGGCTCCTGGTCTTCCGGGATCCGGCCACGATCTGCGGCCCGCTGAAGGGTCTGGAGGTTCAGCTTGAGGGTGGTCAGGGGGTTCCGGACCTCGTGGGAGATCTGTGAGGCGAACTCGCCCACCACGGCCATGTGACGGCTGGCCTCGATCTGCCGCACCATCTCCTCCACCCGCTCCACCATGAGACCGAACGCCGTAGTAAGGCGGCCGACCTCATCCTGCCCCGGCTCGGGAAGGCGGGGGGCGAAGTTCCCCCCGCCGACCTGGTCCGCGGCAGACGTCAGGGCCAGGAGGGACCGCGTCCCCGTTCGCACCACCAGGACGAAGGCCAGGGAGGCGATCCCGGCCACCAGGAGCACCAGGAGCAGCTTCCCGAGGCGCATCCCCAACACGGCGGGAGCGAACTCCTCCACAGCCCCGGTGGCAATAACGGTCCAGGGCGGAGCCGTCAGGCTCGTGAAGGCGGCGACCCGTGTCGAATCGTGCTCCCGGAAGGTGAAGACCCCTTCTTCCCGCTGGAACAGACCTGGATCCACGTTCCAGCCCGACAGCCCCAGGAGGACCGAGGCCGATCCTCCCTGCGCGGCCTGTCTCGGGTGATAGAGGAGCCGGTCCGCACCCCGGTCGATGACCGCCGAATACCCAGCGCGTCCAAAGGTGGTCTCCAGAAGCTCCCCGGGAAGGATCCGGTCCAGGGGCACCTGGGCCACCACGGACCCGAGCCTTCTCCCCCCTTCCGGGTCCAAGACGGGCTGGGTGAGGAGGGTGGACCGGGGCAGGCCGGTCTGCCATGAGATAGTCCCCTCCCCCACACCTTCGTCCCCTGGGCCGAACCGGAGGAGAGGGACCTCTGCCGAGTCCCGAAGCTCTAGCCAGTGATAGGAGGATCCGAAGAGCTCCCAGGCTTGATTCAGGTACGCCTCCGCAGCCTCCCGTGCTCTGGCAAAGCCCAGGGACCCTCCGGCCCCCGAAGCGTGAGCATCATAGAGGCGTTGGGTCTCGGCATTTTCGGCGACCAGCAGGAGGTCGGAGACTCGCCGGGCGTAGCCATCGGCCACCTCCCCGGCCGCCCGTTGGCTGATGGCCCCCACCTGGGACGCGATGAGCGTCCGGAGGCTGCGGGCGGCGTGGTAATACTCGAATACGCCGATGACGAGGAGGGGGGCAACGGCCAACCCTCCCCAGAGGAGCAGGAGCTTGGTCCGGAGCGACATCGTTCCCGGTTCCTATACACAGGGAGGAACTCTCAACCACGTTATATGACAGATCGCGGTCTTCGCAAACTCTCGCTGTGATCCCCGGGGGGTGTGCCGGAAGCTCCGGGTGACGTCCCCACCTCGGAACATGGCGATGGCTCCCCCAGGCCGATTCTTCCTATCCAGGAATGAGACCCATTGATCAAGCTTGTCCTCAAGAGTGGAGGCCGGTGCCTCGATCTTGTCCATCCGACCCGAATATCGACCCATGTCCTCAGGGCCGGCGTCAGCTCAATCCGGTATGGCCCCGCCTCCGTGGCTTCGAAATGAATCCACTCCCAGAACCTGCTCCAGTCATCGACTCTCTGGGCCTGTTCACCGCCTGGACCACCGATGGTTACGGCGACATCTACCTGGCTGGGAACGTGGGCGGTTCAGTGTTTGGCTGCCGCCAGCGCGTCTCCCAGATCCACCCACCAGATCGAGGCTCCCCGGAGCGTCGCCGGCGCGTATGCAATGAAGCGACCATCCGGAGAGAGTCGGAACTCCGCCGCGTACACCCAGGACCCCATCGAACCGACTTGGCGCGTCAGGTTTACCGGTCTCGTGCGCGGGTCCAGGGAAACCCGCCAGACCATGGCATCCCCGGCGGGGATGACGAGGGCCCGGTCCCCCGGAAGCCACCTGGGGGACCAGAATGAACTCTCCGGGGTGTCGAGTACCGTCGGCTCTCCGAGGACCGCACCGGATGGTCCGATGTCCAGCACGCACAGCTCCATGCCTCCAGGAGACTCGGATTCTAGATCCGACCCCTCCTTCCCCACGGCCAGCCTCGTTCCGTCCCACGACCAGGTGAGCGACTCGACGTAGGAGTCCGGTCGGATCCCGAGGGACTGGGCCTCTCCCTGCCCTGCCCGGGCGAGCATGACGGTCCTGGCCCCGGAGTTGATGCCGGCAGGCCCCTCCACGCGTTGGCTATAGGCGATCCGGTCCCCATGCACGGCGATGCGCTCCGGGAGTTCTCCTCGGAAGGTGCGAAGAAGACGTGAGGATTCGCCGGCTTGGACGGCCCGCAGCTCGAACACTCCGTCCCGGCGCTCGACGTACAGGAAGCTGCGGGCGTCGCGTTGGAACGTGCCGCCTCTGCCGGTGAGCTCTCCGAGACCAGACGGACTGGGAAGCACCGGGCTTCCGGTGAGCTCCGTGGATCGCCCGAGCTCGAGGTCCAGCAGTCGCAGGGACGCGGCACTGCGTTCCTCATTCCGTGTGGCGTAGAGGACGTGGCGGCCGTCGGCGGAGAGGATCGGGCCCACTTCATCCGTGGGGCGCTCCGGGAACGGGACCTCCCGCATCGCGGTGTGGGTGCCGGCGAGGAAATAAGCCTCTCTTCCGTCGAGGGTGGTCTCGAAGAATACCCTTTCACCGTCGGGGGCCCACCCCAGGACCCTGTCCAGACCACGGGTCTCGTTCAGTCGCAGGGGAGGGCCGCCGTCGATGGGCTGGATTTCCAGGGGAGCCTCGAGGTCGTGCCGAGCAGCGACCAGCGCTCCCCCCCCGGAGGTTGCCGCCAGAGCATCCATGTGAGGAGGGAGCTCCAGGCGACCCACGGGGGCGCCATCCAGGGTGACGACCTCCCAAAGGCTCGATTCGGCGTCGCCGCCGGAGATCTCCCGAAGGGCCCAACCGGGCGCGGGGGAGCCGAGGGTGACGATGCTCTTCGGCCCGGTGAAGACGGTGTCGATGACCCTTCCATCCATCGATGCCCGAAGCAGGGCCTCCCCGCTTCCCTCGAGGGGCCGGCTCACGGAGTAGTAGATGCTTTCTCCGTCGGGTCCCCAGGTCGGCCGCCAGGTCAGATCCCTGGCCACCACCCGGGACGCACCGCCGGCAGCGGGAACCACGAGGATAGCCTTCCCGTCGAAAAAGGCACCAAAGGTGATCCACTCTCCGTTCGGGGAGACGTCGAGATAGGAGAAGCACTCCTCGACGCTCACCTGCCGGGGTGGAGCCGTCGGCCGTCCGCTCTCGGGATCGAGGGAGAGCGTCATGACGTAGCTTCTCCACTTCTCATCCCTTGACGGCCTGTCAGATCGGAAGGCGATTCGGTCCCCCGAGGGAAACCAGACTGGCTGGGCATCCCAGTGGCCCTGGGTGAGGCGGACGGCCTCTCCGCCTCCTCCGGGCACGAGCCAGAGGCTGATCTGCCCGTCCCCCTCGGGCTTCTGAAAGACGATCCAGCGGCCGTCCGGAGAGGGAGATGGGAAATAGATATCCGTCCCCTCCTCCGCATAGACCCGTGTGAGCGTGGCGTGGATCGTGGGGATGCTATCGACGAGCTGCGCTTGGGCCTCGAGGACTACCAACAGGCCCAGGAAAAGGCCAACGGCGATGGAGGCTGAGATGCGCATCGGAGGTCTCCCTCTATCCGGGGTGTGGATCCATGCCGAAGCCCGTACACGGGCCCGGCTTTTCGAGACCCCCATCATCACACGGTTCATGCCACAGAACCTTCAGCTCTAAGACGTTGTCTATCAACTTATTAGAGAGACCCCCGGGTCATCCGTGATAGTAGCGTATCGCTACCACGGCAGCGCTTCGCGGCTACGGAACCGTAAGCCTGTGCCTTTCGATGAGCCGGTCCAGGCGGGTTCGCGAGATCCCCAGGATCCGGGCGGCCTGCCGTTTCACTCCGCCGGTGCGGCTCAGAATCCGCTGTACGTGGGCAGCTTCAACGGCGGCCAACGTGTCCCCCTGGGTTTCGGTGCTTCCATCCGGCGCTCCCAACGGCTCAGTTCCTCCGATGGGGAGGTGCCCGGCGTCCACCACACCACCGCGGCAGAGCACCACCGCCCGGGTGAGGGCGTGCTCCAGCTCCCGTACGTTGCCGGGCCAGTTGTAGGAAGTCAGCCGGTTCATGGCCTCAGGGGTGAGGCCGTGAGCTCGCTTATGCAACTCCTCACCGATCTTCGCCATGAGGTGTTCGGCCAGAAGAGGGATGTCTCCCTTTCGCTCCCGAAGGGGAGGGAGATGAATCTCCAGCACCTTCAAGCGGAAGTGTAGATCCCCCCGAAAGCGGCCCTCCCGGACCAGATCGGCCAGGGTCCGCTGGCTGGCTGCCATCACCCGAGCCCGGGTCCGCCGAGGGCGCTCACCCCCGACCGGGAAGAACTCCTGCTCCTCCAATACCCTCAGGAGCTTCGCCTGGAGCTCCGGGGGGGCGTCGCCGATCTCGTCCAGCAGGAGGGTACCTGAGCCTGCCATCTCGAAGTATCCTCTCCGGGTTCCCACGGCCCCCGTGAACGCCCCTTTCACGTGACCGAAGAGCTCGGACTCCAGGAGGTGCGCGGGCAGCGCAGTGCAGTTGATGGCGATGAAGGGTTCGGCGGCCTGGGGCGAGTTGAAGTGAATGCTCCGGGCGATCCGCTCCTTTCCGGTTCCCGTCTCGCCCGTGATAAGGACGGTGGCCCGGTTCTGGGACAGGACTCCCATGAGCTTGTAGATCTCGATCATCTTGGGGTCGCGGCCCACCAACTGCTTCAGGTCGTGACCCTCGGCGGCTTCGGCGGCCAGGTGGTCCATCCGGCGCCTGAGGGTCCGGTCCCGGATGCAGCGCTGGACCAGGTGCTCAATGGCATTCAGGTCCAGGGGTTTCACCAGGTAGTCGTAGGCCCCGGCCTGCATGGCCTCCATGGCCGTCTTCATCTCCTCGTAGGCCGTGATGACGGCCACGTCCGCATCGGATACCTGTCGGATTCTTCGCAGCAACTCCAGTCCACTCATTCCGGGCATCCGGATATCGGTCACCACCAGGGCCGGATCGAATTCCTCCAACAACTCCAGGGCCTCCGCCGCGTCAGCGGCTGTACGCACCTCGTACCCCGCTTCCGACAGGTGCTCGTTGAAGGTCCTCCGAATGGGGGCATCGTCGTCCACAACCAGGATTCTCTCGCTCATCCGCTCCCGGCTCCTTCTTCGCCTCCGGACAAAGCAAACTCGATCACGAACACGGCCCCTTCGCCACCTCCCACTGACGGCTCCAGCCGGAGGGTCCCCCCGTGGTCTGCCACGGTGCTCGAGGCGACCGAGAGCCCGAATCCCGTTCCCTCGCTCTTGGTGCTGAAGAAAGGCTCGAAGATCCTGTCGGCGAGGTCGGGAGGAACGCCGGGGCCCTCATCTTGCACCCGTACCTGGATCCGTCCAGGGCCCTCATCGGAACCAAGAAGATCTCTCGTGACGACGCAGATCCGGCCGCCCTCCGGCATGGCGTCGGCGGCGTTCAGGAAGAGGTTCAAGAAGACGCCTTGAAGGGCTTCCGCATTCCCGAGGATCGTGTCCCGGGTCGCCGTGAGATCCCTCTCGATCTCGATCGCGCTATCCTCGAGCTGGAACTCCAGTGCCGCCACGGCCCGGCGAAGGACTTCGTGCACGGAGCACGGATCGATGGCGGGAGCGCCGGTACGCGCCAGGCTCAGGACGCCCTGTACGACCCCATCCAGGCGGTTGATCTCCGAGAGAGAGATCTCCAGGGGCCCCAGGCACTCCTCGGGCAGCCTACCCCTGGCTGCGTGCCGTTCGATTCTCTGCAGGTTCAGCTTCACCGAGGTGAGGGGGTTTCGGACCTCATGAGACAGCCGAGAAGTGAATTCACCGAGCACCGCCATGTGCCGGCTCTCCTGAATTCGGCGGAGTGTCTCTTCCACCCTCCTGGTCATGGTCCCGAACGCAGCGGATAACCTTCCGACCTCGTCGGCACCGGCAGGGGGGAGGGGCGGCGAGTAGTCTCCGGCTGCCACGGCATCAGCCGCCCGGGTCAGGCTTTCCAGGGAACGGGTGGCCCGTCCGGTCATGACCAGGAAGGCCAGGGACACGGCCACCGTTACCAGACCCACAATGATGAGGAAGAGGCGGCGGGTCCGGGTGAATGGACCCGAGAACTCCTCCACGGCTGTCGTGGCCAGGACGGTCCACTGCGCAGTCTCCAGGGTGGCGAAGGAAGCCACGCGGATCGAGTCCGAAAGGTGGAAGACGAAGCTCCCACTGTTCCGTCCCAGGCGCTCTGAATCGATTCGCCACCCCTCGGGACCAAGGAGACGGGACGCCGTAGCCTGAAGTTGCGATCGGCGCGGATGGGCAAGGACGCGGTTCCCCGGGAGATCCAGGACGACCGTGTACCCGGAACGCCCGAATGCCTGTGCCAGCGCATCGGGGGGAAGGATTTGGTCCATGGGCGCCACGGCCACAACCTCTCCCACTGAAGTCGGGCCGTGCGAATCCGGTATGGAACGGCTGAAACGGTACTCTTGCTGGAGTTCGGGGGTGGACACCCCTCCGCCAAAGACCCGCTCGCTCTGGGGCTCGCCCAGGGTGTATACGACCTCATCCGTCGTGTCTCGGAATTCGATCCAACGGTAGGAGGTCCGGAACTGATCCCATACCTGCCGCAGGTATGTATCCGCCGTCGGAAACACCCTCTTCCACGGCGTCTCGCCGCCCTCGTAGTGAGCCCGGAAAAGACTCAGCGTCTCAAGGTTTTCGGCAAGAAGGGTGAGATCCGACTGATACCGGGCGTACCGGCTCTCCAGCTCCCCAGCCGTCCGCTCAGCGATGGAGGCGGTCTCCGTGGCCAGGAGCTCCTCCACGGCACGCATAGACTGCCTGTAGCTCACCACCCCGAGAACGAGCAGGGGCAGCACGCCCAGACTGAGAAAGAGGGCCAACATCCTAGCCCGGAGACTCATGGGGAATCATCCTGCCGAGGCGATTCTCATCTCATGATCACGATAGGGGAACGGGGTGGGATAGGCCAAGGGCAGGAGGAGGAATGTTGAGAATTGGTTCCTGTTCGATTATGGTAGAATGGTAGATATCTATCCACCATAGCACCAACTCTTTCCATGGCCCTGAACATCAAGAAGCCGGAAGCAGACCGGTTGGCACACGAGCTGGCGGAGTTGACCGGCGATAGCCTGACGGATGTCGTGGTGGAGGCTCTCAGGGATCGACTGGCCACGGTACGAAAGGGGACACCCTTCAAAGTGCTGTGGGCCCATGTCAGGGAGATTCAGGCGTTTCTCGCGGACCTTCCAGACCGAGATATCCGGTCCCCGGAAGAGATCCTTGGATACGACGAGCGGGGTCTCCCGGACTGACCGGCCATGGTCATCGATACGTCGGCCCTCCTGGCGATCCTTTTGGGGGAAGCGGAAGCGGAAGCCATGGTTCGGGCCATTGCCGAAGCCGACACCCGGTTGATCGGGACGCCGACCCTGGTGGAGGCCAGCGCCGTGATTCAGGCCCGGAAGGGGCCTGGAGGGGACGTTGCCCTCGACGCCCTTCTTCGCCGTCTTTCCATCCAAACCGTACCGTTCACCGACACGGCAGCGACCCTGGCACGTCTGGCCTATGGACGTTTCGGAAAGGGCACCGAGTCTCCCGCCACGCTGAACTACGGGGATTGCCTGGCGTACGGCACGGCCATGTCTCTACGGGAACCCCTCCTCTTCAAAGGAGGGGATTTCCATGAGACGGACCTGGCGGCAGTAGTGTACTGAGAGGCCCGGCCGGACCATTCACGCGGGAACGGGGCCGGTGTTCCCGGGATCTTGTTCCGGGTGGAGGTGGCAATGGCCTATCGGGCTGTTGACTGGTTCTCTCAGAGGATGCGCGAGACCGGCGTTGGCCGCAGGCCAACGGGTCTCCTGCGGCGGTCAGGAATCCGCGCCTTGCCCCGGAAAGGTCAGCAGGACGTGGGCACGGAGCCCCAGCAGGAGGGCGTCGCCAACAGCTGGGTCCATCCCGGGGTTTCTGATCCACTGAATGTCCGGCTGGAGCACCATCATGCCGCCCAGCTCTGCCCGGTACGTCAGCTCCACCACGGTCTCACCCCGTTCCGTCGGAATCCCTGCATCTCGCCGCGCTTGGAGGAACGGGGACCCGTTGCGAGCATGCACGATTCCCAGGCCTACCACATCGTCCGGGCGGTTCGGGACGATGCCCTGGTAAAGTAGTCCTCCTCCCACGGACAGATCCAACCGGTTCACGGCATCTGTGGCCGCACCCACCCGGGCAAAGCCGGAGAGCCCACCGATTCCATCCTGGCTCCGGTGAAGCAGTTGCTCGCCCAGCAAGTACAGTCCCCAACTGCGCGCCGGCGGCCCGTCGGGAGCCCATGCTTCCATCGGTTCCGTATAGGCCCAGCCACCTGCGGCCACCTTCGTGCTCACGTCCTCGATGCGTCGACCGCGCCCGATGCGCTCCCTCTGGCCCCTGGGTTGGGGAACGCCGGTTGCCCAACGTCCCCGGCCACCAGGTCCGAGGCGCCGATCCGAAAACGGGAGGTCCTCCGTCAGGGGTCGAGCATACCCTACCTCGAAGGAGAGGAGGGCCCCTTCGAGGTCGTTCAGGTAGAATCGACCGTCACCCCTGTTGCCGGGAACACCGTCGCTCACACTGAGGAGACCGTACACGTGGGGTAAGGGCTCGACCCTGGCCCGAGCCGCCAGGCCCGTGGTGGGGAAGGTGACAGGACCGGCCACCCCACCGAGGCTGTACTCCGGCCCGAATCCGAATGAGCTGTTGACGAAATCCCCGGCGCCGGGAAGAACATCGAATTCGCCATTGAGGTCGTAGACACCCGCCAGGAGAGAAAAGCGGGGTGAACCGAACTGGTGTCCGATCCAGGCTTCGTACAGCCGCCACTCCCGCGAGGCCTCCAGGCTGCTGACGCCCTGCAGATCCCCGACCGTCGCACTCACCGAG
>Ga0316577_10001495_pt1 | contig 11080 bp, 10 predicted proteins | sample S5NA_FD_203073 | JGI IMG/M metagenome (GOLD analysis project Ga0316577, IMG submission 203073) | Rhizosphere microbial communities from salt marsh grasses in Alabama, United States - S5-7_050615r2r1 | ecosystem: Host-associated > Plants > Roots > Rhizosphere | place: USA: Alabama | collected... | reverse complement strand
GACTTGTCCCTGGGATCGGCTGCCGCGTTGGTGTTATGGACCACCGCGGTGAGTTCCTACCTGGCCATGAACTTTACCGGCTCCACGCCGTTCACCTCGCCTTCGGGTGTTGAGAAGGAGATGCGCCGCTTTATACCCTGGCAGGCTGCGGCGGTGCTCCTGGCTGCGGGCCTGTGGGTAAGCGCTGGTTTTTAGGGTGATTGAAATGAAATCGTTTCGCTATATCGATGAAGTGGTCACCTTGATGCTGGATGAAGCGACATGCGTGGGGTGCGGCATGTGCACCCAGGTGTGCCCCCAGGGGGTTTTGGCACTCAACGGATCCAAAGCCAAAATCGTGGACCGGGATGGCTGTATGGAATGCGGTGCATGTGTCAACAATTGCCCTACCGCCGCCTTGACGGTAAATCCAGGCGTGGGATGCGCGGGCTATATTATCCAAACCTGGATCAAGTCTCTTTGAGATAGGTGCGGCAGCCCTGGAGGCTGGCCAGGCGGGGATAGTCCAACTCCGAAATTTTGTTGCCGGTTTGCTTCTCAAGTTTGAGAATGAAATTCAGGAAATCGACAGAGTCGAAAGTAAATTGATCCCGAAACGGCAGATGGGCTTGGAGGTCGGCCAGGGGTGCCTCCGGGGCAATCTGCCGGAGCAGTTCCGGCACGATCCGATCGATATCTTCTTCACGCATATTGACTCCCTTCTGTGTGAGGATCTGGATGATCTATAACCTTGCATCCATTGGCGTGATTCAAAGCCGCTTGCCGAATCACAACGATGTTGTGCCGACAGCCGATTCCGATCGGTCCTGCTGAAGCTGCAGCGAGACGGCCATAACCCCTGGATCATCGGGATCGGTGCGATACTTGAAGCCGAGGGCCTTGCACAGGGCCAGCATGGACCGGTTTTCATGTAGCACCTCGCCGAAGATCCGGCGGATGCCCCGGCCGCGGGCATAGTCGATGATGCGCCGCAGCAGCATGGGGCCCAGGCCGAGTCCGGTCTTGGCGCTGCGGAGCATGATCGCGAACTCGGCATTTTCGTTGTCCGGGTCCGCGCTGATGCGCACCACGCCCAGCAGATCGACATGCTGGGGTTCGTCGCCGCCGGCCAGGACCAGGGCCATTTCACGGTCATAGTCGATCTGGGTCAGGCGGGCGGCCATGGTTTTGGGCAGCAATTTCATGGAATGCAGAAACCGCAGGCGGATATCCTCGGCAGGCAGGCTGGCGAAAAAGCGCTGAAAGGCCGGTTCATCTTCAGGGCGGATGGGCCGCAGCAGTAGCGTCTGCCCGTCGGGCAGGGTGATATTCTGCTCAAGTTCGGTGGGATAGGGGCAAATCGCAAGGCGCCGGCCGGCCGGTTCAACGGCTGGCTGCACCCGCAGACGCGCATCCAAGGCCAGCACGCCCCGGGGGTCGCACAGGAGCGGGTTGACATCCAGTTCCGCGATCTCGGCGAAATCGCAAACCAGTTGCGAGACCTTGACCAGGGTCACGGCAATCTCCGTCAGGTTGGCTGCTGGAACGCCGCGGTAACCAGAAAGCAGCCGATAAATCCGCGTATCGGCGATCATCTCATGGGCCAGGTTCATGTTCAGCGGCGGCAGGGCCAGGGATCGGTCCTGAAGTACTTCGGTGGCCGTTCCGCCATGGCCGAAGAGCAGCACCGGCCCGAATTGCGCATCCACATGCATGCCCACGATCAGTTCGTGGGCGTGAGGTCGTTGAATCATGGGTTGGATGCTGAATTTCAGTCCACCTTTGTTCAGCGACGCTGGGTGGAAATGCTCACCCATCCAGGCCGCCCGCTCAAGTACGGCAGAGGCCGTCTCCAGGTTGAGGGCCACGCCGCCGGCGTCTGATTTATGCAATACCTCGCTGGATAGAACCTTCAGCACCACCGGTCCTTCCATTCGGGATGCCACCCGCGCTGCCGCTTCAGGGGTTTCGGCTGCTACCGTGGGCACCGTTGGAATGCCATAGGCGGCCAACACGGCCTTGGCCTCGGTTTCCAGCAGCCAATTGCGCTTCTCCCCCAGCACCATGTCGATGATGTCGCGCACCGCTCGGCGGTCCGGCGTGAAGGCCTCGGGAATATCCGGGGGCACCTCCATGAGCATGGTCTGGCTGTGCCGATAGCGTACCATCTGCATGAATCCCCGCACAGCCTTGGTGGGGGTTTCATAGCTGGGAATGCCCTGCTCGCGAAACAATTGGCGGGCCCCTTCGGCGGGCCCTTCGCCGATCCAGCAGCTCAGCAGGCCGCATGGTCGGGCTCCCCGAGGCCGCTGCTGGATGGATTCCAGTACCGCCCGGGCGGCCTCGGTGCCCGAGGCGATCGCCGTGGGACAGTTCATGACCAGCACGGCGTCCACGCCCGGGTCATCCATGAGTGCATTGAGGGTGTCGCTGTAGCGCTGGGGTGTGGCATCGCCGATGATATCCACCGGGTTGGCGTGGGACCAGGTCGGCGGCAAAACCGCATTGAGGTGCGTCAGGGTGGACTCGCCCAGGCGGGCCAGGTTTCCCTTTTTGTAAATTAACGTATCGGTGGCCATGACACCGATGCCGCCGCCGTTGGTCAACATCGCCAGCCGGTCGCCGCTCACCGGCTGCAGAACGCCCAGGGTGGTGACCGCGTCGAAGAGGGCCTCCAGGTCGTTGACGCGCAGAATGCCGGCCCGTCTGAAGGCAGCCTCGTAGACAGCGTCGCTGCCGGCCATGGCGCCGGTGTGGGAGGCCGCCGCCGAGGCGCTTTCGCTGTAGCGCCCGGCCTTGACCACGATGACCGGCTTGATGCGGGCCGCCGCGCGGGCCGCCGACATGAACTTGCGGGCATGGGTGATGGATTCGATGTAGAGCAATATGGCCCGGGTGTATCCGTCGGTGGCGAGGTAGTCCAGCATGTCCCCGAAATCCACGTCGGCCATGTCGCCCAGCGAGACCAGGTGCGAAAAGCCGATTCGTCGGTGGGTGGCCCAGTCCGCCACGGTGGCGAGCAGGGCGCCGGACTGGGCTACAAAGGCCAGCCGGCCGGGCAGGGGCTGAAGGTGGATAAAGCTCGCGTTGAGGTCCACCCGCGGCAGCATCAGGCCGAAACAGTTCGGGCCCACGATTCGCAGCAGGTAGGGGCGCGCCGCCTCCAGCATGGCATTACACAGCTTCTGGCCCTGGCGACTGTTTCCCTCACCGAAGCCAGCGGTGATCACCACCGCCGCCCGCGTGCCCCGGGCACCCAGCTGGGCGATCAGCTCCGGGACCGAATCCGGCGCGGTGGCAATCACGGCCAAATCCGGCGCCTTGGGCAGGCTGGCGATATCCGCAAAGCAGGGGTGGCCGTCGATGGTGGTATGCCTGGGATTAACCAGGTAGATGTCGCCCTGGAAGCCGGCGGCGTAGAGGTTGCGCGTGGCCACCGCGCCCACCGAACAGGGCCGGATGCTGGCTCCGACCAGGGCTACGGAAGAGGGATTGAAAAGCTTTTTTAGGTTGCGCACGCTCATTGGAATCTACCTCTGTGAACGATACCTGAATGGGGTTTCCAAGCAAAGTATCCCATACCCGGGATCATCGGGCGCCATCCAGGAGCTGCCGGCGGACGATTTTGCCGGCCTGGTTCTTGGGCATGCCCGTAGTGAACACGATTTCACGGGGGGCCAGGGCGGAACCCAGCCGCTGGCGGGCAAACGCCATGATTCGGTCGCTCAGGCGCTTGTCGGCCCGGATGCCCGGCTGCAGGCATACATACGCCTTGACCCGTTGACCGAGTAGTTCATCGGGGACGCCCTTCACACCGGCTTCGTATACACCCGGATACTCCAGCAGGACGCTTTCCACCTCAAAGGGGCTGACCAGGTGCCCGGCGGTCTTGATCATGTCGTCGGCCCGCCCCATAAACCAGAACCTGCCCTCAACGTCGCGCCACACCAGATCTCCGCTCAGGTACCACTTGCCGGCAAACCGTCGCTGGTAAGCCTCAGCGTCGCCGGGCAGGCAGCGGAACATGCTGGGCCAGCCGGCCGCCAGGGCCAGTTCACCCACCTCGCCGGGAGTACAGGCCCCGGTGGCACCGCCGGCGCTGGCGGGTCGCAGCACTTGGGCCCGGATGCCGTCGACAGGTCGACCCATGGCGCCTGCCTGGAGCGTCTCACCCGCATGGTTGGCGATCATGATCGCGCCGGTTTCGGTCTGCCACCAGGTATCGCGGATCGGCACCCCCAGGGCCTCCTGCCCCCAGTGCACCGCCGCAGCGTGCAGGGGCTCGCCGACGCTGAAGACCCGTCGCAGCGATTTCAAGTCGTAGGCCTGGCAGGGCCTGAACGGCAGGGTCATCAGGCGCCGGATGGCAGAGGGCGAGGTGTACCACACGCTGACGCGTTGCTCGGAAAGGATCTGCAGCCAGCGCCGGACATCAAATTCCTCCTGGTCGATGATGGTCGTGACACCAGCCATCAAGGGGGCCAGGAACCCGTAAACCACGCCGGTGACCCATCCGGGGTCCGCCGTGCACCAAAAGACATCCGGGGCGCTGAGATCAAGGACAGCTCGGCTGGTTGAGAGGTGCTGCAAGGCGGCCTCGTGAACGTGGCATACGCCTTTGGGCATGCCTGTGGTGCCGCTGGTAAAATGGAGCAAGGCCGGCGATTGGGGATCGGTGAACGGTATTGAAAAGTGATCAGAAGCGTCAGCCATCAGATCTGAAAAGCGATTCAGCCCTGGCGCGCGCCCTTGGGGATCGTCGATGAGCAGGATGTGCGTCAAATAAGGCAGACGCGGCCGCAGGTCCCGGATTTTCTGATAGCGCCGCCAGGTGGTCATCAGCACCTTGGCCCGGCCGGCAACTAAACGGTGCAGGACCGGCTCGGGGCCATGCGAGGCGAACAAACCACAGTATACGGCACCGGCCTTCAAGGCTCCCAGGGCGGAAAGGTAAAGCTCCGGAACACGCCCGCAAAGGGTGGCCACCACCTCTCCCGGAGCCAGGCCCAAGTGTTTGAATACATTGGCGGCCCGGTTGCTGCGGCACTCCAGCTCGGCAAAAGAGCACTCGCGACGGCCCGCTTCGTCGGACAACCAGCGCAAAGCGGTTCGGTTCTTTTCAGGGCCGTGTGCATGCCGGGTTACGGCCGCATGGGCCATGTTCAGCCCGCCACCCGGAGCGCTGGCTTCCAGTTCGATCCGGATGGATTGCCAGGCCGCCTTTTCAGCTGCCGATCTTCCTTCCGGCTGAGGCGGCGATGCACATTGAACCCCACCACCTTGGCACGCCACGCACTTTTCCATGGTTCCGATCCTTATCCGCCGCAGGGTTATGAATATCCGCAAATCGATCCTATGGAACCAATCCGGCAATACCCGTGCCAATCCCACACGATATAGATTTCAATTAAATTCTTATGGTTATGCATATAGAAACGGAGCTTTTATCGGAGACCTGTAAAAATAGCTGGCACATTGTAAAATCCCTGGCGCTCGGATGCTTCAAGCCAGTGAAAAGGAAAACAGCGATCTTTTCTGGGCCATCAGCGGCGGCGGGGGCAATTTCGGGATTGTCAGCCAGTTCGAATTCCAGCTCTATCCGGTGGGACCCGAGGTATTGGCCGGCCTGCTCGTCTTCTCCATGGAGCAGGCCCGGGTTTATCGATTTGCCGGATGGTTTGTGGAATACAATCCTGGCGGCCAGCGGCCGGTTGCCGACACCGCAATGCGAAATCTTCATCGGAACGATCCAGGGGGCCGCCAACCGCATCCCCGCCGATGCCACGGCCTATTTTCACCGGAATGCAAAATTCGTGATAAATGTGCATGGCCGATGGAACGACCTGGCTGAAGATGAGCGCGGCGTCGCCTGGGCCCGGGAATTATTCATGAACGCCAAATCATTCGCATCTGCTGGTGGCTATGTTAATTAAAGCAGGATGGGCGGCTTGGCGCTGATGCCCCTATTCCCCCCGGCTGGCCAAGTACTCCATGACGTACTTGATATGCTCGCGCATGATGTCGTAGGCCATCTGGGTGTCATGGTTGCGGATGGCTTCCAGGATTCTGCCGTGCTGGCTGAGGATGGCTTCCAGATTGGGTTTTTCCTGATACAGGTACATGTGGCTTTTCCAGATACCGTAGTAAAGCAGATCGTAAAAGCCCTTCATCATGTGGATGTGTACCCGGTTCTTGGTGGCGTAGGCGATGGCCATATGAAAGCGTACATCTTCCTCATGTCCCATGCTGCCCTCTTTCACCATTCGGCGCATCTCTTCCATCACACTGTTCAGGTGCACAATGTCTTCGCTGGTGGCTTTGCGTGCCGCCAGAACAGCCGCATTGCACTCCAGACCCAGGCGGAACTCCAACAGTTCCTGGGCTGAAATGTCATCACCCAGAAGCGTGCTGAGGGGGTTGTTCTGCTGCCCTGCTTCTGGTTTGCGAACAAAGGTTCCCATGCCCTGTCTGTTTTCAATCAGCTTACGGTTGATGAGCTTATTAATGGCTTCGCGTACTGAGTTGCGGCTGACGTTGAAGGCCTCGGCAAGCTCTCTCTCCGGTAACAGCTGTTCACCGGGTTTGAGCTGACCCTTGTAAATAAGCTCCTGGATTTGTTCGAAGACCTGTTCGGCGATTTTTCTGGGCCTTATTTCCTTGTAAATGTTCATTATTCTTTGAGCCCAAGCATGTCTACAGAAATAACCTTAGATTTCAGAGGGATGCTAAATGACCAACCAAAGAACCTTTTTTGAATGCGATTAAAATTAGAATTAACATGCTTAATATAAATATAATTTAGCTTATAATTTTTTTTTATTGACATTGCAAGGGTAAAAGTTTAACGATAGGTCCTAAAAAAGAACCAATGGTGTGTGTCTTATGAGCGAGAGGCGAATAACAAACCCCATGCGCGGCGACGGCCATCCTGTCACTGGGGCTGCTGTAGGGCGACCGGAGACGTTCGGCTGGATTCAACCACTTGTATTACTAAAAGGGAGGTTAAACCAATGAGGAGATTGAGCTATGTCGGTCTGGGATTGCTGCTGATGGTGGCGTTTTTAACCACGAATGTTGATGCTGCAAGGGAAAAATTCGGTGTCGACCCCCGTCACAAGACTGCTGAAAGAGTCAAATTCAAGCCTTCCACCGAAAAAATCCGCTGGAAGATGGTGATGCCCTGGTCCAAGGGTCTCCTGTTTTACGATGTGGCCGTGCACTTTGCAGACAGTGTCCGTCTGGCCTCGGCCGGCCGGTTGGATATCAAACCCTTTTCAGCCGGCGAGCTGGTTCCGGCCATGCAGAGCTTCGACGCCGTTAGCAAGGGCTCGGCCCAGGTCGGTCACGACTGGCCCGGTTACTGGAAAGGCAAGAATGAGGCCTTCGTCCCCTTGGGAGATGTCCCCTTCGGCCTGGATCCCGAGGGCTACAATATCTGGCTGTATGAAAAAGGTGGGCTGGAGATGATGCAGGAGCTGTACGCCCGCTATAACCTGGTGGCGCTGCCCTGCGGCCAGACCGGCCAGGACATGGGGCTTTTCTCCAATAAACGGGCCACCAAGATGGAGGATTTCAAGGGCCTGCGTGTGCGCACCGTGGGTTGGTACATGGACATTCTCAATCAGCTGGGTGCCTCGGTCAGCCCCCTGCCCGGCGGCGAGGTTTACCTTTCCCTGGAGCGCGGCGTGATCGACGCGGCCGAATTTTCCGCCCCGGCCATGAACTATCCCATGGGCTTTGACGAAATCACCAAATTCGTCATCGAGCCCGGCGTGCATCAACCCGGCAGCCAGTGCGCCATCTTCTTCAACAAGGATGCCTATGACAAGCTGCCCGAAGATCTGAAATACATCGTCGACATCTGCGCCAAGGAGACCCAGCTGTGGTCCGTCAACTGGATCAACAACCTGAACTCCCAGGCCATCAACCTGTTTGCCAAGAAGGTCGAAATCGTCCAGATGGACAAAGATACCCTGATCCAGTTCCGCAAGACCACCCATGAATATGTGGAAAAACTAAAGGCCAAATACCCCGATGTGAAAAAGATCGTGGATTCCCAGCAGGCGTTTATCAAAGAGTTCGCTCCCTGGCGCCAAGCCCGGTCAAACGTGGTACCCTGGCCTTACGATGACTATATAAAGGGCAAAATGGAGTAAACAGAGCTTATGTGATCCAAGCGGCCCCTTTAACCGCCCCCATGGTGGTGGACAAGGGGCCGCTTGTTCTGAGCAGCCGCTGGAATGTGAGGAGTCGATCCATGTTGGAAAAAATCAGCTCGGCAATTGATACATTCAACCGCAAGCAGGGCGAGTGGAGTGCCCTGTTGATCCTGCCGCTGACCTTCATCGTCGTCTACGAGGTCATCATGCGCTATGTTTTCGATGCGCCCACCATCTGGGGCTTTGAGGCGACGACCTTTCTATATGGCGTGCATTTCATGCTGGGCCTGGCCTTTACGGATGTCAGTGACGGACATGTCAAAGTGGATATCTTTACCGCCAAGGCCAGATCGCGCACCCAGGCGATTATCGTCATTTTGACCAACCTGGTCATCTTTTTGCCCGTGTTTTCGTGCATGACCATCTGGGCCTGGAAATATGCCATCACGTCCACCCAGCTGCTTGAACGCAACTCCACCAGTTGGGCACCGCCCATATGGCCGTTCAAGCTGATCATGGCCGTGTCATTCAGTTTTCTCTTGGTCCAGGGCATCTCGACAGTTCTCAAGGCAATTCATTCACTTCGTACTGAAAAATAAGGCCTGAAGCGGCCTGGAGGTATGGCGCTCAATGAGTCTGGAACTATTGACGGTGGCGATGTTCGTAACCCTGATTTTAGCCATCACCCTGGGGCATCAGCTGGCATTCACCCTGGCGGGCGTGGCCACCCTATTCGGTTTAATCGACAATGGATTCAACATCCCTGGGCTTTTCGACCTGTTTGCCAACAATGTCTGGGGGTTGATGAACAACTACACCCTGGTGGCGGTGCCCCTGTTTATCTTCATGGCCCAGCTGCTGGACCAGTCCAAGGTGGCCGAGGCCCTGTTTGAGTCGCTTTACGTGGTGCTGGGCGGCGTTAAAGGCGGCCTGGGGCTCTCTGTGGTGGTGGTGTGCACGGTGTTCGCAGCGACCACCGGCATCATCGGCGCCTCGGTGGTGGCCATGGGCCTGCTGGCCGCACCGGCCCTGATCGGCAAGGGCTACCAGAAGGAGATGACCAGCGGCATTATCTGCGCTTCGGGCACCCTGGGCATTTTGATCCCGCCCAGCATCATGATGGTGGTCTACGCCGGCCTGACCGGTCTGAAGGAGACCTCGGTGGGTAACCTGTTTGCCGGCGCCATCTTCCCGGGATTGCTGCTTTCCGGACTCTATTTCCTTTACATCATCCTGCGCTGTAACATCAATCCCAGGCTGGGACCGCCCATCTCCAAGGAGGAGGCCCGCAAGTACACCGCCGCCCAAAAATGGCGCATGACCCTCAAATCGCTGCTGCCGCCCCTAGGTCTGATCCTGATGGTCATGGGCACCATTCTGGCCGGCGTGGCCACGGCCACCGAAGCCGCCGGCATGGGTGCCTTGGGCGCCTTTTTGCTGGCCCTGTTCAACAAGGCCATCAACTGGTCGGTGATCCGCAAGGCCAGCGTGGCTACCCTGAAAACCACCTCCATGGTGATGATGCTCTTCATCGGCGGCTCTTTCTTTTCCACCGTCTTTTTGTCCATGGGCGGCGGCGACGTGGTGGCCGACCTGTTTGTGGGCAGCGGCATGAACCATTGGCTGGCGTTCGGCATCATGATGTTCATCATCTTCATTTTGGGCATGTTCATCGACTGGGCCGCCATCCTGCTGGTGACCGTGCCCATCTTTATGCCCATCGCCATGCAGCTGGACTTTGACCCGCTGTGGTTCGCCATCATGATGTGCGTGAACCTGCAAACCTCTTTTTTAACGCCGCCCTTCGGCTATGCCCTGTTTTACTTCAAGGGGGTGGCGCCCCCCGGCTACACCATGATGCATGTTTATAGAGGTATTATCCCGTTTGTGATCATTCAGATCCTGGGACTGGTGATTCTGGCGTTATTTCCAGCCCTCAGCACCTGGCTGCCGGCTTTTTTCTTTGGCGGTTAACGAGGGGATATACGGATATAACTGGTTGGCTGACCTCCTCAAAAGGGGCCGACCCGAGCAGACCGTTCTGCGACGGTCGACCCCGACCTCCCTATACGGAAATGACCATGGAATCGACACAAGACTTGATCCAAACATTCAGTACCGCCGCCCAAAAGGTTTCCGCCGTCGTGTGCCAGGTTTCCACCATGAGGCAAGCCTTTGCGTACACGGTGGATCTATGCGAACACAAAGAGGCCTGCCAATTACTGATCGCCGGCTGCCAGGAGTCTCTTTCAGCCCCAGCGGGCGATCTCTGTGAGCGAAAGCAGCAGCAGAAGGTGATGGCTGCACCGCAGCTTTCAGAAGAACAATTCCAGCACCTTGAGGCCCAGTGCCAGCAGCGCGGTATCGATCTGGTCTGCAATGGGCTGCGGGATCATCTGGCCGGCATCGATATCGGCTTCACCCTGGTCGATTTCGGCATTGCCGAGACCGGAACCCTGGTGATCGACTCTTCCAGGGAAGCGGTCCGCCTGGCCACCATGATCAGCGAGGTGCATGTGGCCGTACTTCCCAAAAGCCAGCTTCGGTCCACGGCCCTTGATATTGAAATAGAACTCAGGGAGCGGTTCGCTTCTCTGCCCAGCTACTACGCCTTCATCACCGGCGCCAGTCGCACCGCCGATATCGAGCGTGTATTGGCCCTGGGGGTCCACGGCCCCCTGGAACTACATATTTTATTGCTCGATGAATGAAACCGATTCCATCAGCTTCTATCAGCCCTACAACAGACCTTCCGGGTGGAGAATAACCAATGCAACAAGCTAAGAATCTTAAAGGGTATCGCCGGGAAGTCGGAACAGCGCTTTCCAACGAATTTCTGCGCCAGGCCATGGATAAATTCGCCGTGGCCTATCGCACCGGTCGTGAAAATGCGTTCTCAGGTTTGGATGTGGACGATTTGGTGGCCGAGGTGGCCCGCTCAA
>Ga0316577_10001494_pt1 | contig 11083 bp, 4 predicted proteins | sample S5NA_FD_203073 | JGI IMG/M metagenome (GOLD analysis project Ga0316577, IMG submission 203073) | Rhizosphere microbial communities from salt marsh grasses in Alabama, United States - S5-7_050615r2r1 | ecosystem: Host-associated > Plants > Roots > Rhizosphere | place: USA: Alabama | collected... | reverse complement strand
GCTGGCGGGCCGCGGTGGGGGGAGGTAGTGACAACACTGCCAGCGGCGAGTCGGCCGTTGTGGGCGGCGGCTATGTCAACACGGCCAGCGGCGTTGGTGCCACCGTCAGCGGGGGGTCGTACAACACCGCCAGTGGCCAGATGACGACCGTTGGTGGGGGTGGTGACAACGATGACCCTGGCCTCGGCAACCGGGCGACCGACGACTGGGGCACCGTGGGCGGGGGCCAAAACAACCAGGCCGGCGACAATGCCGGCACCCCGGACGATCGCCCCTACGCCACCGTGGGCGGGGGGCGGGACAACGTTGCCAGCGGAGAGGACGCCACCGTCGGCGGGGGCTTGGGGAACAGCGCTGCGGGCTGGTACGCGACGATCTCCGGGGGCCACTCCAATACGGCCAGCAACGTGGGGGCAACCGTCGGCGGGGGCTGGAGCAACGATGCCGATCACTGGTACGCCACCGTGGGTGGGGGCATATCGAACACCGCCAGCGGCGAACGCGCCACCGTGGGCGGGGGCTGGGCCAACGTCGCCAGTGCTGTGCACAGCACAGTTGCTGGCGGGGCTGAAAACCGGGCCAGCGATAACTGGGGGACTGTGGCTGGCGGGTACAACAACCAGGCGGGCGACAACGCTGGCAGCATTGAGGATCGTCCCTATGCCACCGTGGGCGGGGGCCGCGACAACATCGCCAGCGGCACGTCGTCGGTAGTCGCTGGTGGTGATACCAATACCGCCAGCGGCTGGCGGTCGACGGTGCCGGGCGGCGTGGGCAACACCGCCGCCGGCGACCACTCTTTCGCCGCCGGGCGGCGGGCCAAGGCCAACCACAGCGGTGCCTTTGTGTGGGCCGATGACCTGAATGTTGATTTCGCATCCACCAACTCGAACACCTTCCGGGTGCGGGCTACCAACGGGGCCGAGTTCGTGGCCAACAATGCCGGCTACGGGCTGATCGCCGCCAACAACGGCGCGGGCGACGGGCTGCGAGCCATGACCAACTCCTCGGCGGGCAGCAACTGGGCGGCGGTGTACGCGGTAAATCTCGGCACCAGCCCGGCCGTGTACGCCGACAGCGCGGGGACCTATTCGGGCTACTTTCTCGACAACATCTATGTGGATGGCAACTGCGTCGGCTGCACCACCGCGTTTCTGGCGGTCAACGATGGGGACCGCGTGCTGGAAATCGGGGATCTCGTCGCGGCAAAGGGCCTGCTCGACCCGGTGGCGGGCAGCGGGCAGCCAACGCTGGCCGTTGGCCTGGCGGGAGGCAACAACCTGGGGGTAATCGGGGTGGTGCAGGGACGGGTAGCACTGACATCCAGTGAGAAAGACGGGGTCGAAAGCCAGAGTATGGAGCTGGCAGAGGGTGCAGTGTCGCCGGGCGAGTACCTCCTGGTGGTGGTGCAGGGATTCGCCCGGATCAAGATCGATGCATCCGCTGGAAGCATCCTACCGGGGCAGCGGCTCACAGGGGGGCGGCAGGCCGGAACTGCGCGTGCGCTAGAGACCAGGCTGATCGACGGGATGGTGGTTTCGGAAGGCGCGCCGGTGATCGGAATCGCCCTGGCACCGCCGGAGCCGGGCAGTGACCTGGTCCCGGTGTTTGTGAATCTGCAATAACAGCGCTGGAGGCAGAGATCTCTGGCAAGCCTGGTGGTCCCCTGCCAATTGGTGGGTCATCTGACGAGGAGATGGGGAGGACTAGCGATGAAACAGAGTAGGATTCTGGCAGTGATGGCGGTGCTGGCCTTGCTGGCCAGCCTGGGCACTGGGGTGGGGGGCGCTACGAGCGCCGTGGACGAGCTGGGGACAGAGGCGGCGGTGGGGACGGTATTCACCTACCAGGGCTTGCTGCGGGATGGGAGCGGGCCGGTGAACGCCACCTGCGACCTGCAATTCGAGCTGTGGGACGCCGCCAGCGGCGGCGCGCAGGTAGGCGGCACGGTCCTGCTGGAGGACATGCTGCTGGCGGACGGCCTGTTCACAGCGCGGCTGGACTTTGGGGCGGCGGCGTTCCGGGGGCAGGCGCGGTATCTGGAGGTGGCGGCGAGCTGTCCGGTGGGGAGCGCGTTTGTGCCGCTGCCGCGGCAGGAACTGACGGCGAGCCCGTACGCGTTGTACGCGCTGTCCGCCTGGTCGCTGTCAGGCAACACGGGGACCACGCCGGGGACGAACTACCTGGGCACCAGTGACAACCAGGCGCTGGAGATCAAGGTCAACGGGACACGGGCACTACGGGTGGAGCCGGGGTCCAGCCCGAACCTGCTGGGCGGCTTTTCGGGCAACCTGCTGACGGCAGGGGTGACGGGGGCGACCATCAGTGGGGGCGGCAGCAGTGGCAACGCCAACCGGGTGACCGACAGCTATGGCACCGTGAGCGGCGGGACCAACAACCGGGCCGGGGATGACACAGGGACGGTCAGCGATGCTGCCTATGCCACGGTAGGTGGTGGGCTGGGCAATTCGGCTCAACGAGAATCGGCCACGATTGGCGGCGGGTCGTACAACAACGTGCTCGGCGCGTACGGCACCGTCGCAGGCGGCGATCACAACCACGCGTATGGGCAAAACTCCACCGTCGGGGGCGGCGGCTGGAACGAGGTGACCGGCGGCGGTTCCTACGCCTTCATCGGGGGTGGGTACGAAAACTCGGCCACAGGACCCTATGCCGCCATCGCGGGTGGTTCATACAACAGCGCCAGCGCCAGCCACGTCACCGTCGGCGGGGGCTGGAGCAACACCGCCAGCGTCCAATACGCTACGGTCGGCGGGGGCTATGACAACACCGCCAGCAACGAGTACACCACGGTGGGTGGAGGCAGCACGAACACCGCCAGCCAGCTGGATGCCACCGTGGCTGGAGGCAGCCACAACACCGCCAGCGGCGCCCGGGCTATTGTGGGCGGCGGCTATGGCAACACCGCCAGCGGCGAGAATGCCACCGTCGGCGGGGGCCAGTGGAATACCGCTTCTGCAGCATTCGCAGCCATCGGCGGCGGCGGTCCATCTGACCTTAACAACCCGGAGACGACCAACAATCGCGTCACCGACAAGTATGGCACGGTGGGAGGGGGCGGAAACAATCGAGCCGGAGCCGACGATGGGGATCCGAACAGCCAGGCGTACGCGACCGTGGGCGGAGGCAGCAGCAACGGTGCCTGGGCCGAGTATGCCACCGTGGGCGGGGGCCTGGATAACGGCGCCAGTGGCGTATATGCCACGGTGGCTGGAGGCCATGACAACCTCGCCAACGGGATGAATGCCACCGTGGGCGGGGGTGAGACGAACTATGCCAACGGCGACCTCTCCGTCGTCAGCGGGGGGCTCAACAACTGGGCCACGGGCCATGGCGCCATGGTGCCAGGCGGCTACCACAACCGGGCTGTTGGGAACTATAGCCTAACCGCTGGCTACAACGCCGTGGCGTACAACGACGGCTGTTTCGTCTGGGGCGACTACACCAGTGGCGAAGTCTCCTGCAACGTCAACAACCGCTGGGTAGCACGCGCCAGCGGCGGCGTCTGGTTCTACACCAACTCCACCCTCAGTAGCGGAGTGTACGTTAGCGCTGGAGGCACTTCCTGGAATAGCATAAGCGACCGGGCTACCAAAGAGAACTTTTCCCCGGTCGACAGCCAGGCGCTCCTGGAGACGCTGGCCTCCCTGCCTGTGCAGGAGTACAACCTAAAGAGCCAGGATCCCGCCATCCGGCATGTCGGCCTGGTGGCCCAGGACTTTGCGGCCTTTGGCTATGGCGAAAGCGACCTGGCAATCAACATGCAGGACGCCGACGGCGTGGCCCTGGCCGCCATCCAGGGGCTGTACGAGCAGATCCAGACGCTGGAAGCGGAGAACGACGAGTTGGCGGCCCGCCTGACAGCGCTGGAAGCGGGGCAGGGTGCGGGTGGATCGCCCGCGCGGCTGCCCTCTGGTTGGCTGCTGCTGGGCGGCGGTGTTGTGGCAGTGGGCGCGGTGGCCGGGCGGACAAAAGCGGAGAGCAGGAAGAAGAAGGAGAGGGAGTGATGAAGCGGAAGCATCTTGTGCAGGTATGGGCCGTGCTGACCCTGCTGGCCAGCCTGGCAATCGGGGTGGGGGGCGCATCGAGCGCGGGTGCTACAAGCGCCATGGATGAGCTGGGGACGGAGGGTGCGGCGGGGACAGTTGCTTCGGCTGCGCTCAGCACAAGCTTTACCTACCAGGGCTTGCTGCGGGATGGCAGCGGCCCGGTGAACGCCACCTGCGACCTCCAATTCAAGCTGTGGGATGCCACCAGCGGCGGCGCGCAGGTGGGCGGCACGGTCCTGCTGGAGGACGTGCTGCTGGTGGACGGCCTGTTCACGGCGCGGCTGGACTTCGGGGCGGCGGCGTTCCGGGGGCAGGCGCGCTACCTGGAGGTGGCGGCAAGCTGCCCGGTGGGGAGCGCCTTCGTGCCGCTGCCGCGGCAGGAGCTGACAGGGAGCCCGTACGCGCTCTGGGCACTGGGCGCGCCGTGGTCCGGACTGGAGGAGGTGCCTGCCGACCTGGCGGACGGGGACCAGGACACGACCTACACCGCCGGGACGGGGCTGGACCTGGTGGGCACCCAGTTCCGGGTGGACACCGCCGAGGTCCAGGCGCGGGTGTCGGCTGGCTGCAGCACGGGCAACGCCATCCGTGTGGTGAATCAGGACGGGACGGTAGAGTGCCAGAGCGTGGCCGGAGGCTTGGGCGACATCACCGCGGTCTATCCTGGGACGGGGTTGACAGGCGGTGGGACCAGTGGAGAAGTAACCCTGAACGCAGACCCGACCTATCTTCAGAGGCGGGTGACGGGGACGTGCGGCACAGGCAACGCCATCCGGGTGGTCAACCAGGATGGGACGGTGGCCTGCGAGCCGGTGGGCACTGCGGCCCACGACCACTGGGGCGAGAGCTGGAGTGGCAGCGGCACGGGTTTGATCCTGTCTGGCGGCTGGCTGGGACTGAGCGCCACCGGCACACAGTACGGGCTCTACGGGGAGAGCGGCACTACCGCAGGTATTGGCGTTGCCGGCTGGGCGACGTCGGCCAGCGGCGCTACGTACGGCGTCTACGGTCAGGTTGACTCACCGAATGGCCACGGCGTGCACGGCTATGCCCCCTCCACCGAGGGCGGATCAGCTGGCGTGTACGGTGAGTCGGCTGGAGACTTTGGCGACGGTGTGGTTGGCGTCGCCACCGCCACCAGCGGCTGGGCGACCGGTGTATCGGGTAGCTCCTGGTCGACCTCTGGCTATGGCGTGATCGGCATGGCCAAGGCCAGCACCGGCGCGAACGTCGGCGTCTACGGCAACTCCAGCTCGACCGAGGGCACAGGCGTGGTCGGCTTGGTCTCCGCTTCCACTGGCACGACCTACGGTGTGGATGGGAGCTCCTGGTCGACCTCTGGCCGCGGCGTATATGGCCGTGCCACCGCCACCAGCGGCACGACCTATGGCGTGTTTGGTGTGTCTGAATCAACGGGCGGTCGCGGGTTGTACGGTGTTGCCTATGCCAGCAGTGGCGAGACATATGGCGCGTACGGCAGAAGCAACTCCACCGGGGGACGCGGCGTCTACGGCGTCGCCAGCGCAAGCAACGGCACCACGTATGGTGTGTACGGAGAGTCGGCCTCGAACGAAGGCCACGGCGTGAACGGCTGGACCACAGCCGACAGCGGCACCACCTACGGAGTGCGCGGTCGCTCCGACTCGCCTGATGGGCGGGGCGTGTTTGGGATTGCTGCCGCTACCACCGGCACGAACTATGGCGTGCGGGGGGCAACCAACTCGCCCGACGGCTACGGCGGTTACTTTGTGGGCCGGCTCGGTGCGAACGCCACCATCAACTCGACGGCGACGCCTGACAACCACGTGGCCCTGATCCGCAACAGTTCGACCGGCGATAGCCCCGACGTACTTGCCCTGCAGGTCGGCTATACCGGCGACCCAGGCAACGGGATCAACTACGTCACCTTCTTCAAAGGGGATGACACCGGCGTGGGGGCCATCGAGGGCAACGGCAGCGGCGGCGTCACCTACAAGTCGGGCGCGGCCGACTATGCCGAGTTCCTGCTCCGCCTGGACTCGGAGGAGGTGATCGAACCCGGGGACCTGGTGGGCGTGTTCGGTGGACGGGTGACGCGGGCAACGCAGGGTGCGGAGCAGGTGCTGGTGGTGAGCAGCGGGCCGATCGTGCTGGGCAACGACCCTGGCGACGAAGAGGCGGACCTGTACGAGAAGGCGGCGTTCCTGGGCCAGGTGCAAGTGCGGGTGCGCGGTCCCGTAGCGGCGGGGGACTTGATCGTGCCCTCGGGCCTGGAGGACGGTATCGGCATGGCGGTCTCGCCGGAAGCGATCACGGCGGAGCAGTTCGCCCAGGCGGTAGGCCAGGCCTGGGAGTCGTCGGCGGAGGAGGGGATCAAGGAGGTGCTGGTAGCGGTGGGGATGCTGCACCACGACCCCACCGTGGCGCAGATGGCGGGGCGGATCGATGCGCTGGAGGCACGCCTGGCGGCGTTGGAAGGGCGGAAAGGTGCAGGTGGATCGTTTGCGCGGCTGCCCTTTGGCTGGCTGCTGTTGGGCGGCGGAGTTGTGGCGGTGGGCGCGGTGGCCGGGCGGACAAAAGCGGAGAGCAGGAAGAAGAAGGAGAGGGAGTGATGAAGCGGAAGCATCTTGTGCAGGTATGGGCGGTGCTGGCCCTGCTGGCCAGCCTGGGCATCGGGGTGGGAGGCGCATCGAGCGCGCGCGCTACAAGCGCCATGGACGAGCTGGCAGCCGAGGCGGCGGTGGGGACAGTATTCACCTACCAGGGCTTGCTGCGGGACGGGAGCGGGCCGGTGAACGCCACCTGCGACCTACAATTCAAGCTGTGGGACGCGGCCAGCGGCGGCGCGCAGGTGGGGGACACGATCCTGCTGGAGGATGTGCTGCTGGCGGACGGCCTGTTCACGGCGCGGCTGGACTTTGGGGTGGCGGCGTTCCGGGGGCAGGCACGCTACCTGGAGGTGGCGGCAAGCTGCCCGGTGGGGAGCGCCTTCGTGCCGCTGCCGCGGCAGGAGCTGACAGCGAGCCCATACGCTCTGTGGGCGCTGGGCGCGCCGTGGTCGGGGCTGGAGGGGGTGCCTGCGGACCTGCTGGATGGGGACCAGGACACCACCTACACGCCGGGGGCGGGCCTGGTGTTGGAGGAGACCGAGTTTCGGGTCAACCGGGGGGAGGTGCAGTGGCGGGTGAGCCAGACCTGCGCGGCGGGGAACAGCATCCGCGCCATCGACGTGGACGGGACGGTGACCTGCGAGGCGGACGACAATACGACCTACACGCCGGGCACGGGGCTGTCGCTGGTGGGCGGGCAGTTCAGCGTGAGCTTTGGGGGCAGCGGGACGGCAAGCACCGCCAGCCGGTCGGATCACAACCACGATGCCGCCTACGTGAACGAGGGGCAGGCCAACAGCGTGAGCACGGGGATGGTGCAGAACAGCACGCTGCTTCTGGAGGATCTGAACCAGAATGGGTGCAGCGCGGGGCAGATCATCAAGTGGAACGGGAGCGCCTGGGCCTGTGCCGCGGACGCCACCGGAGGGACCAGCTTCTGGTCGCTGACCGGGAACGCGGGGACGGCGCCGGGGACGAACTACCTGGGTACCAGCGACAACGTGGCGCTGGAGATCAAGGTGAACGGCTCGCGGGCACTGCGCCTGGAGCCGGGGTCGAGCCCGAACCTGCTGGGCGGCTATTTGGGCAACCTGCTGACGGCGGGGGTAGTTGGCGCGACGATCTCCGGCGGAGGCAGCAGCGGCAACGCCAACCGGGTGACCGACAATTATGGCACGGTGGGCGGCGGGACCAACAACCGCGCCGGGGATGACGCGGGGACGGTCAGCGATGCTTCCTATGCCACGGTGGGTGGAGGGTTGGGCAATACGGCGCAACGGGAGTCGGCCACGATTGGCGGCGGGGCGTACAACAACGTGCTCGGCGTGTATGGCACCGTGGCGGGCGGCGATCACAACCACGCGTACGGGCAAAACTCCACCGTCGCGGGCGGCGGCTGGAACGAGGTGACCGGCAGCGGGTCCTATGGCTTCATCGGGGGCGGGTACGAGAACTCGGCCACAGGACCCTATGCCACCGTCGCGGGCGGTACGTACAACAGCGCCAGCGGGTCCTATGCCACCGTGGGCGGTGGCGACTACAACACCGCCAGCGGCCTGGAAGCCACCGTGGGCGGTGGCGACTCGAACACCGCCAGCGCATATTATGCCACCGTCGGCGGTGGGGATGGCAACACAGCCGCAAGCAGCTGGGCTACCATCGGTGGGGGCTATGAAAACGAGATCACCTTGGGTTATGCAAACACCATTGGTGGCGGGTCGAATAATCGGATCGATGGGGCCTATGCTACGATTGCAGGAGGCTCCTTCAACATCGCCAGCGGCGAGAATGCGACCATTGGCGGGGGGGGCGCCGCAAACACGCTGTTCAGCAACCACGCCACCGGTGACTATTCCACGGTGAGCGGAGGGTTGAGCAACTTTGCCACTGCCGCATTCGCCACCATCAGTGGGGGCGGCTGCACAGTTTCGACCGATCCCGATTCCGGCAATCTCGTCTCGGACGACTTTGGTACTGTGGGTGGAGGCGGGAATAATCAAGCTGGCGATAACGCAGGCACAAGCCAGGATCATCGATTTGCCACTGTGGGCGGTGGGCTGGACAACATCGCCAGCGGCTCCGCCGCCACTGTCGGCGGGGGTTTCAGCAATATGGCTGGCGACGATTCCACAACCGTCAGCGGCGGGAGTAGCAATACCGCCAACGCTGATTATGCCACCGTGGGCGGGGGTTATAACAACCTCGCCATTGGTGCGAATTCCACCGTCGGCGGCGGTACCGGGAACGGCGCACTGGTCGCCGATTCGACTGTCGGCGGTGGGAATGGGAACGTTGTACAAACTAGCGGCTCTGGCGGCACCATCGGCGGCGGCTGGCACAACTTTGTCAACGGCAATACCGCCACCGTTCCCGGCGGGGCGGAGAATCAGGCCACCGGGGGCTACAGCTTTGCCGCCGGGGCACAGGCCAGCGCCACCCACGCAGGCTCTTTCGTCTGGTCCAGCGGGACGGCGACCGACTCCTGGGGTGCCAATACGTTTACCGTCCGCAGCCACGGCGGGGCGCGCTTCTACTCTGCGGCGGGCACCGGCACGGGCGTGCAACTGGCTGCCGGCGGCACCTCCTTCGCCTCTATCTCTGACCGGAACGCCAAGGAGGCGTTTGCACCCGTCGACACGGCCCAACTGCTGGAGGTGCTGGCGGGGATGCCGGTGCAGACCTGGAACCTGAAGTCGCAGGTGCCCGAGGTGCGGCACATTGGGCCGGTGGCCCAGGATTTCAACGGCAGCTTTGCCTACCTCTTTGGCGAGGTGGAAAGCCCGATCCACATCAACAACATGGATGCGGTGGGCGTTTCGCTGGCTGCGTCCCAAGGGCTGTACGAGCAGAACCTGGCACTCCAGGCGGAGAATGCTGCCCAACAAGCACAGATCGACGAGTTGGCGGCGCGCCTGGCGGCGCTGGAAGGGCGGCAGGGTGCGGGTACATCGCCCGCGCGGCTGCCCTTTGGCTGGCTGCTGTTGGGCGGCGGCGTGGTGGCGGTGGGTGCAGTGGTCGGGCGGCGCGCCCGGGGAGGTGGATGATGAGCGACAAGAAACAGGGTATGCCGCGGGTGCGGCTGGCGACCTGGCTGCTGGTGGGTGTCTGCTGCCTGCTGCTGGCAGCGGCGGTGCCGCTGGCCCTGGCGCAGACCGGCTATGACCTGTCATGGTGGACGGTGGACGGCGGAGGCGCCACGCTGAGCACCGGCGAGGGCTATCGCCTAAGCGGGACGGCGGGCCAGCCCGACGCCGGTGTGCTGCAAGGCGATGGGTATACGCTGCTGGGCGGCTTCTGGCGGGGCGGGCAGGTGAGCGGGCAGTCGTACTGGGTGTACCTGCCTGTGGTGCTGCGCGGGCATTGAGAATATCTGGAAGCGGCTGTCAGGTCCTGATGGGCCTGGCGCGGTGGGTGTGCCTTCCAGGATGCTGCCAGCATCTTGGATGCTAGAAGCACCCTGGAAGGTCACCGCCGCCGCTCGGCTTGGCAGCAGCCGCATGTTCGGCAGCAAGATCGACAGAAAAATCATTGACATTCGAGCAAATGCCTGATATACTATATCCTGAGCAGCGTAGTCAAGATTCGTACATCGCCGCTCCAGACACGGAACGCGTCGCCGGGGTTACAGTACTATCCCGGCCGACCCCAGCCATTCATCGCTGATCCGCTCTTCGCACCCTTGTCGATTCGATCCGCTGTGAGGTACGGGCTCTCGTCCGTGCCTGGCAGCCCGCTAGGGCGGGCACAGCGCCATTGGTTTCCTGAGTGGCCCGGGAAGCCATAGCCTCTGTATGGACCCGCACCATCAGTGACTGGCAGGCAGAACCGATCGTCCACACCGATCTGCGACCTGCCGCACCCTGCTCTGCGAGTCCGAAACCTTTCTGGGGCGCCGCCTCGAACGCCATGCCTGGAATGTCCAGGCTGGCCCGAGCTGCTTCATTCTGCCCCGGGTCGGGATTTGTCACAGCACGCCCGCCCGGAAACCAAACGTTCTGTTCACAACCGAAGAGATTCCCTCACCGCAGGTGGGTGCTCAGCCAGAGACACAAAGGCGCCTGCAAGACAGCTGGCCGGTGTGAGAGATTGTGGTGGTACCCGACGACTGGAACCCAAAGTGGCCAACACAGGACCGCGCGCTGGCCCGCGCGGCAGCCGAGCTGCTCGAGGCCGGCGAGTACGAGCGCCTCGCTGAATTACTCGAGCGGGCGCGGGCGGCGCACGACCGCCAGGGCGATCCCATCCCGGCCCAGACGCTCGACCTGGCCCGGCGCATCTGCCTGGCCTGCAGCCAGTCGCAGGCCGAGGCCGAATGGCACCAGCAGGCCCGGGCCGAGGCTGCCCAGCGCGAGGACGAACTGCGGCAGCAACTCAACACCCTGCTCGAACTGACTGACGGCCGGGAGCGCAGCCCGGATGCCCCCA
>Ga0316577_10001493_pt1 | contig 11089 bp, 7 predicted proteins | sample S5NA_FD_203073 | JGI IMG/M metagenome (GOLD analysis project Ga0316577, IMG submission 203073) | Rhizosphere microbial communities from salt marsh grasses in Alabama, United States - S5-7_050615r2r1 | ecosystem: Host-associated > Plants > Roots > Rhizosphere | place: USA: Alabama | collected... | reverse complement strand
ATGTGGGGTTTGTTGGTGTTGCGCATGGGCACCTCCAACACCCCCGAAATTCCTTGTTTTCAGGGGCTTTTTCGCCATAAAAAGATTATTTACAATTGCCCTAATATTTAGAGGCACGAGGTACATCGACCCCCAAATACATGTTAACATCCTGTAAAAATTTAAATCTTGCAGGTTGTCGGGGTGAACGGCTATCTGGTATACTTTTACGTAGATGAGCGCTATTATCTGGCACCAATTTTGTGATATTCGATATGATCACTAGAAGGGGGATTAGACTGTCATTTTTCGAATCCAGGCAGTAAGGAGAATACCTTGACCGCTACGGCATCACCACCTGCAAGTACAACACAACGCAAACCGCTTCGCTGGATGAATGTTCAGGACAGTATCACTGGATGTTTATTTGTTTTACCAGCTTTTATTATTATCGGATTGTTTGGTTTATTTCCCATCGGATTCGCCGTTTATGTAAGTCTGCATAAATGGCGTATCACACAAGGGCGGTTTGTGGGTCTAGATAATTATGTAAAATCGCTTGATAACCTGGCTTATGTGGCCTTTTTTTGGATTGCTGCCATCTTTTTATTTTTGGCAGTGCAAAGTTTAACCAGAATGCTCAGGAAAGCCAAAGAGCACGGAGGCAATCCCTGGTTGTGGCTGATACCCGCTTTGGTGACAACCATCGGGATCGGCCAGTTTTTGCATTTCTTCATTCTCCTGCTGCCAGAAATATTGAACATCGGTGACAAGCTAAAGGGCCAGGAACGAACACGGGAATTGTTTCTGCAATACCTGGTGGAAGCCTGGCGTCTGCCTCACGTTCAATCCGCGTTGTGGTCTTCGATCCTGATCATTGTGATTGGGTTGGGATTGGCATACGTCGTTTATCGCTTTTTATCACAAAGCGTCTTTGGCACCAGTTATTTCACATCCTTTCTGACCATCCTGATCTTAGCGAGCAGCGCGCTGATCCTGGGTTGGTTCACCTGGAGTGAAATACAACGTGCTTATGCAGAAGCTTTTGAGGCAGGCGAAAGTCTCGAAATTTGGGCCCAGGTGATCACTATCAGTGCTGGTTTCATTTTGCTGCTGCTTTCCTGGCTATCCTGGCGAGGTGCTACCCGACAGGATTCAACCATCCAGCTTATCCTGCGTTTGGTTGCAGCCATTATGTTGATTATCGGAGCCTGGGTTTTGGTCGCCGAACTGCCCCGTGTCATTGCCGCAGGGGATAAAGACTGGTGGGAGGGGTTGAAAGTCACTGTATTTTATTCGGTTGGCACGGTGCCCTTCCAATTAGGTATCTCACTGGTTCTGGCCACTTTGCTTTACCAAAATATTCGCGGCAAATCCATGTACCGCTTGATATACTTCTTGCCTTATATCACACCGGCAGTCGCAGCTGCAGCTGTCTTTCGAGTTTTCTTTTCCAGCCGGCCATCGGCACCCATCAACAGCTTGATGGCCTTGTTTGGTTTGGACGCATTACGCTGGCTGGACGAACCTAAAGGCATTGTTCAACTCATTACTGGACCCGACGTCACAATACCCGGGTGGGCAGTTGGACCCAGTTTAGCTTTGATTGTGATCATCCTCTACAATATCTGGAGTTATATCGGTTACGATACCGTGATCTTCCTAGCGGGGTTAGGCGGTATTCCTGGAGAACTCTACGAAGCTGCCGCAATTGACGGCGCTGGGCGCTGGGCGCAATTCCGCAATATTACCCTTCCGCTACTATCACCCACGACGTATTTCTTAACTTTATTAGCCGTGATCGGAACTTTTAAAGCCTTCAACCATGTCTGGGTGATGCGAACGGGTGCTGCTCTAGGCACGACTGATACAGCCAGCATCGTGATTTTCACGGAATTTAACCGTAATACGCAGTATGGCTATGCAGCCTCGCTTTCGTTTGTATTGTTGGGTGTTATCCTGATTTTGACCATCATTAATAACCGTGTGGCAGAGGAGCGCGTGTTCTATGGTTAGTGAAACCTTAAATTCAGATCAATTACCCCACCGGCGAGTCGACTGGGGGCATGTCTTGACCTATCTGATCTTATCACTTGGCGCAATCATAGCGATCGTCCCTTTTTTGTGGATGATCAGTGGTTCTTTAATGAACTTAACCGAAGCTACAGGACGGGCGATCCTTCCCAGCGTACCGCAATGGGACAATTTCAGCCAGGCATGGAACGATGCGAATTTCAAAGATTATTTCCTGAATTCAGTGATTATCGCCACCATCACAATCAGCGGGCAACTCGTTTTCTGCACCTTAGCCGGCTATGCCTTTGCCCGGATTAACTTCCCGGCTAAAAATTTCCTCTTCACGCTGATGCTGGCAACCTTGATGATCCCTGAAGCAGTCACCTGGATTCCCAATTTCATTACGGTCGTTTGGTTAGGACGGGTGAGCCCGATCCCCTGGATCAATAACTGGCCCGCACTGACGATTCCCTTTATGGCGAGTGCCTTTTCGATCTTTTTATTGAGGCAGTTCTTCCTTCAGGTTCCCAGTGAATTATGGGATTCAGCCCAAATCGATGGCGCTGGTCACCTACGTTTCCTGGTCCAGATTGCCATCCCACTGGCAAAACCAGCCCTTTTGACGGTTGCGCTATTTACTTTTATCGGCTCCTGGAACGCATTGGCATGGCCAATTCTGGTAACAACAACCCCTGAATGGCGTCCGATCTCTTACGGTCTATCCAGTTTCCTGACCGAAGCTGGAGCACAGGTACACTTGCAAATGGCGGGATCCGTGATTACAATACTGCCGATTTTGATCATCTATTTGCTGATCCAAAAGCAATTTGTCGAAGGTATTGCAACCACAGGTTTGAAAGGATAAAACCCTTGGCAGAAGGAGGTGATGCTGAACCACTGATAATCTCACTAACAATAACAAACCTTGTTTGGAAAACTTTAAAACCAATATTCTTTTCAGGAGAAGAAAATGAAAACCCGTAATTTACTTTTGTTTTTGACAATCTTAATAATAGCCGCCTTCGCGCTCTCAGCGTGTGGCGGTGGTGCCACTGAGGCTCCTGCGGAGCCGACTGAAGCACCCATGGAAGAACCTACCGAAGCACCCATGGAAGAGCCCACTGAGGCGCCGATGGAAGAACCCACCGAAGCACCCATGGAAGAACCTACGGAAGAGCCAACAGAAGAACCCACTGAGGAACCCATGGCTGAGCCCTGCGCTCCCGCAACCGATGGCCCTCTGGCTGGCGTCGATCCGCGTGGCCAGACCATCGTCTGGTGGCACAATCACTCCGGTTCGCGCGAAGAAAATATGCTGCCCCTGCTCGATCAGTTCAATGCGACCAACGAATGTGGCATCACTCTCGAACCACAAAACCAGGGCGGCTATAATGACATCCGTGATAAAGTCAACGCCAGCATCGCAGCGGGTGAACTACCCGCAGCTTTAGTAGTTGGTTATCAGAACGACCAAGCTTTCTACCAACTGAATGATGCTCTAGTTGATCTGACACCTTATATTGATGATGCCACCTGGGGCTTGACCGCTGAAGACAAGGCGGACTTCTTCCCCACCTACCTCGAACAAAGCGTACACGCCGCTTATGATAACCAACAGTTAGGCTTCCCCCCCAACCGCTCAATGGAAGGCATCTTCTACAACAGCACCTGGCTGCAGGAACTCGGTTTTGACGGCAATCCGCCCGAAACCCCGGATGAATTCAGGGAAATGGCTTGTGCTGCAGCTGAAGCGAACGGCGATGGCACGGGAGGCTTTATACTGCGTGATGATGCCTCTGCTGTGGCTGCCTGGACCTTCGCCTTTGGCGGTGATGTCCTCGATGCTGACAAGACCGGCTATGTTTATAATGGCCAGGCTACCATCGATTCCATGACCTTCCTGAAGAACTTGTACGACGATGGTTGTGCCTATTTCTTCACCGAAGGATACCCCAACCCTGAGTTTGCTGCCCGCCGGGCTGTCTTCACCATGGGATCCAGTTCTGGTATCCCCTTCTACGCTGGCGATGTCGCCACCGTTGCTGAGGAAAATGGTACTACACCGGATGATTGGGGTTTTGCAGCCGTTCCGCACACCACCCCCGAACCGGTGCAGAACGTTTATGGTGGTGATATCATGGTGACCCAGACCACTCCCGAGCAGCAACTGGCTGCGTGGATCTTCATCAAATGGTTCACCTCTCCTGAAATTCAGGCCCAATGGGATATGATCAGCGGCTATTTCCCAACTCGCGCCAGCACCGAAGAATTCCTGGCCGATTACAATGTTGAGAATCCGCAATGGGGTGCTGCTTTGGCCCTGCTGCCTTACGGTTACTACGAACCGCAGTTGATCTCTTACCAGGGTGTGCGCGATGCAGCCCAGCAAGCTTTCAATGAGATTATGCAGGGTGCTGACATCCAGACCACTCTCGATGACCTGACTGTAACGGCAAATGAACTCCAAGCCGAATTGAGTGAAGAGTAAATCGCTAATTCGCGTCTAACAAAAAATAGGCTCTCCAAGCGAGGGCCTATTTTTATTTTGTTATAATGATTTCTTAAGGCATCTGGGCAATAGCATGTACCCTGATTTTAGTAATGTATTCCCTTAAAATGGTGAACTTTGGGTCGGAGAAATGCATGGACATATGATCGCCTTATTAGGGCATCCCGTTTGTAATTTTGTTGAGGAACTGTGGTAATGAAGGCAAAAAACCGGAAAAACGCGATTATTTTGGGAGTATTAGGCTTTATCCTTTTTTCAGCATGCGGCGTTACAAACGAAATTCTGCCAACACCTACCAATCCTGCACCTACCATCCAGCAAACCGAACAACAACCTTCCGTTGAAGCAACGGAACTAGCTCCAGAGGAACCCATTGTCGCTGACGATCAATATCAAAACATCGATCCTACAGGACAGATGGTTGCTTTCTGGCACCCTTACAGCGCTGAAAACGAAGCAGCTCTGCAGGAAATCATCACAGATTTCAACGCCACCAACCTGTGGAATATCCAGGTAACAGCCGAATACCAGGGAGATCATGAAAATATTTTCAATAAAATGCTCACTTTCATGAATACTGCTGATGTGCCTGCGTTGGTCGTGGCAACCCCAAGCCAGGCTGCCACCTATCAACTTGCCGAAGGTCTGATCGATCTTAATGAGCTGGTCTACAGTGAGAAATGGGGTTTAAGTCAGGGTGAAATCGATGACTTTTTCCCGGCATCCTTTAATCAGGATATTCTACCGGCCACTGATAATTTCCGTCTGGGATTTCCCCTAAACCACTCGATGAACGTTTTATATTATAACCAGGATTGGTTATCTGAACTGGGTTATGACCACCTCCCTGCGACGCCACAAGAATTCCAGGAAATGGCATGTGCGGCCGCAGCGCAACCCTTCAGCAGCGCCACAGCGGAAGGCAACCAGGGCTACCCATTGAACATGGATGCATCTCTGTTCGCCAGCTGGACTTTTGCTTTCGGCGGTGATGTCTTCGATGAGGATCGCGCCCAATTCAGCTATGATAGTCCTGAAGCAGCACAGGCAATGGCATTTCTACAGCGTTTAGTACTTGAAGGGTGCGCCAGCCTGGTTAATGAGCCAAATGCTGACCGGGTTGAATTCAGCCAAGGTACGGCATTATTTACAACCGGATCAAGCTCATCACTCAATTATTACCAAAGTGTGGTGCAAGCCGGTTCTAATCATAACTGGTCCGTAGGTCCCATTCCCCACACTACCCAGGATCCTGTCCAGAATATCTTCGGTGACAGCATTTCAATCCCCAAAACCAGCCCGGAAACTCAACTGGCAGCCTGGCTGTTTCTAAAATACGCCACCAATCCAGAGATCCAGGCAAACTGGGCTATCCAATCGCACAATTTACCGGTGCGTGCCAGCGCAGCCGAATATTTAGGTGATTATTTCGCTGCAAATCCCGCCTATGCAAGCACTTTCGAGTTGCTACCATTTGCCACGACTGAGCCTGCTGCGGCCGGATACAAGCATGTGCGTGAAATGGTTGCCGAGTCCATGTTTGCGATCACTCAAGGGGCTGATGTTGCCAGCGTGCTGGCCGATTTGAATGCAAATGCCAATACCTATCTTCAAGAAAAACAAACTTCGACTCCTGAAACGCCTGATCCCTGGTCAGAGATCGATCCCAGCGGCCAGACCATCACTTTTTGGCACCAACAACCGGCAGCCAGACATGCCGTTCTCGATGAAATCATCTGGAAATTCAACAGCACCAACCAATGGGGGATCACGGTGATCACAGAACACCAGGAAGACATCTACGATAAATTGCAAAGGACGATCAACAACCCAGATGCTCCCGACCTGGTAGAACTCTTCCAAAGCCAGGCAGCAGACTTGCAGTCAAATGAGGGCTTGAGCGATATGACCTCTCTGGTAGAGAGCATTCGGTGGGGAATTTCTCCTCAGGAACAGGCTGATATCTATGCAGGTATCTATTCGCAAGATATTTATCCGACATTTCAAAATGCTCGCCTGGGGTTTCCACCCCAACGTTCGATGAATGTAATGTACTATAATATTGACTGGCTGGCAGAACTAAAGGCCGCCGGGGAAATTGACTTCGAGGGCCCACCCCAAACTCCAGAACAATTCAAAACAGCCGCATGTGCTGCTGCTGCGACCCCTTACAGCCGTTCTGTGGCTGAAACAAGTTCGGGCTACCATGTCAATATCGATGCAGCTACGTTTGCGAGTTGGATCTTCTCGCATGGGGGTAATATTTTCGATGATGAGCACAATCTATACAGCTTAAATAACGAAAGTGCTGTGACGGCCATGGCATTTCTGCAAGATCTCGTCAACCAAGGTTGTGCTGGTATAACTGCAGAACGTTTTGAAGACCAGACGAATTTCAGCCAGGGTGCATCGCTCTTCACCGTCAGTTCGAGCGCAGGATTACCATTCTATCAATCTGCCGTGTTAGAGAGTACATCCTTTAACTGGTCTGTCATCGCGCTGCCACATACAAGTGTTGATCCAGTTCAAAACATTTATGGTACCAGTCTCAGCATACCCAAAAGCGCGCCCGAATCAGAGTTAGCTGCCTGGCTATTTATTAAGTACCTGGTCAACCCTGAGGTTCAAGCACAATGGGTTCGGATTTCCAATTATCTGCCCATTCGCAAGAGTGCTGCGGGAAGCCTGGGTGATTACTTCACGGCCAACCCCGCCTACACCGCAGCCTTCGAGCTGCTGCCATACGCAACTAGCGAGCCATCTGTCCCGGGTTACAATTTCGTAAGCAACATGATAGAAGAGGCTTTAGCAGCCATACTTTCGGGTGAAGATGTCCAGGACACCCTGGATCAACTCAATCAGGATGCCAATCTCAACCTGGTGGAACAGCAGCAGTAGCTGGTGAAATCAACGGAAAGGTGATTCCTTTCCGCAGAATAATCAACTCACAAATTTTTAAGCCATGCCATGATTTAAATATCTGGTATGCTGCCTGGAGACCTTAATGCCCGACCTAACATCCCAATTACTGCCCGAGATCGAAAATCACCAGTTACCTGGTCTAGACTTGCCCCCAGAATCGATCGCGCCTAAATACGATGACACCTCGATCTTAAATATCCCTGATTCGATTTGCCATTGGCTGGATATACCTGCGATTGGAGAGGGGCCACTCAGACCGGAAATTCTGACCTCTCTGGAGAGCAATGCCCGGCGCGTGATCTTGATCTTGATGGACGCGCTGGCGCTGCACCGGCTGCGCAACTGGATCGAATCCAGCGTTACGCCGATATGGGGAACCATGCTCCAAAATGGCGTTTTAGCGCCGTTAACATCGATCAGCCCCAGCACGACCTCGGCAGCCCTGACAACATTTTGGACCGGACGCAGTCCTGCCACTCACGGCATCCTTGGATATGAGGTCTGGCTCAAAGAATACAGCATGGTCGCCAATATGATCTTGCACGCGCCGATGACCTTTCGCGGGGATGTGGACAGCCTTTCCAAGGCTGGCTTTGACCCGCAAAAATTCTTAGCGCTGCCAACTTTCGGCCCGCACCTGCGCCAGTATGGTGTCAAACCTTATGCCTTCCAGCACCGAAGTATTGCCCATTCAGGTCTCTCTCGAATGTTCCAGCGTGATACACAGATCTATGGCTTCCAGAGTGCCGTTGATCTGTGGGTCAGCATACGCCAACTGATCGAAAACCGGCCAAATGAGCGCCAATATATCTGGACCTATTGGGGCGAGGTCGATGGACTTTCACATTTTTTCGGGCCAGACGATGAGCGAGTTTCGGCTGAGTTCTCGCAGTTCAGCGCGGCCTTCGAACAATTTTTCATCAACAAGTTAAGCCCGGAACTCCGTAAAGACACCCTGGTAATCTTGACAGCCGACCACGGCCAGATTCATACCCCACTGGTAGCCAACAACGCTTTAAAGAACCATCCTGATCTCAATCAAAATCTGCACATCACTCCTACTGGGGAAGGCCGGATGAGTTACTTATACCTGCGCCCAGAGAGCGAGCAGGCTGTACGAGCGTATTTAGATAAGAACTGGACGGAGGGTTTCACCATCATCAACCGCGAACAGGCTCTCTCAGCCGGGCTGTTTGGCCCTGGCCCACACCATTCTGGTTTGCAAGACCGGATTGGCGACCTGATCGCTTTCTCCCACGGGTATAACTATCTGTGGTGGGCAGAAAAGGATGATTTCATGTTGGGACGGCACGGCGGTCTGCACCAGGAAGAGATGCTGGTGCCTTTCCTGGCAGCGCGGTTTTGAAGATATTCAGGATTTTGCGATTGAACTGATCACCAGCAAATTTACGCCGAAAGGATCGGTTACTGCACAGTTTCAAATCCTGGCCAAATTCATTTCTTAACTGGGTGACGCAAGATTGTCTTGAGTTTTTCAGGCGCTGCTCTGCGTGGGTCTCCCAAGTAGATCTCGTGGTGTTGACCACCTATCCCAACCCGGTCTTGATAGCCATTCACCTGCATGAAATCCTGCATTTTTTCCAGCGTGGCAGGTTCGGTATGATATGGACCGATATGCATCATCTGCACACAGGGACCTTCTTCAAAGGCTTCCAAACGCAGGCGATCAAAAGCTGGCTGTCTGCCTTTCTTCTCTCGCATTTGATCCAATGCCTGCTCAAAAATCTCAGGCGTGATCAGGTTAGGGACCAGGATCATCAAAGTGTAATCCCAATTATCTTTGATATTGATATCGAACTTCCCATCTCGCACATCCCACAAGCCTTCTAAAGCCATGACTGGATAATCAACCGGGTTATTCTGGCGCTTCTTGAGCATGAATTTTAGTGTATACGCTATTCCATACAAGGCCCCATTATTTTCCTGAAACAATGGGGAAGTGCCCGGAGCCTCTCCCGGTTCAATGGATCCATCAATCATCAGGAAATTGAAGCGCGGCACTTCAATGAATGCTACTCTTTTTGCCGATGGTGCGTAATAAGCTTTCAGATCTTTTTTCAAATCAAGTTTCTCCATCCTATACTCCTTTGGTCATATCCCATCAAAATCTAATTTTTTGCCCACTCTATTTCAAATGATTCGGGATGCCTAGCGATAGAGACTGTCTAATCGATCGTAGACTTCTCGGGAAGCCTGCTGATCGGGCCCATCCATCAATTCCGCCACAGCTTGTGCGTCCCGGCTTGATACTGGCCAATTTTCATCCTGCGCGACCCGCAGTGCAATCCGAGCGGCCAGAGTAGCAGCTTCTCGCAAATTCACGAGCTTTACTTTATCCACTGTATCGTAATAGGTGTGTCCATAGCCGCGCCCGGTCCTGGTTTCTCGAACAGCTTCAACGCCACCCGTGACAACACCAGACATCAGGAACGGGAAATGGTCCGATGCGGTATGGAATGTCTGGCCGATGGAAAAATCAAGCGCCATATCTTGCTGATACCCATCAAACGTAGCTTGCAATTCTGGCCATTTATGCAAGTTGATATCTTTGGGGGCGTCTCCGCCAGCTGCATCCATATTCAGGTAGAAACGGATATTTTTTAATTGATCAGCGTGGGCTGCCACATAAGCTGTTGAACCGAGTAGTCCAATCTCTTCAATGCCCCACATCACGAAACGAATGGTGCGCGGCAATGGGGCTGCATATTTCGAAAGGACTCGAGCCGCTTCCATCACGGATACCACGCCAGAAGCGGGATCAACAGCCCCTTGAGAGATATCGTGGCCATCGTAGTGGCTGCCCAACATCACAATTTCCTGTGGAAATTGATCGCCAGGTAATTCTCCTACGATATTCCAGGATATCATCGGGGCGAACATATCTGTAGTAACCAGGCGGACTTTAACGGGTCCGTGCCGTTGGCCCAGACGTTGAATAAATGCCCCATCTTCTTTACTGATTGAAATACCAGGGATTAGCGCAGCCTTTCCATTATGTCCAATTCCACCGGTCGCAGGTCCATAACCCGGGTAGTGATTCACAAAAATGAAACCGGTCGCCCCGGCCAGTGCACTGCGAGCGAACTTTTCGTTGCGATGCACCCACCGGCCGGATTTCTTGGGGTTCATTTCGCTGTTGACCATCACGATCTTCCCCTTGATCTCATCAGCGTAATCGTCAAAATCTTCGGGTGCACCGGCACCCATATCAATGATCATACCCTCCATTTCAACCGGTGGGGAATGCGGTAGGGAGATGCAGGGGATCGTTTTCTGAATGGGGCTGATGATCTCAAGGCTGGCTTCGACCCGAGTCCAGCCCAGATACTCCACCGGTTCTAAATGGACATTGCTTAACCCATATTCGCGAAATTTTTTCTGAATAAACTCAGCAGCCTGGCGTTCGCCCAAGGTGCCCCCAAAACGAGAACCAAAATCATCACATAGAACCGCAAGGTTATCCATCAGTTCCCTGCTGGTGTAGCTATCTCCAACGATTTTTTGATCGAGGGCTTCATAAGGGTTTGTCATTTGTGCTCCTTTATGCGTAATTCTGTGATGCTAGTTTAAGCGGTTGCCGCCGTTCCAATACCTAATCGGTCTGCGATATTGGCTTTAGGATCGATCACTGGCTTGATCTGG
>Ga0316577_10001492_pt1 | contig 11089 bp, 9 predicted proteins | sample S5NA_FD_203073 | JGI IMG/M metagenome (GOLD analysis project Ga0316577, IMG submission 203073) | Rhizosphere microbial communities from salt marsh grasses in Alabama, United States - S5-7_050615r2r1 | ecosystem: Host-associated > Plants > Roots > Rhizosphere | place: USA: Alabama | collected... | reverse complement strand
CCGCCCTCGAAGCGGAAGTTCCGTGCCTCGTCGGAGCGATTCTGGCCGTCGAGCGGGACGAGCGGCCCGAGCTCCGTCTCGATGCGGCGTCGTGTCTCGCTCGATGGCACGAACTGGGAGAGTGCCACGTGGGCCGTCTCCCCTCCACCCAGAGGCATCAGCTCGATGAACCGCACGTGCCAGTCCCGCTCGAGCGCTCTACGAGCCAGGTCCACGACGTCCGAGTCGTTGTAGTCGCGGGTCACCGTACAGTTGATCTTGATCGGGATGAGCCCCGCCGACTCGGCCGCCGCGATCCCGGCCTCGATCTCCTGGACCGACCCGAAGCGCATCAGCTTGGTCAGCCGTTCCTGGTGCAGCGTGTCCACGTGGATGTTCAGGCGTCGGAGCCCGGCCTCCTTGAGGGGATGGGCGAGCCGAGGCAGGAGGATGGCGTTCGAGGTCATGGCCAGGTCCTCGACGCCGGGGACGGATCCGATGCGCCGCGTGACCTCGACGATGTCCGGCCGCAGCGTCGGCTCACCCCCGGTCAGGCGGAACTTTCGGAATCCCACGCCAACCGCCGCCCGCACCACCGTCTCGATCTCCGCCGCCGTCAACAGCTCCGGCGAGGGAACGAAGCTGAGCCCGCGCAGCGGCATGCAGTAGACACAGCGCAGGTTGCAGTGATCGATGACCGACAACCGAAGGTAGTTGATCTCCCGTCCGAAGCGGTCGTGAGGCACGCTCCCCCCTCCGTGCCAGTCTACCCCGATTGACTCCGGCGGGCGGTTCGTGCGAGATGTCGGTGATGCGGGTCCGGGTGCGACTGTTCGCCTCGCTCCGAGAGGCCGTGGGGCGGTCGGAGCTGGAGCTGGACCTCCCTTCCGGGGCGTCAGCGGAAGATGCGTGGCGGGCGCTCGCACGGAGCCACCCCCCACTGGCGGCCAGGCGGCCGAGCCTCGCCGCCTCGGTGAACCGCCGCTACGCGCCCTTCGACACGCGCCTGGACGACGGCGACGAGGTCGTCTTCATCCCCCCGGTGAGCGGGGGTTGATGGTGGTCCGAATGCCGGGATGGGCTTCATTCGGGCCACCGCACGCGTCGAGGCCAACGGTGCGGCAGAGTGGGGCGTTCACTGGATGAATAACCATGCTCTGATTCAGTGGCCGGACTGAGTTCATCCGGGCCGTGCTGAACGCGCGCAGCGGAGTCGACGCGCGCCTGCCCGACTCTGGGCGCCTAGGGCTCGGTGAGTCGATATCCCGCACCCCGCACCGTCTGGAGATGGCGCGGGGTGCGTGGATCGTCTCCCAGGTGGCGCCGGAGACGCATCACGAAGTTGTCGACGGCGCGGGTCTCGGTCTCGGGATCGAGGTTCCAGACCTTCTCGAGGATCTCGCCCTTGCTCACGACCTGACCCCGGTGCTGCACGAGCAGCTTCAGGAGCATCGCCTCGAGGAGGGTGAGCGGGAACGTGTCGCCGCCACGGCGGATCTCGAAGCGCCGGAAATCGGCCTCGGCCTCGCCTATGCGCGCGGCCTCGGGGGCCCCGATGCCGCCGTCGTTTCGCGTCCAGTCGCGCCTTCGAATGAGCCCTTTCACCCGGGCCAGGAGAACCGGAAGGTCGAAGGGCTTCGCAAGATAGTCGTCGGCGCCCGCCTCGAGTCCCTGGACGATGTCCTCGGGCAGGCTCTTGGCGGTCAGCATGAGCACGGGCGTGAAGTTGCCGGCCTCGCGCATGCGCCGGACGATCTGGAATCCGTCGAGACCGGGCAGCATCACGTCGAGCACGATGAGGTCCAGTGCCGGCGAAGCCCCCCCCGGCGTCAGGCGCGCGACCGCGGCGATGCCGTCGGCGATCGTCTCCACCTCGTACCCCTCGAGCTCGAGATTGAAGCGGATGCCGTCGGCGAGATGCGCTTCGTCCTCGACGAGCAGGATCCTAGCCACCCACGGCCTCCTCCGCCGGCTCGGCTTCGTCCTCGGCGGCGATCCGACGCGGCAGGGTGATGGTGAACGTCGCTCCACGGTCCGGGCCGAGACTGTCGGCGCTGATCGTCCCCCGGTGTCCCTTGACGACCGAGCGGACGATGAAGAGGCCGAGGCCGGTTCCGGTCTGGCTGCGGCGAACCTCGGAGCCGATCCGGTAGAACCGCGTAAAGATGAAGGGGAGCTGCGTGCGGCTGATGCCCATTCCGTGATCGCGCACGAGGAGGTGAGCCTGGCCGTCGCCGTCACCCCAGACCTCGACCTCGATCCGGACCTTGTCCTTCGAATACTTGACCGCGTTGTCGAGCAGGTTCAGGACCGCGGTCTCCAGGGCCTGCGAATCGCCGGCGATCTGCAGGCTTGGGGGTCCATCGTATCGAATCGCCTCGCGGGGCAGCTGGAACCGGGTCAGGGTGAGGTCGATCGCCCGCCGGGCGAGGCGGGCCAGGTCGAGAGGACGGGGATCTTGGACCGGATGGTCCGTGTACAGCGCGGCATCGAGCACGTTGTTGATCGTCGAGTTGAGCCGGTCGAGGTCCTGGCGCATCGTGCCGTAGAACTGTTTCTGGCGATCCTTCGGCAGCTCCCGGTACTCCAGGGTGTCGAGGTAGAGACGCAGCGAGGCCACCGGGGTCTTGAGCTCGTGGGTGACCGCGCTGACGAAATTCGACTGGCGCTCGTTGAGGCGCACCTCGCGCAGCAGCAGGATCACGATGAGCACCAGCCCCCCGATCAGCAGGAGGAAGAGGAGGCTACCAAAGAAATAGGCGACGGCTCGAGCCGTCCCCACCCCGCGAGCCACGCTGTCGGGGGCGGCGAGGATCTGCCAGGCAACGGTGAGGGCCACCGCCACCCCGATGAGGGCCACCCCCATGGCCACGTAGTGCCACTTGGGCCGGCGCGAGCGCGAGAGCTGGGAGGGTTCGGCCATGGCGCCTGGGCAATCATAGAACGGGGTCCGGTCTCGTGTCGTAGTATCCGGGCCCTCGGGCCAGCCGGATGCTGCGATGCAGGGCCTGAGCCCGCCGGAGGATCTCCCGTCAGAACAGCTTGTCGACGTTCAGCAGCAGCCGGCGGAGGCCCAGGCGGCGCCAGAGCCGGCGGTGAGTGGTCAGGCGGATCAGATTGAAGAGCCGCCGCCAGGGCGCGCGCGCGTGGAGCGCCGGGTTGGCCTGCGAGAGAAGCCGCCCGTACGCTTCGTCGTAGGGATACCACCACAGCTCCGGACCCCGGCTGCGGTCGAGGCTCACGTACTTCGGCTGGACCATCTCGCGCAGGCCGATGCGGCCGTGGGTGCGGCCGACCCCACTTTGCTTGACGCCACCCCACGGGGCGGTGGGCTCCCCGAAACTCGAGATCGCGTCGTTGATCGTCACGACCCCGGCCCGCAGCTCGCGCTGGAGGCGGCGGGCCGTCTCCCGGCTCTGCGTCCAGCCGCTGGCGGTGAGGCCGTAGTCACTGTCGTTGGCGAGACGGATGGCCTCGTCGACCGAGTCCACGACCATGATCGGCAGCAACGGCCCGAACGTCTCCTCTCGCATGACGGCCATCGTGTGGTCGACCTCGGTCAGCACGGTGGGAGGGTAGAAGAAGCCCGGCCCCGGCGACGCCTCCCCCCCGGTGAGGACCCTGGCCCCCCTTTCTCGGGCATCGGCCACGTGTCCCTCCACCACCTTCCGTTGCCGCTCCAGGCTGAGGGGTCCGACATCGCTCGGCCGTCCATCGGCTCCGCCCAGACGGAGAAGGCGGGTCTCCTCCACGACACGCGCGAGGAACGGCTCGGCGACCGGGCGTTCCACGTAGACCCTCTCGACCGAGGCGCAGGTCTGGCCGGCGTTCATGAAGGCACCCCACACGATGCCCCGCGCGCTGCGCTCCAGGTCCGCGTCGCGGCAGACGATCGCCGGGTCTTTGCCACCCAGCTCGAGGAGCACAGGCGTCAGGTTCTTCGCGGCGGCTCCCATCACCCTCTTCCCGGTGGCCACGGACCCGGTGAAGACGATCTTGGCCACGCGCGGGTCTTCGACGAGCGCCGCGGCCACCGTGTCGTCGACCGCGATCACGTTGACGACTCCCTCGGGGAACCCGGCCCGGCGCGCCAGCTCCCCGATGCGGAGCCCGATGAGCGTGGTGGACGGAGCCGGCTTCAGGACGACGGTGTTCCCGGCGACGAGGGCGGCGGCCACGATGGGGAGCGGGATCCCGAAGGGGTAGTTCCAGGGCGTGATGGCCAGCACGACCCCGTAGGGTTCGTAGACGAGGCGCGCCTCCTTGTGGGCCAGGAGGAGCATCTGGCCCTCGACCGGGTCCTCTCGAAGCAGGTCCTCCGCGTGCCCGGCAAGATGCTTGAGGGCTTCGAGGGACGGCAGGATCTCGGCCGCATGGACCTCGGCGAAAGGCTTGCCCTGTTCCCTCTCCACGAGGCGGGCGATCTCGTCGGCCTCGCCGACCAGTGCCTGGCGCAGCCGCTGCAGGGCCCGGACCCGGCGGCGAACGCCCGCCCCGTTCCAGGCCGGGAAGGCCCCGAGCGCGACCCCGAGGGCGTCACCGGCCTGCTCGACATCGAGCAGGCTCGTCCGGGCAAACGCCCGGCCGTCCGAGGGGCTCTCGACTGTCCGGTGTCCCGCGCGGCCCTCGACCTCGTGCCCCCCCACCCAGGAGTGACGCGTCAGCAGCGGCGCGGGCGGCGCGCCTGTCTGGCTCATGGGGCGATTCTACGCGCCCCCGGCCTCGGCCGCCCTCGGCCGATCAGACCCCGTGCGAGAAGGTGACGATGGTCGGCCCCGCGGGCGGGCGCTCGTGCGGGGCGACGCTGTACTGATCCCGAAGACCGAGCCGGCGCATCTTTTCGTTCAGAGTCGTGGGCAGACAGCCCAGCGCCGCCGCGGCGCGCCTCTGGTTCCCTCCGGCGAACCACAGCGCCTCCTGGATGAGCTTCCGTTCATACGCCGCCACGCGCTCTTTGAGACTCACGACGGCCGTTTCGCTCCCGATCACGATCTCCTGTGCCATGGACCGCTCCCTCTCGCATTGGACCTCTACGACCCGCTCAGGGTGGACGCTTTCGGCCTCCAAGGCCATGGATGATGCCGGGGTTTCACCTGAGATCGTCCTGAGGAGCCAAGCGGTTTCTTTTGAGAGGGATAGAGGGCAAGCTGAGGCGCGCAGGCGGTCGAGGAACAGATGCGACCGCCCACCAGGCCTAGACTCGCCCGTGTGTCCTCTCCCTGGGGACACGCGGGCGTACGAGGCCTATCTCTGGGATCTTCAGGCCTGGGCCTGAACGGATTTCATTCAGCGTTCAGGCCACTCGTGGTCGGGGGGAACGTCGAGACGGCGGACGTCGGCGACGTGCGCCCAACCCCGGGCCCCGGAGGCGTCCTCGATCCGGAGCCAGCTTCCACCGGGCTCCAGGATCGGGACCACCTCGCCCTCCCTCAAGCTGCCGATCGGCTCGGCGGAGGGCGAGGCCGCATCCAGGAGGGGCGCCCCGCGGCGTATGACCGTGCCCGTGGGGCGGGCCAGCGTTCCGGCGATCGGGGCGGCGGCGGCGAGCACGCCGAGCGAGAAGGCGACCCAGGCCAGCGACACCGGCCACCGCGACCCCGGGCGGAGCCGCGCGAGCACGTGGGCCGCGAGGGACAGGACCAGGAGCGCCATGCCGAGGACGTCGAGCCGGAAGCGCCGGGCGATGCGGGCCGCCGCGGCGAGGGGCTCGGGGGCGATCTCCGCCGGGTCCAGGTTCAGCGACTCACGGACTGCCTCCACGTCGCGACGCACCGCACGGTCGCCCGGGTCTAGCTCCCGGGCCCGCAGGAGGGCCCACAGGGCCTCGCCCTGATCGCCCCGGCTGGAGGCCGCCTGTGCCCAGTTCCAGTAGAGCGAAGCGCTCTCGTCGCCCGAGGCCGCAAGCTCGCGGTACAGGGAGATAGCCTTGGGGTAGTCGCCGCTGCGGGCGAGGTCGTTGGCCTCGTCGAAGCGCGCGTCGGCAGTGGCGGCCCTCGCTCCGGAGACCAGGGGGGCGAGCAGTCCGAGAACGAGGGCGCCAAGCCGCAGCCCCGATCTCACGCCCACCTCCTCACCGCCGCCCCGGCGCGGGCGGCCAGGTCACGAAGCGTCTCTGAGTAGTCTCCGAGCTGGGGGGCGTAGCGCACGAAGTGCACCTCCGAGAGGAGAGCCCGCACGGCACGTGCCTTCTCGCTCCCGTCGCCATCGTCGAGGTCGCCGAACGCCTCGTGGAGCCCCTTGTCCAGAAGGGCCGCGGCCTGCTCCTTGGTCATCCCGGGGCGTCCCGCCCGCTCGATGTCGCGGAGCGCGGCCCGAACCGACCGCACCGGCGTGGTGTGCCCCCCGACGCGCCGGAATGCGCCGCGCACGAGCCCCGCCCCCCAGAGCCCCGCGTGCCCGAGCAGGACGAGGGCGGCGAGCGCAGCGACCGTGCGTCCCCCGAGAGACGGCACCGCGAGCACGGACGGGTCGAGATCGGCGCGGAGCGGCAGGGCGCCCCCCCCGGCTGCCACGGCCCCGGGCGGAGCCACCGCTCCGGCGGCCACCGTGCCTCCCTCGACACGCAGCGACAGAGGAGTCGTCTCCGCGGCCACGACCTTCTCCGCCTTCGGGTCGAAGTAGGAGAACCGGAGCGGAGGCACCTCGAGCGTTCCCGTCGTCTCTGGGACCACGACGAACTCCCAGGTTCGGGAGCCACGGATGCCCTGGGGTGTCACGTCGAAGTCGCTCTTGACCTGCGGCGGGTACACCTTGGCGCCCGCCACCTCCACCGGAGGGGGACGGTCGACCCATTTGAGATTGCCGGTCCCCTCCACCCGAAGCCGCAGCAGCGCCGCGTCCCCGAGCGGCAGGGTCTCGCGGTCGAGGGTGGCTCGGGCCTGGAAGCGGCCGACCGCGCCGGTGAAGCCCGGCACGGCGGGGAGCGGCTCCACGGTCACCGTGACCGGTCTCGTCGTGCGCTCGACGACCTGACCCTCGTCGAAGAATCCACGCGCGGGCAGACCGATCCGGAAGGTCGCGGCGGGGATCGTGAGGGTGCCGGCCCTCGTGGGAAAGAGGAGCTTGCGCAGGACCGGGAAGCGCCGATACGGCTCGCCCTCCCGCGTCGCCGCCTCGCCCGACGGTGGCGTCTGCGGCCGCTCGAGCTCCTCCGTCCAGAAGCCCGCGAACTGGGGTGCCTCCTTGAAGTTGAGATCCGAGACCGCCACCTGCGTGTACAGGTTGTAGGTGAGGAGCAGAGGCTCGCCGACGCGCAGGCTACGGCGCGAGGGCGCGGCCTCGATGAGCACCTTCGGCTCGGCTCGCGGCTCGCGCCTCCGGCCGAGGAGCTCTTCGAACGGGTCGCGCCCGAACGGATCCATGCCGAAGGGATCGCGCCGTCGCTGCGGTTGCGGCGGGCGGACGCTGCCCGCCACCACGTCGATCGCAATCGCGGGTGCGGTCTCTTCGCCCGCGGTCACCGTACCCACTTCGGCCCTTCCTTCTGCCTGCGGCTGCAGTGCGTACGTCCAGCTCCGTGCCTGGGTCATGCGGCCATTGATGATGGAGACCTGGGTCGACTCGTAGGGACCCCCCACCACCCTGAGGTTGGTGAGGGCCGGGAGGGCTACGGTGTCCGGGCCCTCGCTGCCCTCCATGGTGATGGTGAGCTGGATCTGGTCTTCGACCCCCACCCTCGTCGCGTCGACCTCGGAGCGCACGGAGTACGAGGCGGCTCCGGCCACGGTGGGCAGAAGCGCCAGGCCCGTCACGAAGGCGGCGCCGGCCATCGCCGTGGAGCATCTTCTCTTCACCAGTCTTTCCCCGTCTTCTTCTTCGCCCTCTGCTCGGCCAGCAACCGCTTCTGCTCTACCTTCTCGTTTTCCTCGAGGGCGTCGAGAAGCTGCATCGCCCGCTCCTTGGGCATTCCGGTCTGTTCCCGGAAGCGCTGATCCTCCTTCTCCTCGGGGGTCTGGGGTCGCTGCCCCTGTTGCGGCTGCTGGCCTGTCTGCTCGTTCTGTTTCTGCTGCTGGGCCTTCTGCTCCTCCGGCGGCTGCTGCTGATCCTGGCCCTGCTGGTCCTTCTGCTGTTGCTTCTCCTGGTCCTGTTTCTGCTGCTGCTCCTGCTGGCGCTTCTGCTGCTCTTCCTGCTCCTTCAGCTGGCGCAGGGCCAGCTCGAGGTTGCGTCGAGTGTCCTCGTCGTTTGGCGCGACGCGCAACGCGTCGCGGTAGGCCTGGATGGCCCCCTTGTAGTCCTGCTTCTGGTACAGGCTGTTCCCCAGGTTGAAGCGCGCGGCGGGGGCGAAGGGCGCGGTGGCATCGCGGCCGAGCGAGCGGAAGAGGGTGGCCGCCTCGTCGTAGCGGCCGTTCTTGTACAGCCCGTCCGCCATGTTGAAGCGGACCGCCGGGTCTTCGGGCCGGGCCCGGGCCGCCCCCTCGAACGCCTCGAGGGCCTGCGGGTGGTTGCCGCTCTCATACTCCTGACGACCCCGCTCGGTGAGTCGGCGCGGACGCAACAATACCTCGTCGAGCGCACCTCCCCCCTCGGTGGCGTCGGGTGGCGCTTGGGCGGCGGGTGGGGCAGGCAGGGTGTCGGTCGGAGCCGGGGTCCCCGCCGTCGTCTGAGCGTGGGACGGGATGGCCGCACCAAGAAGCGTCGTGGTGGCCATCACCGCGGTGACCCTCGCGGCCAGCCGCCCCACCGGTTCCGCCGATTCCCGGCGCAGACGAGGGAACGGGAGCAGGAGGGCGCCGGCCAGGCAGGCGAGCCCGAAGGCGAGTGGGCCCTGGTACCGCTCCCGGCGCCGGTAGGACCACTCGCGGGCGAGGGCCCGGCGCTCCATCCCTTCGATGACGGAGGCGAGGGCACCGAGGCTCGTGTCGGACGGGGTGAGCCGGAAGAAGCGCCCACCCGTTCCCTCGGCGATGGCCTCGAGGGTCGCGGTGTTCAGTCGCGAGACCACCGGCTGCCCCGAGGCGTCACGCTTGTAGCCCGTCTGCCGGCCCTCCGCGTCGAACGCCGGCACCGGCTGCCCGGCCTCCGTGCCCACTCCCACCGTGTGGACGACAATCCCCGCGTCTTTCGCCTGCTGGACGGCATCGTCGATCCCGCCCTCGAGGTTTTCGCCGTCGGAGACGAGCACGAGCACCTTGTTGCGGCGCTCCTTGTCCACGAAGGCATCGAGTCCCTTCGCCAGACCGACGCCGAGGGAGGTGCCCGGTGCGGGCACGATGCCCGGCTCGGCGGTCTCGAGGAAAAGCCCCACCGCGTCGGCGTCCAGCGTGAGGGGGGCGAGGGGATAGGCCTCCCCCTCGAACGCGACCAGGGCGAACCGGTCCCCCTCGAGGCGGGTCATGAGCTGGAGGAGGGCCTGCCGGGCCAGGAAGAACCGGTTGGGCGCGACGTCCGGCGTGGCCATCGACGCCGATGTGTCGAGTGCGAGAACCACGTCCACGCCCTCGCGCTCGATCTTCTCTCGGACGATCCCCCACTGCGGCCGGGCCAGGGCCACGATCACCCCGGCCGCGCCGAGCAGCAGGAGGGACAGGCGAATCCACCGCCAGCGCTCGTGAGGACGCCTCACCACGCGGCCCCACAGGGGCCGGGCCACCAGCCGCGCCAGGCGGTCCCGGTCCCGGCTCGTCAGCCACATCTCGGCCGCGGCGATGATCGGCAGCGCGAGGAGCGCGAAGAGCCACCGGGGGGACTCGAAGATCACGGCCGCCTCCTCATGCCGGCACCACCCTCAGGCCGATGGCCCAGACCAGGGCCGCCGCCGCGAAGAGCGCCGCCGCCGCGAGCAGCACCGGCGGGTAGAGATCCCGGTAGCGGCGAAAGGCCTGGTGCTCGATCTCCGATTTCTCGAGCTCGTCGATCCGCGTGAAGATCCGCCGGAGGGACTCGGGGTCCGTCGCCCGGAAGAACTCGCCGCCGGTTCTCTCCGCGATGCGCTCGAGCAGCTTCTCATCGATCTGGACCTCCGTCGTGACGGTGCGCTCGACGGTCTGCCCCGTGAACGGATCCCGCACCTGTACTGGCATGGGGACCTGTCCCCCGCGTCCCACGCCGACGGTGTAGACCCTCACCTCCATGGCCCGAGCCATGTCGGTGGCGGTGGCGGGATCGATCTCGCCCGCGTTGTTCGCCCCGTCGGTGACGAGCACGATAACCCGGCTCTTCGCCTCGGAGCGACGGAGGCGGGTGAGCGCGGTGGCGAGCCCGGAGCCGATCGCCGTCCCGTCGGGCAGCATCTGGAGCCGGACGTCGTCGAGCTGCCGCAGGAGGACGGCGGTGTCGGTCGTCGGGGGGGACTTCGTGAGGCTGCGGCCGGCAAACACGATGAGGCCAACGCGGTCGCTCGCTCTCCGTCTCACGAACTCGGCCACGACCTCCTTGGCCACCTCCAGGCGGTTCCGTGGCTGGAAGTCCTGGGCGGCCATGGACCCGGAGACGTCGAGGGCCACGACCACGTCGACGCCCCGCGTCGTCACGCTCTCGCGGAGGGATCCGTGCTGGGGGCGGGCGAGGGCCGCCGCGCCGGCGACGAGCCCGAGGGCGGCCAGCGCCATCGGCATGTGGCGCAGACGGACGCGCCAGGACGTCGGCAGCCGGTGCAGTCGCGCGGCCCCCGGGAAGGCCACCGCCCGACCACTCCGCTCGCGGAGCAGGACCACGGCCAGGACGAGCGGGGCGGTGAGCGCCAGCCAGAGCCACGCGGGATCCTGGAAGCGGAAGCCGGCCCAGTCCATCACGCCGCCTTGCCTTCGTCTGCACCTTCGGGTGCGGCCGGCCGCAGCCGCTCCTCGAGGGCGGGGACGAGGGACCGGACGGCGGCGAGATGCCGCACGCCGGCCTCGGCGAGACCCTGGCCCCGCGCGAACTTGATCTGATCCGCGGCCTGGGCCAGATCGCGGATGAGCGGCAGCACGGCACCGCCGTGGACGTGGCTGCGCAGGAACGAGAGCGTCTCCGCCGTGGTCATCTCCAGGACCGGGGCACCGAGCCTGCGCTCGAGGTAGCGTTTGGCAATGGCCGTGAGCCGGATGTAGAACTCGCGAAAGGCCCGCGCGTCGAGGAGGCCCGAGGTCACGAGGGCATCGAGGGCGCTGAGCGCCTCGACGTCGGGCGGCGT
>Ga0316577_10001491_pt1 | contig 11096 bp, 10 predicted proteins | sample S5NA_FD_203073 | JGI IMG/M metagenome (GOLD analysis project Ga0316577, IMG submission 203073) | Rhizosphere microbial communities from salt marsh grasses in Alabama, United States - S5-7_050615r2r1 | ecosystem: Host-associated > Plants > Roots > Rhizosphere | place: USA: Alabama | collected... | reverse complement strand
CGGAGGGTCGGTCATCCGGCTGTCCAAGAAGACGCGGATCTGACGACTCCGATCATTCAATGACCCCCCACCCTATCCCTCCCCACGTAGGGGGAGGGAAATGCTTGAGATAGGCCGTGAACACCCGCGTGTCCCCAGGGAGAGGACACGTGGGCGAAACTCGGCCTGGTGACAGTCGCACCTGTTCATCGATCCCCCCGCGCCGGCTCCTCTGGTTGGCTGGAGCAAGGGACCCGAGAACAGGATCGTCGCGGCGCAGGCCGCGGGCGCGCCTACCCGACGCTGCCTTCCAGGCTGACGCCGAGGAGCTTCTGGGCCTCCACCGCGAACTCCATCGGGAGCTCCTTGAAGACCTCCTTGCAGAAGCCGTTGACGATCATGCTGACCGCGTCCTCGGCGTCGATTCCCCGCGACTGGAAGTAGAAGAGCTGGTCCTCGCTGATCTTCGAGGTCGTGGCCTCGTGCTCCATGTGCCCGGTGGAGTTGAGGACGTCGATGTAGGGGAAGGTGTGGGCCCCGCACCGGTCCCCGATCAGGAGCGAGTCGCACTGGGAGTAGTTGCGGGCCCCCTCCGCGCCTCGACCGATCCGCACGAGCCCGCGGTACGCGTTCTGGGCCTGGCCGGCCGAGATGCCCTTGGAGATGATCGTGCTCTTCGTGTTCTTCCCGATGTGGATCATCTTGGTGCCGGTGTCGGCCTGCTGGTGGTTGTTGGTGACGGCCACCGAGTAGAACTCCCCCACCGAGCCGTCGCCCTGGAGGATGCACGAGGGGTACTTCCAGGTGATGGCGGAGCCCGTCTCCACCTGGGTCCAGGAGATCTTCGAGTTGACGCCCGCGCACTTGCCGCGCTTGGTGACGAAGTTGTAGATCCCGCCCTTGCCATCCTTGTCGCCCGGATACCAGTTCTGCACGGTGGAGTACTTGATCTGGGCGTCGTCGAGGGCCACCAGCTCCACCACCGCCGCGTGGAGCTGGTTCTCGTCGCGCATCGGGGCGGTGCAGCCCTCGAGGTAGCTGACGTACGCGCCCTCCTCGGCCACGATGAGCGTGCGCTCGAACTGACCAGTGTTGGAGGCGTTGATGCGGAAATACGTCGACAGCTCCATGGGACAGCGGACGCCTTTCGGCACGAAGACGAAAGACCCGTCGGAGAAGACCGCGGAGTTGAGGGCGGCAAAGAAGTTGTCCGTGTGAGGCACCACGCTGCCCAGGTACTTCTGCACGAGGTCCGGATGGTCCTTCACTGCCTCGGAGAACGAGCAGAAGATGACACCCGCCTCCTTGAGCTTCTCCTTGAACGTGGTGGCGACGGAGACGCTGTCGAAGACCGCGTCCACCGCCACGCCCGCGAGCTTGGCCCGCTCGTGCAGGGGCACCCCCAGCTTGTCGTAGGTCTCGAGCAGCTTCGGGTCCACCTCGTCGAGGCTCTTCGGGGCGTCCTTGTCCGACTTCGGCGCCGCGTAGTATGAGATCGCCTGATAGTCGATGGCGTCGTACTCGACATGTGCCCACCGCGGCTCCGTCATCGTGAGCCAGTGACGGTAGGCCTTGAGGCGCCACTCGGTCATCCACTCCGGCTCGCGCTTCTTGTCCGAGAGGCGGCGGATGACATCCTCGTCCAGGCCCGGGGACAGCGTCTCCTGCTCGATGTCCGTGACGAAACCGGCCTTGTACTCACGGTTGGTGATGTCGTCGAGGGGTTGCTGGGTGCTCATGAGACTCCGTGGCTGCGCGGCTGTCCCCCCGGGCGAGACTGCCCGGTCGCGAACTCTGCCGGTACTCCCAAGCTATGCAATCTTCACTAAAAAGTCAACATTAGGATTCTTCGGGGCAACCCGGCCCCCCCGGCTCCTCGACCCATTCTTGTTTCGAAGGGTTGTGGCGAAGGCCCGGAGTACAACCCGCCGCGGTGAGGGGGACACACACTCGGCTCGGCATCCTTCAGATCGGGGTGGTCAAGCCATCCGTGCGGGGCACCCTCGTCTGGAGATTCTAGGGTCGAGAGGCTCTGACGAGCCCGCTCAGAAGCGAACGCCGGCGGTCAGGAAGACCGGGGCCGACCAGCGGTTCCCGCCCTCGTTCAAGCCGGGGAGCCCGGGAAAGGAGTAGTCCGAGGAGAACAGCTTCGTCTGGTAGCGGAGCTCGGCCTCGAGGCCCACGAAGACGTGCGACCCGAGGTCGAGAATGAACCCGATGTCGGCACCGAAGACCGGAACCGTCGAGGCCTTGTAGAGCGGGACGTTTTCGATGTACGACCCGCGCTCGGCCGCCGACATCCGCTTGATGGTGATCCGGTCGGTGAAGCGGACCCCGACCACGGGGGCGACGAAGGACTTCAGCCGGGTGCGCCAGGCCAGAAAGATGCGGTACCCGCCCTCCACACCCCACTCCTCGTACGGGTCGACAATGGCGGCGAGATCGCTCACCTCTACGGTGCCGTCTACAGGGTACGCGACGGTGCCGGCGAGGAAGGCCAACGGAGTCTTCTTGAAGTACGTGCCCCGGACGAAGATCTCGCTCCCCGGCGTCACCCCGAAGCTCACCATCGCCGCGTAGTAGAAGTCGTTGAATCCCGATTCGTAGATCTGCCGATACGAGTTCGAAAAGACCGTCGCCGACCGGTTGAAGAGGGTGCCCTCGGTGTGGACGAGGACGTTGCCCGAGATCTCCGTGACGATCCCGCCCTGGACGGCGAAACTCACCTTCCCCTCCAGACCGGGGTCCTGCGCTCGTGCCGCAGGGGCGAGGAGGACGGCCAGCGCGGCGATCATCAGAGAGCTTCGAGCCTTCATCGTTCTCACCCCTCCCGGGCCCCGCGGGGCACCATGCCTTCGCCCGAAGTGTAACGCAGACGGCCAGTTTCGGCTCGGCCCGCAGTCCCGAAAAAAGAGAACCTCATCTGCTACCCTCCCCGCCCATGGGTTCGACACCGCCCGCCGGTGGAGTCCTCTGGGACCTCGACGGCACCCTCATTGATTCCGGCGAGCAGCACTACGCGGCCTGGCGTGACGCCCTCGCCGCCCGCGGCCGCGAGCACCCGCGAGAGGAGTTCGCGCGCCTCTTCGGCCGACGGAACGATGTGATCCTCCGCAAGATATTCGGCGACGATCTCTCCGCTCGCGAGGCCGCTCGCGTCGCGGACGACAAGGAGGAGCGCTACCGTCGTCTCGTGCGCAGGAACGGCCTCGAGCCCCTGCCGGGCGTCATGGACTGGCTCCACCGGTTGAAGGAGCGGCGCTTCCGGCAGGCCCTCGCCACCATGGCGCCAGCGGCGAACGTTGCGGTGGTGATCGAGGTCCTCGATCTCGTCTCCCTGATCGACGCGACCGCCGCCGCCGAAGACGTCGTCCACGGCAAGCCTGATCCCGCGATCTTCCTCGAGGCGGCGCGGCGCATCGGCGTCCCGGCCGAGCGGTGTGTCGTGATGGAGGACGCCCCGGCCGGGCTCGAGGGAGCACGCCGCGCCGGCATGAGGTCGGTGGGCATCGTCTCGAACCACCACCGTGAGCTCCAGGCCGACATCGTCGTCCCATCTCTCACCGCCCTGCCGGCCGGGGCGATCGAGGAGTTGCTCGGGCCGTAGCCCCGCCACCTGGCACGCCCTTCGCAACACGCCGTCCGCGAAGGAGTCGCCCATGAGCAGCCCGGGGACCATTTCGTCGTCTCCCCAGACCATCCCTCCCGAGGAGAGCGAGGCCCTGAAGGCGGCGCTGGCCGGGGTCAGTTCCGCGTTCGCCTCGCTGGGCCGGGTCTTCTTCTGCCTGGACTCGGCCTTCAACGTGCTCCACGCCTCGTCGCAGCTCGACCGCATGCTCGGGACGGGCGCCGCGGCGCGGGTTGAGGGCCGTCCGCTCGAGTCCGTGCTGGGCGCCGACCTCTTCGGCCCCGCGGGGGTGCTTCGCCGGCTCCTGCTCGCGGGGGAGCGGCGCGAGGGCTGGCTCTCGACCCTGGCGGTCCCCGGCTCGACGGCGAGGCCGGTCTCGGTCACCGCGGCCCCCTTCTGCCCGGAGCCCGGGGCGGTGTGCGATCCACGCGTGGCCTTTGTCGTCGTCCTCCGCCCCGTGGAGGAGGATCAGTATGCGGGGAGCCCCCGCTTTCCCGGGCTCATCGGTCGGTCCTCGGCCATGGAGCGGATCTTCAACCTCATCGAGAACCTGGAGCATAGCGAGGCGACGGTGCTCCTGACCGGAGGCAGCGGCACTGGCAAGGAGGTGGTGGCCCGGGCCATCCACACGCACTCGCCCCGGCGCGACGGACCTCTCGTCGCCGTCAACTGCGGGGCTCTTCCCGGGGAGCTGCTCGAGAGCGAGCTCTTCGGACACGTGCGCGGGGCCTTCACCGGCGCCGTGCGTGACCGCGCGGGCCGCTTCGAGGCGGCCGCAGGCGGGACCCTCTTCCTCGACGAGGTCGCGGATCTGCCCCTGCAGCTGCAGGTCAAGCTGCTGCGCGTGCTGCAGGAGCGGACGTTCGAGCGGGTGGGCGAGACCCGTACCCGGAAGGCCAACGCGCGGATCGTCGCTGCCACCAACGTCGACCTGCGGCGCGCGGTGCAGGAAGGGCGTTTTCGCGAAGACCTCTACTACCGTCTGCGGGTCGTGCCGATCGAGATCCCGCCCCTATGTGAGCGGCGCGAGGACATCGAGCCGCTCGCGACGTTCCTCCTCGCCCGTGTGGGTGCCCGCCAGGGGCGGGCCCTGCGCTTCTCGCCCGACGTGCTCCGGATGCTCCTCGAGCACGACTGGCCCGGCAACGTGCGCGAGCTGGAGAACGTGCTGGAGTTCGCGGTGGCGGTCTGCAAGGGCCAGACGATCGCACCGGAGGATCTGCCGAGCGAGATCGGTGCCGGCCCCCCAGACGGGCGAATGATCGAGACCGCCGTACCGGCGCCCCCCCCCGTGACCCGAGGCAACGGCACCCACCACGACGATGCCCCGGCGATCGATGCGGCGCGGATTCGGGGTGCGCTCGAGGCCTGCCACTGGCGCCGCCATCAGGCCGCGGCGGTCCTCGGCATCAGCCGCACGACGCTGTGGCGGCGGATGCGCGATCTGGGTCTCTCCTAGGGCCGGGCGGCGTTGTTTCTCGTTTCGCAAACATTTCGTTTCACGCATCGGTTTGTTGCAGACTTTTCGTTTCAAGATGGCAGTGCCTCAGCCGATGCCATCCACTCGATGGCTCCATTGATGGAGAAAAGAGGAGGCGCCCACGGAGTCGGGCGTGAATCGATCCGTTCCTCTCATTGGCACGCGGTTCGCCATAAGGTTTCATTCGATGCACCGTTTCAGCCATCGGGGTGACGCATGAACAGAGTCTCACGGCGCCGGTTCCTGAAGATTGCCGGGGTCGGCGCGGGGGCGGCGGCCGCCGGGTCCTCCTTCACCGCTCTTCCCGGTCTCCGGGCCGCCGCCGGGCCGTCGGAGAAGGGGATCCGTCGGGTCCCCACCTTCTGCGACATCTGCTTCTGGAAGTGCAACGCCATCGCGACCGTTCGCGACGGGGTTCTCTGGAAGGTCGAAGGCCATCCGGACGATCCGCTCTCGCAGGGCCGGCTCTGCCCGCGGGGCACGGGCGGCGTGGGCGCCTACTTCGACTCCGACCGGCTCCGGGCACCGCTTCTGCGGGCCAGCGTCCGCGGCGAGGAGCGCTGGACCGAGGTCACCTGGGACGAGGCCCTCGGCCACGTCGCCGAGAAGATGCAGAAGATCAAGGCCGAGTACGGCCCCGAGGCGGTGGCGCTGTTCAGCCACGGCGTGGGCGGGACCTTCCTGAAGCACACGCTCAAGGCCTACGGCTCGCCCAACATCTCGGCCCCGTCCTTCGCCCAGTGCCGCGGACCTCGTGACGTCGGGTTCGAGCTCACCTTCGGCGACCCCGTCGGCTCGCCCGAGCCCACCGACATCCGCAACGCCCGCTGCCTCGTCCTCGTCGGATCCCACATCGGCGAGAACATGCACAACACGCAGGTGCAGGAGTTCGCCGACGCGGTGGGGAGCGGGGCCTCGATCATCGTCGTCGATCCGCGCTTCTCGGTGGCGGCGAGCAAGGCGAAGCACTTCCTGCCCATCAAGCCCGGCACCGACATCGCCCTTCTCCTCGCGTGGATGAACGTCATCGTCGACGAGGAGCTCTACGACAAGGAGTACGTGGAGTCCTACGGGTTTGGGTTCGACGCCTTCAAGGCGGAGGTGGCGCCGTTTACCCCCGAGTGGGCCTACCCGGAGACCGGGATCGAGCCGGCGCTCATCCGCGAGACGGCGCGGGAGATGGCGCGCCACCGGCCCGCCACCCTGATCCACCCCGGGCGCCACGGCACCTGGTACGGGAACGACACCCAGCGCATACGGGCCATCGCCCTCCTGAACGCGCTGATGGGCAGCTGGGGCCGCAAGGGCGGCATCTACCGGCCCGGGCATCCGTCAGTGCCGGCGTACCCCTACCCGCCCTACCCAAAGTCAGAGAAGGGGACGGTGGACAACCCGGACCACCGCTACCCCTTCGCCTCCGAAGCGCTCACCACCGGCGTTCGGGAGGCCACGATCACCGGCGAGCCCTACCCGGTGAAGGGGTGGCTGGTCTACGCCACCAACCTCATCAAGACCCTGCCCGGCCAGGACGAGACCATCAAGGCCATCCAGAACCTCGACCTGCTGGTGGTGGTGGACGTGATCGGCAGCGAGATCGCCGGCTGGGCCGACGTAGTGCTCCCCGAGTCGACCTACCTCGAGCGCTACGACGACCTCAACGTCCAGACCTTCCGCGACCCCTTCGTGGCCCTGCGCCAGCCCGTCGTCGAGTCCCCCCACGACCAGAAGCCGAACTGGTGGATCGCCCGCGAGCTGGGCCTTAAGCTGGGCCTCGAGAGGTACTACCCGTGGAAGGACATCGAGGAGTACCTCTCCCACCGTCTCGAGGCGGCCGGGATGAGCCTGGCCACGCTCAAGGAGAAGGGCCTCGTCAGGGCGCCGAAGCCCCCCCTCTACTATGAAGACGGCGTTGTGCCCGAGTTCTTCACACCTTCGGGCAAGATCGAGTTCTACTCGGTCCAGCTGAAGGATGCCGGCTTCGATCCGGTGCCGAGGCACACGCCACCGGAGCCGGGACCCCCGGGCTCGTTCCGCCTGCTCTATGGGCGCGCCCCCGTCCACTCCTTCAGCCGGACCCAGACCAACCCCGTTCTCTCCCAGGCCATGGACGAGAACGAGATCTGGGTGAACACGGATGTGGCGACGCGCTTCGGGCTGAAGGGCGGGGACCGCGTCCGGCTGAAGAACCAGGACGGAGTGGTCAGCGACCCGATCAAGGTGCGCCCGACCCAGGCCATCCGCCCCGACTGCGTCTACATGGTCCACGGCTTCGGCCACAGCTCGAAGATGCTGAAGAAGGCCTACCGGAAGGGGGCCAGCGATTCGCAGCTCATCACCCGCTATGCCACCGACCCGCTCATGGGGGGCACCGGCATGAACATCAACTTCGTCACCCTCGAGCAGGAGGCCTGAGCCCATGGCGCGCCTGGGAATGGTCATCGACACCGTCCGCTGCGTGGGCTGCATGGACTGCGTGGTGGCCTGCAAGACCGAGAACCAGACCCCGGAGGGGATGAACCGGGACTGGATCACCTACGCCACGCGGGGCCGGTACCCGGACCTCTCGCTCACGATCCAGAGCGAGCGGTGCAACCACTGCGACAACCCGCCCTGCGTCCACTGCTGCCCGACCGGGGCCAGCCACGTGCACGACTGGGGAGGCATGGTCCAGATCACGAGGGAGGAATGCATCGGCTGCAAGGCCTGCCTCGCCTCCTGCCCGTACGATGCCCGCTACATCCATCCCGACGGCTATGCCGACAAGTGCACCTTCTGCCTCCACCGCGTCGAGAAGGGCGAGGACCCGGCGTGCGTCGCCGTCTGTCCGACTCACTGCATGCACTTCGGCGACCTCGACGACCCCCACTCGGAGGTCCGCAAGCTGCTGGACTCCCGCAGACACCACACCGTGATGCCCGAGGCGGGCACCCGCCCGCAGATCTTCTTCCTGGAGTAGACCCATGAGCGAGCTCATCTCCACCGCGCAGTCCCCCTGGGTCGACCCCCACCTCCACGTCTGGGGCTGGGAGATCCCCGTCTACCTCTTCCTCGGAGGCTGGACGGCCGGGATCATGGTGCTCTGCGGCTGGGCCCTGTGGAAGGGACAGCGCGACGAGCGTCCCCACGCCACGTTCTCCCTGGCCTCGAGCGGGCTGTTCATACTCGCCTTCGCCGCCATCTCCCTGGGCATGCTCGCCCTCTTCCTGGACCTCGAGCATAAGCTCTTCGTGTGGCGGCTGTATGTCACGTTCGAGCCGGCATCTCCCATGTCCTGGGGCGCCTGGATCCTGATCCTCGTCTATCCCGTGCTGCTGATGGGGATCCTCCTGGACCCGCCCCTGACCCTGACGAACCGGGTGCCACAGCTCGTCCCCCTCTTGAAGAAGCTCGCCGACAATCTGACGCTGCGGCGGATCACCGGCCTGCTGGCCATCGGCACCGGCGTGGCCCTCGGCATCTACACCGGCATCCTGCTCTCGGCCCTGGGCGCCCGTCCCCTGTGGTCCAGCGCGATCCTCGGCCCGCTCTTTCTCTTCTCGGGTCTCTCCGCGGCGGCCGCCTTCGCCCACTGGGCTTCTCCGGATCAGCCCGAGCGCGAGTACCTGGCCAAGATCGACAACCAGTTCCTGGCCAGCGAGCTGGCGATCGTCCTGCTGTTCCTCATCGGCCTCACGACCTCGACGGAGGCCCACCTGCAGGCGGCCCAGCTCTTCCTCGGTGGTGCCTACACCGCCGTCTTCTGGGTGGGCGTCGTCGGGCTGGGCATAGTGCTGCCGCTGATCATCCAGTCCCTCGCGGTCACTCACCGCGTCCCCCACACGCCGCTGGCCCCCGTCCTCGTGATTCTCGGGGGCCTGGCCCTGCGCTTCGTCATCGTCTCCGCCGGCCAGATCAGCCACTGGTCGCGCCTGTAGAGGGAGTAACTCTTTGGCTTCACTCACACCCACCGAACCGGCTGTGACAACGGAGGAGCACGCCTTCGAGCCGCGGCCCTATGCCAACCCCTATCTCGCGGGCATCGGCCTGGGCCTCGTGCTCCTCTCCGCCTTCGTCTTCATGGGGCGGGGCCTCGGGGCCTCGGGGGCCTTCAACTCCACGATCGCCTGGCTCCTGTCCCTGGTCGCCCCGGGCTACGCCGCCTCCAACGAGTTCCTCGCCCGGTACCTCGACGTGCCCGGCCATCCCCTCAAGGCCTGGCTGGTCTTCGAGGTCCTGGGGGTCTTCGCCGGGGCGGTCCTGTCCGGGGTCCTGGCGAAGCGGATGTCTCGGACCGTCGAGAAGGGCCCGCGGGCGTCCGTGACCCTGCGTCTGGGCTTCGCCTTCCTGGGCGGGTTCCTCATGGCCTTCGGGGCGGCGCTCGGCCGGGGCTGCACCAGCGGGCAGGCCCTCACCGGCGGGGCCATCCTCAACGCGGGGAGCTGGATCTTCATGATGTGCTTCTTCGGCGGGGCCTACGGCGCCGCCTGGTTCGTGCGGAGGCAGTGGCGATGAACGCACCACTCTACAAGTTTGGCGCCTTCGGCGACGAGACGAGCCTCGTCGTGGCTTTCGTGATCGGGATCGGCTTCGGCTGGTTCCTGGAGCGGGCCGGTTTCGGCAATGCCCGCAAGCTGATGGCCCAGTTCTACCTGACCGACATGGCGGTCTTCAAGGTGATGTTCACCGCGGTGGTGACGGCGATGCTCGGGGTCACCTACCTCGCGTGGGCCGGCTGGCTGGACCTGTCTCTTGTCTACTACGTCCCCACCTTCTGGGTCACCGCGATCGTGGGCGGTCTGCTGATGGGCGTGGGCTTCGTCATCGGCGGCTACTGCCCCGGCACCTCAGTGGTCTCGATGGCCACGGGACGCCTCGACGGTCTCGTGTACGTGGGGGGCTTCACCGCCGGCACCCTCGGGTTCGCCCTCGGATACCCGGCCTTCAGGGACCTTCTCGCGATGGGCGACCTCGGGGTCCTGACCCTGCCCGAGGTGACCGGGGTGTCGTGGGGGATCGTCGCCTTCGCAGTGGTCTTGATGGCGGTGGGCGGATTCGCCGGCGCGACCTGGGTCGAGCGGTGGATGACCGCCAAGGCCGACCCGGCCGCGCGCGCAGACTAGAGGAGGACGCAGACATGTACGGCTGGCTCTGCAAGCTGGGCCTCAACCGGACCCTTGGCCTCCTGGCCATCCTCCTGGGGGCGGGGGCCCTCTTCGCCCAGGTCGAACCCGACCGCACCGTCACCGTCCACGAAGCAGCCCTCCTGACCGCGCATGCCCGAGGTGAGGATCACGTGGCCCCACGGGAGCTCGCGGGCTGGATCGTCGAGGGTCGGGCCGACTACCGGCTCATCGACCTCCGCGACGAGACGGCCTTCGGTGAGTACCACGTCCCCACCGCCGAGAACGTCCCGTTGACGTCGCTTCCCGAGTACGGCCTCCTGCGCAATGAGAAGATCGTCCTCTACGCCGACGGCGATCTCCCGGCCGCCCAGGCCTGGCTGCTGCTCCGGGGCCGGGGCTACCGGGGCGTCTACACCCTCCGGGGCGGTCTCGACGCGTGGAAGGACCAGGTGCTCTTCCCGGAGATGCCCGAAAGCCCGAGCCCCGAGGAGCAGGCCCGTTTCGAGAAGGCCGCCCACGTGGCGAAGTTGTTTGGCGGTCAGCCGCGGGCCGCCGCCACCGGAGGCGAGGCGCAGCTTCTCGACATGTCGGCGCTCCAGGCGGCAACGCCGGCCGTTTCGGCCCCGTCGCTTCCGGCCGCCGGCGGCTCCCGCGCCCGAAACCGACCCCGCGAGGGCTGCTGAGCTGGGCTGGGCAGAGGAGGCGCCCGTCGATCAACGATGAGGCGTCGCGCCGTCGTGCGAGGCCGGCTCCTCGTGGCGTCCCATCACGTACAAGTAGAGATAGTGGTCTGCGCCGCCATCTTCGAGTACCGCCTCCTCATGGAGGGGTGTCCAGCCCGGGATCTCGTACTCGTGGCTGATCACGCGTGCGCCGGAGGCGAGGCGTCTCTCCATGATGGGCCGCA
>Ga0316577_10001490_pt1 | contig 11096 bp, 10 predicted proteins | sample S5NA_FD_203073 | JGI IMG/M metagenome (GOLD analysis project Ga0316577, IMG submission 203073) | Rhizosphere microbial communities from salt marsh grasses in Alabama, United States - S5-7_050615r2r1 | ecosystem: Host-associated > Plants > Roots > Rhizosphere | place: USA: Alabama | collected... | reverse complement strand
GACACGTACTCGCCCTTGACGAGGCCTTTTTCGACTCGCCGGCAGCCGTCGTCGGCGGGGACACAGCGCAGCGAATCGTACATGGGCAGGCGGTAGCTCTTGAGACTCCCGCCGGACCTGGGGAAGGCGGCGCAGAAGAGGTGCGGGTCTACGGTCCCGACGGCGACTTTGTGGCCATCGTGACCTATGATGCTGGGTCGGGGATGTGGCGTCCCAAGAAGGTTTTTGCGTGAGTACGGTATGGAATTTGTGATCTATACCTGACCAGAATACTCCGGATGGAGAGATAGGCGGTTGGTGGCAACCCGTATCCTGCAGTCCGGATCCGAGAAATGGCAAACTATGCAGATAATTGATGATCTGGCTAAGGCCAGCTTGAGACAGGAAACGATCTTGACCATTGGCGCGTTCGACGGCTTGCACCGCGGCCATCAGGCGCTGATCACTATGGTCGTTGAGCGGGCACGGGAAACCGACCGGCTCGCGGGTCTGATCACGTTTCATCCTCATCCGGCGATGGTCCGGGCGCCTGAGCGCGCTCCGCAGTACCTGACTACGCCCGGCGAAAAGATGGCCCTTTTGGAGAACCTGGGGGTGGATCTGGTCGTGCTCTTGCCCTTCGACCGCGAAATGGCCGACATGCCGGCCCGCGAGTTCATGGACAAGGTATCGCGCCATCTCCGCGTGCGAGAGCTGTGGGTTGGCGCCGACTTTGCCCTGGGACGGCACAGGGAGGGCGACGTGTCCCAACTGCGGCAGCTGGGCGCCGAGCTTGGCTATGAGGTCACCATCTTTCAGACGGTGCTCGTCGAAGGGCATCAAGTCTCCAGCAGCCGCATACGGTCGCTGCTCCTCGAGGGACGCATCGCCGAGGCGACGACGCTGCTGGGACGCTATCCCAGCATCACGGGCGAGGTGGTGCCCGGCGCGGAGCGCGGGCGGGTGCCGGGCTTTCCCACAGCCAAGCTGAAGGTCCGCCCGGAGCGTGCTATGCCCGCCGATGGAGTCTATGCCGTGTTTGCCCTGTTGGGCAGCGAGCGGTATCCGGCGGTCGCCAGTTTGGGTGTGAGCCCCAGCTTCGAGAGTGGTCACAGATCTGTGGAGACCCACATCCTGGACTTTGACGAGGACATCCATGGCTGCGATCTCGTCGTCGAGTTTGTATCCCGGCTGCGCGACGAGAGGCGTTTTTCGGATCCTGAGGACCTAGCAGCTCAAACCGAGATCGACATTCAGGCGGCGCGACACATTCTGAGCCAGGAAGAGGCAGGCAAGCAGGGCCGTCCGATGGAGGCGCGCCGCTATCGATTTCGCGAACTGGAGCATACCGCCGACCGGGCGCTGCACGTGTGGGGCAAGGGGCTGCCTGACCTCCTGGTGGGGGCTGCTCGCGGCATGTGCAGCCTCATGGGAGACCTGGAGGACCTGACGCCGGAGGTCTGGCGGACGGTCCGGCTGGAGGCCGATGACCGCGAAGCACTCCTGGTCGAGTGGCTGAACGAGCTCCTGTTTCTCATAGAACAGGAAGGGGTGCTGTTCGTGGACTTTCGCATCCAGTCTGCGAGTGACCCGGCAGAGCCGCTGCAGGGCAGGGCGACGCTGGTCGCCAACGTGGGAGGCGCCGTCGCCCCGGTGACCAGAGCGCACATCAAAGCAGCGACCTTTCACGACCTGCAGCTGGTCAAGGACAATGATGGCTGGTCTACGATGATCACCTTTGACGTGTGAGCCGTTGTCTGGCGGCCGCGACCTGTGATCGGCGCGGCTGGAGACATCGGAAAGGAAGGGATGATGGTCAGCAAGGCGGACCTTGTTCGTGTTGGCGAGTTTGTCTGGGAGGTGCCGAAAGGCTACCGGGGGGACATGAGGGTTCCGGCCCGGATCTATGCCGACGAGCAGCTCCTCGACATGGCCTTTCGGGACAGCACGATGGAGCAGCTGGTGAACACGGCTGCATTGCCGGGTGTAGTCAAGCATGTGTTGGTCATGCCTGATGCCCACCAGGGATATGGCTTGCCGATCGGCGGCGTGGTCGCAACCCGCTATCCCGACGGCGTGATCTCGCCCGGTGGGGTGGGATACGACATCAACTGTGGCGTCCGGCTGATGGCTTCGAGGATTGTCGCCGACGATGTCCGCGACGAAATGAAAGGCTTGATATCAGCCCTGTTCCGCAACATCCCCAGCGGAGTGGGCAAGGGAGGCGGCGCGCGTAGGGTCTCGGCCAGCGAGATGGACCGGGTGTTGGTCAAGGGTGCTGCCTGGGCGGTGAAGGAGGGCTATGGACGGCAGGAGGACCTGGAGCGCTTGGAGGAAGATGGGTCGATGGCGGGCGCCGATCCCTCTGCTGTTAGCCCCAGGGCCAAAGAGCGGGGAGGGCCGCAACTAGGTACCCTTGGCTCGGGCAATCATTTCATCGAGGTCCAGCAAGTCGAAGAGATCTTTGATGACAAAGCCGCCCGCGCCTTTGGTCTGTTTCAGGGGCAGCTTGCCCTCTCGATCCACTCCGGCTCGCGTGGGCTGGGACACCAGGTGTGCAGCGACTATGTGAAGGACCTGCAATCGGCCGTCCACAAGTACAACATCCAGTTGCCCGACCGCCAGCTAGTCTGCGCGCCTATGAGCTCACCCGAGGGCCGGCGTTACTTTGGCGCGATGGTTTCGGCTGCCAACTATGCGTGGGCCAACCGGCAGTGCATGGCCCACCTGGCTCGCCGCAGCTTCGAGGAGGTGCTGGCTGGCAAGGTGCGCGATTTTGACCTTCGTACCGTCTACGATGTGGCCCACAACATCGCCAAGATCGAGGATCACGTCGTGGACGGCAAGCAAACCAAGCTGATCGTCCACCGCAAGGGAGCGACGCGCGCCTTTGGCCCCGGCCATCGCGAGGTGGCGTCGGTGTATCGTGACGTGGGACAGCCTGTGCTGGTGCCCGGCGACATGGGCACGGCTTCGTACGTCCTGGTAGGCACCGACGACGCCATGGATGCCAGTTTCGGCTCGAGCTGTCATGGCGCCGGCCGCACCATGAGCCGGACCGCGGCAAAGAAAAAGATCCATGGCGGCACCTTGCGCCGTGAGCTGGAAGAGCGAGGCATTCAAGTCCGGGCCGGAAGCCTGGCCGGGTTGGCCGAGGAAGCTCCCGAAGCGTACAAGGATATCGATGCTGTCGTCGCGGTGGTGCAAGGGGCCGGACTGGCGCGTATGGTGGCCCGCTTGCGCCCACTGGCTGTGATGAAGGGCTAGAGGTTCATAGAGTAAGCAGATGTCCACATGCCGCATTGTCGACGCCTTCCCAACCTTCCTCGAGTTCTGGCCGTGTGTTCGACATAAAACCGTTGACGAACAGATAGTTGCCTGGGAAGCCGCCACCGCGGCCGGCTGGCCCGCACTTCTGGCTATGCAGAAGGCGTGCTACGAGGAGGACGGCGAGGATTGGCTCCAGATCGCCCGGGAGATGGTCTTTCCCTGCCTCGACCAGCGGGTGCTGGGCATGACGGAGGCCCACAAGCACCTACTAGAGCTATGGGAGCCCGTCTACGCCAAGGCGCAGCGACGACTAGGCTTTGAAACCGATCTGGTAGCCGTGATCCATGTCGGCATCGGGTGTGGTGCGGGCTGGGTAACCACCTACGAGGGCCTGCCGGCGATCCTGTTCGGCATGGAGAACGCAGCAGAGGAAGGCTGGACCGGGCCGGAGGTGCTCGCCGGCCTGATTGCCCACGAGATCGGCCACGTGGCCCACTTTCATTGGCGCGGGCAGTGGGACCTACCTCTCGGCCCGGAACCCTGGCGGCGGCTCTATGCCGAGGGCTTTGCCCAGCGCTGCGAGCAAGTGATCCTCGAGCGCGATTCGTGGCACATGGCGCACGCGGTGGAAGGCTGGCAGGAGTGGTGTCGGGCCAATGTCGGCTGGCTGGCTGCCGAGTTCCTGCGCGTCGCGGGCAGCGGAGAATCGACACGTCCCTTCTTTGGTTCCTGGTATGAACTCCAGGGGTGGAAGCAGACGGGCTACTATCTGGGGCAGCGTGTGATCGAGCGATTGGAAGCCGGCATGGACCTGCGCGAAATCGCGCTGCTGGACGAGATCGAGCCGCTACTGAGGAACGAACTGGAGATTCTCGCGGCGACGGGCGGCTGAACCAATCGAGAGACTTGGAGGGGCGCACAGCCCCCAGGCCGGGGGCTGTGCTTTGCCTGGAGCCGATGGATGAAGATTGAGGGCAAGCTGGTGGAGGGCCGATTTGTGGCCCGGGACAACCGCTTCCGCGTCACCGTGGAGGTGGGCGGTAGGGAGGTGTGGGCGCACCTGCCCAACTCAGGCAGGCTGGGCGAGTTGCTCGTGCCCGGGCGGCGCGCGTTCCTTGTCGAAAGGCCGGCCCCCGGTCGAAAGACCGGCTACGACCTGAACCTCATAGAGCATGAGGGCCGCTGGGTGTCGGTCGATGCCCGATTGCCCAACGACCTGTTGGAAGAAGCCCTTGCTGCCGGGCAGTTGGAGCCGCTGGCTGGCTATGCATCGCTGCGCCGCGAGGTGACCTTTGGCCGAAGCCGCTTCGACTTTCTGCTCGAGTCGGCCGGCAGCTCACAGTGCCTGGTCGAGGTCAAGTCGATCACGCTGGTGATCGATGGGTTGGGATGCTTCCCGGATGCGGTCACCGCGCGCGGGCGCCGGCAGGTAAACGAGCTGGCACAGGCCGTTCGCTCCGGCTACCGGGCAGCCGTGGTCTTTTGCGTGCAGCGGGACGATGCCACCGGCATGCGCCCCCACGACGAGTCGGACCCCGAGTTCGCCCGGGCGCTACGCGATGCCGCTGCGCAAGGTGTCGAGGTCTATGCCTACGCCTGCCGGGTGGAGCCTGGTGCGGTAGAGATCATGCGGCGGCTGCCGGTCTATCTCTCGCTATCCTGAACCGTCCAAGGCGCTTCCAAAGGATCTCGAGCTATCCAACAGGTGTACCCCGTTCCAGTCTAGCCTCGAGGGAATTCCTTTCCCTGCGCGCGCATTGACAACGAGGCATTTTCTGGTAGAATCAGGCCCATCTCACTGCGAGGGAACCCATGTATCTTCGAACCTGCACCTATGTTGCGATCGTCGCGCTGCTGCTTGTGGCTACGCTTGCCGCCTGCGGGGCGCCAGAACCCACGCCGACCGTGGTTGCTGAGGCGCCTACGCTGATCCCCACCTTTACCGCATCGCCTGTGCCAACGGCTACGCCCACCCCCACTGCCACGTCAACTCCATCGCCAATGCCAACCGCCACAGCGACGGAGACGCCATCTCCGACACCCAGCAGAACGCCGACGCGAACCGCTACGCCTAGCCCAACTCCCAGCGACACGCCAACGCCGATTCCCCCGACCGCGACTCGCAAGCCGAGGCCTCCAACACCGACGCCCACGCCGGGTGATGGCTTTGACTTTGACATTACCATGCAGCGCATGCTTCAAATCGACGAGAATGGCGGCGTGATTGGCAACCACAACATCTTTGTGTACGCTACCAAGGCGAACGGAGAGCCGCTGAATGGCGTCGTCATCTGCCGGGTCTATGCCCTTGGTCTCCAGCCGCCCGATCCCCACGCCTGCGGCATCACGGGCGAGACGGGGCCGGGCCGCATGCACTTTGACGTCTATTCTGGGGATATTATCTACGTCGCCACTGAGGACCCGGAGCACCGCCCGCGAAGCCCCTACACGCGGGGGCTCGAGCAAGAGCCCGCGGCCATGGAAAATCTACAGGAATTGGTAGATAACGGCTACTGCGAGAGCATTCAGGACTGCGAGGAGCGCATCCCCATCAACAACCTGGTGCGCTTTCATTACTCGTATGAGGTTCACTTCACCCGGCGCTGGTGAGGTCCGGCGCCGGCAGGGAGAGCCGCCAAGCACGTTCGCAGGCGCGGAGCGTGCAGGTGCGCAACTCTAGTCGTCGCTTGCCAGCAGCTCCGACAGCTTCTGCAATCTCTCACCGGCTGCCAGTAGCTCGGCGCCTAGCTCGGCAAGCTCGATGTGCAGGGCAGCGATCTCTTGAGCATCTAGCGCGGGCGGCTGGTGGTCTCGCTGGTGGACCTGGGCATTGCGCACGGCAATGGCCGTATAGTCTGCCAGACCGCTCAGCCACTCCAGATTGGCCTCGCCAAAGCTACTCATGCCCGGGTCCCGCCCGGCGAGGAGCACCCCCAAGATCTCTTGCTCCCAGCGCAGGGGAGCGGCTGCCAACGATCCCAGATCGTGCCCGATGACGCGAGCCAGGTCGCGTTCGTGGGCGGCGCTTTCCACCACAAGCACCTGTCCGGTGCGAGCCGCTTTCAGAGCCAGGTTGCTCTCGACCGGTTCCTGTATCAGGCGGACGGAACGGTCTTGTGGTCCGCGTGTGGCACATAGGCATAACTTGGTCTCGTCTGCCTCGTCGAGCAGCAACACAAAGGCTTGGCTGGCACGTGTGAGGTAGATCGCCGCCTCGACGGCGCGGCTGCAGACCCGCCTCACGTCTAGCTGTGCCACCAGCGCCTTGCCGACGCGCGTGAGGATGTTCATATCCCGCGCCCACCGCTCCACCTGGCGGGTCAGAGGGGCTGTCTCTTCCAGGGTAACGCGGTTGTCAGCCTCGGCGCGCGCCCTTGGAGCAGGACGGTCCACGAGTGCTTTGTCAATAGCGCTCAGCATCTCCTCGATCTGGTAGGGCTTTACGACGTAGGCAGCTGCGCCTAGGTGAAGTGCTTGTTCTGCTACTTGCTCCGACCCGTAGAAGGTGGTCAGGATCACGGGGGTATCTACCTGGTGCTTTTGGAGGGAGTCGAGCACCTCGAGGCCGTCCATGCCGGGCATGTTCAGGTCGAGGATGACCAGATCCGGATGCTCATCCAGGATCCGTTTCAGCCCGCGCCGGCCATCCATGGCGGTAATCACTTGGTAGCCGCCGGGCTTGAGCACATTATTCACCAGGTGGACGATATTCTCCCGGTGATCCTCGACGACAAGCACAGTCTCTCCTGCCATTGCTCACCTCCACAGCCACGGATGCAGGAGTCAACTCGTTTCTTCCTGCGCCGGTCTACTCCAATAGCTTCTCCAGATCGAGAAATGACACGCGCGATGTGAGATCCAGGCTCAGAGGCGTGATAGACACCTTGCGGGCAACGAAAACAGCGTGCACGTCGGAATCAGGTTCCAGGGTGGCCCGGTCTACTACCACGTCGTAGTTCAGGCGCCGTTTCTCAGCCAGATGGCTGCGCCCGCTGGGTAGCATGCGCCAGTAACGCTGCCGCGACAGGCGGGTCACCCGCCAGGGTGTATCTGGAGTCGCGTCCGAAGGGACCTCGAGCTTGAGCAGGTCCACGTCGTTCGGCAATTGCCGGGTCAGCATGCGCGCTGCGAAAAAGCGAGTGAAGTGGGTTGCAGTCGAGAAATCAACGTTTTCCGAGTGGTTGTAATGAAACTCCTTGGGAGTCTCCAGGCTTGACGCCAGGGCCGGCACGCCCTGATCGGCAGCCTCAAGGGCCGCGCCCACCGTTCCCGACGACGTCACGCCAGAGCCCACGTTCTCGCCAAAGTTGATGCCCGCTACGCACAGTGCCGGTTTCCGCGGCACCACCTCCAATAGCGCATAGGCCACGGCCTGGGCCGGCGAACCGTGGATGCCATAGGCCGCTACCCTTTGTCCGTCGACCTGGTACTCTACGGTGTGGATCGCGCCGTCATGCGTAGTCGAAAAGCCGCGGCCTGCCCCGGTCTGCTGGCTGCAGGGCGCCGATACGACAAGCTCGCCCAACGGCAGTACTGCGCGCACCGCGGCACGCAATCCCGGCGACTCGATGCCGTCGTCACAGGTCACCAAAATCAAAGGACGTTCTTGGTCAACCACAAGGGCTGCCTCCGAATTTAGGATGCAACCCCATTATAACAGATTTCTGGCTCGGGCGCACCTCGCGTGGAACGCATAGCGGCAATTCTTGGTATGATCGGCCAATAGCCTACAGCAAGCCATCTGCTCGGCCTGGATCGCAGATCCAGCTGGATCTGCCAAATCCAGGCCCCGCGTGATGGGCGCGTATAGCTGCCATAGCGAGTATTCCTGGAACGCATAGGCTGGTGCGGTAGATTAGGTCTGGCGAAGGCTCGATCGCCGTGGCAAAGTTGCCAACGGTGGATGGAAGATACGAGCCGCCCGGCACCCTGCGTGGCGCCGCGCGAGGCGGATCTCTTGGCTGATGAAACTGGCGTGCTGCTAGCTCAGAAGCACCTCTTCACTGCGAAGATTGTGCCCATTCGTGCCGACGGTGTGTGAGTGGATGAGGTCGGTCAGGTCTGTGGTCGTCAGTGAGGTATAGTGCTGGCAGGAGAGGATCATGGCCTTGTTGCAGTCTGAGTCGAGGCAGAGGAGCGGCACACCCGCGCGATCCTTGAAGAACGAGAGCACGAACTGGGAGTCCGGATCGCTCGAGTCGACGACGATCATGTCGGGGCGGAGCGATTTTAGCTTTTCTACCGAGCCGCTGCTCGAGTCGCTAACGCGGACGATATCCAGTTCCTGGTTTTTCCCAAGGCTGGTCTCGACGATGTCCATCAGCAATGAACTTCCATAGAGTACGACTACTCGAGGTTTTTGCATCCCGCACACGGTCTTCCCTGCATTCGATCGCTGCAGAACTGCTGAACAGGGTTCCAAGATAGAGGTGGTGGTGCAGATGAGCAATGGGACTGCCAACCCTCTATGACCTGACATGTTCGGCGTATCCCTCAGCAAAACGCGCAGGCTTGTGGGTGCCTGCGCCGGTACACTCTGCGGCCTTTGACGCGCCTGCCGATCAGGAATCACGCCAAAGGCCGCTTCTACACTGATGCTATACCCTAGGGCCTGTTGCCCGACGACCCGCTGCCGGACGTGCCGCCAGGGCTGCCGCTGCCTGATGTGCCGCCGGAACTGCCGGTACCCGATGTGCCGCTGGAATTGCTGCCACCCGACGTGGTATCCTTTTTGAAGAGCTGCAACAGCCACCCAAAGGGTCCGGCCGGCGGCTCAGTTTCATCCTGGGGCTCGGCGGGGCCAGGTCCGTAGTCGGATCCAGGGCCGTATCCCTCGCCGTCATAGGGGCCCATGGGGCCATCCTGGTTTTCCGAGCCAGGGCCATAGTTCGGCCCGACACCCTGACCATCCCCTTGGCCGCTTTGTGTGCCGGTGCCATCCAGCAGCAGACCGTCACCTTCGACCTGGCCCGCTTGTCCTCCGGATCCAGGCTCGCCGACCGGTCCTGCCGGCTCCGGTACTTCGTCGCGATTGGTGCGAATCTGCTGACCACTGGCCTCGCCCTCACCGGTGTGCAGCTCGGTGCGCACCCGCTCCATCGAGCGAAGCAGGGATCGTACCGGTTCCTGCGTTTGCTGGGGAGCGGCGTCGACGGCCGACGCCATCACCTGCTGCTGGCTCTGGATGATGTTCTGCAGGCGGTTGCGTGCCTGGAACTTGAGCTGTTCGTCGCCGCTGACCTGGTTGGCGGCCTGGAACGCCAGCGATACCTGTTGCTGGGCCGCGTGGGCGGTTGGCCCATCCACCGCCTTGCCTTCAGCCATCATCTGGGCAATCTCGCCCAAGCGGTTCTCGGCCAATTCGGCGGCCAAGTCTGCCTTCGCTTCCGGATCGGAGGTCAATTCCAGCCGTGCCTGTTCGGCCGTGAGTTTCAGGCCGTACAAAGGCTCTCCTGGCAAGCTGGCTGCGGCTGCCTGCCCCACACCAAAGACCAGCCCGAAGACGAGGAGCGTTGCGAGCAATGCCCCTGCAAGTTTCATTCTCATGTTTCCTGTCCTCCCCATAAATGTTTTTGGTCTTGCGCCTTGAACTCGGAGCCGGGATGCTTCTGTTAAGAATCGCCGGCGTCCCTGAACCAACCGGTTCGGGGGTGTGGGGGGAGGCTCAGCCAGAGCAGAAAGGAGGCGCGCTGTCTCGACAAGCGGCGCCACTGCCTCGTCAATGCTCTTGCCCTGCGTTGCTAGGTGCAGGGACTTTTCGAACTGTTCTGACTTCCTGTGCTTCATATTCCCTCTTCCCTTGGTTGTCGAGCAGCGTTCTGAGCCTGTTGATCGCCCGAAATTGGAGCAGTTTGACCGAGCCCTCGCTCTTGCCCATCAGCCGGCCGATGTCGCGGATCTTGCGTCCCTCGGCAAAGCGGAGGACGATGACTTGCTGCTGATCGGGCGTCAGCTGGCTGATGGCCTCTCTCAGGTCGTGCTGGAGTTGCTGAAGCTCAAGTCGGGTGGAAGGGGAGTCTCCGTCTTCGGGGGTCAAATCCTCATTCAGCGAGAGAATGGCCCCTTTGGCCTGCTGCCGGAACCAATCGATGGCCAGATTGCGCGCGACGCGGTAGAGCCATCCCTGGAGCTGCTGGCGAGGAGCGCGGGAGGTCCCGAGCACCTGGAGCAGCTTCAGAAAGACCTCGCTTGTCAGGTCTTCGGCCAGCTCGGCGTTACCGACGTAGCGGTACGCATAGCGATAGATCGATTCGGCGTAGCGATCGTATATCTCGGCCAGTGCCTGTGCGTCGTATTCGCGAGCTCGCTCTAGCAATCTGCTATCATTCGTCGCCAAGGCTTGCTGTCCTCATCCATTAGACGGGAAAAGGGAGAAAAGGTTACGGGGAGGCGTCTTCCCCCTGGGAAGTGACGCCTCCCCGTCCGGCTGGTGCATGGGGTGGTGGGTGGTGGCAGAGGTGGTCGAGTCGACGTTGACAGGACCGGGCTCGAGCCGCGGGTCAGGGAGCAAGGGAGTCGGTGCCTGGTTCGGATGCGGCTTCGTCGGTAGGCTCAGGCGTAGGCGTAGGAGTAGGCGTGGGCGGGATGGGGGTTGGGGTGGGTGTGGGCGGCTCGGGAGTGGGGGTCGGGGTGTCGGGAATGCTCCAGCTGGAAGTGTTGTGGCACTGCGAGCACTGGCCTCGTTCGTGGTTGACGGGGCGGATCTGGGAGTGGCAGGCTTTGCAGTTGTCGTAGCCGTCGTGATTGAAGGTGTATTCGTCCCAGCTGCTCGTGCCGTGGCAGCTGGAGCATTGGCCGGGCCAGTGGCCGTCGGGCGGGAGATGGCAGGACAGGCAGTCGGTGAGGAT
>Ga0316577_10001489_pt1 | contig 11097 bp, 7 predicted proteins | sample S5NA_FD_203073 | JGI IMG/M metagenome (GOLD analysis project Ga0316577, IMG submission 203073) | Rhizosphere microbial communities from salt marsh grasses in Alabama, United States - S5-7_050615r2r1 | ecosystem: Host-associated > Plants > Roots > Rhizosphere | place: USA: Alabama | collected... | reverse complement strand
GTTATTGCAGCGGCGGCAGGCGGTTACCACGTTGGTCCAGATATCGCGGCCGTTCTGGCTGATCGGCGTAACGTGGTCGCGGGACAGGTCGCGGACCTGAAAGCGCTCACCGCAGTACATGCACAGGTAGGCATCGCGCTTGAACAGGGCCGGATTGTTCAGGGGCGGTACGTAGCGCGCACGCGCCTTGGTCAGCACCTTGTTGCTGCCGTACGTGGCGATGATGGAATTGACATCGATGTAGCTCTGGCGCCCGGTCCGCGCACAGATTCCCCCATGCACGCGATACAGCAGGCTGCCGCAGCTGTAGGCCACTTGTCCCAGGTGATACAACCTGACCGCATCCTGGTAGTTGACCCATTCCAGCGGCATGCCTGACGCATCGGTTCTCAGCACCTGGTGACGCAAATCGTACACACCGTACCTCCCGAGTCAGGATTTGCCTAGTTATCCCAGAAATTCAGTACTATGTAAACGGTTTAACCGCAGAATTCACGGTTTTGTCACGGCCATACCAGCATTTCCTAACCCGTGTGAATCCAGTATCATCCGGCTTTTTGCCGACCCCCGCAGCCGCGGCCCCGGTAAACACCGCCGGCATGAGCCGCAGCCGGACAATAAACAACAGGCGGCTTGCCTTAAGCCGCACGGGAGAAAGCGATGCCGATACGTCTGGGCGTCCCGAAAGAAACGCAGGAAGGCGAGCGCCGCGTGGCGCTGGTTCCCGCGGTGGTCGACCGCTTCGCCAAGCTGGGCGTGGAAGTGCTGGTGGAAAGCGGCGCGGGCGCCGGCAGCTATTACAATGATGCCGCTTATACCTCGGCCACCGTCGTCGCCTCGGCCGCCGAGCTGTTCGGGCAGGCCGACCTGGTCGTAAAGGTACAGCCGCCGACGGAAGCGGAAATCGGGCTGCTGAAAGAAGGCGGGGTGATCGCCAGCATGATGCTGCCGCACCGCTATCCCGAACGCGTCAAACTGATGCGCGACCGTAAAATCCTGAGTTTCGCCATGGAACTGATCCCGCGCATATCGCGCGCGCAGAGCATGGACGTCCTGTCCTCGCAGGCCGCGGTAGCCGGCTACAAGGCGGCGCTGATGGCAGCCGACCGCAGCGGCGGTTTCTTCCCCATGCTGACAACCGCCGCGGGCACCATTCGCCCTGCAAAGGTCCTGGTGATCGGCGCCGGCGTTGCCGGACTGCAGGCTATCGCCACCGCCCGCCGCCTGGGTGCGATGGTGGAAGGCTACGATGTGCGTGGCGCGACCAAGGAGCAGGTCGAGTCGCTGGGCGCAAAATTCGTCGATACCGGAGTTTCGGCCGAGGGCAGCGGTGGCTACGCCCGCGAACTCACCGACGAGGAAAAGCGTCAGCAGCAGGAAGTGCTGGAAAAACATATCGTTGCCGCGGACGCCGTGATCACCACGGCCGCCATTCCCGGCCGGCCATCGCCCAGGATTATCAGCAAGGCGGTGGTCGAACAGATGAAACCCGGCGCCGTGATCATCGACCTGGCTGCCGAAGGCGGTGGCAACTGCGAAGTCACCGAGCCCGGCAAACAGATCGTTCACGCCGACACCATCGTCTACGGGCCGCTCAACGTCCCCAGTGAGCTGGCGGTACACGCCTCGGAGATGTACGCCAAAAATCTGCTCAACTTCCTCACCCCCATGATCAAGGACGGCGAATTCGCGCCCGACTGGAACGACGAGGTGATTGCAGACAGCGCCCTGACACGCGACGGTGAAATCAGCCACGCGCCCACGCGCGAGCTCGTAGAAGGACAAGCCTCATGATTGAAGGTTTCACTGCCCTGTACATCTTCATGCTGGCCGGCTTCACCGGCTACGAAGTCATTTCCCGGGTGCCGGTCATCCTGCACACCCCGCTGATGTCCGGCTCCAACTTCGTGCACGGCATCGTGCTGGTGGGCGCCATGGTTGCCATGGGCCACGCCGACACCGGAGTGGAAAAACTCATCGGCTTTCTCGGTGTGATGCTGGCAGCCGGCAACGCGGTGGGCGGTTACGTGGTGACCGAACGCATGCTGGAAATGTTCAAGAGCAGCAAGGGGAACAAATAAATGAACCTGCTGATCCAGCTGAGTTATTTTGCCGCGGCCGTACTGTTCATCCTCGGCCTCAAACGCATGAGTTCGCCGGTGACCGCGCGCGGCGGTATTGTCTGGGCGGGTGCCGGCATGGTGGTCGCCACGCTGATCACCTTTTTCTGGCCCGGCATGCAGAACTACGTGTGGATGACCCTGGCGTTGTTCATCGGTGGCGGCATGGCCTGGTATACCGGCAAGAAAGTCGCCATGACCGACATGCCGCAGATGATCGCCATCTATAACGGCATGGGTGGCGGCGCCGCCGCGGCCATCGCCGCGGTGGAACTGCTGCGCGGGGAGTTCCACGCCGTGTCCTTCCAGGTGCTGGCGGTGGTCGGCGCCCTGATTGGCTCGGTGGCCTTCTCGGGTTCCATGGTCGCTTTCGCCAAGCTGCAGGGTCTCATGAAGAAATCCCTGGTGTTTCCGAATCAGCAGCTGCTCAACCTGCTGGTGTTCGGCGGTGCGCTGGTGTTCGGTGCCATGCTGATGGGCGCGGATCACCCGGCCGGCTTCACCATCCTGGTGTTTTTCACCCTGGCCCTGCTGTTCGGCGTGATGATGACCCTGCCGATCGGCGGTGCCGACATGCCGGTGGTGATATCGCTGTACAATGCCCTGACCGGGCTGGCGGTCGGCTTCGAGGGCTTTGTGCTCGGCAACGCCGCCATGATCATCGCCGGTACCGTGGTCGGCTCGGCCGGTACCCTGCTCACCCAGCTGATGGCCAGGGCCATGAACCGCTCGCTGGCCAATGTGTTGTTCTCGGGTTTCGGTTCCGGCGCCGGCGCGACCGCCGAAGCCGGCCCCGAAGGCTCCATGAAAGAAGTCGACGCCACGGACGCCGCGGTAATGATGGCTTATGCCGAAAAAGTCATCATCGTACCGGGCTACGGCATGGCCGTTGCGCAGGCCCAGCACAAGGTCTGGGAATTCGCCCAGTTACTGGAAAGCCGCGGCGTGACCGTCAAGTTCGCCATCCATCCCGTCGCCGGCCGCATGCCCGGACACATGAATGTGCTGCTGGCCGAAGCCGGTGTGCCCTATGACAAGATCTACGACCTGGAGGAAATCAACAACGAGTTCCCGCAGGCCGACGTTGCGCTGGTGATCGGCGCCAACGACGTGGTCAACCCCGTGGCGCGCAGCAACCCGGACAGCCCGATCTACGGCATGCCGATCCTCGATGCAGACAAGGCGAAAAACGTCATTGTCGTCAAACGCGGCAAGGGCAAGGGCTTTTCGGGTGTGGAAAACGCGCTGTTCTTCCTGGACAACACGCGCATGCTCTATGGCGACGGCCAGGAAGTGGCCGGCAAGCTGATCGCCGAAGTCAAGCAGCTCTGATTTGCCGGCGACACCTGCGCGGCGGGCGCAGGTGTGCGACGCAAACATCGGCACGACACCCGGTACCGCGGTGAGCACGTCGCTGCCCCTTGCGCATTTCCTGCCAGCGACCCCGGCGCTATTCCTGCTAACATAGTCCCGCGCAGGGCACCCGCTGATAACGGCCAGGCCACTGATCAAACCGGAAAATGACACACATATGAGTAACGGCCCGGTCATCCTGGAGATCGCCGTTCCGTCGCCCCTGTACCGCAGCTTCGACTACACGCTGGCGGCCTCAGCGGCGCCTCCGTCAGCCGGTACCCGCGTGCTGGTGCCGTTCGGCCGGCAGCGCCTGGTCGGCATCGTCCTGGCGGTAAAAACACGCAGCGATGTACCGCCGGGGCGCCTCAAGGCTGTCAGCGAAGTCCTCGATCCACAGCCGGTGTTCGCCACCGACCTGCTGCAATTACTGTTGTGGGCGGCGCACTACTATCACCACCCCGTCGGCGAAACCCTGGCCACCGCGTTGCCGGTGGCCTTGCGCAAGGCCCGGCCGGAAAAGGCCGGTGGCGCCACGCACTGGCAGATCACGGCGGCCGGCCGCGAGCAGACAGCCGGGCGGCTGCAACACGCCAGGCGCCAGGCGGAAGCCCTCGAATTGCTGCGTGCCAGTCCGCAGGGACTGGCACGCGAGGCGCTGCCGGTCCCCAGGTCGGTCCTCGACACACTCGAAGCGCGCGGCTGGATCACCAGCGATACACGGGCGACGGAAACGGTCGAAGCCGATTCCGACCCGGCTGCGCCAGGCTCGACCACCGGTCCGCACCTGACCGGTGAACAGGGGCAGGCCGTGCGCAGCGTGCACGCCAGCGAGGGGCGCTTTGACTGTTTCCTGCTCGAGGGCGTGACCGGCAGCGGTAAAACCGAGGTCTACCTGCAGGCGATCGCCCCGTTACTGGAACAGGGGCAACAGGTACTGGTGCTGGTACCCGAGATCGGTCTCACGCCGCAACTGGTGGAACGCTTCCGCGCACGCTTCGGGCTTAACGTCTGTGTACTGCACTCGGGTCTGAGCGAAAGCCGGCGCCTGCAGGCCTGGCGCGAGGCCGCCGCGGGCACAACCCGCCTGATCCTCGGGACTCGCTCGGCGGTTTTCACCCCGCTGAAAAACCCCGGACTGATCGTAGTCGACGAGGAACACGACGGCTCGCTGAAGCAACAGGACGGCCTGCGTTATTCCGCCCGCGACCTGGCCGTCTGGCGTGCGCGGCAGCTGGGCATCCCCGTAATACTGGGCTCTGCCACGCCCTCGCTGGAAAGCCTCCACAACGCCCGGCAGGGACGCTACCGGCACCTGCAACTGCCGGAACGCGCGGGCAACGCCCTGCACCCGTCCATGCACCTGCTCGACCTGCGCGGCCAGCCGATGCGCGACCTGCTCAGCGACCGGCTCGTGCAGGCGATGCACCGGCACCTGCGCGACGACGGCCAGGTGCTGCTGTTTCTAAATCGCCGCGGTTTCGCACCGGTGCTGCTGTGCCACGCCTGCGGCTGGGTCGCCGACTGCCGGCGCTGCGATGCGCGCATGACGCTGCACCAGCAGCGCGGCGAACTGCGCTGCCATCACTGCGGCAGCCAGCGGCCGGTGGACCGCTTCTGCCCGACCTGCGGCAGCAGCGAGCTGCTGGGTATCGGCGAAGGCACCGAACGTATCGAGCAGGCGCTGCGCGAACAGTTCCCCGACCACCCGGTGCTTCGCATCGACCGCGACACGACACGCCGCAAGGGCTCGCTGGAAGACGCCCTGGACGCCGCGCAAAGCGGACGCGCGCGCATCCTGCTGGGAACCCAGATGCTGGCCAAGGGGCACCACTTTCCCAACGTCACCCTGGTGGCGGTGCTGGACGCCGACCAGGGTCTGTTCAGCACCGATTTCCGGGCCGGCGAGCGCATGGCGCAACAGATCATCCAGGTGGCCGGCCGCGCCGGGCGCGCCGACAAAGCCGGAGAAGTGCTCATTCAGACTCACCACCCCGAGCACCCCCTGCTGGTGCAGCTGGTCAGCCAGGGCTACCCGGCATTCGCCGCTGCGGCCCTGGAGGAGCGCCGCGAAGCCGGACTACCGCCGTTTGCCAGCCTGGCGTTGCTGCGCGCCGAAGCCAGCGACAGCGAGGCACCCCGGACATTTCTGGAACAGGCCTGCGCCATGGCGGAAGACCTGCGCACACCGTCGGTACAGCTGTGGGGGCCGGTCAGCGCCCCCATGGAACGCCGTGCCGGACGCTACCGCGCCCAGTTGCTGATGCAGTCGACGCGGCGCAACGAGCTGCAGGCGCTGCTGACGGCATGCGTGCCCCGCCTGGACGAGCTGAAAAGCGCGCGGCGGGTGCGCTGGTCGATCGACGTGGACCCTGTCGACACCTACTGAAAACCCGCTGTTGAATACCGGCCGGCAGCGAGGATAATAGGCGCCTTTGCCGGCAATACGACATCGATGAAACCGCTGCTTTCCCAACTGCTCTCCACCGCAGTCACTACGCTGCAGACCCAGGGCGACCTGCCCGCCGACACCCCCGTCAGCATCAACCTGGAGCGCACCCGAGACCGCCAGCACGGCGATTTCGCCAGCAACCTGGCGATGGTGCTGGGCAAGGCCGCGCGCTGCAAACCGCGTGATCTGGCGGAGAAACTGGTGGCCGCTCTGCCGGCGTCCGAACAGGTCGCCAAAGTCGAGGTGGCCGGACCGGGCTTCATCAATTTCTTCCTCAGCGCGGCTGCCTGGCACGCCACCGTCGGCCAGGTACTTGAGCAAAAAGCGCAGTACGGGCGCAGTGAACTGGGGCAGGGAAAACCCGTGCAGGTCGAGTTCGTGTCGGCCAACCCCACCGGCCCGCTACATGTCGGCCACGGTCGCGGCGCCGCCTACGGTGCCACTGTCGCCGACCTGCTCGCCGCCGTGGGCTTCAGGGTGCACCGCGAATACTACGTCAACGACGCCGGCCGGCAGATGGACATCCTCGCCACCAGCGTGTACCTGCGCTACCTGGACCTGTGCGGCGAAGCGCTGGAATTTCCGGTCAACGGCTACAAGGGCGACTATGTCTGGGATATCGCCGCCAGCCTGCACCGCAAGCACGGCGATGCGCTCCGGCACACGGCTGCCGAGCTGTTCGAGGGCGTACCGGCCGACGAACCGGCCGGCGGCGACAAGGAAGCGCATATCGACGGCCTGATCGGGCGTGCCAGGAGCCTGCTGGGTGAAGCGCACTATCGCGAGACCTTCGATCTCGGCCTCAACACCATTCTCGACGATATCCGCCGCGACCTGGAAGAGTTCGGTGTTCGCTACGACGAGTGGTTCTCGGAACGCTCGCTGGGCGATAACGGCTCGGTGCAGCGCGCCATCGAGCGCCTGAAGGATTCCGGTCACACCTACGAGCAAAACGGTGCACTCTGGTTTCGTTCCACGGATTACGGCGATGAGAAAGACCGTGTCATCGTGCGCGACAACGGCCAGACCACCTACTTCGCCTCCGATATCGCCTATCACATGAACAAGCTCGAGCGCGGCTATGCCCGTGTCATCGACATCTGGGGCGCCGACCATCACGGTTACGTGCCGCGCGTGAAGGCGGCGCTGACGGCGCTCGGCGACGACGCCGACAAACTCGACGTACTGCTGGTCCAGTTCGCGATACTCTACCGCGGCGGCGAGCGCGTGCAGATGTCCACGCGTTCCGGCGAATTCGTCACCCTGCGCGAGCTGCGCCGCGAAGTCGGCAACGATGCGGCGCGCTTTTTCTACGTCATGCGCAAGTGCGAACAGCACATGGATTTCGATCTCGACCTGGCCAAATCGGAATCCAGCGACAACCCTGTCTACTATATCCAGTACGCGCACGCCCGCGTGGCCAGCGTGTTCCGCCAGCTCGCGGAGAAAGCCATGAGCTGGGATCCGGCCAACGGTGCCGCGCAGCTGCACCGCCTCGGCGAGAGCCACGAGGATGCGCTGCTGGTGAGCCTGTCGCGCTACCCGGAAGTGGTGGAGGCGGCGGCGATCAGCCACGAGCCGCACCAGCTGGCGCATTTCCTGCGCGACCTGGCCAACGAATTCCACACCTACTACAACGCTCACCAGTTCCTGGTCGACGACGCAAACCTGCGCGACGCCAGGCTCAACCTCATTGCAGCCACCCGCCAGGTGATCGCCAACGGCCTGGGACTGCTCGGTGTCTCCGCACCGGACAGTATGTAGGCGGGCGGGGGTGTAGATGGCCAGACGCCGCCGCAGACGCAGTACCCACCGCAATCCGCCACCACCCTGGGTGTGGGCGGCCACCGGCCTGACCGTGGGTTTGCTGGTGGCATTCCTGGTGTTTTTGCAGCTGCGCCCGAAACAGGCGGAGCCCGAGTCGCCGCAGTCCCTGGCGGTCCCCGCCGAGGAGGAAACCCGCGTGGCGACTCCCGAACCCGGGCCCAGGCCCGAGCCCAAGCGCGCCGCCGCCGCTGCGCCGCCGCCGAAACCGCGTTTCGATTTCTACAACCTGTTACCGGAAATGGAAGTCATCGTGCCGGACGAGGACATCCAGGGCGAAGCCATGACCGAAGGCGTCAAGCAGGTGGAGAAGCCCGGCACCTACCTGTTGCAGGCGGGCTCGTTCCGCAGCCGAGAGCAGGCCGACCAGTTGCGCGCCAGGCTGGGGCTGCTGGGACTGGAAACCAGTGTGCAGACGGTTAACGTGGACAATTCACAGGCCTGGCATCGGGTGCGCGTCGGCCCCTTCAGCAACCTGCAGGATCTCAACGACGCCCGCGCGCTGCTACGCAAGAACGGTGTGGACGCTATACTGATTCGCCTGAAAGGCTGAACCGGATAACCGGATATGCCGTACGCTGCCGGGCGGCACGGCTGATCAGTCCCGCGACTGCTCCCGGCTCGCGCGCTCGAACAGCGCGCGTTTCTCGCGAAACAGCGCCGAGATGTCTTCCTCGCTGTAACCGGACTGCATCAGCCGACGGTAGTGGATCAGGGTCATCTCGACGACCGGCAGCGCCACCCCGAGTGCCGCGGCCATGCGCTGGCAGATCTCCAGGTCCTTGTGGTGCAGCGCCATCTTGAACCCTTCGGCGTAACGACCGTCGACCATACTCTGCCCGCGGTGTTCGAGAAACCAGTTGCCGGCCGCGCCGCCGCCCACAACACCGATGACATCGTCCATGGGAAGATTATGCGCCTCGGCAAACGCCAGCGCTTCGGTCACCGCCTGGTTGATGCCTGCGCACATGATCTGGTTGACCGCCTTGGTAGCCTGGCCGCTGCCGACCGGCCCCATGTGGGCGATGCGCGCGGCCATGCAGGCCAGCAGCGGCCGGACGCGCTCCAGCACCGATGCATCGCCGCCTACCATCATCGCCAGCGTGCCACGCCGCGCACCTTCAACGCCACCGGAAACCGGCGCATCCAGAAAGGCCGCGCCGGTCGTTGCCACGCGCTGTGCGGCTGCGCGTGCTGTTTCCAGGCTGACCGTGGAACAATCAACCACGATCGACCGCCCGTCCAGGCCCGGCAGTACCTGCTCTATAACCTCCAGCAGGTCGGCGTCAGCCGACACGCAGGTGATCACCACCGCCGCGGTACGCGCCAGCGTACGCGGATCGTCTGCGCCCGGCACCTCGTGTTCGGCCAGGAAGCTGTCGAGTGGATCGCGGGAACGGTTCCAGACCGACACCAGGCTGCCCGCCTGGTAAAGGTTGTGTGCCATCGGCGCGCCCATGGCGCCCAGCCCGATGAAACCCGCTGCCAGGGGCGCTTCAGTCTTCATGGTAGGTATAACCGCTCAGGCCCGCTTCGAGCTCCGCCAGGAACTGCCTGGCCTGCGCCGGCTCGATGTCCGCCGCATTGACGCGCTGGCGGTACACCGCGCGCAGACGCTTGGGTTCGAAATGCACATAGCGCAGCAACTCGTCGGCCCGGTCGCCGTGTTCGGGCTGGCACAGCCGGTGCGAACCGTCGGCATCGACTTCCAGGTTCACCGTGTCGGTATCGCCGAACAGGTTGTGCATGTCACCGAGAATCTCCTGGTAGGCGCCGACCATGAAGAAACCCAGCAGGTAGCTCTCGCCGGCGGCGATGGCATGCATGGGCAGGCTGTTTTCGAGGCCGTCGCCGGTCACGTAGAAGTCGACGCGGCCGTCGGAGTCGCAGGTCAGGTCTTCGATACGCGCGCGCCGCAGCGGTTGTTGCTCCAGGCGCTGCAACGGCACGATGGGGAAAATCTGGTCAATCGCCCAGACGTCCGGTAATGACTGGAAGATCGACAGGTTGCAGAACACCTTGTCGGCCAGCTTGATGCTGAGATCGTCGATCAGTCCGCGATGATCGCGGTTGGCCGGTTTCAGCATGGGCTTCAGCTGCTGCAGCGCCGCATAGTAGATCTGCTCGCCCGCGGCGCGCTGCTGCAGCGACAGCTGTCCCCGGCTGAACAGGCTGTGCAGGTCATCCAGTGCCTGTACCAGTTCGTGATGGCTTTCCAGCGGCGGGCGTTCATCGAGCTGCCGGTAGATCGAGTGCAGCTGGTCGATCACCTCCGGCTCGCCGTCAGCCTGCGGCGGCTGATCTCCGCCGCCCGGCGCCAGCTCCGTATCGATGACATTGGTAATCAACAGGGCATGGTGTGCCGTCATGGCCCGGCCGGATTCGGTGAAGATATCCGGATGCGGCAATCCCTGTGCGTCGCAAATGCGCGCCACGCCGCCGACAATCGCCTGCGCGTACTGCTCCAGCGTGTAGTTCATGGAACAGAAGCTGCGCGAAGCCGTACCCTCATAATCGACCCCCAGGCCACCGCCGACATCGACAACGCCCACCGGCACCCCGAGCGCACGCAAATCGGCGAAGAAGCGCCCGGCCTCCTGCACGCCCCGGTCGATGTCCCTCAGGTTGGCCAGCTGCGAGCCAAGGTGGAAATGCAGCAGTTGCAGCTGCGTCAGCAGACCGTGTTCGCGCAGCTGTTCGACCAGCTGCAGCACCTGCGCGGCGTGCAGGCCGAACTTGGACTTGTCGCCACCGGTATTCTGCCAGTTGCCGGCACCAATCGAGGCCAGCCGCACACGCACACCCAGCAACGGCTGTACACCCAGCTCGCGCGACTGCTGCAGCACTTCCCGAAGCTCGGAGATCTTTTCGATCACCAGGTAGATGCGCAGGCCCAGCCGCCGCGCGATCAGCGCCAGGCGGATATATTCACGATCCTTGTAGCCGTTGCAGACAATCACGCCGCCCGGCGGCGCCAGCCCCAGCACCGCCATCAGCTCCGGCTTGCTGCCTGCCTCCAGGCCCACCCGCTCGCCGCCGTGCCCGAAGATCTCGCTGACGACGCTGAACTGCTGGTTGACCTTGATCGGGTAGACCGCGGTGTAACTGCCGGCATAGCCGAGCTGCTCCCGGGCCTGCGCAAAGGCTCCGCACAGGCGATCGAGGCGGTTGCGGATGATGCCGCCGCAGCGTACCAGCACCGGCCAGCTCAGTCCGGAATGACGGATTTCGTCGGCCAGCTCGCACAGGTCGACCTCCGCGTTGTTGCCGCCACCGCCCGGGCGCACCACCAGGTGGCCTTGCGCGTTGATATCGATATAGCCGTCGCTCCAGCCGGGCAGGTTGTAG
>Ga0316577_10001488_pt1 | contig 11102 bp, 9 predicted proteins | sample S5NA_FD_203073 | JGI IMG/M metagenome (GOLD analysis project Ga0316577, IMG submission 203073) | Rhizosphere microbial communities from salt marsh grasses in Alabama, United States - S5-7_050615r2r1 | ecosystem: Host-associated > Plants > Roots > Rhizosphere | place: USA: Alabama | collected... | reverse complement strand
CCAGCACCTCGTCGGCCTCAGGAAAGCGCTCCCTATTGGCAAATTTGGCCCGGGGATCGACCACCACCACGTGAAAGCCCAGCTCCCTGGCAAAGCGGGCCAGCGGGATGGCAATGTGCACGCCCCCGGCAACGACCAGCACAGGCGGCGGCAAGAACGGCTCGATGAAGGCTCGACTGCCGGGCGCCAGCTCGTACACCGCACCCCGCTCTGCCCGCGCTGCAAGCATCTCGCCCGCGACGGAGACAGCCTGCTCGACATCCGGCCCCAGCGCCGTGCCCTCATGCGCCACCAGCGCCATGCTGCCGGCCTCCGCCCCGTCGACAAAGGCGACCAGGGCAACCGGATTGCCCTGCGAAACCCGCTCGCCCAACGCGGCGACGAGTGATGGGTCCAGCTCTTGCACAAATACGTCGATGGTTCCGCCGCAGGCAAGGCCCACCTCCCAGATCATGTCTTCGGTGATGCCAAAGCGGAGGACGCGAGGCGGGCCGCCGCCCAACAAGTCCATCATCTCCGCATAGACCGTGGTCTCTACGCAGCCGCCGCTGACCGAGCCTGCCATCCGTCCGGCAGAGGAGACGATCATGCGCGCCCCCACCGGCCTCGGCGCCGAGCCATCGACCCGGATCACGGTCGCTACCGCTGCCTGCTCGCCCGCCGCGAACCACTCCTCCAGCGTGTCCAAGAGTTCTATCATGATGCACTACACCTACTTGACCCAGGTGAGCAGCCGCAGCCCGCCCCGGCGCTTGATCTGGCGGAAGGTGGCCCCCTGCCCCACTGAGAGCAAGACCCGCTCCACGTCGTCCACCACCGTGCCGCTGAGCGCGCTCAGTCCCATGTCAAACAGCACCGGCGAAAGCGGCGTGCTTGGTCCCAGCAGCAGGACGAACGCATCGGGACGGCACAGATCCATCAGATCGTCGAAGGTGTGGTTGACCAGCGACGTACCGGTCAGAGCCACGACGTCGGCCCGGGGCAGCACCTCGGCGGCCTGGTGGGCCGGAAGATCGCCCGGCCCGGGATGCAGCTCCAGCACCCAGCAATTAGCCGCCGCCTCGCGCACCCGATCGATGAACGGAAAGTGCCCCACGATCGCTACGTTGCGCCCGGCGCCCCGCTCCAGGATGATCTGGTCGGCATTGACTTCCGGCAGCGCCGACTCGCCCACCTCCAGCAGCGCGTTCGCCGCCGCCATTCCAATGCTCGCCTCCAAGATGCGCTCCGAGCGCAGCATGTCGGCCAGCTCGCGCCCGCTCTTTTCCATGAGCAGCCCGGCCCGTACCACCGGCGGCCACGCCCCCCCCGTTTCGGCCCGCAGCGTCGAGGCCAAGCCGCAGCTAGGCGGGTCGGTGTCCAGGACTACGGCGGTCCAAAAGGCGCCAACCAGGATCTGACGCACCGGCGCGTCTCCCTGCAAGCTATCGAGCAATCTGTCAGTGATCGTCATCTCAATCCCCTATCAGCTGGCACCCATCAGGTGCTGTCCCCGGCCCGCTCCACCGCCGAGAGAAAGCCGCCCAGGCCCCAGGCGGCGATCTCGTGCCGGTCAAGCCGGTCGCCCAGCAGCAAGCGCGGCAGCACCACATCCATCACATTCCTCCTGAGGCCCCGCGCGCAGCCTGGGGCGCACAGCACCGGAGTGCTGGGCAGGTAGGCCAGCGCCAGCAGGTTGCCCGGCTCCACGGGCGCTCCGGACAAGGTCATCTCGGCACCGGCCTGGCGCAGCGCACGGAGCGTGCTGTCCTCCTCGTTCATCACCGACGTTTGGCCGGCGATGATGACCAGGTCCACATGCTCTGCCAGGCGTACCGCGGCCTCGGCTATGGCCTCTTCCCCTTGCTCCACCCCTTCCACGATAGACAGAACCGCCCGCAACCCCTCCAAACGGGTCCGCGTCGGCGCTTCGAACGACGCGCGCAACTTGTCGTGCACCGCCGGCTCGCCGACCAACATCAGCGCCGCCTGCCGCCCCGGCTGGAAGGCGCGGACCTCGATAAAACCCGGGCGGGCCGAGGCCAGCGCCAAGGCGCGATCCAGGTCGCGGCGAGCGATGGCAAAGGGCACGATCTTCATGGTGGCAATATTGTCGGTCTCCTGGTTGGGACCCACCACCGTATGCTGCCGCCGCGTCGCCAGGGCGATGCCCGGCAGCATATTGAACGCCAGCAGCCGCTCCGCATCCACCTCCAGCAGACCGTCGGCTGTGGCGCGCAGGTTCACCCGCCCGCCCACCGACGGCGCTAGCTCAAGCTCGTCGGTCTGCATCGCCGCTGCCAGCGCGCGCGCCGCCTCGTCCTCGTGGACGTCGTCATCCGCCAGGATGGCGACCTGCACCCTGGCGACGCCCCTCTCTACCAGGTGGGCCAGGTGCTCGTCGTTCAGCAGGATGCCTTTCCTCAGCACCCGGGCCCCGTCGGCGTCGGCGACGTTATGCAACAGGATCGCGCCTGCCGCGTCGGTGACTGCCCGTTCTTCGAATCGCATAGTACCATCCTTTCGCGCCGGAGGCAAACAGCATGCTGCCCCATCTCGATCTAGTCTTCAATCACCGTGCGTATCACCTTGACCACAATGCCCGATTCGGTGGGATCGATGCAGCGGATGAACTCGGTGGTGACCCCGTCATCGTTAAACTGCTTCTCGTAGGGTGTGCCTTTGTACCGCCAGGGCAAGGTACCGCCGAACCGGAGGGTGTGGACGATGCCGTGCAGGCTGTCCAGCAGCCAGGGACAGAGCTTGCCAATATCCTCCGGGTACGAAAAGCGCTGCCCGACCTGGTAGCTTTGTTCGCCATCACCGCGGTACATCCAGGCGCAGATGCCCTCGCCCACAATGTCGGGGTAGACGATCCCCTGATCGTCGCTCTGCAATGCGCCGCCCTTGCCCTCGTAGATTTCGATCTCGATTTTGTAGTGCTTCACCTGACCTCCCCGTTGCTGGCATCACCTGATGCCGCCCGCCCGTCAAGTCGTAGCGGGCCGTCTGATACCCTGTCCCTATCGAACCAATAGAACCGTGGCCCGCCGTCCGGCGCAGATAGCCAGTCCGCCAGAGGACGGGCATTCCCCACGATGACGCGGCGGCACGCCTCGGTACCCGGCACGAACTCGGCTGCCCGCACAAACCCATCTTGGTCCCTGTGCTCCGGCATGAGCTCGCCCCGCCAATCGGGCACCTCGAAGGCCAGCGACAGCAACCCGGTCTGCCCGGCCCCGTAATCCACCTGCACCATCCAGGCCAGGCGTCCGATCCGCAGCGCCTCGAGGCCGCACTCCTCCGCCAGCTCCCGCCGGACGGTCTGGTGCAGATCCTCCCCCGGCTCTGCCACGCCCCCCGGCAGGTTCCACGAAAGTGGCTGGCCCACGGCGTACTCGTTGCCCACCAGCAGGACCTCGTCCGCGCCCCTCGTGATCAGGGCGCAGGCAACGGGCCAGTAGCGCCCGTCCGCTTCCCGCTGGCGCTGGATGGCCTGCCGCACCCACTGCTCCAGGTAGCGGGCCGGATCGGTTATGTCGAGATCCTGGCAGAGGTCGAGGAACCTGGCCCACACCCGGTCGTCCAGGTCAATGCGGGCCACGGGCCCCTCCTTTGGTAGGGTGTATCCGTGCATTCGTCAACAACACCACCCGCCGTCCATCCAGCGTGCCAACCTCAATAGGCACCCCATAGGTAGACGAAAGCGTGCCGGCGCTGATGACGGTATCGGCTGGCCCAGCCTCGACGATCCGCCCCCTCGCCATCAGCACCACATAGTCGGCAATGGCCGATGCTAGATTGGCGTCGTGGGTGGTTAGCACCACCGTCGTGCCCGCCGCAGCCAGCTCGCCGATTATGTCCAGCAAGCGCCCCTGGTTGCCCAGGTCAAGGTGGGCAGCCGGCTCGTCCATCAGCAGGATGCGCGGCTGCTGGGCCAGCGCGCGGGCCAGCACGGCCAGTTGCCGCTCGCCGCCGCTGAGGTTGGGCAAGGGCCGCGCCTGCATCCCCTCCAACCCCACCGCACGCAAGGCGTCGAGCGCCAGCCTCGTGTCCGCCTCGCCGGGCGTCGCCAGCGGATGCAAATAGGGGGCGCGTCCCAACAGCACGTACTCCAGGATCGAAAAGTCGAACGGAATGTGCTCATCCTGGGGCACCAGGCCCACGAGCTGGCTCAGCTCCCGCCGCGAGTAGCCTTCCTGAGGCCGTCCCGCCACCCGGATCGTGCCCACCTTTGGTCGCAGCACGCCCAGCAGTAAGCGCAGCAGCGTGGTCTTGCCTGAGCCATTTGGACCCAAGATGGCAGTCACGGCGCGGCTGGGTACCTCCAGCGACAGATCGCGCAGCACGTCGCGCCCCGATCCATTGTAGCAGAATGACAGCCCCGCCGCCGAGAGGACCGCACCGTTGTCCTGCTGCCTCATCGCTGCACCCGGATATTCTTGCTCATCATCATGGCAATGAACAGTATGGCGCCAAAGAAGGAGGCCAGGATGCCCAATGGGATCTCGCCTGCCAGCAGGGTGCGCGCCAGGTCGTCGCAGGCCACCGCAAAGATGCCTCCCAGCAGGACGGCAGCAGGCAGGGCGCGCCGCGCGTCGGCCCCAGTCAGCCGCCGCGCCACGTGGGGGATCAGCAGGCCGATCCAGCCCACCACCCCGGCAACCGCGACCACAGCAGAGGTCGCCGCTACCGCAGCAACCAGCACCAGCGCCCGCTCCCGTCCCGGCGAGGCGCCGAGCGAAAACCCGGTGTCGTCATCCAGCGACAGCAGATTGAGGCGCCAGCGCATCAGGATCAGCGCCGTCAGCCCCAGGGTCACGGGCAGGAAGAGATAGAAAACGTCGGCCCACGTTACACCCCACAGCCCGCCCAGCATCCAGAAAACCAGCTCGGGCAGCTCGGTGAGCGGATCGGCCAGGTATTTGAGCAGGCCCACGCCCGCCGAAAAAAGCGCCGACACGGCGATCCCCGCCAGGATCAGACGCAGGATCCAGCCGCCGTAGCGCACGCGCCGCGCCAAAAAGGTCGACGCCGCGAGGCCCAGGCAGGCAAACAAGGTCGCCATGCCCTGCATGAGCAGCGTGGATGCGCCAAGGACGATGATGCTCAGGGCGGCGCCAAAGGCGGCCCCCTGCGACACGCCCAGCAGGCCGGGTTCGAGCAGTGGGTTGCGGAAGATCATCTGCAGTACAGTACCGCAGGCCGCCAGCGTCATGCCTAGCAGGCAAGCCGCCAGCACCCGGGGCAGGCGCAGGCTGAACACCAGGTTCTGGGCCATTTCGTCCTGCCACAGCGTGGCAGGCGACATTACCCAGGGCGCCGGATACCGCCCTACCAAGATCGACAACAGCAAGACGAGCGCCAGGGCCAGGCCCAGCAGCACCAGCGGCCTGCTCCGCAAGTAGGTCCAACTCGCCGTCGAGAGGCGAGCGGCCCGTTGGGCCGTGATCACCGAAAATCCCCCCGGAGCGCTGGCAGTATGTAGTCGGCGACCGTTGCCTCCTCCATGGCGTACATCTGCCCAAAGAACTGGGATACCTCGTCCATCATATCCAGATCCGCCAGAGGCTCGGGATGCAGCCGGGTCGCCATCCAGTTGACACCCAGGATCCAGCGCGGATCAGGCTGGTCCCAGCTAAAGATGTCTCCAGGGAACGCGGAAAGACTGTCCGCTTTCACAGCCGCCAGGGCCTGCCAGCGCGCATCCGAGCGCAGCTGCTCGACTACTTGGCTCGGATCGGCATTGTACGAGATCACAAGGATGACGTCCGGGTCCCAGGCGGCAATCTGCTCAAAATTGACAATGGTCCAGCCGCCGCCCTGCGCCGCCTCCCCCCAGACCGGCACGCCGCCCGCCAGCTCCGTCTCGATCGTCTGCAGCCACGAGATAGAAGGTACGTTGAGCGCAGCCTCGCCTCCCTGCTCGCTGTATTGCACGACCAGCGCGCGCGGCTTCTGAGCATCGTCCACCCCTTGCAGCGCCTCGTCCAGCCTGTCCAGCCGGGCCTGGTAGAACGACCGGATCTCTTCGGCGCGTGCCCCGTTGCCGAGCAGAGCGCCCAGCGTGCCCAGATCGCGAAAGTACTGCTCCGGCGTCTCCAGGTCCACATAGACGACAGGCAGATCGATCTGCTCCAGGCTTTTGCCCAGGCTCTCCGCCCCAAAGCTGCGCAGGATCACCACGTCAGGATGCAGCGGCGCGATCTGTTCGGGGCCTGCCTCGACCTCCAGCACGGCCTTCCGATCGAACGCCGGATCGACATACTGGAGAAATTCTCCCGGCTTCTGGTTGCCCACAACGAGGCCGACCACCCGATCGGCCGCCTCGGGGAAGAGGTATAGCGTGTCGATGATGGTCAGGCTGCTCTTGCCGGCGACGACGATGCGCTGCGGCGGCTCGGCGAACTCGACGGTCCTGCCCAGAGCGTCCACGACGCTCACTCCCTCCGCCGCTGACTCTGGAGGCTCGGGACTTCCGCCAGGGCCGCAGGCAGCCAACACAAGGCAGAGCAGGAAGGTAAAGGCCAACAGGAGCAGGTGCGTACGTTTCATCCAGTATGTCCTCCCCACCGATTCGAGTTCTCAGTCTCGCGAGCTCACACCACGGCTAGAGCAACTCCAGGCAGCGGTCCAGCCAGCGGACCACTGCCTCCAACTGCCCGCGCCGGAACTCGAATACCAGGCGCGCGAACGGATCCTCGGCATCGGGCATCAGGCGGTCAAACCGATCAATCTGGTCGCGGCAGACTGCTTTCTGCTGGGCCACAAGCTCATCCAGACCATTCAGCGCCAGATGGCGGAAGAAATAGAGGCGGGCCAGGAACTCGACGCGGATGTGGCGCAGGTAGGGTGTTGGCTGGTGAACCCACTCATCGAATGCCGCCTGACCTTCGGTTGTCAGCTGGTACACCTTGCGCGCCGGACGGCTCGGCTGCTCCTCGACGCGCACCGACACCAGCCCGGCTTCCTCCAGATGCTTGAGCTGAGCGTATAGCTGGCTCTGCCCGACCCGCCAGACGCGACCGAGTTCGCGGTCGTACTCTTGAAACAGATCGTAGCCGTGCCTGGGCCCTGCATGGAGCAGGCCTAGCAGCGCCGGCTGCGGTGAGACACTCCCTTGACGAGGCACCGGTCCGATCCTTTCTCTTGCTCTCCTGGCTAGTCAGAGACTGGATACTCAGATACTGAATATCAGCGTCACTATTATACCGCATCCGGTCCGACGGTCAAGTCACGGAGAAATCAAAACGGTTCCGCTCAGGCATCTAGTGTGCCTGGGCGGAACCTGCTTGAATCGTGCCGGTTGAGCTACCGGTGAAGGGGCGGCAGACTAGGACGTGGATTCCCCCGAGATGACCTGCGGGCTGTTGCCCGTCGCTTCGAGATAGGCCTGCCCGTAGAGATAGCCGTTGACCAACTGGGCGTAGACGGCTGTGAAAAAGACGCCCATGAAGCAGAACAGCAGGCCCAGACTGGCGATGATGGCGGTCACCCACACCATCACCGCAGTGATGACATAGGTCGCCAGATTGTCGCGAACCAGGGCGATCACGTCGCCGAACTGGAAGGCAGCAGCAAGCTCCCCCTCGGCAGCAAACTTGGCGATCGCGGCAGGCAGCAGCAGGCTCAAGACAATGGCCCAGAGAAAGTTGACACAGCCCACGGCGAAACCAAAGAATCCGGAGGCTACCTCACTACCCTCGGACAGCCACTGCAAGGGCGCACCCACACAAGCGCTCATGATGATCATGGGCAGCGCATAGACGACGCCGATGACGGCTACCTGAAGCCCGTCGATGAGGAGCTGTCCCCAATCCTCCCAGGCGGGCAGAACCTCGACCTCGCCGCGGATGACCCGCCGCGTGATCTCGAGCGCATAGCCACTCAGCAAGAGTCCCGCCAGTATGGCCGGGACGATCAGCCAGCTCAGCACCAGGCCCGCCACAAGGATGCCGATGCCGATGAGAACTTTGACCACCCAATCCTTGTCGTCAAAGACGAACGTAAAGGCTTTCCCAATGTCCATTTCACCCTCCTCGTATTTTGTCCACCAGGCGAACCCGAGATTGGTTCTGGTGAATTCCAACCCTCTATACGCGCGAACGGCAGCGAGGTTGCACAGAGATGCGCCAACACCTGCTCGCGCCCCATGGCAGGGCGCGAGCAGGCACATATACTAGTGTGCTCTCAAGACAAGCGGCAGGTAGAGCGAGTGGACGTAGAGGATCGAGTCCATTTCAGGAGCGACCGACTCGTTGTCTGCCTCATCGCGGAACAGCACATAGACAGTTGCCATCTGCCCCCACTCCGCGTCCAGGTCCCAGGGCAGTTCCGGTGCGAAAGGTTGCCAGGTAGCCCCGGCAAAGGACGGGTCATTACTGATCTTGACCTCGACAATGTCCTCGAACACCTGCAACGGATCCTCCCCCTCGCCCTCGTACGGCACAAAGGTCAGGGTCGCGCCAAGCTCTGAAGTCGACGTCGCGCCGCCATTAATGAGCACGTGGGCCTCCGGCGGGTACGGGTCATCGGCAGGGGTCACAGCCTCGCTGGTCAGCACCGCGCTGACCGCCGGCTCGGCCCGCGCTTCTCCTATGGCACCCTCGATCCGGTACCAGTAGGTCATGCCCGCCGCCACGGTGGTGTCCGTGAAGTGTCCGCTACTATCCAGGCCCGGAATAGGACCGCTCCACGGACCGTCCGGGCTGGTGGCCCGGTACCAGGACATCTGGTCATACTCAGCCCGCCAATCAAACAGGAGCTGCACTGCCGGCAGCAGTTCGCCTCCCGTCGGGCTCATGCCGAGGACAGGCCGCACCTGGAAAAAGCTGGGCGCCTTGATCCCATCATCGGCAGGATCCAGGGGGTCGCGCCCGCGGATGACTTCCGAGCCGTCCTTCTCTCCACCGTCATCGGTGTCAGGATCGTGGGGGTCGGTGCCGTTCAGGTATTCGCCCGCATTGGACAGCTCATCCCCATCGGGGTCAGCATCCGGATCGTTGACCCCGTTGTCCTCTTCCCAAACATCGGGCAGGCGGTCGCGATCGCCGTCCCTACCCTCGAGCACGGCAAAGCCACCCATCGCCTCGCGCGTGAATTTCTCGTGGGTGGCGCGGACCAGCACGCGGTAGCCCCCCTCGTCGTCGGGCTCGCTTGTCGCATCCTCGCCCTGCGGCTGTACCACTTCAGCCTGGGTGACCAGCGTATAGAGGCCGGCGTAGAGTCCATCCCGGGGCATGCCATCGTCGTGCTGTCCGTCATCGGCCAGCATCACGCGCGTTTCGGTGCCGTCAGGCGCTGTCACAAAGGCTTCCACCAGCGCGTCGGGGATGGGACCATGAGCGGTCAGGAGGGCATAGATCGGCACGCTGTTGCCCGTGGTGTACTTCGCCCCCAGTCGATCGGGCAGCAGCAAGTGCAGCGTGATCCATGTTTGCCCACTGACCATGACCTGGTAGGGAACGACCTCCTGCTCGGCCTGAAGCACTTCGACGTGCAAGGTCCACGTGCCTGGCTTGAGAACCAGGGGTCCCCCGTTCAGGCGAAAGCCGACGTGCTGGTTTGTCCCATCAGCAAAGGTATACTCTGCCGGAGTATACTTTGTGCCGTCTTCGTGGACAAGGCTCAGCCCCAGAAGGGCAAAGCTTGGGGAGTACCAGTCCAGGCTAAAGACAGCCTCGGACAAGGTCTCGTCGACATAGACCTCGTGCTCGACCGCCGCCGCCTCGGTCATCACGCCCTTCTCAGCCAGCAGCCGCTGCCGGCCCTCGGCAAGCCCCTCAGCGTACTCGTAGGTGTTCGCCAGAGCTAGGTCCACATCTGCCATCGTGGGAGTTGCCCTCACGCCCGCTGTTGTCGAGCTGACAAACACGTCGTTGTAGAAGTACAGGCCGCCCGTTTCGGTGGCGATCTGCTGCATCAGCGTCTCGTCCGATTCGGGCCCAAAGGCGATCGTGGTGACTGGGCAGCCGGTCTCCAGGACCGCATCATGCACCTCTGCATCAGCCCACATAGGAGCCGTATTCTCCATACCGTCAGACAGCAGCACGAAGGAGCAGAGGGGGTTGTCCGTCGTGCTATCCCCTAGCTCCTTCACTGCTCCCAGCAGACCAGCGCCGATGCTGGTCATACCCGTGGCCGAGAGGCCGGGGTCGTTGATGTAGACCTTGGCGTCGTCGCGGTCTGACGCGCCGAGTATCTCTCGCATAGGCCACGGAGCGGGAGCGACGATGTCGTGGTTGTAGGGCACCACCGCTAGGCCATCGTGGTTGCGGGTCACATCCACGTAAAAGCTGGCCGCATCCTTGGCCGCTACCAGGCGATCGTCGAGGCTCATCGAGCCGGATCGGTCGATCACCAGCACCTGGTCCGTGCGATCGTCGGTATACACCACGCTGGCCTCGCTGATATCTGAGGCTGCCGGCGTGGTTTCCAGGGTCACCTCAAGGTCGTAGGTGTCATCCAGCAGCTCTGGCGCCTCCACCAGCAGCCAGTACTGCTCCTGGATAAAGCCTCCGCCGATCACCGGGGCAGGATCACCACCGACCGTCACCGTGAAATCAGAGTTGCCCAGCCCAGAGACCACCGGTCCACCCGAGCCATCGGTCACCAGCACCTGGACCAGGAACTTGTCGCCGGACTGCGTGCGGGCCACGGCGACGTTGTTGGGCATCTGTATGTCCAGCACGGGGTTGGCGCAGTCCAAGGCAATGTCCACCTGGCTTGAACTGCCCAGGCTACCTGCGATAGCCACAACCTTGGTCACGCCGTCATTCAGGAAGGCCTGGTTCCAGTCACCACCGCTGCGCTGCATGTGTGTGTTGAATGCAGTGCCATTCTGCGTGACGATGTGGTAGAAAGGGAGGCCCAGGTCGTGACTGAAGGAAATCGAGATCACGGGACAGGGCGTCCCGATGTCAGCCTCAAAGTAGCGGACACCATAGCGGTCTGTCCACTGGTTGTTCCACTCCGCAGCAGGGGTCGTGACATCGACGGTTCCGCCGGCATTGGGAGCCAAGGGCCCATACGGCCCCGGGTTGCCCGCTTCATCCTCGTCAACATAGTTATAGGAATCATCGGGCACGCCGGTAAGGTCTTTGGTCCAGTTTGCGACGACGAAC
>Ga0316577_10001487_pt1 | contig 11116 bp, 5 predicted proteins | sample S5NA_FD_203073 | JGI IMG/M metagenome (GOLD analysis project Ga0316577, IMG submission 203073) | Rhizosphere microbial communities from salt marsh grasses in Alabama, United States - S5-7_050615r2r1 | ecosystem: Host-associated > Plants > Roots > Rhizosphere | place: USA: Alabama | collected... | reverse complement strand
CCCATCGAGAACAGGTTGTACGTGGGGGTCATCCAGTCGTTGGGCAGGTTGTACAGCCCGACCCAGTCGCCGCAGGGGTCGCTGAGACAGCCGGTGCTGGTGTTCGCGCTCCCGTCCAGGTAGTAGGCCTCACGTCCCTTGCTGAAAGCCGCGACGTAGTTCCCGATCGTGTAGCTGCGGAAGTTCACCCACGCCTCGACGGTGAGGCTCGTCGCGGGCGGGATCACTCCGTCCGACACGTTCAGCATGGCGAAGGTGGCGCCCGAGGCACCGCCTGCGAGGTCGATCGCCGGCCCGATCTGGCCCGATGCCCCATTCGTCACCGCGCCGCGAGAGGCGGCGGTGAAGGCGTTCACCGTGGAGTCCCGGTGGTCTCCCGCCTCGTGGAGGTGAAAGACCTCACGGAAGTCCGCGTCCCAGACCCCCGCGGCGTTCTCCTGCGAGCAGGCGATGCCGGCGTCTCCGTAGTACATGTAGACGGACGTGTCGGTGCCGGCGCCGGAGCCCGCCAGAGACGGGACCCGCACCCACGCCACGATCGTGCCGGCGGCGCCGTCGTAGCTCTCGATCTCGTGGTCGAGGCGGCAGGGTGATGCGGCTGGAGAGCACGTGGTGGCGTCCTCACCCTGGAAGATGATGTCGTCCCCCAGATTGCTCGTCACGACGCCGCCGTTCGCGACCGTCCGCAGGTCGTTGGTCGTGACGCTGACGAGGACGGGGAAGTCCGTCAAGCTGGCCACGCCCGGAACCTGGTTGCGGTCGATGGTGACGACCGTCCGACGGGTGAAGGAGGCGGCGGTCGACACGGCGGCCGATCCCAGGACCGCCAGCACGACCAGAATCCACGGCCCTACTCTCTTTGCCGACCAACCCGCGCTGCCCATCTCCCCAGCCTCCGATCCCTCGTTGATCCGACAGTCTGGCGCAGAGCCTCTCCCGACGCCCCCCGGGGGGAGGGCGTTCTCCTCCGGACTGACCAGCCCGGGGCCACCGCCCCGGGAACGCACTCTCCCGGAACGGGTCGGGAATGGTCGCGCGGACAGACTCCTCACGTCGCACCGGAGTGCAAGATGGGGGCCTAGGGCGCGAACCACCAGAACCGTATTGTTTTTATGGGGTTACGTCGCTCCCCGCACCACGGCCTCGGGCGGGACACGTCCAAGTTCCGGACATCGAGGCACGTTTGGGAGAGTTGTGAGGAGACACGCTCCGTGCCCGAAGGCTCGCTCTAGAAGGGCGCCTCCGTCTCCTCCCCGCCCCTCTGGGACTCGTCGAGCAGCCGGCAGCCCTCGAGAAGCAGGTGCTCCACGCTCTGCGCCAGCGGCTCGCCCTCGCCGGGCTCGCCGGGGGTGAACTTGAAGCTGCCCTCGGACCAGGCCAGAAAGGCGTAGGCTCCCTCGAGACCGGAGGTGGCACCGACGGTGGCCGAGATGACATCCCCCTCGCGGAAGCCCATGACCGCCGCGGTCTTCTGCTCGTCCTCCGCGAGTGCGGTGAAGATCCCGGTGAGCCGCCCCTGGGCGCACATCTGGAGGAGAGCGGGGGCGCCAAACACCTCGATGCGGCCCTGGAAGACGCCCCCACCCACGGCCTCGCCGACCTGGGTTCCCGCCTGCTCCTGCTCGGCGCCGAGGTCGGAGTACTTGGTGAGCAGGAGCTGGATGCGCATGAGCAGCTCGCGAATGGGCATCTGCTTGGAGAGGAAGTCGTCGGCGCCGATCTGCAGGGCGCGGTAGCGCTCCTTGTACTTGTCCGTGCCGGAGATGAAGAGAAGCGGCGTGTGGCTCAGGAGCGGATGGCTGCGCACGCGCCGGCAGAACTCGAACCCGTCGACCTCGGGCATGCTGACGTCGGCGAGGATGAGCCAGGGCCGGTGCTGCACCGCCAGCTGCCAGGCCGCCGAACCGTCCGCCGCCTCCTGGATCGTGAATCCCTGGGCGGCGAGCGGCATGGCCAGGTACTTCCGGAAGGCCTCGTCCTCGTCGGCGATGAGGGCGGTCCGGAACTGCGGTGGGACCGTGTCGAAGTCCGGCATGTCCTCTTCGCCGTCGAAGCCGCGGGTGGCGCCGGGGATCGGAAGCGGGGGCGGGATCTCGTTCGCGATGTCGCGCACCTGGTTGGCCCGCACCCAGCCCTCGAGGCCGGGGTGCCAGACCTTCGTGTCTTCGGGGATCGACGTGAGAACGAGATCCACGAGGTCCTCGATGTCGACGGGGCCCCGCTGCGATCCCTCGAGGAGGTAGAGCCACTGATCCTCACTCAGGTCGTCGCCGCGGGGAGGAGGGTCGGCCGGTGCCGCCGCCTCGGGCTCGCTGAAGACCCCCTCCGGAGTCGGTTTCGTCGCCGGGGCAGGGGGCGAGACGCCTGGCGGATGGGCACCGCTGGCCATCGGCGAGCGCTGGATCGAGATGGTCGGCGCCGGTTCGTCCTCCGCCTCCGGTGGGGCGGCCGCGGCCACGGGCTCCGGCTTGGGCTCGGACGGTGGAGGCGGAGCGGGCGGTGCCGCTGTGGGTTCGTCTTTGAGGAGGGAGAGGGCACGTGCCGCCTCCAGGGCCGACGTGAACTTCTTGGGCGTGGGGGACGGTGCCGGCTCGGGCTTCGACTCCGGGGCAGACGCGGCGATGGGCTCCGGCCTGGGCTCCGGCGGCGGCGGTGGTGCGGGCGTGGCGACGGGCTCTGGTTTGGGCTCGGGCGGTGGCGGTGGAGCGGGCGTGACGACGGGCTCCGGCTTGGGCTCGGGCGGTGGTGGCGGAGCGGCCTTGGCCGCCGGCTTGGGTGTCTCCGCCGCCGGGGGGCGCGACGGGATGACGACCCGCCGCGGCCGAATCCGGATCGTCGGTGGGATCTCGTCTTCGGGCTCCGTTGGCGGCGGCGGGGCGGCCACGGGTTCGGGTGGTGGTGGTGGCGCGGGCGCAACCGGGGTCTCCGGCCGGGGTTCAGGCGGTGGCGGCGCGATCTTGACGACGGGCTTTGCCGCTGGCTCCGGCGGTCTCGCGGGTGTGGCGGGAGCTGGCGCCTCCGGCGGCTGCGGGCTCGGCACGCTCACCTTGGCGGGAGTCTTCTCCGGCGACGGCTTTCTCGCCTCCGCCGGGGTCGCCTCTCTCTCGGTACCGCCGTAGAAGTCCGAGAGCCACATGAAGAGGGCCTTCGTGATCCCCCGGAGGGTGTCTTCGACGCCCTGCCCCTGGAACGCGACCGACTCGAAGTAGGGAACGTTCCGTGGGTTGAGCCGCGCATTCAGGACCGACACCGGCAAAGCGGTGGGCAGATCCCGCTTGTTGTACTGGAGGACCATGGGGATCGAGGGATCGATCTCGTTCGCCAACAGGTTGCGCCGCAGGCTCTGCAGGCTCTCGAAGTTGGCGTCCAGCATGGCCGCCTGGCTGTCGGCCACGAAGACGACGGCGTCGCAGCCCTTGAGCACCATGCGTCGCGTCGCCTCGTAGAAGACCTGCCCGGGGACGGTGTAGATCTGCATGCGCGTGCGCATGCCGCGGATGGTGCCGAGCTCGACGGGGAGGAAGTCGAAGAAGAGCGTCCGATCGGTCTGCGTGGCGAGCGAGACCATCTTGCCCTTGCTCTTGAAGGTCAGGTTGTCGTGGATCCACTGCAGGTTCGTCGTCTTCCCACAGAGCCCGGGCCCGTAGTAGACGAGCTTGGCCGTCACCTCCTTGGTGGCGTGATTGAACAGCGCCATCGCGGAGGAGGACCTAGCTGCCGCCGCCGGTGGGCGTGGTCGGGCTCGCCGGCTCCTGGGGCGGCAGGATCGGCGGAGCGATCGGAGGGGGAAGCGGGACGACCGGTGGCGCCGGCTCGGACGGCCCCGGCATCTCGGCGACCTGCAGCGGCGGCAGCGGGAGCTCGTCGACGGTGACGGTGTCCCCGCAGAGCCGGGCCATCGCCTCCTGCCTCTGCTCGCGGACGAACCTCATGGCCTCGATGGCCTTGTCCTGCGAGACCGGCCCGTTGGGGCCGGGCTCGAGACCGAGTCGCCGGAGCGTCGCGACGTAGTCCTCGGCGGAGTCCTTCTTCTTCTCGATCCGGATCTGGTCCAGGGTGGCCGCGTTGCCCAGGCTGACGAGCAGGGTGTGGCGGCCGGCGGAGAAGGACTGGCTCAGGATCGGTCTCCAGCCCACGCGGTCACTCGGGCACACGATGGCCTTGCGACATCCGTCGACGAGCCAGCGCTGGCCGGTCCCCGGATTCACGAATCCGGAGATGCTGTAGAGACCGGTCTCGGGGATGTCGAACGAGACGGACGCGCGCAGCCCCTTGCGGCTGGCCCGCAGCGACTGCTCGGCGCGCGTGTCGGCGGCGGCCCAGGCCTCGACCGCCTCCGGGGGAGCCTCGACCTGGAAGGCGGCGGAGGGGATCTCGATCGGCGTCGTGTCCGGAGGCAGCTCATACTCCATGTCGAGCGCCTTGAGGGCGGTCATCGCGAGGTCCAGCCCCGTCGTCACCCCGGTGGGCTGCCAGCCGCCCGCGGGCTCGATCGGGTTGAGGCACGGTGGGGCGACCTCGACCCGGCTCAAGGTGCAGCCGGGCGGCAGCAGGACGGATGCGCCGTACGCGCCGGGATCGAGATGAGCGGAGCCCCCGAAGACCCACTCGGGGGTGTTGGCCGGGTTGAGGGTGAAGGTTTTGAGGGGCGTGCCCCCGGCCAGCGGCACCACCTCGGCCGAGGCCGGGGTGCCGGGTGCCCCGGCGAGCCGCGCCCGCAGCTGGTAGTCCCCCGGCTGGGCGACGGCGAGGGCGTAGACCACCTCCGCCGGGCCCGCGGCGGGCACGACGACGGTCTGGCCGGCCTGCTCCTCCACGACGGCTCCGTCGGCCCGGAGGTACTGGTCCGCGGGATACGAGAGGCTGTCCCGCCACGCCAGCGTGCTGAACACCTGCGACGCCTCGCTGCTGGTGCGGACCGCCTGGGTCATCTCCATCGACCGCAGCAGCATGCGGGCCCACAGAGGATGAGTCACGGGTGTCACTCGCGGATCGCCAAAAAGCGGCACGAGGGCGGCGGACACCACCACGGCCGCGAGAACGAGCGTCTTCGGCTTACCCCACATAGACTCCTCCACCCGTCTTCTAAGCAAGACGAGGGCCAGCGTCTCCTGCATTGTAAACCACTCATCACCGGGCAGCGAGACCGTTTTTCGGACAGGAATACCTGAAGCCGGCCCCCCGCGACCGGCCTGTGGACAATAAAGCACCACAGTTGGGTACCCTATCTCCGGCACGGCCGTTGCTACTCTAGGCCGGACGGAGGTGATTCGTGGGCTCGAGCGTGCCCTTCTTCCTGGGGTTGGCCATCACCGCGGGGGTACTGATTCCTCTCCTGCTTCGGTTTCGTGCGTCCGCCGCCGAGGCGCGGGCGGAGTCGGAGGCGGTTGGGCCGCAACTCCAGTCCCTCAGACGGACGAACAAGCAGCTTCAGGACGACCTGGGCTTTCTGACCCACTTCCTCAAGGACTATCCGCGGCTCGCGCGAGAGCTGTACAGCGGCCTGGGGGAGCGGCAGATCCCGGGCGTGCTGCTCAACATCGTCCAGCGCAGCCTCGAACCCCAGCAGGCAGCGATCCTCGTCCGGCGCGAAGAGAGAGCCGCGGACCGGGGGAAGGCGCCCCCGCGCCTGGTCGTGACCGCGGCGTACCCGGAGGGCGCGGCGGTGAAGAAGGGGGCCGAGGTGCCGCTCGAGACCGGCGAGATCGGCTTCGCCGCCGAGGCGCAGATCGTCGTCAACCGGAAGGACCTCCAGGCCGAGGAGACGGCGAGCCAGATCAAGCCGGGCTCCGTGCTTCCGGGTCTCCCGGAGCCCGACATCATCGCCCCGCTCGTGTTCGACCAGGAGACCCTCGGCGTGATCCTGGTCGCGAAGCCCCGCAAGAGCGGCGACCCCAAGGCCGCCCTGCGCCTCGTCGCCCAGAGCGGGGCTCAGGTGCTCCATACCGCGGCGCAGGTGAGCCGCATGAGGCTCACCGCGGAGATGGATGGCCTCACGCGGGTCTTCAACAAGAAGCACATGGAGCAGACGCTCAACGAGCGCGTCTACCGTGCCGCCTGCGCCGCCTACGACCAGCGGGGCGGGGAGCGGGGAGGGCCGGCGGGGACGCTGTCGATCTTCCTCTTCGACATCGACCACTTCAAGAACTACAACGACCAGAACGGCCACCTCGCCGGAGACAAGGCGCTCCAGGAGCTGGCCGCGCTCACCCAGAGCCTGGTCCGCAAGGACGACATCTTCGGCCGGTTCGGCGGCGAGGAGTTCCTGCTCATCCTGCCCCACACCAACGCCACCCAGGCCCTGTTCGCGGCGGAGAAGATCCGCACCGCCATCTCCAAGCACTCCTTCCCCTTCGCCGAGAAGCAGCCCCTGGGCGTGATCAGCATCAGCGGCGGCGTGGCCGAGTACCCGCAAGACGGACTCGACGCGGCGGGGCTGCTGGCCGCGGCGGACGGCGCGCTCTACAAAGCGAAAGGTCAGGGCCGGAACCGCACCATGGCTGCGGCGCGAGAGCCGGCCGCCCCCGCCGCCGGGGCCGCGGGAGAGGCCGCCCGGCCGTGACCACGTCCACGCAGCTCTCCGGAGGCCCCCAGCCTCAGGACCCGGTCCCCTATCGGGAGCGGGTCGGGGAGCTGCGACAGGTGCTGCTCGAGCAGGGCAGCCTGGGGTTGCTGCTGATCGACGTCTCGGCCCTGGCCCAGATCGAGCACCAATACGGGTCGAGCTCCTTCGAGCGGGTCATGATGGACGCCCGCGATCTGGTGCTCGAGCTCCACGGTCACGAGGTGCGCACAGAGGACATCCTCTGTCTCAACGACCGAGGCGGCGACGCCTTCCTCATCTTCTTCTCGCCCAAGCGACGCGACGGGCCGCTCAAGATCGCCGACCTGCGGGCCGCGTCGGAGCGCGTCGAAGGCCACCTCAACCGCAAGCTCGCCCGGCTCGCCTCCCCCTACCTGGGGAGCCTGCGCCGGGTCACGGTGGGCTTCGCCCTCGCCTTCTACAACCCGCTGGTGATGCCGGAGCGCCTCGTGTCGCGACTCGTCGAAGAGGCCTGGTCCTGCGTGCGAGTCCAGCGCGCGCAGCGGGAGCTGCAGAGCCGGTGTGACCTGCAGGAGGTCTTGCTCGCCGACCAGCTGAGCACCGTCTTCCAGCCGGTCATGGACCTCCGCAACCGGACGGTGCTCGGCTACGAGGCGCTCTCCCGCGGTCCGGCGGGCAGCGTCTACCAGATGCCGCTCCGGCTCTTCGAGATGGCGGAGCGGGCCGATCTCGTCTTCGAGCTCGACCGGAAGTGTCGGCGGCGCGCACTGCTCTCGGCGAACACGATTCCGTCGTCGGCCAAGCTGTTCGTCAACGTCTACCCGTCCGCGATGTACGATCCCGAGTTCCAGGGTGCGGCCCTCGTCCGTCTGGTCGAGGACCAGGGGCTGAGCCCGGACCGGCTGGTTCTCGAGATCACCGAGAAGTCGGCGATCGAGAACTACGAGGTGTTCGCCGAGGCGCTCGGCGAGCTCACCCGTCTGGGCTTTTCGATCGCGGTGGACGACGTGGGGGCCGGCTACTCGGGCCTCGAGAAGATCGCGCATCTCCATCCGCGGTATCTCAAGTTCGACCGGGAGCTCATCCGCGACATCGACTCGAGCTACATCCGGCGCGAGATGACGCGCGCCCTGAAGAGCTTCGCCGACAGCATCGACTCGGACATCATCGCCGAGGGCGTCGAGCGCCAGGGCGAGCTCGACACCCTGATCGAGCTCGGAGTGAGGTACGGGCAGGGGTTCCTTCTCGGCCGACCGGCGGCCACCTTCATGCCTCCCTCTCTCCCCGCCGCGGCCCGGGTCGCCGGATAGCCGCGACCCAATACCCGATTTGAGGACGCTGCCGAGCTGTTGGGGGCGACCCCGGGCGTAGAATTCCCTTGCGTGCGTGACTCGCAGATCCACCCGTCGTCGATCCTCGCTCTCGGTGTTCTGGTGGCGGTAGCCGTCATATCTCCCTGGCTGTTCGGGGCGGTGCAGCCGTGGGCGATCCTCACCGTCACCGCGGTGGGTCTCCTGGTCGTGGCCCTGGCTTTTGGCTGGAGCGCCCTGGGCCCCGGGGCGGAACGGCCCGCTCTGCCGCTGTGGCCGCTCCTCGCGTTCGCCGCGCTGGGTCTCGCGCAGCTCGTTCCGCTCCCCCCCGCGCTCCACGCCCTCCTCGCCCCGGGTTCGTACGAGGTGTGGCACCCGGCGCCGACCGCCGCCGCCGCGGTCCTCGGGGAGACAGCCCACCCCGTCTCGCTGGACCCCGATTCGACTCTGCGTTCGGTCTCCCTCGTGTTGGCCCTCGCTCTTCTTGCGTTCCTGGCGGCGCCGGCGCTGACCCGCGCCCGACCGGCCGTGGCCGCGGTGGCGGCGGTGGCCGCGGGGGGGTTCGCCCTCTCGGCCTACGCGATCTTCGCGCGCAGCCGGTTCGGCGTGCTCCTCTACGGACGCTTCGAGGTCCCGACGATCAATCCCTTCGGCCCCTTCGTGAGCAAGAACCACTTCGCCGGGTACGTGACCATGGCCGCGCTGCTCGCGGCCGGTCTGGCCATCGGTCTGGCCGATGGCGCGCGCCGTCGCGACCGGGACTGGACGACCAGTCCGCGGGCGGGGACGGTCGTCCTCGCGATGGTGGCGGCGCTCGCCATGGCGCTCGCCGTCCTGGCCTCTCTCTCGCGCGGGGGAGCGATCGCCCTCGCCGCGGGGGTGGCCTCGCTGCTGGCCCTGCTGGTGGTTCGCGCCCGCGGGGGACGAAGGCGAACCGGCCTGCTCCCGTCGCTGGCCCTCGCCGGGGTCCTCGGCCTCGCGATGGCGGTCATGGTCCCTCCCGCGACGCACGAGCGGCTTCGCGACCTCGGGGGCGCCTCCTTCCGCCTCGACACGTGGCGTGATGCGTTCCGCATGTCGCTGTCCAGCCCGATCGTGGGGCAGGGTCTCGGTGCCTTCCACGATGCCTACCCGCGCTTCAAGGAGGGACACGGGCGGATCCGGGTCGAGCACGCCGAGAACGACTATCTCGAGACTCTCGCCGAGTCGGGTCTTCTCGGCCTCGGCGCCGTCCTGCTCGGCAGCGCGCTCCTGCTCGTGGGAGGGGGTCGCGGGACCCTGTCGGGATCCGACCGGGTGGTGCGCGGGATCGGCATCGGTGCGCTGGCCGGCCTGATCGCCCTGGCCGTCCACAGCGCGGTCGACTTCAACCTGCGCATCCCGTCGAACGCCACCCTCGCCGCGGTCCTCGCCGCCACCGCGGCCGGGGCCACGGGAGTGAGCCGACGACCACTTTCCCGATCCGCGTCGGTCGCCCTGGCCGTGGGGGCACTGGGGCTCCTGGCCGCGGTGGCCACGCGGCCCGCAGATCCGTCGCTCTCCGCCCGTGAGGAGGCACGCCTCGTCGGGGTTGCTGCGACACCGGAGGCGCGGGCCCTGCGCCTCGAGCGAGCGGAGAGGGCCCTCGGCCGCGTCCTGCGGCGCCGACCGGCGCACGCCGAGTCGTGGCTCATGCTCGCGGGGGTCCGCGGGGCCGCCGGGGACCTGGCTACCGCGTCGTCCCTGGCCGCCCACGCCGTGGCCCTCGATCCCGAGCGGCCGTCGCTGCGCGAGGCGGCGAGCCGACTGATGCACGACGGGTCTTCAGTCTCTCCTTGACCACGAGAGGCCGTCGAGCTAGCGTGAGGCCGCTCCGACCATGAACGGCTGGAAACGCGGATGGCGCTCCCTGGCGGCCCGGTTCCGCGGCCGAGGGCCCGAGGAGCGCTCGGCCGAGCCTCCCGAGACCGGGAAGGTCTCGGGCGCGGAGTCCCCCCGGGACACCGACGAGGAAGGGACGAAGGACGCGGCCCCACCAGAAGGCGCGGGCGAGACCGCAGCCGAGACGGAGGACGATGCCGAATCGGCCGCGAAGGCTGGTGACGAAGCCGAGACGGAGAACGAAGCCGCCGCCGAGGCCCCCTCGGCCGAGGAAGAGGTCGAAGACGAGGAGACGGAGCCGTCGCGCGAGGAGAGGCTCGAGCAGGAGATCCGGGACCTCCGCGAAGAGGTCAAGCGCCTCGAGACCGATCTGACCGAGCAGCGCGCGGCCCGCTCGCGGATCGAAGAGGAGGTTCGGGCCCTTGGCGAGCACGATCCGCTGACGGGGGTGACGAGCGCCCGTCGCTTCGCGGATCGCCTCTCCGTGGCGATCGTCCACGCCCAGCGCTACAAGGGGCGGCTCGCGGTCGTGCAGCTCGGCCTCGATCGCTTCCAGAAGATCAACGAGCGCCTTGGCCGCGGCCTCGGCGACGACCTCCTGAAGAGCGTGGCCCTGGCCCTGGAGAACTCTCTGCGCCAGGGAGACACCATCGCCCGCTTCGGTAGCGACGTCTTCACGATCCTGCTTCCGGGGCTCAAGCGGGACGAGGACATGACGGTGATCGCGGACAAGCTCCGCCTCGCCCTGCGCAGCCCGTTCTCGATCGGGGGGCACGATCTCCTGATCACCGCCAGCCTGGGGGTCGCTCTCTTCCCGGACGACGGGCCGGACGTCGAGTCGCTCCTCGAGAGCGCCAGCGTGGCCCTGAAGCGGGCAAAGGAGCGAGGAGGAGACTCCTGGGACGTGCACTCGCCGCGCTCGCGTGCCCTCGCCGCAGAGCGCCAGGCCAAGGAGGGCGCCCTCAGAAAGGCCCTCGTCCAGAACGACCTCAAGCTCTACTGGCAGCCCGTGGTGGAGTGCGAGACGGGGGCCATCGTGGGCGTCGAGGCGCTGCTGCGCTGGGCCGACCCTCGAGGGGTGGTGCCCGCGGCGGACTTCATCTCGCTCGCCGAGGTCAGCGGCCTCGCGGTTCCGCTGGGGCACTGGACGCTGCGCGCGGCCTGCCAGCAGGGCCGAAAGTGGCACGAGGCGGGGCACGAGGGTCTGGTCATCTCCGTGAATGTCTCCGAGAAGCAGCTCCAGCACCCGGCGGTGGTCAAGCTCGTCCGCCGTGTGCTCGACGAGACGTCGCTCCCTCCCTCGTGCCTCGAGCTGGAGGTCTCGGAGGCGGAGCTCATGCGCAACCCGGAGCGCGCCATCGAGCGGCTGACCCAGCTTCGCGAGCTGGGCCTCCGGGTTGCC
>Ga0316577_10001486_pt1 | contig 11116 bp, 7 predicted proteins | sample S5NA_FD_203073 | JGI IMG/M metagenome (GOLD analysis project Ga0316577, IMG submission 203073) | Rhizosphere microbial communities from salt marsh grasses in Alabama, United States - S5-7_050615r2r1 | ecosystem: Host-associated > Plants > Roots > Rhizosphere | place: USA: Alabama | collected... | reverse complement strand
AGGTTGTGGGCGACGATGACGTCGTCCTCCACGACCAGGATGCGCGTCGCCTCCCCTTGCTCCCTTTCCGTCGGCAGCTCACCTGGCCGCATAGTCACCCCCTCCGTGCCGACCTTGGACCTGGGAACACGACCTTGAACGCCGTGCCCCCTTCCCGCTCCAGATGGAGCGTACCCCGGATCTGCTGGCTCAACATGCGCACCAGCTGCAAGCCCAACGACGGCGGTTTGTCCAGGTCGATGTCGGGCGACAGGCCGGCGCCGTTGTCGCGAACCATCAGGACCAGTTGTCCATCCGCCTGGACGCGAAATTCGATCCAGACGTCACCGCCACTGCTGTCCGGCGGAAAGGCGTACTTGAGCGCATTCGATACCAGCTCGTTGATAATCAAGCCACAAGGAATGGCCGTATCCAGGTCCAGCGGCACCTGCTCGATCCGGAGATGCAAGGCGACGTTCTGCGCCAGGCTGCCATACACGCCGTGCAGGTAACTGACCACGCTGCGGATATAGTCGTCCAGGTCGATGCTCGCCAGGTCCCGCGCCTGGTAGAGCCGGTCGTGGACAAAGGCCATGGCCCGGATGCGGTTGCGGCTGTCCTGGAGCACCTGCCGGGCCCGCGGCTCTTCCACCCCCTGCGATTGCATATCGAGCAAGCTGGAGATGATCTGCAAATTGTTCTTGACCCGGTGGTGCACCTCTTGCAGGAGCACTTCCTTTTCACGCAACGAGGCCCGGATCTGCTCGTCGTCCCGTTTGCGCCTCAAGATCCTCAGCAGCTGGTTGCCGATCAGCAGCATTTGCCGTACGTCGGCCTCGTCATAGTCCACCGCCTTGTTGCCCACCCCCAGGATCATGGCCGCCCTTTCCTCGTCAAAGATGGGCACGCTCACCAGGCGTATCAGGTGGACGTGGCCCTCGGGATAGCCTCTCCTGTCCGGCAGGGTCTGGTAGCCGTTGTGAATGATGGGCCTCTTCAGCCGGATGCAGTCGGCCCAGACCCCGGCCTGGGCCACCGGGTAGTGGTCGTCGTAGACGGCGGCGCACTGCTCCCTCGTCTTTTCCGTCCAGGTAAGCAGGCGCAGGGTATTCTCGTCGGGGTTGACAAAGTGCAGGTAGCCGATCTCGCTGCCGGTGAGGCGGGCGGCTTCTTCGATGGCCACCTGCACGATCTCGTGCTCGCTCAACTGATGGGCCGTCTGGCTGAGTTCCATGAGTGAGTCCAGGCGCATGTTATTCAGCCTGAGTTCCTCTTCCACCTTGTTGCGCTGAGTCACGTCTATGAAAAAGGCCATCATGCCCACCGGCTCGCCGGCCTGGCCGGAGACCAGGCTGGCCGAAAGCTGAACGTCAAAGCGCGTGCCATCTTCCCGCCGTGCCACCAGCTCGCCGATCCAGTGCCCCTGATGTTGCACACCGCGGACGGCCCGGTCAGCTACTGCCTCCACTTCCCAGAAGCTGACGGCCGACCGGCCCAAGACCTGCGCCTCGCCGGCATAACCCCACATCTCCAGAAAGGCCGGGTTGACGTAGGTCAGCCTGCCCTCCAGGTCGGCCATGGCGATGGCATTCACCGACGAGGCAATGGCCTCGTCCTTGAGCCGCAGATCCTCCTGCATCTGGTGCTGTTCGGTGATGTCGACCAACATGCCGCACAGACCGGGGCTGCCATCGCCGGCCTGAATCGGACGGAACGTGGAGCGCATCCAACGCACCTGGCCCGCGCGGGTTACCACCCGGTACTCGTCCACCACCCGCTCGTCGGCCAGCCGCGTCTCAAAGGCTCGCTGCGCCCGGGGCAGATCGTCGGGGTGGACAAAGTCACGAAAATGACGACCGACCGCCTCCTGCGGCGAATAGCCCAGCATGTGCCCGATGGCCGAATTCACATAGATCACGCGGCCGCTGCCGTCGACGACATAGACGACGTCCTCGATGGCTTCCACCAACTGGCGGTACAGCGTCTCACCCTGCTGAATGGCGATCGGCTCTTGCATTCAATACTCCCATCGAGTCAAGCCCGGCCCTGCGGAGAGGCAGGCCTCAGCCAGCCGGGCGACGCTCCCTCGCCGGGGGTGGGCTGCCAGACCACGGCCGGCAGGCGGACGAAAAACGTTGCTCCCTGGCCCGGCGTGCTCTCTGCCGAGATCTGACCGCCCATCATCTGGCAAAAGTGCCGGCTGATGGCCAGACCCAGGCCGGTGCCGCCATACTTGCGTGTCGCTGATGGATCCGCCTGCACAAAGGGCTCAAAGAGCTGTTCCAGCCGTGCCGGAGCGATGCCGATGCCGGTATCGGCCACGCGAAAGCGTATCCAGCCCGTGCCCCGGCCGTCGGGGTCCAGACCGCCATCACCCGCGCCGCCAGGCTCGCGGTCAACCGCCAGGGTGATGCTCCCCCCCGTGGTGAACTTGGCGGCGTTGCCCACCAGGTTGAGCAAGATCTGCCGCACTTTGGCCTGGTCGGCGCGCATGGCGCCCAGCCCGGCAGGCAGCTCCAGGTGCAGCGTGTTGTCGTTGCGGGCGACCAGGGGCCGGCTGGTCGCGACCACGTCCTCGACGACCCGTTCCAGATCGAACGTCTCCAGGTGCAACTCCATCCGCCCCGCTTCGATCTTGGACAGATCCAGGACGTCGTTGATGATGGCCAATAGCTGGCTGCCGGACAGCCGGATCTTGTCCAGGTCGGGGATCAGGTCCGTGTGCCCCAGGTCCCCCGCCTCTTCCTGGAGAAGCTCGCTGTAGCCGATGATGGCATTGAGCGGTGTGCGCAGCTCGTGGCTCACATTGGCCAGGAAGGTGCTCTTGGCCCGGTTGGCCGCTTCGGCCGCTTCCCTGGCCAGCAGCGATTCCTCAAAGAGACGGGCGTTTTCCACGGCCAGGGCAATGGCATCGGCCAGGGACTCGGCCAGCAACTGATCCTGGTCGTCAAAGGCAGCCGGGCGCTCGCTCTCAAAGTCGAGCACGCCCAGGGTGCGCTGGCCCCGCCGCAGGGGAATGGCCAGCTCGCTCTTGATCCCCGGATGGCCCTCCACATAGTCGCCATCGGCGCGGACGTCCGCCACATTCTGGGTCCTGGTCGTCCGGAAAGCCCGGCCCGTGATGCTCGAGGCGATGGGGATGTGCCAGCCCCGGGCCACCGCCAGAACGCCAACTGCCGCCCGCACGACGAGGTCATCTCTGTCCGAATCGGGCAGGAGCACGGCGACGTTGGGCCAGTTGGTGCGCGCGGCGATGGTCGCCAGGGCCGCGCGCGCCAGCTCGCCCGGCTGCAGGTGCTCGGCCACCGTGCGCAGGGTCTCGTACAGAATGGCCTGGCGATCCTCGGCCCGCTTGCGCTCGCTGATGTCACGCAGGCTGATCAGGCGCCCCGACAGCCGCTGCCGCCGATCGTGCAGGGCCGAGATGCGCAGATCAAAATAGTGCACCGCCTGTTCGCTCGGGATCGCGATCTCGTCTTTGGCGTCGAGCGCGTCCCGATAGCGCTCCAGGAGATCGGGCCAGGCCGCCAGGATCTCCGCAGCCGGCTGCCCGATGGCCCCGGTTGGCCGGCCTATGATCCGCCGCGCCGCGGGGTTGAGATCCACGATGCGGTTCTGGGGATCGAGGACAATGATGCCGTCGCCCATCCCCTCCAACACCGCTTCGCGCGCCACCGGCAGCAGGTCCAGGAGTTGGTGGCGGTACAGGCTCCAGGCAACCAGCGGCCCTGCCACGGCGAGGCCCAGGGGGGTCAGGTCGATGATACTCCAACCGGAAATGTACAGCGCATTCCCCACCCAGGGCGCCGCGGTCGCCATCAACATGCCGACCATCTGCCGCCGGTAGACCTGCGGCGAGCGATGAAAAGTCCACACCAACAGCACAGAGCTGAACAACTGCAGCAGGTAGGAATAGCCCACATAGACAAAGAAAACCGGGCCATAGGTTGCCCGGAACATGGGCAGCGCCCCCTCGAGGTCCAGCCAGATCGTGTTCCACACCAGGTGGTGAAGCTCGTTGGTCCACACCAGGGCCAGGGTGAGGGCCGGGATGATGGACAACAGGATCAGGTTGCGGGCCGTGAACCACGTGTCGCGGCGCGTATAGCGCACCACGAACAGCAGCCACACCAGGGGCACACTGACGATGCCCAGGTACTGGACCTTGGACCAGAATATCTTGGATTGCAAGTTGGGCGTGCCCAGCTCAAAGGCATAGCCCAAATTCCAAAACGTGACGCCGATCATGAGGGCCACGAAGGCGATGGCCCCCGGCGTCGACCGGCGCCGCAAGCCGGTGACGGCCATGGCAGCCGCCAGGACTGTGGCCACGAACAGGGCCAGGATGTAGGGATTGCTCTGCCAGCTCATCGCCGCACGCGCCCGTCAGCTCGCCCCGTCCAACAGGCTTTGGATTTTGGACAGCAGCCGCGGCAGGTCGACCGGCTTGGCGTCGTACTCGTCGCAGCCGGCGGCCAGGGCCCTCTCCCGATCTCCGGCCATGGCATGGGCCGTCAGGGCCAGGACGGGGATGCCGCCCAGTGCCCCATCGGCCTTCAGGAGCCGGACCGTCTGCCAGCCATCCAGCCCGGGCAGGTTCATGTCCAGCAGGATGAGGTCGGGCCGTTCCGCGCGGGCGACCTCGATGCCCGACAGGCCGTCCACCGCCTCGACCATCTCAAAGCCTCGCCGCCGCAGCCTGCGGACCAGCATGTCACGATTCATTTCGTTGTCTTCAACCAGCAGGATCTTGGCCACGGTTTCCTTTCTACTCTCGTTCGTAGTAGCGACTTCAGTCGCTTTTGAACGGCCAAAGCCGTTACTACGCACCCCCTTCAACAAACTGCCAAGTCTCTAGCCCCGGTCGGTTCTTCAAGCCTCGGGCGATTCTACGGCCGGTACGGTAAAGTGAAACGTCGTCCCCTGTCCATACTCACTCTCGAACCAGATGCGTCCCCCTTGCATCTCGACCAGGTTCTTGGTGATGCTCAGCCCCAGCCCGATGCCGGGCGTCTGGTAAACAGCCGCATCCGACGAGCGAAAGAATGCCTCAAAGATCTGGTCCTGATCCCCGGCGGGGATGCCAATGCCCGTGTCCTCGACCGCCACGTGGACGAACTGCGAAGCGCCATCGCCGTCCCCCTCGTTGGCGGCCACGTCGGCCCAGATCCGGATCGCGCCGCCCTGGGGCGTGTACTTCTGCGCATTGCTCAGCAGGTTGGTGAGCACCTGGGCCAGGCGCACGTCGTCGGCCCAGACCACGGGCAGGTCACCGGGCAGCGAGATCGTCACCGTCTGGCCCTTGGCCCCGGTCTGGGCCCGCATGGCCCCCACCACGTCGGTTATGATCTTGTCCACGTAGGTGGGCTCAAAGTCCAGCAGCAGGTGCCCGGCTTCGATGCGGGAAATGTCAGACAGATCGGCCACCAGGGCCGTGGTGCGCTCGGCACTCGTATCCATGATGCGCAGGACGCTGGCCTGAGACTCGGTCACCGGACCAAACGCTTCCCTGAGCAGCAGGTCGAGATAGCCCCGGATGGGCGTGATCGTGTTCTTGAGCTCGTGGGCCATCGTCGTGATGAAGCGGCTCTTGGCGGCGTTGGTCGCCTCTATGGTCTTCAGGTAGCTGCGCTCCTGGTCCCGCCAGCGCTTTTTCTCCAGCGTGGCCCCGATGCGCGCCTTGAGCAGGACGCGGGGGAAGGGCTTGGGCAAATAGTCCTCGGCCCCCAGCTCGATGCAACGTATGATGCTGGCCATTTCGTCCACCGCCGAGATGACAATGACGGGCACGTGGCGCAGCTCGTCGTCGGCCACCATCTCTTCCAGCACCTGGTAGCCATCCATCTCGGGCATCATGATGTCCAGCAATACCAGATCGAACGCCTGCTGGCGCATCCTTTCCAGGGCCTGCCGCCCGCCCTCGGCGACGTCGACCTGGTGTCCCTGCCTTTGCAGCAGGCGGGCCAGCAGATCCCGGTTGTCCCTGTTGTCGTCTACCACCAGAACGGCAGCCGCGGTGGCGGCCGCAGTGGCGGCCGGTTCAACGCTCATGTCATACACCTTCTGACCCTCATCTAGTCGTGGGCAGCCGGCAAGGTGAACGTGAAGGTTGCGCCCGCGCCCGGCAGACCTTCACTCTCGATGCCCACCTGCCCCCCCAGCTTTTCGACGATCCGCCGCACGATGGACAGGCCCAGGCCGTGTCCCTTGACGCGCACCTGGGACAGCCGCGTAAAGGGCGCAAACAGGCGCCCCTGGGCCTCTGGCGGCACGCCCGCGCCATTGTCCCGCACCCAAAAACGCGCCTGATCGCCGATCACGGTCGCGCCCAGATCCACGCGCGGGGGCCGGCCGCCATATTTGATGGCGTTGCTCAAATAGTTGATCCAGACCTCTTCGACCCAGGGTCCGTGTCCCAGGGCCACAGGCCAGTCATCCGGCATGTTTACCTCAGCCTCGTACTCTTCGACCATATACCCCAGGCGCGATCGGGCCTGGGCCACCACGCGGCCCATGTCCAACGGATAGGCCACGACGTCCTGGGTGCGCGTCTCGGCCAGCAGCAGCATCTCGCGGACAATGTTGTTCATGAGGTGGCCGGTCTGGGAGACCATTTTGAGGTATTCCTGCACATCGTCGGGGTGCAGGCTGGCCCAGTCCTGTGCCAGAACGTCGGCAAAGCCGATCATGATCCCCAGCGGATCCTGGATGTCGTGGGCCACCGTGTGGGCAAAGGCGTTCAGCTCTTCGTTGCTCGCCTCCAATTCGGCCGCATGCTGCGCGAGCGAATCGCGCAGCCGGGCCTGGTGGATGGCGACGGCCAGCGAGTCGGCGATCTCGCCGACGATCTCTAGCTGCTCCTGGCCCAAAACGCCGGGGTCCTCGATGCCGCAGGTGAGCACGCCGAGCAGCGTATCCCGGTTGAGCAAAGGCGCGCTGGCATAAAAGGGCATGGGCTCTGCCCAGCAGGCACCGTGCCCCGGCATCAGCCGGGCCAGCCCGGCGTGATCCAGGACCTGGACGCTGCCCGCCACGAGCTGCTGCCAGTGCGCTGGGCGTGGCGCCTGGTCAGGCGTGCAGCCGCTGTCTATCGCCTGGCCCTCGTCGCGGATGGCCAGGAAACTGGCCTCGCGCGTCTGGCCATCGACCATCAACACGCAGGCCTGGCGGCAGGGCAGCAACTGTTCCATGCAACGCAGGGCTTGCTGGCAAATCGCCCCCAGGCCGTCGGCGGCCAGGACCGCCCGATCGATCTCGTGCAGGGCTTTGAGCCGGTTGGCATACAGGCGCAGGCGCCGCTCGCTCTCCTTCAGCACCTGCTCCGAGCGATGCTTGTGCAGCGCCATCTCGATGGTGGTATACAGCTCCCGCTCGGCAAAGGGTTTGAGCAAGTAGCCAAAGGGCTCGATGACCTGGGCCCGGCGCAGGGTGTCGTCGTCCGAATAGGCGGTGAGAAACACGACCGGAACGTCCTCGAGGCGGCGGATGGCCTGGGCGGTCTGGATGCCGTCCATCTCGCCCCGCAGCCGGATGTCCATGAGCACCAGATCGGGGTGCACGGCTTCCACCTGGGCGATGGCATCCTCCCCGCACATGGCGTGGCCCACCACGTTGTATCCCAGGCCTCGAAGCCTGTCTTGCAGGTCGAGGATGGTGATCGTTTCGTCTTCGACGATCAGGATCTTGGCTTCGTCCATGGCTCTATACCGTGGCAGCGCGTTCTTGTACCAGGGCCCAGGCCCGAGTATGAAGGACTTGCATATCAATCGGCTTGAACAGACAACCATCGGCCCCCCGGGCCAGGCACTTTTTCGCCATGCCGGCTTCATCCAGAGCGGTGAGGATCAGGATGGGGACCGAAGAAACCTCGCGGATCTTTTGTAGTGTCCTCCACCCGTCGGGCTCTGGCATCAAGAGATCGAGAATGACCAAATCGGGCTGGATGACCCGAATTTGGAGCAGCGCACTGCTCCCGTTCGGCGCCGAAAAGACCTGGAACCCGCCGTGCGACAGGGCCAGCTCCAACAGCGTGCGTACCCCTTGATCGTCGTCGACGATCAGGACCCTCGGTCGTTCCTTCATGTTCTCGCCTTTCCCCGGAGACAGAGGTTTTGGGCACCGGCGGTGTCCGCCGCAAATGCCATCCCCTATCCTACCATGCAGGGACGACCCGGTCTATAGAAGTTTTCCGCAAGTTTCTCGTGGATTTCCTGCAAAAACCTGCTAAACGTCGAGGCGATAGCCCACACCCCGCACCGTCTCGATGCAGCCCCCCTCGCCAGCGCCATACCCCAGCTTGCGGCGCAGGGTGCGGATCAGGGGATAGAGCAGGCTGCCGGCCTCGGTGTGGTCCGTGTCCAGGTCGTGGGTGGCCCGGCACAGCTCGGTCAAGGGCACCACCTGGCCGGCCCGCCGGGCCAGGGTCTCTAGCAGCGTAAACTCCCGGGCCGAGAGCTCTAGCGGCTCGCCCTTCCGCCAGGCCCGGTGCTGGCCGGGCTCGATGCGCAATTCGCCGGCCACCAGGGCCTCTGCCCCGCCCGCGGAAGTGGCGGCCGCCGGCGAGGCCAGCCGCGCCAGGCGACGGGATCGCCGCAGCTTGCCCTGCACGCTGGCCAGCAGATCCGCCAGGTGGATCGGCTTGGTCAAATAGTCGTCCACGCCGAGTTCTTTGCCATAGCGCACGTCGCTATCCAGGGCGCGGGCGGTGACAAAGATAAACGGGATCGCGGCCCATTCCCGGTGCTCGCCCACCCGCTCGTAGAGCTGGTAGCCGTTCAGGCGCGGCATGGCCACGTCGGCCAGGATCAGGTCGACCGCCTCTCCTTCCATAACCTCCAGCGCCTCCAGGCCGTCCCGCGCGGCCAGCACCCGGTAGCCCGCCATCTCGAGGGAGAGGCGCAGATTGTCAAGCATGGCCGGCTGGTCTTCGACGACGAGTATGGTCGCAGATTCGTTCACGACCTTCCCTCCTCCCCCAATGGCAGGTACACGGAAAACAGGCTGCCCTCGCCGGCGTTCGACGAAACGGTCAGGTGGCCCCCGTGCAGATCCACCAGCTCCCGGGCGATGGGCAGGCCCAGCCCCGTGCCGGGGATGCTGCTCTGCACGTGGGCCCGGTAGAAACGCTCAAAGATGTGGGGCAGGTGCTCGGGCGCGATGCCGGTGCCGTCGTCGCGCACCTGCAGAACGGCCCAGGGGCCAGGTCCCACGCCCGGCAGCGCCCCATCCTCCGCCCGGCAGGTGCAGGCAATGTGCCCGCCTTCCGGCGTGTACTTGATGGCGTTGTCCAGCAGGTTGCGGATGATCTGGCCCACCTGGCCGTCGTTGGCCCACACCGGCAGCGACTCGGCACCCGCCGTCGTCAGCACCTGGGATCGCCGCTCGGCCAGCGGCCGCTGCTTTTCGACTTCCTCCCGGACCCGCTGCGCCAGGTTCACCACGCCCCGCTCGGTAGAAATGCGGCCGCTGTCGATGCGCGAGATCTCCAGGACGTCGCCGATGAGATCGTTGAGCACCCCCGCCTGCTCGCGGATGCTCTGGATCATGGACCGGCGCACGTCATCGTCCAGCCGCTCATAGTAGGTGCCCAGATTGTCGCCCGTGAGCGTAATAACCGACAGGGGCGTGCGCAGCTCGTGCGACACGTTCGAGATGAACTGGTCCTTGACCCGTTCGGCCTCCTTGATCGGTGTGACGTCCCGCTGAACCCAGACACTGCCGATGAGCTGGTCCAGGTCGTCCGGATCAAAGAGGGGGGCCACCGTTACGGCGGCGTCGTAGGCCGCGCCCTCCCGATGCCGGCAGGCCACTTCGCCGCGCCAGATCCGGCCGGCCAGCAGCGTCCGCCGGATACTGCTCCAGGGCTCCCCCTCCGCATCCTGGCGCTGCCGGACCCACAGCCAGGCGCGCTGCCCCAGGATCATCTCGCGGGGATAGCCGGTCAGGGCGGTGGTGGCCGGGTTCATGTACAGGATCTGCCCCTGTGTATCGGTGACAATGACCGAATCGCCCAGGGTCTCCAGGATGGCCCGGCTGCGGTCGCGCTCCGCTTGCAGCTCCCGGGTGCGCTGGGCGACCGTCTCTTCCAGGCCCTCGGTGTATCGCTCCAACCGGGCATTGAGGATACGCTGTTCTTCCACCAGGTGGACCGCTTCCTGGGTGCGGGCCGCGACGCGCGCCTCCAGCTCGTCATGCGCCTTGCGTAGCGCTTCCCGCGCCTGCGCTCGCTCGGTGGTCTCGCGCAGGACCAGCACATAGCCCGCGAGCTGGCCGCGCTGGTCCTGCAAGGGCACGCAGATCAGGTCAAAGTGCCGCGCTCCCCCTGGGCCGGCCAACACCACCTCGCGCTGCCCGGTCGTCCCTTCCTGGCACGGCCCGGCCAGGTCGGGCCAGCCCGCCAGGGCGCGCGCGGCCGGCCTGCCGATCATCTCGGACGCCTTCGATCCGCTCAGTCGCCGGGCGGCCGGATTCAGATCGACGATGCGGAATTGGGCATCGACCACGATCACGGCGTCGGTCATCTTTTCGATGACCATATTCCAGGCCACCGGCACGACGTCGAGCAGGTGATAGCGGAACAGTGCCCAGCCGATGAGCACGCTGCGGATGGCCGCCGTAACGGGCGCCGTGTCGCGGTGAAAGCCCAGCGACACCCCGGCCAGCGTCAGCCCGGTGCCTGCCAGCGGAAACAGGGTACCCACCATGATGATGCCGATCTGCATGCGATACAGGCGCGGGGAGCGCACAAAAAACCGGACGAGCAGGGCAAGGCTGGCGACGACCAGGCCAAAGCCATAGAGGGCCAAGGCCTGGACCGTGGGCGTAAAGTCGTACATCAGCGCCGAGAAAGGCTGCCCGGGGACCAGCCAGGCCTCCGGCCGGACCAGGCCGTGCACGTCGTCGGTGGCCAGAAGCAGCAAGAAGAGGACAATGGGCGCAGCCAGCAGACCAAAGGTCCGCCGGGGGCGCACCGGCCGGCGCCCGGTGTACTGGAACACAAAGGCCAGCAGCACGAGCGGCGCGGCCGCCAGGAGCCAGAACTGGACGTCATCCCAAAAGATCTTGGCCCTCAGGCTGGGACTGAGCATCTCGAGCATGTAGGCTACCGTCGAGATCGCCGGCAGCAGGGCCGTCCAGG
>Ga0316577_10001485_pt1 | contig 11117 bp, 8 predicted proteins | sample S5NA_FD_203073 | JGI IMG/M metagenome (GOLD analysis project Ga0316577, IMG submission 203073) | Rhizosphere microbial communities from salt marsh grasses in Alabama, United States - S5-7_050615r2r1 | ecosystem: Host-associated > Plants > Roots > Rhizosphere | place: USA: Alabama | collected... | reverse complement strand
ATCATCACGCCGGAGGGACAGGCGGTGTTGGTGGACTTTGGGCTAGTCAAGCTGTGGGACCCAAGCGCCCCCGAGACGCGCACGGTGATGCGGGGGGCCGGGACCCCGGAGTATGCGCCGCCGGAGCAATATGATATGGGGGTGGGGCACACGGATCAGCGCAGCGATATCTATAGCGTGGGAGCGACCCTGTATCACGCGTTGACAGGGCAGGTGCCTCCCACCGCCACACAGCGTATGGCGAGTCCATCCAGCTTTATGCCCCCACGGCGCGTCAACGTCGAGGTCAGCCAGGCTACGGAGGAGGCTGTACTCAAGGCGCTGGAGATGGCGATGGAGCAGCGTTACCAGAATACAGAGGAGATGGCGCAGGGATTGGGCGTTGCGCCGCAACCTGTGGTGATTGTCCCTCCTCGCGCAAAGCCTGAGAAGGAAGAACCCGTTCCGGCTGTCAAAGAAGCTGCCCCGGCCAGACGAGGCATCCTTTTGGGAATGGGCAGTGTAGGAGTGGCTGTCATTGCAGTGATATGCCTGGCGGTGACCGCAGTGGTTGTTCTGGCCGCCTTGGGCGCTTTTGGCGGCGGTGAAACCCCGACCGCTACGCCCACGCACACGGCCCTGCCGCCGACCGACGTGCCTTCCCCGCCGACCGATACACCTCTGCCATCTACCGATACGCCTCCCCCGCCTACTGCTACGCCTCTACCTACCATGACGCCGGTGCCTGTGAGTGGCCTTCTCTTGGACGAGAACTTTGACGACCCGAGTTCGGGTTGGGAGGTGGACGATTCGGAAGATGGCGACGTGGGGTATGGCGATGGATACTATTATGTCCTTGCCAAAGCGGAAGGTATCCAAATATTCGGTTCCGGTCCTGTCGCTTTTTCTGATCTCGTCATAGACGCGTACGTCAGCCAGATTGCCTCATCTCCTACTAACGTCAACGCCTATGGGGTCATGTGCCGGGTCCAGCGCAACGGCGATGGCTATCTGCTGCGTATCAGCGGGGATGGTGAGTACGCCATCCAGCGCGTGTTGGATGACAACTTTGAGTATTTGGTGGAGTGGACCGAGTCCGACGTGATCAACCAGGGGAACGCCTTGAATCACATCCAGGCTGTCTGTGATGGGACGCGTCTGGCGCTGTATGCCAACGGCGAACTGCTGGCGGAGGCGGAAGACGATACCTTTGCCAAGGGTGACATTGGTCTGACGGCGACCACCTTTGGGGACGTGGCGACGGAGGTTCATTTCGATAACCTGCTCGTCCTTGAGCCGGACTCGATTCTCATCCAGGATAATTTTAGCGACCCTGAGTCTGGTTGGGATGTGGAGGAATACGAAGGCGGCAGCATGGGTTACGGAGAAGGTGCCTATGTCATCTATGCTGCGGATAGTGATTATTATTATCTGGCGCAGGTGTACGTCACTCTTGCCGATGTGGTTATCGAAGTGGATACCACTCAAGTCTTGGGCCCGGCCAATGATAACAACTATTATGGCACCGGGTGTCGTCTCCAGTCTGATGGCGAGGGTTATGTGTTTATCATCAGCGGGCAGGGTTACTATGCCATCTATAGGGAGGATGGAGAGGCCGGTGGGGAGTTTCTGGTAGACTGGACCGAGTCTGACGTGATACGGCAGGGGAATGCGACAAATCATTTGCGCGCCATCTGCGATGGATCGCGATTGGCGATAGCCATCAATGGGGAGTTTCTTGCAGAGGTTGAGGATGATGCCTACACGGCAGGCGATGTGCTCCTGGTAGCCAGTACCTTGGAGGATGAGCCGACAGAGGTTCATTTCGACGACCTGTTGGTGTATGCCCCCTGATGGTGGCGAAGGACCGATATGACGCTTTCAATTGGGCAGATTGTAGATAATCGCTATCGCATCGTCAAGCTGCTGGGGCAAGGTGGTTTTGGCGCGGTCTACCAGGCTTGGGACGCGCGTCTCGAGCGGCTGTGCGCGCTCAAGGAGAACCTGGAGCCATCGCCGGAGGTGGAGCGGCAGTTTGGCAAGGAAGCGACTATCCTGGCCAATCTGAACCATCCCAACCTGCCGCGCGTCATCGACCACTTTACCGTGGCCGGGCAGGGCCAGTATCTGGTGATGGACTATGTCGAGGGAGAGGACCTGCAGCAGATGCTCGACCGGCGCGGCCCGCTGCCAGAGGCCGAGGTTTTGCCTTGGATCGCAAGTATCTGCGACGCGCTGTCGTATCTGCATAACCAGCCACAGCCCATCATCCATCGCGATGTCAAGCCGGCCAACATCAAGATCACGCCCGACGGACAGCCGATGCTGGTGGATTTTGGCATCGCCAAGTTCTACGATCCAGCGCAGCAGACGACGCTGGGCGCGCGCGCTATCACGCCGGGTTACTCGCCGCCTGAACAGTATGGCCAGGGGCGCACCGATACCCGCTCCGATATCTACAGCCTGGGGGCGACGCTGTACGCTTTGCTCACCGGCAAAGAACCGGCCGATAGTGTCGAGCGCCTCATCGGTGCGGCGGCCCTGACCCCACCCGAGCAACTGAACCCTCTCATCTCGGGGCCGGTGGCGCGGGTCATCATGCGCGCCTTAGCCGCCGAACCGGCGCAACGGTTCCAATCGATCGGTGAGTTCAAGGTGGCTTTGACCTCCGATTCCCCGGCGCGGTCGACCGTCACGCCGGTCGGGCAGTCCACGCGCGTTGTGGACTATCGTGCTGCAGCACTGCGTGCTTCAGCCCAGCCGACCTCAACAGGCGAGGTCGACATTGCGCAGCCGGAGGAGACGCGGTCATCCGGCCTTCGGCGGAGGCTGCGGACGCCCAGGATTCTGGCCATCATCATCCTTGCCTTGGGGCTGCTGAGTTGGATCTTGATCTGTGTCCAACCAGTGGTGTTGATGGGCTTCAAGATGGACCAAGTGTTAGGATCGGCGACGGCGGGCTTGGTCGTGTTCCTCGGGTTTTGTGGAGGGGGTATTAGCGCGTTAGCGACTTTGGGTCTCGGCCTGCTGGTGCCGTTCAAGTATCGTAAGGAGGCCACCGGGATCGATTACGCGATGGTCGCCACAGGCATAGTGGCGGCCGTGATACTGGCGTTGGTGGTAATTGGTTTGGTGGCGTTTATCGTCTTTTTGCCTGCGGCGGGAACATAGGCCAAGGTTTGGGAGAGCCCGATATGGTGATTTGCCAGAAATGCGGCGGGCAAAACCGAGGTGGGGCCAAGTTCTGCTCGTCCTGCGGGGCCGACCTCTCGCCCAAGCCTGCCGGGTCGCCGCGGGCTACGGTGCCCCTTTCTGCCGAGGCGTCGGCGACGCTATCGCAAATTACCACGCAGTCGATGGGAATCGGGCGCTCGCCCGGTCCCCTGGCACCTCTTCCGCTGAGCAGCATCCTCTCTCACCCGCGCGATCCCGCACGGCGGTACAGCATTGCCCAGGCGTGGGGGCTGGAGCATTCGATCTATTATGATGCCCTCGACCTCACGTGCCCGGGCTGCCAGGCGGCGCTATCGCAGATGCCGCCGTATGGCTTGTGCCCGCAATGCCAGTCTCCGCTGGACGTGGTCCTGATCCACGAGCGGCTTTTGCCGGCGGGTGGTCTTCACTCCGATGAGGAAGTCGAAAAGCTGATCCAACTGAGCGCCGGTCACGCCAATATCCTGCGCCATCGCGACATTCTCCAATACCAGGAACACGTCTACGTCGTCGCCGAACATCCCGGTCGCTGGGGGGTGTTAGTGCGTGGACGCCGACAGCGCTCTCCCGACGAGGCGTTGGCCGGGGCGGTGCAGGTCGGCCAGGCGCTGTCCTATCTGCACGACAATGGTTTTGTCCATTCCGAGGCCGGCGGTGGGGTGAGCGTCGAGAGCCTCATCGTGGTGGGAGGGGGTAAGGACGTCACACTGGCCGATCTGAGCGCTTGCGTCCCGCTGCCGGTCGGCGATGCCACCGGCGGCGCCGCTGCCGTGCGGGCGTTGGCCAATCGCAACGTCACTTTCCTGGGACGATTGCTGTTCTACCTGGCGACAAACGAAGAGTTATCGCGCACGAGCATCGAGCTTGCTCCGCCTGTATTGCGGCCCTTTATCGAAGGAGCGATGCAAGGCCAATACGCTTCCGTGGCCGATATGCTGGTCGATTTTTCGCTCATGCCTGCGCCGCAGGTGGGGCGGTCGCTCAAGGCATCTCACGGCCAGGCGACGCATCCTGGCCAGAAGCGCGCGCGCAACGAGGATGCGGTGGTCACTTTCACCTACGATAAGGAGCAAGACGGACGCACGGTTCCCGTCGGTTTCTACCTGGTGGCCGATGGGATGGGAGGACATGATGCAGGCGACCTGGCTAGCCGCACCGTTAACCAGGTCGTGACCGAGCGGATCATCCAGATTCAGGTGTTGCCCGATCTGCAGAAATCGACGCGCAAACTGACGCAGGAGAACGTACCGGCCAAAATTCTGAGCGAGGCGATCGTCAAGGCCAACGAGGCGATCATCGCGCATGGCCAAAAGTCGGGCAGCAATTTGGGATCTACCGTGACGGCGGCGCTGATCATCGGGGATGTAGCGATGGTGGCCAACGTCGGCGACAGTCGTACCTACCTACTGCGTGATGGGCGGCTGGAGCAGATCACGCAGGATCATTCTTTGGTGGCCCGCTTGGTGGACGCGGGCATTATCACGCCGGAGGAGGTGCGCAGCCATCCCCAGCGCAGCCAGATTTACCGCTGCCTGGGGCACGATTCGGCGGTCGACGTGGACACCTTCACCGTCCAACTGCGGCAGGATGATCGTTTGGTCCTCTGCTCCGACGGTCTGTGGGAGATGGTACGCGATGCCGAGATTCAGCGTATCGTCGAGGGTGCCCGCAGCCCACAAAAGGCGAGCGACGAGTTGATCGAGGCGGCGAACCGGGCAGGGGGCCAGGACAATATCGCCGTGATCGTTGTGGAGATTGAGTGATGGCACGCATAAAAACACGACTTCCAAAGGGTGGGACGTTGATCCTTCTGTGGATCGGTGTGATCCTTTTGCTGGGATTGGTGGGATGGGGGATCGGATGGCTGGTGCCGCGCGTACTCGCTCCTCGTGAAACGCCGACGCCGACGCAGATGGTCAGGCCGACGGCTACGCCCACGATAGCGCCCGTGTCGACGCTCGCTCCTACTGCATCTGAAGCGACTGACGTCCCGCCAACGCCCGCCGGCGACGATTTGCCCACTGCTACCAGCCCGGAGAGCGCGCCGGAGCCAACTGTCGCCCCGGTGATCGAGCCCACGCTCATCGCGGAGGAGAGCGAGGTCGTGCAGTCGGGAGATGGGTTGTTCCAGGTCTGCCGCCGGCATTGCCCGGAGCGATGGCCGCCCGACGACGACGCGCTGACGACCTATGCCCAGCAGGTGACCGAGTTGAACGGCATGTCTTGGCCTGATCCGCCTCTGAGCCCGGGGCAGATTCTCAAGATGCCGCCCTGCCCAGAGAAATAATGTTAACACCTGGGACGATGTTGCAGAATCGCTATCGCATCCAGCGCCAGATCGGCGGTGGGGGTATGGGTGTGGTTTACCTGGCTGAGGATACCCGCCTGGCGGGGCGGCGCTGCGCCATCAAAGAGATGTCGCCGGCCGCGCTGCCGCCCCAGGACCGTGCCTGGGCGACGAATGCCTTTCGGCAAGAGGCCCAGATGCTGGCCAATCTCGATCACCCAGGCCTCACCGCCGTCACCGATTTTTTCTTCGAGTTGGGTAACTGGTATCTGGTGATGGATTTCGTGGTGGGCGAGACGCTGGGAGACCGTCTCGACCGTTTGCCGGACCGACGTTTGCCGCTGCGCGAGGCGTTAGATATCACTCGACAGTTGTGTACGGTGCTCGAGTTCCTGCACGGGCAAAAGCCGCCGGTGGTTTTCCGCGATCTCAAGCCGGGCAACGTGATGCTCACGCCCGAGGGCAAGATCAAGCTGATCGATTTTGGCATCGCGCGCTTTTTCAAGCCGGGACGGTCGCGCGACACGGTCAACCTGGGGACGCCTGGGTACGCTGCGCCGGAACAGTACGGGGGCAAGGGGCAGACCGATCCGCGGTCCGATATTTACAGCCTGGGCGTGTTGTTGCACGAGATGCTGACGGGGTACGATCCGCAGGCCACGCCGTTCAACTTGCCTCGTCCGCGCAGCCTGGCGCCGGCGGTCCCGCTGCCAGTGGAGCAGGTCATCTTGCACGCGACGCATTCAAACCCAGACGCACGGTATCAGAGCGTGGACCAGTTTCGGCGGGCGCTGCCTCGATCGCGGGTGAGGGACGTTTTTAGGGGCTGGGTCCTGTGGCTAGTGATCGGCGCATCGGCGCTGGCCGTGATGGTGGCGCTCGTCCTGGGACTCTTGCTGGGGCAGATGGTCGCGTCGGGCAAGCCAACCCCCACGTCTGTGCCGACGGTTGCCGGGCCGACGCGCGCGCCTCGGCAGACTGCCGCGCCGACGCCCATCCCCACGCCGACGGCGCAGTTGGACACGGTTACCGTGCAGGCAGGCGAGACACTGTACCAGGTCTGCCAGCGCTACTGCGCGGGCAAGTGGCCGTCCGACAGCGTGGAGGTCGATCCCGAGCTAAAGACGTACGCCGAAAAGGTGGCGCGAATCAACGGGATCAGCTGGGAAATTCCGGTGGTTAATCCGGGACAAGTGCTCCAGATGCCGCCGTGTCCGTAGGAAAAGTGACAGATTCTGGCAATGAAGCCCACGCCGCGGATTTGGTTTTCTCTAGTTGCTGTTTTGCTGGTTGCGGCAGTTTTCTTATTACAGGGGGTCGATCTCGGCGATGGTCCGTCTCCGGCCGATAGTGTTGCCAATAACACGGCTGCGTTGGCTGTGCAGCCTTCGGCTTGCACTACGAGCGTCGCTGTGGCGCGGCCGGTCGCCACTGCTACGCCTGCCGCAGCAACTGCTACGGCAACTGCCACGGCAACTGCCGCAGCGACGGCCTTGCCCACCGCTACGTCAAAGCCCACAGCCACCAGTACGCCGACGCCCACCCCAACTTTTACATCCACGCCCTGGCCCACAGGCACGGTGTACCCTCCCGCCACGATCGGTAAGGCGCTCGTCGTCGATCAGGCGTTGCAGGTGTTGCGGGTCTATGAAGACGGCGTGGAGGTCCGTACGCTGCCTGCCAGCACAGGGCAGGCAGCCTATTACACGCCGGCCTTTGCCGGACGCGTCCGCTACTATATTGGCACCTTTTACAGCTACGGTGAATGGGCTGATGATGCCTGGTACGTTTTTATGGGGGCGGGAGAAATCATGATTCACAGTCTGCCCTATACCAAGGCGGGTGAGGAAAAGATCTACACAGGCCAGGAGCACCTGGGCGTGCGTCCCTCCTCTCACGGCTGCATCCGCATTCATCCGGACGACGCCGCCTGGTTGACGGCGTGGAATCCGGCAGGGGTGCCTATCCTGATCACGCCGCCGGTTGTGGGCAAGGAATGGTGATGGAATGAGCTTTGACTTTCGCCGTATCTATCTTCACACCGTGCTGGGCGCGCTTGGCGGCCTGATCGGCTGGGCGCTTACCATCCCGTTGGCCTGGTTGCAGTTGGGTAGCACCCTGGGGTTGTTCCTCAAGGATGCATTGATCGGCGCGTTGGTCGGCCTGGCCGTTGGCGCGGCCCTCGGCGCCTACGATGGTCTGTTCGCCAGCCGTTCCTCCAAGCGACTGCTCAAGGGCCTGCTGCTGGGTGGATTGGTGGGCCTGTTCGGCGGTATGTTGGGACTGATCCTTGGCGAGGTTATCTTCCTTCTTGGCGGGGGCGGCGTGTGGCCGCGGGCGCTGGGTTGGGCGCTCTTTGGGGCGCTGGTGGGCAGCTCGCAGGGTATCAGCCAGTTGTCGTCGGCCAAGATGGGATACGGCATGCTCGGCGGTCTGCTGGGCGGCTTGATCGGCGGCAGCTCCTACGAGCGATTGAGCGTCCTTCTGCAGACGTTCATCAGTCGTGAGCTGGGCCTCAGTGTGGGCGGCGCCATCGGGCTGACCGTCTTGGGCGTCTTTATCGGCGGCCTCGTCGGCCTGGTCGAGATTGTCCTGCGCACCGCCTGGCTCCGTTGCACCCGCGGGCTGCTGGAGGGGCAGACGATCACTCTCGACCCGCGCAGGAAGGAGCAGGTACTGGGGGTGGCGGACGATTGTGACATCGTGGTCCCCGGCGACCCAGATGTGCTGCGGCATCACGCAGCGATCCTGCGGAAAAGGGGCAGTTTCGTCATCGAGCCGCGCGACGGGCCGGTGCTCGTACGTGACGCGCGGGACGCGCGCGCGCGGGAGTATGGGCCGGTGGATAGCCATCCTCTCGCGCACGGGGATCGGTTTCAGTTGGGCAAGACGCGCTTTACTTTCCTGAGCGAGCGGAAAGGAGGGACGTCATGAAGCGCATCATCCTGCTGGCACTGTTGTTCGTCTTGGCGGTGACGTGCGCGTGTGTGATGAGTATCGATTTCTGGCGCCAGCGGTCGTCGCCAGCGCCTGACGGCGTGACCGCCGAGGTCGCCTACGTCGACCAAGCCGAGTTCCCCGAGGTCGTCGCCTACCTCTCGGTGCTCGATGGGAGCGGAAGGCCGGTGTCGGGCCTAGCTGAGTCCGATTTCTCCATCGCCGAGGACGGCGACGCGCGGGACATCACTGACTTTATCGGGAGCGGCAGCCAGCCGGTGACAGCGGTGATGCTGATTGACCGCAGCGGAAGTATGACTGATGAAGCCAAGATGGAGGGCGCTATCGCCGCCGCGCTGGCTTTTCTGGAAAAGCTCGAGGATGGGCGCGACAGCCTGGGGGTGATCGTTTTCGACGATAGCTTCATCGTGCTGGGCGATCTGCGGATGATGAATGCTGGTGCGCGTGAGGAGCTACATTCGCAGATCAGCATCCTGGCTCCCGGAGGCGGCACGGCTTATTACGACGCGATCTACAAGGCGACCAGCATGCTGAAGAACGTGCCCGGCCGCAAGGTCGTCCTGGCGCTGACCGACGGGATCGATAACAGGAGCACGCGTACCAATCTGAACAAGATGCTCGAGTACGTACGAGATAACAACGTCGTCGTGTACACCATCGGATTGGGATCAGACGTACAGAGCTCGACCTTGGAGCGGATCGCGAAAGAGACCGGCGGGCGGTATTACGAGCAGCCCAGCGGCAGCCAGTTGGCGCAGCTCTACGCCGACATCGCGTACGACTTGCAGAGCGAGTACTCGCTGACCTACGAGTCGCCCACGCCGCAGCTCGACGGCACGACGCGCCAGGTGGTGGTGGAGGTCGAGGTCCCGGCGGGCACGGCCCTGGCGGTGGGATCGTATGCCGTGGGCGGCACGCTGGCCCCCTCGCTGAACGCCTGGTCATGCGGCGGGGGATTCCTCCTGATGGTCGTGTTGGTCGGTTTGCTGGTCGCGCCTGGGCTGTACGATCGCGCGCGCGGGCGGGGGCAAGTGGTCGAGCCGGCGGCTGAGCCGGAAGTCATGGTGGTATCCGAACCACCGCCATCAGCTGCTCCGCCTGATGCGGAGACCTGTCTGGCCTGCGGTGAGACGCTGCGGCCTGGCGCGCGGTTCTGCAAGCAGTGCGGCAAACCGGTCACCGTTTCTCCGCAAGCGACGACCTGCGCACACTGCGGAAAGGCTCTGCGGCCCGGCGCTGCGTATTGCGCAAATTGCGGGCACAGGGTATAGTATGCGTATGCTACACACAGGCATTGGAGTGCAAAATGCAGGGGCATCTGGAGCCTGACATCCAACTACAAGATCGCTACCGCATCGTCGAGTTGCTGGGCGGCGGCGGCATGGGGCAGGTCTATCTGGCGCACGATACGCGCCTGGCCGATAAGCCCTGCGCCGTCAAGGAGCTCATCCCCGACCCGCACCTTTCTGCCGAGGAGCGGGCGCAGTCGGCGGCCCAGTTCCACCGCGAGGCCGCCGTCCTGGCGCATCTGGATCATTCTCACTTGCCCAATGTCTCCGATTACTTTGAGGAGAACGGGCGCTTTTACCTGGTGATGGACTATATCGAGGGGAAAACGCTGGAGGCGCGACTGATCGCGTCGCCGGATGGGCTGCCGCAGGAAGAGGTCATGGAGTGGGCACTGCAGTTGTGCGATGTGCTGGATTATCTCCACAAGCAGGATCCGCCCGTCATCTTTCGCGACATGAAACCGGCCAACGTGATGGTCACGCCGGAGGGGCAGGTCAAGTTGATCGATTTCGGCGTCGTGCGCCTGTTCGATCCCTCCAAGGGCACCGATACGCTCAAGATGGGCACGGCGGGCTATGCGCCGCCGGAGCAATATGCCGGGAAGGGACAGACCACTCCTCGTTCCGACGTCTACGCTTTGGGTGCCACGCTGTACGAACTGTTGACCGGCGACGATCCCACCGAGCATCCTTTCGTCTTTATGCCGCCTCGCCAGTTGAGGCCTAGCGTCTCGCAGGTTCTATCCGATGCGGTAATGCAGGCGGTGAACATGGCACCGGCGGATCGCTTTCCTTCCATCGAGGCGATGAAGGCGGTGCTGCAAAAGGTGACCAGGCCACGCCGCTTCCGCCTGCCCTCGGTCCAGCTCAAGCGTGGTACCGGCACCAAGGTGATGGCTCCGGATGCTGTCGGTGCGCCCGCCGTGCGCAGCCGTCCGGCTCAGATTGCCATAGGCACTGGTCGGTGGCTGCTGCGTGCATCGGTGACGATTTTGATCGTCCTCGTCATCGCGGCGCTCGTGTTCACCCTCGCTGGCGCGTTCGCGCTCTCAGTCGTCGCCGAGAACGCCGTCGCGGCTGCCGACTGGGGCTGGGAGTACGTCGATCGGGGTGATTTCGTCGTCACGGAGGTCGAGGTCAACGAAGGCATCGAGGAATTTATGGAGCCGTATGCTCTCGACGCCGCCGATAGCGCGCGGGTCGATTTTCGCGCGCCGGACAAGATCCTGCTGACGGTAGAGTTGGCCTCGGGTGAAGTGACGTTGCAAGGGCGCGTGAAGGAGCGGGATGGCAAGCCGGTGTTGATCCTGGAGAAGCTGAACGACATTCCGCTGTATATCGTTGGAGGTATCGTCTCTGGAGGGGTGAATCGGGGCGTCGACAAGGCGTGG
>Ga0316577_10001484_pt1 | contig 11119 bp, 11 predicted proteins | sample S5NA_FD_203073 | JGI IMG/M metagenome (GOLD analysis project Ga0316577, IMG submission 203073) | Rhizosphere microbial communities from salt marsh grasses in Alabama, United States - S5-7_050615r2r1 | ecosystem: Host-associated > Plants > Roots > Rhizosphere | place: USA: Alabama | collected... | reverse complement strand
AGATAAAAGCCATGACCCGCTCGAGCATGGATGCCCTCCGGAGAGCCATCGTAGGCTTGCGCACGCCCGACCTGGCGGATCGCCACCTGGAACCGGCACTCCAGAACCTGTGCGTGGATTTTGCTCAGCGCACGGGCCTGACGGTGGCTTGCCAGGTCGACGAGGCCGCCGACCATCTTCGCCCGGTAATGGCCGAGGCCCTCTGGCGCATCACCCAGGAAGCGCTTACAAACGTGGAAAAGCACGCCGAGGCAAGCTCTGTTGGCGTATCGCTGACCTGCGAGCCAGAAGCCGTCACGCTGCGCATCGTCGACGATGGTCTAGGACTGGCGGAAGGGGGCGAATTCCTGCCGAACCGCTTTGGGATACGTGGGATGCGCGAGCGGGCAGAGGGATTGGGCGGTACACTGGCCCTGGATGGTGGGCCGAGCGGTACAACGGTCAAAGTCCGGCTGCCCGTCATAAGGGTATGATCATGGAACCGATCCGCATCTTGCTCGTGGAAGACCAAACCCTCATGCGGCAGGGGCTGAGAACCATCCTCAGCTTGGAGCCCGGCATGGAGGTAGTGGGCGAGGCTGCTGACGGGGAGCCCGGTATCCACCAGGCCCTGGCGCTACGGCCCGATGTGATCCTGATGGACATACAGATGCCGGGCATGAGTGGCATCGAAGCCATCGCCGCCATCTGCGCTGTTTGGCCCGAGGCGCGTATCATCATCTTGACGACCTTTGGCCGTGACGAGTACGTCTTTCAGGGAATACGCGCCGGCGCGGTGGGGTTCCTGTTGAAAGATGCTCCTGCCGACGAACTGATCCAGACCATCCGCCGCGTCCACGCGGGCGAGGTATTCATCCAGCCCGAGATCGCATCGCGCCTGCTGCGGGAACTGATCACGCCGCAGGACTGGCTGATCGAGCCCTTGTCGGAGCGTGAGCAAGAGGTGCTGGTCCTGGTAGCGCAGGGCTACTCAAACCGCGAGATCGCCGAGCGTTTGGTGCTGGCGGAAGGCACAGTCAAGAATCACGTGTCGAACATTTTGGGCAAGCTGCAGGCCGAGAACCGGACGCAAGCTGCTAACATTGCCCGGCAGCATGGCCTGATCTGAACCCGATTTCACCCAGTCACTATCTCCACTTCGGCGTTCATCCTCGGGCGGAGATAAAGATCGGTGGATTCCAACTCGATCGTGACCGTATAGGTCGTGTCGCCCTGCTGAACCACGGCAACTGGCGAGATGGCGACCACGCGCCCGCATAGTTCCTCGCCGCGAAAGGCCATAACCCGCACGATGGCTTCCTGACCCACTCGTACGCGACCGATGTTCAGTTCGCCGATGTTACGCGTCTCTACCAACCAGCGGGTGGTATCCAGCACTTCCACGACCGGCGCACCCGGCACGGCCCATTCCCCGGCGTGCAAATAGATGGCCGAGACTGTGCCGTCGAAGGGGGCCCGCAATTCAGATCGAGCCAGGGCCAGGTTGGCCCATTCCAGGGCCGTGCGCGCCTGTTGTACTTGGGCTTCGACGACGGCTATGTCCTCTGGTCGTGGGCCAGTTTCCACCAGGTCGAGTTGGGCCTGGGCAACGGCCACACCGCTGGTGCTGACTTTCTCTTCCGACGCCAGTGGTTCGACTTGTGCCAGTCTCAGCCGAGCTTCTGCCTGGTCCAAATAGGCCTGCGCTTCCCGTAGGGCCGCCTCAGAGGGCTGTTTTTTTAGGCGCTCGTATTCGGATTTAGCTGCCTGATAGTCGATGGTCGCCTCCTGGAGAGCGGCTGCCTCGGGACTGGGTCCCACGTCGGGCTGTCCGGCTACCCGGTCGTAGGCAGCCTGGGCGCTTTGGAGCGCGAGCTCTGCTTTCTGGATTTGGGCCTGGGCGCCTGCCAGTGCCTCCGGGCTGGCGCCGGCTTGGACCTGTTGGTAGCAAGCCAGGGCGGCGTCGTACTCTGCCTGGGCAATGGCGACCTCCTCGGGATGGATCTGGTTCAGCGTTCGTTCGTATTGGGCCTGTGCGTGCTCGTACTGGGTCTTGGCTTGTTCGTATTGATCCTGCGCTTGCTGGACCTGCGCTTCGGCGACGGCGACTGCCTGTTCCCGCGGACCGGCTTGAGCCTGGGCCAACAACGCCTGGCTGGCCGCCAGGGCATCCTCCGCTTGCCGAACGGCAAAGGCCAAATCTATGGTGTCCAGGGCGGCGATCAACTCCCCGGCCTCGACTTTGCTACCGACCTGGACATGGTTGGCCAGTATCGGGCCACCGGTGAGAAAGCTGAGCTTGAGTTGCCGCGCTGGCAGGATCGTGCCCAAGGCAGTCACCCGCCCTCCGGACACGACAGTGGACTGGTCACTTGAGTCGGTCGAGGCGGTCGGTGCGGGAGCGGGCGTGGTTTTCTCCTGGCAACTAGCCACGAACAAGAGGAGTAGCGTCAGGGCAATCAGACAGATGATTCTCGATGGTTGGTTCATGATCTCCTCTCGATGGTAGCCACCGGATCGAGCCTGCGTAGCATGCGGCTGATAGTGCCGGTGCTGACAGTCATGACGGCTAGCGGAACGGGAAGCGTGAGCAGCCAGGGCGCGAGGCTAAGAAAATCCAGGGTCAGGCCGCGAGGGGCGTAGACAAGGCTCTGCATGCCGAGCAGACCGATTCCGCACAGCACGGCACCGACGATCCAGGCGATGCCGACGACAGTGCCTGTTTCTCTAATTGTGCGCAGAACGAGCCACCCCCGGCTGCGGCCAATAGCGTTCAAGATGCCGAACTCTTCTTTGCGCTGAGTGAAAAAGATGTGATTTAATGTCGCCAAGGCAATGGCAGCCACAGCAGCGATCATACATTCGAGCAAGGTAAAGGCCAGGACGACTGACATAGTCATCTCTTTATACTCACGTTCTTCCTGCTCGTGGATGATGATGCGTGTCTGTGTAGAATCTAGGCCCGGGTGTTCTCCATCCGCTCCTTGCAGCCATCTATCCAGCGTTTGCTTTTGTCCCTGGCGCGGGATGAGGAGTAACCGTGGGCTCCGGGAGGAGGCAAGTTCGTGACTGGAGAGATATTCGTAAGAGGCAAACGCGACCCACGGGCGATCGGGGTAGAGGATGCCGGCGACGACCATCTCGGCAGGCAGATCGTCGACAACGAGCAAATTGACGTTTTCTGTCTCCCCGCCTATCACGTCCCCTACGTGCAGGCCACGGTTGGCGGCGACCGCAGCCGAAAGCACGATCTCGTTGCTGCGGGGCCGTGGTAGGTGGCCCTCCTGCACGTGCACACCAAACACTTCCAGAAGTATGGGCAGATCGGCCTCGGAAACGCCATAGACATTGATACCGGTCCCGCCGCCGGGCGGCAAGATCACCTGGATTCCAAGTGGAACGGCCGGGATGGCCTGCGCCACCGCCGGATGGCTCTTGATCTGGCCCACGATGCCGGGATCGAGCTCGGAGTGGACGGGTGAGACTATGCTGACGTATTCCAGATATTCCATGAACGGCCCCATGGCGCTGGTCATAGCCGAGAACAAGAACACCGGAAAAGTGACGCCCAGGACCATTAGCGCCGTGCTGAGAATCATCAATACCCCACGCCGCCGGTGGCGCAAGTAAAAGGTGAGGAAAGACAGCGACTTGACGGACGAGCGCGTCACTGCCCGGTGTCCTTCTGTTTCTTCGCTCAATTTGCCTCGCTCGACGATGGCCACGGCATCCAACCGGGCAAAGATTCGCTTGACGCTCAAGAAGGTCAGAGCGACGGTGATCAACGGGATGGGAAGGACAAAGAGGAAAGGCGCCAGGTTGAGCAGATTCACTTCCACACCCAGGTTGTAGAATAGGCTATTCTTGAGCCATAACATGATCGCCAGGGCGATTCCCAACCCAACCAGGTAGCCAAGCCCAGCCACTGCTGCGGTTTCCAGCGTCAGGCGGCGGATCAGTTGCCCCTTGTGGCGTCCCAGGGCGTGAAGCAAACCGAACTCGCTCAAGCGGTTGGAGATGGCGATGCGGTTGATGATGCCCACGGTAAGAGCCATGACGATGGCCACCACGCTATTGACGATGCCGAAAATGACGTATACGCCGAAACGTGCTATCCTATAAGTCCTGGCCAGAATGGCAAACGTTTCCACCTCCGTGTATTTGGACCTGATCGTCGTCTCCAGAAAATCGTCCACGGCGGCTTTGTGCCCCGCTCTGGCGACGACGAGCAGGTTGGTAACGCGAGAGGCATACATCTCGTGGCTGTTCAGATACTCGGCTGAGACAAAGCCCACCCGCACACTGGGCCCTCGATTTGCCTCTGGGTCGCCTTCCAGGATGCCTACCAGCACCAGCGGCGCGGACACGGACCAATAGTAATCCTGGTCAATCGCACGCCCGATCTCGCTGCCAAGCTCCAAGTCCAACGCGCGGGCCACTTCTTCGGAAAGCACGATTTCATTGCTGCGCGGCTCGAACATCCGCCCTTCCTTGAGCCTCACGCCGCAGTGTTGCATCAGGTACTGCGCGTTCTCCGGCGAGACGCCCAACAAGTGTTGAGACCCGGTTCCGAGCAGGGCAGGCACGGTGATCGACAACCCGTTATCTGGGATAACGCGCTCTACATCTGGGTGAGTCTGGACCTGTGAGACCACAGCCGGATCGAGCGCGCTTCCGACGGGAACCACCCGGCTGAGCTTGGTCAAATAGCTGACGTTGGCACGCATGGGGATGGTGTCGAGCACGGCGACGAGGATAAACAACCCAGCCGTGGCCAGGCTGATGAGTGCAATCTGCAACAGCGCGCTACGTCTGTGACGGCGATAGTAGGTCAAAGGCGACAGTGGGTTCATGGGAAATCTCCTTGTGACGCCAAGTTGGTCGCTGCGCGGGCCACCCGATCTTTGACGTCGGCGATGCATCCGTCGCGCAGGGTGATCACCAGATCGGCTTCGGCCAAGATCTCGGGGTTGTGGGTGACGGCGATGAGGCTGCCCTGATCGCGGTAGCCCCGCAGCAGGGCCATCACCTGCAGGCCGGTATGGCGGTCCAGCAAGCCGGTCGGCTCGTCGGCAAAGATGATGCGCGGGCGATGAATCATGGCCCGGGCGATGGCTACGCGCTGTCGCTCACCGCCGGACAGCTCGTAGGGGAAGCGGTGCAGTTTGTCGCCCATCCCCAGGTCGGTCAGCAGCGCCTTGGCCTGGGCAGCATGGGCCTTATCCTGTACCGGCGCGGCAACCATGACGTTCTCCTGGGCGGTGAGATAGTTGATGAGAAAGTGCTGCTGGAAGACAAAGCCGAACTCGTGGCGGCGTAGCGCCACCCGCTCCTTGTCTGACATCTTGCCGTAGGCGCGGTCGTCAAGGTAGATCTCGCCGCCGGTCGGCTTGCGCAGCCCGCTCAACAGGTAGAGCAGCGAGCTTTTGCCCGAGCCCGAGGGCCCCAGGATGCCGATAAACTGGTGATCCTCGATGGCCATGGAAACGTCGTGCACCGCATCGACGGTGGTATCGCCATCCTGGTAGGTCAGCGTGAGATTTTCTCCTTGTAACATCTGGTCCTCCTTGATTGGTTCCCGTAAGTCAGCACCGATTCTCTCGGTGCAACATGCAATTCCCACAATGACAGCATATCACAAACTGGCCGCCATTTCCATAGGCGGCTGTCATCGTCGGCTATGACAATTGTCATGGATCGTGAAATGTGTTGGGTGGTGCGTGATATTGGGCTCACGCATCACCTTTCACGTCTTACTCTTCACTCTTCACGTTTCACGCACCACGTGGTTGACTTTTGCCTCAAGGGAGGGTACAATGCTGAGCAGGAGAGAGAAAGGTTGACCGATCATGATCCGCGTTGCCGTGGTTGACGATCATCCCCACGTAGCGATCGCCTTGCGCGCTCTGCTAGACCAGACGGCCGACATCCGTCTGGTGGCTGAGGCACGGCAGGGGAGCGAGGTCTTGGCCCTGGTGCAGTGCGAGCGGCCACACGTCCTGCTGCTGGACCTGCTCATCGAGCCGGAATTCGACGCCCTGAGTGCCGTCCGCGACCTGCGAGCCGACTACCCCGATCTGCGCATCTGCCTGCTCAGCGCCCACCTGGAGCCAACCTACGTCCGCGACCTGCTGGAAGCCGGCGTGTCTGGCTACATTCTAAAGGACGACGATTACGTGTCGCGCATCGAGCGCATCGTCCGCGACCTGGCGGCGGGCCGGCTGTACCTGAGCTCCCAGGCCTATGAGGCGCTGGCCCAGGCCACCCAACAGGCCGCTGACCGGGAGCTGCTCACCGAGCGCGAGCGCGACATCCTGCGCCTGGCCCAGCGCGGCCTGCCCAATCCCCAGATCGCCCAAGCGCTGCACCTTTCGCCAGGCACTGTGCGCAATCATCTCAGCGCCATCTATCGCAAACTGGGCGTACACAGTCGGTACGAGGCACTGGCGATTGCTGAGGAGCGGAGTCTGTTGTAGTAAGAAAGGCAAATGCCGAACGGCAGAGTATTGCCATCTTGCAATAGTTCTCAATTGGCAGAGGGAGCAGGGCTCTCAAAGATAACATGCATGATCAACGGGCGAATAGCTGGGAGGGCCGTTGAACGGCTCCGTTTTGTGGGTCCTTTTAGGCATCGTTGGTACCCTCGTGTTTGTGTGGCTCGTCCACCTGGCCCGGCAGTGGTACCATCGCTGGCGCTACGGCCAGCCCATCGCCCACGAAGAGTTGCTGTTGCAGTATGGCCGCCGCATGGCCGCCCTGCTGGACCGGCGAGCCCTGGCCCGGCTGCTGGCCGAGGACGTGTCCGTGGCGCTGAACGCATCGCGGGCAACCATCTTGCTGGCCGAGGGCCACGACCTCGTCGCCACGGACGGGACGGGTCTGCGTCTACCCGTTCTCCACGCGGCCGTGCGCTGGGTGGCGTCGGGCGGAGAAGCCGTGCGCGTCGATGGTCGGCTGCAGGAGCTGATCGCCCAGGGCCGTACTGACCTGGCCTGGACACAGGTCTGGGTGCCGCTAATGCGCAGTGCTGACCTGTACGGGCTCTGGCTGCTGGGCGAGCGCTCACAAAACCGCGCCTACGCCCCCGAGGATCAACGCTGGCTGACGACGCTGGCCCGCCAAGCGGCCGTCGTCCTTGAGACCATCCGCTACGCCGAGCAGGAACAGCAACTGGCCCAGGAGATGCAGGTCCTCTACCGCCAGGCGGTCGCGGCCCGCGAGTCGGAGCGCAGGCGGCTCTCTCGTGAGCTGCACGACGGCGTGCTCCAGGACCTGTGCGTCGTCGCCCGCGACCTGAAGGCGTTGGAAGCAGCGGCAAAAAGTGCCAAGGCCGAAAATGGGGTACCGCTTGAAGACCTGGTTGACCGCTCCAACGAGTCGGTGCAGACACTGCGGGCCATCTGTCACGACTTGCGCCCGCCGCTGCTTTCCAATAATCCGACCTTGGCCCTCAAGGCCCTCGTCGAGCGGCTGGACGCTCAATCGGCAGCGCCCATCCGCATCGAAACCTCGGCCGAGAACCTGTGGGTACCTGAGGATACAGCGCTGGCCATCTACCGCATAGCCCAGGAAGCGCTGCACAACGCCATTCAGCACGCCGATGCCTCCGAAATTGCCGTTCGCCTCACCCAGTACCCCGACCGACTGCGGATGACGGTTAGCGACGATGGACGAGGTATTCCCGACAGCTTGGACCTGGGGCGATTTGTGACTCAAGGGCACTTTGGACTGGCCGGCATGCGGGAACGGGCAGCCATGATCGGCGGTACACTAGACATCCAGTCGGCCACAGACTATGGCACGGCCGTCATCTTGGAGATCCCTTGCTGAGCAATCGTGACATGCTGGACGTCCACCAAAGCGGCAAAGGGCACCACAATGAGTCGTTTGTGGACTTTTTGTGCCTATCGGCGCCATGAACCCCTGCCCCTGTGGCTACGGCGACCCCGTGAAAGCGTGCACGTGCAGCAACGCCATGGTCAGTCGCTATCAAAAGCGCATTTCCGGCCCGCTGCTGGACCGGATCGACATCCACATCGAGGTGCCGCGGGTGGAGTACGAAAAGCTGTCGGACGACCGGCTGGGCGAGCCCTCGGCGGCCATCCGCAAGCGGGTGGAGGTGGCGCGGGCGCGGCAGGCGGCACGCTTCGAAGGGACGCGGATGCTGGCCAACGCCGACATGGGGCCGGGGGAGGTGCGGGACTACTGCCGGCTGGATGACGCGGGCAAGAGCCTGCTGAAAGCGGCGATGCAACAACTGCACATGAGCGCGCGGGCCTACCATCGGATTTTGAAGCTGGCGCGCACGATTGCGACCTGGCAGGGAGTGACGAGATTCAGACGGCGCACTTGGCGGAGGCGATTCAGTATCGGCCGCGAAGGCAAACCTAGCCAAGATAACATGTGATCGTGAAACATAGCCGAACACACGGTTATGGAATCATGGAAAACATGCGCAGGCAAAGCTCTTTTGCACTTTCACCTGGGTAGTGGTATACTTGGCCCAATAGCGATTCGAGTTGTTGTCTCATGAGCATTGCTGAAAGAGTACCGGCCAATGGCAACGAAAGTTCGCGAGATCATCAAGCTGATCGAAAAAGATGGATGGTATCTGGTGACCACGAGAGGCAGTCACCGGCAATATAAGCATCCGTCCAAACCTGGCCGGGTCACAATCGCTGGCCATCCCGGTCATGATTTGGCTCCCGGGACGCTGAACAGCATCTTAAAGCAAGCACAGGTACAGATGCCAAGAAAGGGCAAGGGTAAGTAGAAAAATGCATCGTTTCCTGATTGTTATCGAAAAGGCAAATGGCAACTACTCTGCTTATTCACCCGATTTGCCAGGATGCGTAGCGACGGGCGAGACCCATGATGAGGTCACACGCAACATGTACGAGGCCATCGAACTGCACGTTCAGGGGTTACTTGAAGACGGAATGCCTGTCCCCGTGTCCCACTCCTTTGCCGAGTACGTTGCTGTTCCCTCACAGGTACCATAGATTTCCTCTTGTCCCGCCTTGTAAGAATCAACGCCCGTGCTGCACATCAATAATCGCGGCAAACGGGATCGCCACGGGTCTGTTGTGGACACTTTGTGCTTATCGGTGCGATGAACCCGTGCCCCTGCGGCTACTACGGGGACCCTGTCCAGGAATGTACGTGCAGCAACGCCATGGTCAGCCGCTACCAGAAGCGGATTTCTGGCCCGTTGCTGGACCAGATCGACATCCACATCGAGGTGCCGCGAGTCGAGTACGAAAAGCTGTCGGACGAGCGGCTGGGCGAGCCGTCGGCGGCGATCCGCCAGCGGGTGGAGGCCGCCCGAGCGCGGCAGGCGGCACGGGCGCGGCTGACGGCGCGGCACGGGCACGCGGATGCTGGCCAATGCGAACCTTTGCCCCCGCAAAGGCGGGGCCAGGGGAGGTGCGGGATTTCTGCCGGCTGGATGACGCGGGCAAGAGTCTGCTGAAAGCGGTGCAGCAGCACCCAGAGAGCCTGTGAAACAATTGCCGGCCGGGCTTGCCAATTTGCCCAAACGGGAGGATAATGGGCCAAAGTGACGGGGAGGCATCGATGATGGCCGAAGACACCTTGTTTGAGCTGCCAGAACCTGAAACGCCCAAAGCTGAGGAACTCACGAATCCACAGCAGGCGCGTGTGCTCCGTCCAGTGCGGAACCAAGTTGAATGGATAGCGCGTGATTTGGACTCGTGGCTGCCCGATGACCATCCCGCCCGCGCCATCTGGGCTTTCCTGGAGCGCCTCGACCTCTCGGCGTTTTATGCCTCCATCAAGTCGGTGATGGGCCACGCTGGACACCCTACGACCGATCCTCAAGCGCTGCTGGCGCTGTGGCTGTATGCCATCAGCCAAGGCATCGGCAGTGCCAGACAGATCGCCCGCTTGTGCCGGGAACACGACGCCTACCGCTGGCTGTGCGGCGGCGTACCCATCAACTACCACACCTTGTCCGACTTTCGGGTTGCGCATCAGGAGGCCCTGGATCAGCTGCTGACTGAGATCCTGGCTACGATGATGGATGCCGGTCTGGTGAAGCTGGAACACGTCGCCCAGGACGGGATGCGCGTACGGGCCAGTGCTGGGGCAAGCTCGTTTCGGCGTGAGTCGAGCTTGCAGCGTTGTCTGACCGAGGCCGAGCAGCAGGTAGCCAAGTTGGCTGCCGAACGGGAGCAGCCCGATCCCGGCCGCAACGCGCGCCAAGAGGCAGCGCGCGAGAGGGCAGCGCGGGAGCGGCAGCAGCGAGTGGAGAAGGCGCTGCGCCGCATGCCGCAGATTCAGGCCGAGAAGGAGCGCCGCAAGAAAACTCGGTCCAAGGCCGAGCGAGAGAAAGTGCCCGAGGCGCGTGTATCGACCACCGACTCTGAGTGTCGGGTGATGAAGATGGCCGATGGGGGCTTTCGGCCGGCCTATAACCTTCAAATGGCCGCGGACGAGTCTAGCCAGGTCATCGTAGCTGTCGCGGTAGATACCACAGGCAGCGATGGAGGACAAGCACCGCCGGTCCTGGAGCAGGTGGTCCGCCGAACCGATCACGTGCCCGAAGCGTATCTGATCGATGGTAGCTTTGCCACGCTTGAGGATGTCACGACCCTGGAGCGTCGCGGGGTGAAGGTCTATGCGCCGCAGCGAGCACCCAAGACCACGACCGACGGACGGAAACCAGGCCAGCCGCATGCGGGCGATACGCCGGAGGTCGCGCGCTGGCGAGAGCGGATGGAAACTGAGGAAGCCAAGGAGATCTACAAGGAACGTGCCGCGACGGCCGAGTGCGTGAACGCCCATGCCCGACGTTATGGCCTGACACAGTTGCTGGTACGAGGCGCGGACAAAGTGCTGAGCGTGCTGCTGCTGGTAGCCATCAGCCATAATCTCCTGCGCTGGATCACGCTCAGCGCGGGAGCGGGGGTCTAGAAGCCGATGGCCTGAGGCGAGGAAGCAGAACCAGAGGCCAAGGAGCCCTTTGGAGTCTCCTCTCTGGACCACGGCCAACCAGTTGGTCATCGCCAAAGCAGCTACCACGACCGTTTATGCCCCCCTTCCTCAGCACACAGCCGAAAGATTCACAGGCTCAGAGGGTACCCGCATGAGCGCGCGGGCCTCCCATCGCATCCTCAAG
>Ga0316577_10001483_pt1 | contig 11122 bp, 12 predicted proteins | sample S5NA_FD_203073 | JGI IMG/M metagenome (GOLD analysis project Ga0316577, IMG submission 203073) | Rhizosphere microbial communities from salt marsh grasses in Alabama, United States - S5-7_050615r2r1 | ecosystem: Host-associated > Plants > Roots > Rhizosphere | place: USA: Alabama | collected... | reverse complement strand
CGATGCCCGGGAGGCCCTGGCCATGGGTCTGGTGAACGCGGTGGTGCCGCTGGCGGAGCTGGAGCCCGTCACCGTCGCCTGGTGCCGCCGCATGCTGGAGCTCTCCCCCACGGCCCTACGGGTGCTCAAGGCCGCCTTCAACGCGGACACCGACGGGCTTGCCGGCATCCAGGAGCTGGCGGGAAACGCGACCGCGCTCTTCTACACCACCGCCGAGGCCCGGGAGGGCCGGGATGCCTTCCTGGAGCGGCGTCCTCCGGACTTCGGCAAGTTCCCGCGACGGCCGTGAAGGAAGGGCTCGACGCCGGGACGCGGCCCCTGGCACCCACCGACGGAGGGGCCGGCACTTCGCGTCTGGGCCTTTGGGTGGCCGCCACGCGGCCCAAGACCCTCCTCCTGTCCATCGCGCCCGTGGCGGCGGGGATCGGACTGGCGGTGGCCCAGACCCAGGGGCTGGCGGTGGCGACCGCCGTGGCCACGCTGGTCTCGGCCATCGCGATCCAGGTGGGGACCAACCTGCACAACGACGCGGCCGACTTCGAGCGCGGGGCGGATACCCACGAGCGGGTAGGCCCGCCGCGGGCCACCGCCCAGGGCTGGTTCAGCCCCGGCCAGGTGCGCGGCGCCGCCCATCTGGCCTTTGGACTCGCCTTCCTGCTGGGGCTACTCCTGGTGGTTCGGGGCGGCTGGCCGATCCTGGCCATCGGGGTCGCGGCCATCGCCTGCGGCTATGCCTACACCAGCGGGCCGCGCCCGATCGCCTACGGCCCCTTCGGTGAGCTGTACGTGCTCGCCTTCTTCGGCGTCGCCTCGGTGGTGGGGAGTCATTACCTGCAGGCCCTGGGCTTCGACCGGTCCGCGCTCGCGCTTGGCGTCGCGCTGGGTCTGCCGGCCGCGGCGGTGCTGCTGCTGAACAACTATCGGGACCTGGAGACGGATCGGGCCGCGGGGCGCCGCACCCTCTGCCACTACCTGGGGCCCCGCGGCTCCAGGGTCCTCTATGGTGCCTTCCTGATCGCGCCCCTGCCCCTGATCCTCGGGGCCGGCCTCCCTGGTCCGGTCTGGTTGAGCCTCGCCGCCCTCCCCCTGGCCCTGCACCTGATCGCCCGCCTCGCCAGGGGTGCCAAGGGACCCGATCTCAACCCACTCCTCGGGCGTACCGCCCTCTATCAGGCACTGGTCACGGCGCTGCTCTTGAGCGCATTCGTCCTCGCCCAGGCTCAGTGACCCGAGAAGCGCCCGACCCAGGTCCAGACCCGGTGGGCGCGACCAGACTCGACGCCCTCGACCTCCTGCCCTTTCGCCTGGCGCTGCGGCACCCCTGGCGCAGCGCCCGGGGCCTGCTGCAAGTGCGGCGGGGTTGGCTGGTCCGGGCCCGGTCGGACGGGATCCACGGATACGGGGATTGCGCCCCCCTCGCGGAGGCCGGGACCGAATCCATGGGCGCCGCGCACCGCGCCCTCCAAGAGGCGTGTGAGCGCCTCCCCGGACTCCCCATCGAATCGGCCCTGCATCAGCCGGCGCCCGGCAGCGCGATGGCGCCCGCGGCCAGCCACGCGGTGGAGTGCGCCCTGCTCGACCTCCAGAGCCGCCTCGCCGGGGTGCCCCTGCGCCGGTGGATCCTCGGGCCCCGCGGCGGGACGGCGAGTGACTGGATCGAGGTGAACGGGGCCCTCGGCCCAGCCATCCAGGTAACCGGTGAGGCCGTGGCCCGCGCCCTGGATTCCGGCTATCGGGTCCTGAAGGTCAAGGTCGGCTGCGCGGATCCCGACGCGGAGATCGCCCATCTGGTCGACTTGGCCTCGGCCCTGCCCGCGGGGGCGGGGCTGCGCCTCGATGCCAACGGGGCCTGGGACCTGGAGACGGCGCAACGGGTCATCGCGGCCTGCACGGACCTGCCCATCGAGTCGCTCGAGGAGCCCCTGAGGCGCCCGAGCTCGGGGGGGCTCGCCCGGCTCCAGGCCCGCGCGCCCTTCCCCCTGGCCCTGGACGAGTCTCTGGTCCATTGGACCGGGCGGGAGGGCTCAAGGCCCTTTCCGGTCCGGCGGGCCGTGATCAAGCCCGCGGTGCTGGGGGGCGTCGCGACCAGCCTCCGGGCGACCGGTCGGCTTGGATCTCTGGGGATCGAGATCGTGCTCACGGGGATTCTCGACAGCGCCGCCGGTCTCTGGGCCACAGCCCAGGTGGCCGCGGCCGTTGGAAGCCCGCTCGCCCACGGGCTCGCCACCGGTTCCTGGCTGGCCCAGGACCTGGGGCCGCCCCCCATGTCGAGGATGGGCCGTCTCCACCTGCCGGACCGCCCGGGATCCGGCTTCGAGCAATTCGCGTCGGAATAGACCAATGCGCAGCGGCCCATTCGAGTACGCGTTCGAGGTGCGGCTCGGCGATACGGACGCCGCCGGCGTGCTGTTCTTCGCCCACCTCTTCCGCCATGCCCACGAGGCGTACGAGTCCCTGATGACCGCCGCCGGCTTCCCCCTCAAGGACCTGATCCGCCAGGGAACGGCGCTGCCCATCGTCCATGCCGAGGCGGACTACAAGGCGCCGATGCATCTGGGGGACCAGATCCGGGTGGAGGTCACCGTCGGCGACGTCCGGCAGCGATCGTTCAGCCTGGACTACCGCTTCCTCGATGCCAGGGGACTCCTACTCGCCCGGGCAGGCACGGTACACGTGCTGAAGGGACCGGGCCAGGACCCGACCCTTCCCGACGCCTTCGGGCAGGCCTTGGCGCGGTGGAGGCTTGCCCCGGAGCCCGAGGGCCCGAGCCCAGGGAGCGACGGGCCGGACCGCCGAGGCTAATGCTGATGGGGCTCCGCGGGGGGCAGGGGTTGGCCCATCGCCACGGCACGCACCGCAACCAAGGGGTCCGGCTCGCTCGTGGCGTGCACGTCGATGCCTTGGCGGGCCAGGCGCGCCCGGAAGCCATCGCCGGCCCCCTGGGTCACCAGGGCATCCAGCCCCAGGGTGAACAGGGGATGGTCGTCGCCGTGATAATCGTGCAGGGACATCCCGCTGGGGAGGTCCAGGCGCTGGACCTCCGCGGGGGCCGAGGTCCCGTCGGTCTCGAAGACGATGAAGCGGCGGGTCTTGCCCGCGTGTCCGGTGACGGTCTTGAAGTTCTGGCTGGTGACGGCGATCCGCATGACTCGATCTCAGGGTTGGTGACGGTTGGGCTCACGCCTCGGGCCGCGGCTCGCGATCACGCAGGCCCTTGGCCCAGTCCTCGATGACCGCATTGGCGACCGGCATCGGGGCCTCCATGAAGGTCACGACGAAGCCCCGCTCGGTCTCGGCCACCCCGATGGAGTTGGGGCGCACGGCGAGTACATGGGGATCCGGCAGGGTGATGCCAAAGCTGAAGATCAGGTTCTTCGCGGCGCGGATGCCGGGGCCGATCTGGCCCTCGGGCAGGGAGCGGGTGTGGGCGTAATGGTCGAACTCGGCGACGAAGACCGCGCAGCGATGGCCCTCGATGCGGCGACGGAAATAGGCGCAGATCTCGTCGATCGATTGGAGGCTCGTCTCCTCCCGATCCAGCTCCAGGCTGAAGATTGGGTACTTCTCCAACAGCAAGGATTGCTTCACCGCCCTTCTCCCGGCGACAGCCGTGCGCCGCCGCCCCCGGGCACCGTCAGGCGGACGCTGACCCGATGCACGTTCCGTCCCGGCCGGGGGCTCCCCGGGAACCTCGAACGCCAACAGCCCTGGGCAGCAAGGGCGCTCGAGACTCGCGCCTCGCGAAACAGGGAGCGACTCACTGCCCGGCTTGCGCTCAATCAGCGCCTCCGTCGGGCCCTACGGGCTTGGTCAATGGCTCGGGACACAGATCGACCTGGCGAACACGGCCTGGGCGGTCCGATAGAGCAGATAGACCACCACCAGGGACACGAGGGAGAGGAGGGCCCAGGCGATGGCCGCGAAGGCCGCCAAGCCGGTCTTCTGGTACATCACCAGGGTAGCGATCGAGATTGCGGCCAGCGGGAAGCTGTAGGCCCACCAGGAGAGGTAGTATTTGATGCTAAAGAAGCGGCTCGCCTGGGTCAGCAGCAACAGGGTCAGGAAGAGGCCGATGTAGTAGAGCACGCGGGCGAAGGGGTCCAGTGCGCCGGTCAGCTGCGAATAGGCCAGGAAACCGACCGCCGGGGGCGCGATCAGGATGAAGAAGGTTGGCATCAAGCGCTCGGCCAGGGGCTGATGGAAGAGCACGCGGTACAGGATGATGGCGAACAGGAGCAGCCAGAACACCATTCCCACGCTGAAGAAGAACCAGGAAATCTCGGGGTACCCGAGGGGCACGCCGGCGATGGGTACCAGGACGTTTCCGACGACCGGGATGAACCAGGCGGGGTTGATGTGCTGGATCTCGAAGTGCTCGTGGTGGATCCAAACGCTCATCACGTAGAGGGTGAGGAGCAGGTGGAGACTGGCCCCCAGGCCCCAGAGAACCCTTGCCAACCCAGGTTCTCTCGATAGAAAGGCGATCCCGAGCAGGATGAAGCTGATGGAGACGGCCGGGAAGAAGTTGAGCTGGATCGGGTGCCCGAGCTCTGCCCGCACCGCGTCGCGAAAACGCAGCAACTTCAAACCGTAGAGCACCAGGAGCGCGAGAAAGGTCACCACGGCGAGGAACAGGGGGCCGTTGGAGATAGGAATGTCGACCTGAAAGACGGCCTCTGCATGGTGCCAAGCGATGGCGAGGCCCGAAAGCCCCATGACCACGGCAAAGAAGGTTACCGGCAAGAACTGCAGCCGCGATTTGACGTCGATGTTCGTCATGTTCGACTAATCCCAAGGCTGAGTTGGATCCCACGCTCGGTGCATGAGAGGGGGCGCAAGCCACAAGAGGCTAGGGACCGCGCGTGCGAGCCGCATTAATAATGCGCAATCGAGTCACCGGGCGTCCCGGCATGGGAGACGGGGTCGATGGGGTATCCGGTCAGTCCACGCGGGTGATCCGCCGCTCGGCCTCCGCGACGGCCGGTTCACTCGTCGGCAATCCGTCGCAAATTGGGGATGTCGAGCAGGAAGACGTTCGCGGTCGTCTCCACCAGCAGGCTCTGGCGCTTGAACTCCGCGATGGTGCGACTGGTGGTCTCGGTGGTGATGCCCAGCATGGCCCCCATGTCCTCGCGGCCAAACAGCTGGCATTCGCAGCTCTCGCGGTCGCGCACCAGGCGCAGGAGGAGTCGTGCCACCCGTTGGCGAGCCGAGCCGGTGGAGAGCTCCGTGAGCCAGGCGTCCGCCTCGCTCAGGGCACGCTGCCAGCGGGCCATCAGCTCCTCGTGGAGGACCAGGTTGTCTCTTTGCAGATCCCGGACCACCCGGGTCGGAAAGCGGCAGACCTCCGTGGTCTGCAGGGCGATTGCCTCGTGCTGGTAGGCCGCGGCGACGAGGGCCTCGAGCCCCAGGACGTCCGTCGCCCGTGCGATGCGCACGATGCGTTGGCTCCCGTCCGGGAGATACTGGACCAGCTTCAGGGTCCCGGTCCGGACGGTGAACATGAAGTCGCCCTGATCACCGGCGCGGTAGAGCGGGGTACCTGGCTTGAGGACGAACTGGTCGATGGGGTCGTGAATCTGCCTGAAGTCCCCTTCGGCGAGTCCCGCGAACAGGGCGGACGCGCGCACCGAGCAGTTGAGGCAATCCGCCTCGCCGGACCAGGCATCCCGCAATGTGACACTTTTCACCATCGGGTTGAATGCAATCCTGATTTGATGTCCACTGCCCCAGACGCCCCAGCGATGAGTTTAACCCATCCGTCGCGCCGGGCGACCAACCACCCGCCCACAAACGACCCGGCTCCATCCAGAGCCGGTAACCGGATAAGCAACCCATAACCCAACGGCCCTCGAGGACCCCTCGGGGGTCCTCGACGAGCAATCCACGTGGCCATGAGTGATCCACCATCCGAACCCAGGTTGTCCCTGGCCCCTCTGCGCGAGGCGGAATCGTCCCAGCTCTGTCGAGACGCCGTCGTGATCTGCGACTCCCGGGGGGCCATCGCGTACCTCAACGAGCTCGCCGAGAACCTGGTCGGCCTGGACGGGCGCCTGGTGCGGGGACGTCCGCTAGAGTCCGTCCTGGCGCTCATTCACGAGAATGGGGAGCCCTTGGGCTGGGACCGCCTGGGCCACTTGGCCCAAGGGCCCACCCAACCCGTCCGGCGCGAGGCCTGCCGATTGGCCGGGGCGGATGGAACCGAGCACAGGTTGCACTGCGAGGCGTTCGCCGTCGATACGTTGATCGCCCTGATCCTGGACCCAGAAGACTCGACACCCAGGGGCGACCGGAGCGCGCTGGCCTACCGGGCCAACCACGATGCCCTCACGGGGCTACCAAACCGCGCGGCCCTGCAGGAGCGACTCGTTCGACTGCACCGCAGCGCCCAGGTCCTCGGCGCTCCCTACGGCGTCCTGCTGCTGGACCTCGATCACTTCAAGTCGATCAACGACCGATTCGGACATGGGGCAGGGGATGAGGTCCTCGCCAAGACCGGCCAGCGGCTCGCCGGCCTTGTGCGGGCGCGTGACACCCTCGGGCGCTGGGGAGGGGAAGAGTTCCTCTGTCTGCTGCCGCACGCGGACCGCAACGCGGCGACGGAGGCGGCCGAGCGGGTCCGCAGGGGCATCGAGGAGGCACCCGTTGCGCAGGGCTCGCGCCGTATCCGGGTCACCATCAGCATCGGTGTCGCGGCCTACCCCGACGACGGCAGCGATAGCCAGACCCTGCTGGCCAAGGCGGACTCGGCCCTCTACGAGGCCAAGCGCGGCGGCCGCAACCGGGTCCGCTGCCCCACCGGCGCCTCCGGCAACGTCTTCTCCCTGGCGGATCTGATCGAGGGCGCCCTGTCCGCGGACCTGCTGCGTCCCGCCTATCAGCCCGTCGTGGACCTGGAGACGGGCGAGGTGCGCGGGGAGGAGGCGCTCGCCAGGTTGCAGGACCCCGACGGTCAGTGGCTCGCGGCATCGGCCTTCATTCCGGCCGCGGAGCAGCTCAACCTGGTGCACCGCGTGGACCACCGGATCATCCAGCACGCGATCCGCCATTGCGTCGCGCGTGCGCAGGCCCGGGACATACCCTCGGCCCTGTTCGTCAACTTCTCCGCCGACTTCCTGCGCCACGCGGGGCTGGTCGCCGAGATCCTGGAGACGGTCGAGCGACAGTGCACGCTGTGCGGACCCTACCTCGGCGAGAAGAAGCCCCTGGTGGTGGAGATCACGGAGCGCCAGTTCCTGCAGGACACCGCCGAGGCCAGGCAGGTCCTCGCCCCCTTCATCGAGCTCGGCCTGCGGCTGGCAATCGACGACTTCGGGGCCGGACACTCGTCGCTCAACTACCTGGCCGAGCTGCCGGTGGAGTTCCTCAAGATCGAGGGCACGCTGGTTCGGCGCATGAAGGGCGAGCGGCGGGTGCGCGACGTGGTGCAGGGAATCCAGTCCCTGGCCACGGACCTCGGGGTCATCACGGTGGCCGAGGGGGTGGAGGACGAGGAGACCCTGGACCTGCTGCGTCAGACCGGTATCGACTGGGGCCAGGGCTATCTGTTCGGCGTGCCGGAGCTGGAGCGCTCCGCGCCGGCAGAACGAGAGATCAGCCTTCCCTAGCGCTGCCAGGTGTCCTCGCCGGCATCGCTGGTGTCGCCGTCGTCGTTCCTGTCCCAACCGCGGCGGCCGGTGTCGGTGAGCTCCAGGATACCCGCCCCCGCCTCGGACCCTTGGGGCGTGGCCCTCAGGGTGAAGGTGGTAGGAGACAGGGCCTGCACCGCGATGGCGTAGTAGGTCACCGTGCCGTCGATGGGCGACTTGGGGTAGGGAAGCCGCACCCCAGCCGTGGCGGTGCCGCTGCAGGCGGCTTGCGGGTTGTAGCAGCCGCTCTCGGTGTAGATACGCTCCATGTACTGGGCCGCCTGCATCAAGACCGCCTGGGCATCGGCGCGGCGGCTACGCTCGATGTGGTCCCGGTAGGAGGGGTAGGCGATGGCGGCCAGAATGCCCACGATGGCCACCACGATCATGAGCTCGATCAGGGTGAATCCCGCCCCGACCCGGCGTGCGCGCCGCACAGCTTCCACGGACATGTCGCTACCCCTCCCGAGGCTCGGGCGATGGGTGATGCCTGGCCCCGCGGCGCGCCGGGATCGGACCTGACACGGGCTCAATCGGTCCACCGAGGCAGGCGGGCCAGGGGATCCTGGCGATAGAAGGCCCGGAGCTGCTGGTAGACATCCGGGTACTCGCCCGCGAGCAGACTCGGAATCTCGAAGAAGACCTCACTCGCCACCGCGAAGAACTCCGCCGGCGACTCGCAGGCATAGGGATCGATGGCGGTCTCCTCCCCGGCCGCATCGCGCCGGCACAGGTCCTCGTAGGCCGCCGTGAAGACCCGGGCCCAGACCTCGCCGGACATCCCGCGGTGCAACGGCGGACGACCGTTGACCGCCCCGTCCCGCAGGTCGAGCTTGTGGGCGAGCTCGTGGATCACGACGTTGTAGCCGTCGAGGTCCCGCGCGCACTCCACGTCCGCCCAGGAGAGGATCACCGGACCCAGATCCCAGGACTCCCCGGTCCGGATCTCCGCCTCGGTCCACACCAGGCCATGCTCGTCGGCGTGCTGGTGCTCGGTCACGAACTCATCGGGGTAGAGGATCAAGGCGTACCACCCGCGGTACCAGTCCAGCCCCAGCTCCAGGATGGGCAGGCAGGCCTGGAGGGCGACCCGAAGCCGCATGGTGTCCGTCAGCTCGAGCCCCTGGACCGGCTCCAGGCGCTTCTCTCTCAGGAAGTCCAGGGCCAGTGCGCGGAGTCGCTCCGCCTGGTCGGCGTCCAGTCCCGTGAGCTGGGGCAGCGCGTCCCAGGCGGCCGCCCAATCGGCGTCGCCGTAACGGCTCGCCTGATTGGCCTCGCGACGGGATCGCCACCAACGGCCCAGCGACCCGTTCAGCGGAGCCATTGGGACTCCCGAGCCGCCACGACTACCCGCGCCTGCTTCACCGGGACGTCAGACGGCACCAACCCTCCCGAGGGATCCCATTGTCGGTACAAGCTTCAGCTCCTCCCGCGCGGGGGAAATCCGGGGGCTCACCCCTGCCTCGACCAGCACACCAGCCCGCTCCTGGGTATATAGTGGATTATCCGCGCGATTACCCGCTTCATCGATCCGGGGGCGAACCCGACGAGCCCCCAGGATGGCGCTGGTCAAGTGCCATCCTGGCACTCGATCAGCCCGCGTCCCGAGATCCGTGAGTCTCGGACCGCTTCCCGTTCGCCCCAGTCACCCGAGGACCCCGAACCATGGCCCCATCCCTGCCCATCGCGCTCCTTTGCGGGGTCTGTGGCATCGCCACCCTCGCCACCCCAACCGCCGCTGCCCCGGTTCCCACGACATTCGCGGTGACGGACGCCTATGCCCTGGCCGTCCCGCTGGGTCAGCCCAACAGCGCCGTCTTCCTGACACTGACCAACGACTCGACACAGTCCAGGGCGCTGGTCGCCGGGACCAGCCCCATCGCCGAGGTGGTGGAGATCCACAAACACATCCACGAGGGCGGCATGATGCGGATGCGCCCCGTGTCACGCATCGAGGTTCCCGCCCAATCCGCCGTCCGGCTCCAGCCGGGCGGGTTCCACATCATGCTGATCGGTCTCAAGGGCGATCTGGTGCCGGGAGATCAGGTGGAACTGACACTGATCTTCGACGACGGCACCCGGTTCCGGGTGGACGCGCCGGTGCGCAAAGCCGGATCCGGGACCTCCGCCCCCTGACGGCGCCGCCCGAAACGCCACCGCGGAGCCCCGCGTCGATTGACCCATATGAGCAAAATCTGATATACATCGGCGGATTTTTGGGCAGGCAGTCGAAGAAGAAGGTTTTTGGCTATGAAGAACCAGTGGCTCGTTTCGGGATTGAAGGCGGTCTCAACACTGCTCTTGGCGGGTGGACTGACGGGGATCGCCGTCGGCAGCGAGACGCCGGCCAAGCCCACCGCGGACGCCAAGGCGGGTGAGGCAAAGGCCGGGACCATCTGCCTCGCCTGCCACGGCCCCCAGGGCAACAGCATCGTCCCCACCTGGCCGAAGCTGGCGGGGCAGCACCCGGCCTACATCTACAAGCAGCTGATGGACTTCAAGGCGGGCAACCGGGAGAACGCCCAGATGAGCCCCATGGCGGCCCCCCTAACCGAGCAGGAGATGCTCGACCTGGCCGCCTACTATTCGTCGCAGACCCAGACGCCCGGCGCGGCGGATCCGGCCCTGGCCGAGCTCGGTCAGGCGATCTATCGCGCGGGCAACCCCCAATCCGGGGTGCCCGCTTGCACCGGCTGCCACGGACCGGCCGGGATGGGCGTGGGGCTTGCCAAATTCCCGCGCGTATCGGGTCAGCACGCGGACTACGTCAAGCAGACCCTCACCCACTTCCGCGACGGCGAGCGGGCCAACGACCCCAACGGGATGATGCGGGGTGTGGCGGCGCGTATGACGGACCGGGAGATCGCGGCCGTGTCCCAGTACCTCCAGGGGCTCAGCCAGTAATCGAACGGGTCCAACACGGGATGAGGAAAAAGGCAGCCTCGGCTGCCTTTTTTCGTTGCGGGGGTCGACCGGCCGGGGGCCGGTGCCAGAGAGACAGGCCCCCGGGGAGCGCGGATCTTTTGCGCCTCCCTCGCGGACCAAAGAGGGTGCGCCAGCTTCAAGGACCTTGCGTCCTCGAGGCTGGAACGTCCCGAGACACGCCCGCCCCGGCAGGCGAGCCGATCAAATGCGAGCTAGGGATCCGATCGGCATCTCCCAGGGCATGGCCGGCCCATGCCGTTTCCCCTTCAGGGGCCCTGTGCTAGCGTTTGGGCCATGGGCCAAGGCGCTGGCCCGCAGTCGCCGGACACCCAGGCCATGCAGCAGATCAAACTGTTGAGCTACAACATTCAGGGGGGGATCTACTCCCGCCAATACAGCGACTACGTCACCAACAGCTGGAAGCACGTGCTGCCCCATCCGGAGCGTCTGGTCAATCTGGCGCGCATCGCCCAGCTGCTCCAGCAATTCGACCTCGTGGGGCTCCAGGAGGTGGACGCCGGAAGTCTCAGAAGCGCGAATATCGATCAGATCCAGTACCTGGCCCGCCA
>Ga0316577_10001479_pt1 | contig 11131 bp, 11 predicted proteins | sample S5NA_FD_203073 | JGI IMG/M metagenome (GOLD analysis project Ga0316577, IMG submission 203073) | Rhizosphere microbial communities from salt marsh grasses in Alabama, United States - S5-7_050615r2r1 | ecosystem: Host-associated > Plants > Roots > Rhizosphere | place: USA: Alabama | collected... | reverse complement strand
TGCCCACAGCCTTGACGAACTCGTGGTCTAGCCCACAGTCGCCGAGTGCTGTTCCCACCCCACCATGCATCGCCGGCAGAGCCAAGCCCAGCCACGGCATCCATAGCAGGAGGCCGATCAGCAAGCCCCAGAACGCGCCACCCATAGTGCCTACTCCCACCAGGCACACGGCCTGCCTGACTCTGATCTTGCCATCCAGCGTGCGGACCATCAAGGCAGCGTCATCCAACGTCACGAGGCGCTGTTTCTGTAGGCTGATCAACGCGTCCCGCATACCGAGTGCGCCGGTTTCGTTGTCAAATGCCACCACTACCAGATCACTCATCCCAGATCACCGACCTCATAAGTATTCGCCGCAATCGCGGTGTGACGCACCCAGCCTACTGGCTCCAGCATATCACAGGCACCCACGGCGTGCATCAGGCATCCGTTCAATGCACCCGCTGTACGAATGTACACTGCACAGTCCAGGCGCTCTCGCGCTCTACGCCCGGCGCAGGTGATGAGCTGGCCTCATCGTGCAACTCGGCGTGGTCACCGGCAACCATCACGCTGATCCCGGTCCTACGCGTCATTCGCTCGTTCCTCCGGGTGCTGCTCCCACAGGACCTGCACCTGCGTCCCTTCACCCGGACAGGTCTTGACTTCCAGAACAGCCCCCACGGCCGCCGCCCGTTCGCGCATATTCCGGAGCCCCAACCCTCCTGCCGGCGCAGCGCACAGGTAGAAACCACGACCGTCATCTTGAACCTGCAGTTCCACGCGTCCAGGCACGGAATGGAGTGTCACGGTGGCCTTGCTGGCCGCCGCGTGCCTGACGACGTTGGCCAGGGCTTCCTGTGCGATGCGATAGAGCGCCACCTGCAGTTCTGACTGAAGCGGCACGTCGCCGCGAATGTTCACAACTACCGGAATACGGTTCCGCTGGCTCATGGCATCTCCCAGATGGCTGAGCAGCTCGCCCAACGGTTTCTCGGTGAGGACGGCAGGACGCAACTCGACCAGCATCGTACGCATCTCGACCAGTGCCCCACGCGTCAGCTTGCGTAGCTCCTCCATAGCGCGACGCGCCTCGTCTGGATGCGAGTCCCAGATCCGGGGCATAGCTTCGGCGATCACGCTGGCGGAGAACAGGGTCTGGGTGATGGCATCGTGCAACTCGCGCGCTAGGCGCTCACGCTCTGCCAGTGCGGCGGCTTGCTGGGTCCGCTCGCGCAACCGGGCGTTCTCGATCGCTAGCGCAACCTGGTCACTGAATGTGGTGGCAAGCTGGATCTCTTCTTCGGACAGTGCCCTCGGTTCGGTGTAGTAGAGCAGCATCCCCCCGTAGGTCTCACCCTTGGCAATGATCGGCACGGCCAGCCAGGCTCGATACCATCGCGTCCAGCCGCTGGGCGTCGGCTGAACGCTCTGGCTCGCTACTGCGGCGTGCTCCCTCTCCGTGGTGACTGCTGCTGGCGAGCCGACGATGGGACGGCGCAATACCAACGCTCGTCTCAGCGTATCCTGTCCTACTGGCGCGTTGAACCCGGCGACATAGGTCACCAGCAGCCCTTTGGATATCTCAACTGCCCAGCGATCTGAGTCGCTCTCCAGCCGGTAGATGCCCACGGCCTGCGTCCCCAGCAACTGCCTGGCCTGCGTTGCGATCAGGCTCAGGACTGTGTCTACGGGTTGGTCCGTGTTCAGTACGGCTAGAATGTCGCGCAGACTTTCGGCAATCTGGCGGCGGCGCTCGACCTCCAGACGGCGTTCGCGCTCCAACTGCCTGGCTGTCTCTGCGGTCTCTGTGGCCCGTTGAAGGGCCTGCTCTGCCTCAAACGCCCTGGTGACCTCCTCGACGAGCAGCAGCACCGATCCGGGCGGCACAAAGACGTACTTGAGTGCGAGGTAGCGATTTGATCCGGTCTCCTCGTCGCAATAGACGGTACTCTGATCCAAGCATCGCTTTTCGTCGAGACACCGCGCCAGGTTGCGCTCCACGGTGGCCCAGTCTGGGAGGTATCGGTCCCCCTCACCGTCACGTGCAGCGGTACGTCCCAGCAGGCCGTTCAGGGCCGGGTCGTTCGTGCTCACCAACAGCCAGTCAGCACCCAGCCTCTGCCAAGTACTGACTGAGATCGGGAGATCCTCACCGGACGTTGTGCGTCGCTCGCCCTCGGTCACACCGTTCTTCCTTGTTTCGCGAACACCTCTTCGATTACCTGCACAGTGGCGGTCTGCGTCGCCCTAGCGTCGATCACACTGAGCCCAGGCCTGAACACGGACAGGTTGCCTCGACCGTGTTCCATGGCCCAATGACAATGCGTAGAAACGCGCCCAACAGCGAGGCGATCAGTGCGAACACAATCACAAGACAGGTGCGAAAGAGGAACCTCAACCATGGTACGCTCCTCGTGCCGTGCGGGCCAAGCAGACCGGTGAGCTCACACCGATCCGGTACCAACGCAGACCGCCCCACGGTCTCGGCCGGCCAGACGTGGACGATGGCGATGTCGAGCCGCCTCGGGGAAGCTCACTGCCCCCGATCACACCATCTGCCCGAGGTGTGATCGGGGGCAGCCGGAGCTGCTACTGCTGATATCCCGGGATCCGCTTGCGATTGCCGTACACCCCGCCAACAAGCGAACCGAGGTCAGCCAGCAGGGCGATTGCCAGCCATACCCAGTCCCAGGCGAGAATACCGGTTGCCGGTCGCCACACGATCAGGTAGGTGAGCGTAGTCCACGGCAGGAACAGCAGACCCAGCACGGGCATGATGAAGCTGTTGAAGGCTAGACTGAAGCGGAAGGGGTCGATCACCCACCAGATCAGGACCCCAGCACGCGGGCCCAACAGCATCAGGATCGTGACAAAGCAACACATGGATTTCCTCCTCGTATTGAGTATGCAAACCACTCGGTCAACGTCTGGACCTGGCTCGGAGCATGAGCAGGAACAGGTTGATAAAGTCAAGGTACAATGTCAGCGCCCCTAATACGACCAAGCCATTGCCCGCCGGATGGTCGCCCAGCTGCAGCCCGATCTCTCGCATCCGCTGGGCGTCGTGCGCCGTGAGGCCGACGAATAGGGCAATGCCGAGGAAGGTCAGCCACCAGCTGAAGCTGGAATAGGGAAACATCCAACTGAGCGCCCAGGCGAACGTCCAGCCCACCAGCAGCATGAACAGCACGCTGCCAGCCCCGGTCAAGTCACGCTTGAGCAGTAGGCCAAAGAGGCTGGTGATCAGAAATGTGCCAGCCGTGATCCAGAAGACATAGGCGATGTTCTCCTGGGTGTAGACGAGAAAGATGGACGAGATCGTCAACCCAGTCATGGCAGAGTAGAGCAGGAACAGCAACAGTGCTGCGCCAGTGGACATACGCATCACTGCTGCGCTGAGCGCCGCGACGATGACGATCTGGAGGATGAACAGGCCAAAAGAGATCCAAGGGTTGAGGTTGATCCGCAGCAGGAACTGCAGGTTGCCGCCAGCCCAACCGGCGACCAGCGCGGTCACCGCGAGGCCAACCGACATCAAGAGGAATACGTGCGCCACGAATCGATTGACGCGCGCCTGGCTCGATGTGCGCGCGGGCTGCGCGGCCGCTCGTGCTTGTGCCATTGCTCCCTCCTCTCGTTTACCCTCAGTTGTCAGGGTCAGCGCGCCTATAAGCATGGTTGCGAGTCGGCGCGCATCCGTATTCGGTACTCTGCTGTATGGTAGCACAGGTGTGCATTGCCCGCATCAGTTGAGTGTCTCCTGCTACCCCCTGACACCTGACCCATTCTCGAATAGGTCAAGTGTCCAGTTGACGCGTGCTCGATGTGTGTGGACGTCTGCTGCGATGAGCCACACAATGGCGCGAGGCAGGTCGTGCTCAGAGCTGTGGCCATTGTATCTTTGTACAATGTACAGACTGTATGAATGCCCGATGTGCGGGGTGGCAGCCGGTGGTATGGTAAGACAAAGATCCATGTGGCTTGGGAGGATGTGTGCGAGCATGGCACAGGCAACAGCTCAGATCGTCACACTGAGACATTCGATCTTGGACGACATCTTGACAGATTTTGGTCTCTCGTCCAGGTTTGCGCGCAAGATGCTGGAGCCACTGCTGTGGTTGGCAGCCCACCGCTTTGCCCATCTCGCAGCGCGGTTCGACCGAGCTGTGCTCAAGTTGGGCTTTCAAGAAGCGCTGCGCCGGGTCCTGCCGATCCTGGTTCATGACGTCTACTACCGCGGGACCGAGCACATTCCGACCGAGGGTCCCCTGTTGGTTGTCTCCAATCACCCAGGTTCGTATGACAGCCTGGCGATCGCCGCGGGCTTGCCGCGCAGCGATCTGCAGATTGTGGCTGCCGGCTTCCGGACACTGCGCAGCCTGCCGCACGCCAGCCAGCACCTCATCTTTGTCAACCCGCAGTCACGCGCGAACCTTTCTGCTGTGCGTTCTGTCATCTGCCACCTGCGGTCCGGCGGCGCTGTACTGGTCTTCCCGGGCGGCTGCTTGGAACCTGATCCGGTGCTCCTGCCAGGCGCGAGCGAGGCGCTGCACGCCTGGTCGCCAAGCATGCAGCTGTTCCTCGACAGCGTACCTAGAGCGAGAACGATGATCACGGTTGCCAGCGGCTTTATTGCACCCCGATTCCTGCGCAGTCCTCTGGCCCGACTGGGGAACGGCAGGTATGATCCGCTGGCCATCGCCGAGATAGCCCAAGGGATCGCGCAGCTGCTCCTCCCGAACCTGGTGCGGCTCAAGCCGAGTGTGTCGTACGGCATCGCCCGGAGCGTCGATGAGCTGCGACAACAGGGTGAGACGCTCTACCAATCGATCGTCGCCGAGGCTGGCCGGCGGATGGCGGACCACGTACGGGGATGCGGCCCAGAGCAGAGTCCGTCGGGTAGATGGTGGTCCGGGCAGCTGACCACGGGGGGTCTGGCCCAGGGGCTGGGATGACCCTGTCGCTGAGCATTCGCTGCGTCGCCTCAGCCAGGCCCTGTGCCCGGACTGGCGAGCTGCAAGCTGAATCGAACCTGCACGGCACCTTACTCGCCAGACCCTCTGCCCTGGACGTGGAGATCGGAGGCCAATGAGCGGCAACCCCCGAGGGCAATCCAGAGACAATCAACGCACAGGCGGGAATTTCCCGCCTGGAAAACGGTCGATCGGCGATCGGCTGGGAGCGCTCGGCTGGCAACAGCTTAGCTGGGTAGGCATGGCCCTCGGCGTGGTCGCCCTCGCTGCCGCAGTCCTATACAGGCGATGGCGCGCGCGACGAGCCAGGAAGGTACCCCCTCTCCCGCTCGAAGTGCCACCCGGCCTCACCGAAGCCGAGGCGGCGGCCCGCTGGTCGGAGGATCTGGACAACGTCATCCGCCCGAAGCCGCCCCGGACGCGCCAACAGATCTTCCGAGAGAATGCCTTCACCATCTTTAACCTGACCCTGGTTGCGTTGGTATTCATGCAGATCATATTTGGTCAGTTTCTCAACGCACTGCTGAGCCTGCTCGCGCTCGGTCTGAACACAGGGCTCAGGGTCAGCCAGGAGTTGGTCGCTCTCAGACGCTTGGCCGAATTGCAGGAATCCTTCCGGCCGACGGCCACCGTGATGCGAGAGGGACAGGCCCGGAGCGTCGATCCCAGTCGGGTCGTGCAGGGTGACGTGTTGGTTATCGGCCCCGGCGACCAGATCTTGGTGGACGGCCAAGTGGTGGGTCCGGGGCAGTTGGTCGTCGACGAATCGGCGGTGACCGGCAGGCACGGACTGCTGGCTAGACTTGCGGGAGACCCGGTCTATGCCGGGAGCTTTTGCGTGTCCGGACGTGGGGCCTGTATGGCAGAGAGGGTCGGTGACGAGCGCACCATCGTCAAGCGCCTTGCGGGCGGACATGCCCAGCAGCAGGAGCTCACCTCATTGGAGCGGATCATCAACCATATCCTCCGGGTGCTGCTCGGCCTGTCCAGCTTCATGACCATCGTCCTGATCGCGAGGTTCTTCCGGCTGGACTTGGCTATCTCGACGCAGGCACTGACCGAAGTGGCATCGGTTATCTTTAGCATGGCGCCCAGCGGCATGTTCCTGATGATCGTCGTCACCTATACGACCGGGACGGCCGACCTGGCGCGACTGGGCGCCCTCGTCCACCGGGCCCGTTCGGTCGAATCGTTGGCTCAGGCAACCGTCGTCTGCTTCGCGGAGGCGGGCATCCTCGCCGGCACCCACATCGAGCTGGAGCCAGCACAATCGACGGAAGAGCCGGTACACCCATCCGGGTCGCGGCTCCGCCAGATACTAGGTGATTATGCCCGCAGTACGTCCACCTATGGCGCGGTAACGACCGCGCTCGCCGAGGCCTTCGAAGGGAGCCGGCGCACCGTCCGAGAGGAGGCGCCCTTCCTGGCGGTCTACGGTTGGAGCGGTATCGCTTTCGAGGAGAAGGATCTGCGTGGCGTGTACATTCTCGGCGAGCCGGCGGTCATGGAAGCGAACCTGATCGCCCAGAACAGAGAGCCGATTGACACAGAAGGCCGCTCCCCGGCAGAGACCATGCGCCGGCTGGCGTCGCCATTGAGCCGGTTGCTCAGGCGCCGACAGAAGGAAACGCCCGATGCCATCCCAGATGGCACGCCGCCAGGACAGCCCGAGCCTGACGGCGCGCGGGTGACGGAAGCGTCGACGGATGACGCATCCGCCGAGCAAGTCGACAGCTTGGTAGACGCCCAGCCCCGTGAGCTCTTTCTCCGGCGCTGGGCGAGGCAGGTCGGGAGCAGGCTTGAGCGGAGGGAGCCCAAGCCTGCACAGCCTGAGGCCCCCGAAGAGCAGACGGGCGAAGAAGTGGTGCTCCTCTTTGCCTACCGGCCCGAGATCGTGCCGCTCCACGACGACCTGGGACGGGTCCAGCTCCCTGAAGGTCTCATCCCTTTGTGTGAGCTGCGCTATGCGCGGCGCCTGCACACGAAGGCCATCGAAACCATCCAAGCATTCGCCAGGACCGGGATCGGCATCAAGGTGTTCACGTCGGGCGACCCAGAGCAGGCGCTCTCTATGTTCCGGCAGGCAGAGTTGGAGCAAAGCGATGCACCAACCGGCCACCCACCGCGGGCGGTTTCTGGCCGCGACCTGGAAGGGCTGCCAAGCGACCAGTGGGTGCGCATCGCCGTCGAGGGCACAGCGTTCGGTCAGGTCACGCCAGAGCAGGCTGGGGATCTGGTGCAGGCGCTGCGCTCGACCGGCGAATCGGTGGCTGTGGTGGGTGATGGCGTCGCCGACCTGGCTGCCCTGCAACAGGCCAACCTAGCGATTGTCAAGCAAACGAGCGCGCAGGCGGCGCTCAGCGTGGCGGACATCGTGCTGATGGGCAGTTCGCCCGATGTCCTGGTGAGGATCCTCTACAAGGGGCAGCGCATCGTGAACGGCCTGATGGACATCCTGAAACTGAACCTAGCACAGGTCTCGTGTTTGGCACTGCTGGTGGTCGCTATACATCTGCTGAGCAGTGGATTTCCGCATCGCGCTGCTCAGGGAACGGTCATTTCGCTCCTGACAGTGACCTTTCCCTCTTTAGGACTTGCCTTCTGGGCGCCGGCGGGGATCACATCCAGCCTGGCGTTCGGCCGGACGTTGGCCCGCTTTGTGGTGCCGGCGGCGGTCAGCATGGCTTTGGCGGGACTGGTCGTGTATGTGTACTTTTTGGATAGGACGGGTGAGTTAGCCTACGCCCAGCTCGCTCTAACGTACACGTTGATCTTTTCCGGCCTGCTCGTGGCCATGTTCCTTCGGCCACCTCGGCAGACTGGGCCGGAGGAGGGCCTGCGGGGGAGGGACTGGCGCATGACAGGACTGGCGCTCCTGCTGGGAGGTACCTCCGTGCTGATGCCTGCAGTCCCTGCCGCACAGCGCCACCTCGCGATGGAGTGGCTCCACCGGCCAGCGGACTATGCGATCGTCGGGCTAGCGGCGCTGGCCTCCTCCGTCCTGCTCGGCCTTACATGGCGCCTCGTCCTTCCTGTTGTGAGGATGCCATCTGCTGAGCATGTCGAGCGTTAGGACGTTGTGCTCCGTTGCCGAGTGCATCATGTCGATCGGCGGCAGCGAAGGAATGCAATCGTTGCAGGTCTGTACCCGCTTGTGCTATACTCTCGCAAGCAGAGCCGCACTCTACCAGACGCGCCGCCCGAAGCTGGCCAGCAGCCGAGGCTTGGCCACTTTCATGTGCCACGGCGGCGTTCGCCTTCGCCAAGTGGCGGGCGACTCCCCAGGTAAGAACGAGGGTAGATAGAGGTACCTATGGACGCTCCACGCGATCCGATTCGCGTCATGACGGTCGATGACCATCGCCTGCTGCGCGATGGGCTGAGGTTTCTTCTGCTCGCTTTCGACGACATCGCCCTGGTTGGCGAGGCACGCGACGGCAACGAAGCCCTGGAAAAGTGCGGCCAGGTTCGACCAGACGTGGTGTTGATGGATATGATGATGCCCGGTATGCATGGCATCGACGCGACGCGTATGCTCAAGGAGCAGTATCCCGGCGTTCAGGTCCTGATCCTGAGCAGCTTCCACGACAGGGAATTGGTGCAGCGAGCGGTGCAGGCCGGAGCGATCGGCTACTTGCTCAAGGACGTGTCCATCGACGAGCTGGCGGACGGCATCCGCGCAGCGAACGCTGGCAAACCAGTGCTGGGGGCGGACGTGGCCCAGGACTTGGTCCGCCCGGTTGACGCACAGGGACAACCAAGCCGCGACCTAACCGAGCGTCAGGCGGAGGTACTGGCCCTGATGGCCGAGGGCTTGAGCAACCGCGCCATTGCAGAGCGGCTGGTCCTCAGCCCGTACACCGTACGCAACCATGTGAGCGAGATCCTTTCCAGGCTTGGGGTGACCAGTCGCACGGAGGCCGCGGCGCTGGCGGTGCGTCAGGGCCTGGTGAGGTAGGGAAAGAGGGGTGCAGGGTCCATCGAGACGCGGGCAACTTGGACATTCGTACACCGGGTGGACCCAACAGATGGACGGTGCATCCCCAGCACAGTTGTGGTAGGATAGATGGTGGTCTGGGAGCCGCGTCAGCTTTGGGAAATGCGCAGGCTCCAGAACTGCCACTGCGTCGACAAGCGGAGCAACGCGGGGCTTTTTGAACGGATTGGGCTGATCGCGGGTTGGTAGAGGGTCGATGACAGGCGAAGCGTACGCGGTACCGTCTATTCGCGCCAAGCTCCAGCGGCCACAGCTGCCTGAAGACTTGATCTCTCGGCCCAGGCTGCTGGAGCGCCTCCATCAAAGCCTACAGCGCAAGCTGACGCTGATCTCCGCTCAGGCGGGTGCCGGCAAATCCACTCTGCTGGCCCAGTGGCTCGGCGAAGTGGAAGCAGCGCAACCCAGTGCCTGGCTGTCGTTGGACGAACACGACAACGACCTGGTCCTCTTTATGATCTACCTTTGCGAGGCGGTTCGTACCATCTTTCCCAGTGCCTGTGAGGATACACTCAGTCTCCTGAAGGCACCGAGAACCCCACCCATACGCACCATTGTGGCCTCACTCGTCAACGAGCTGGCTGACGCAGTTGGCGATCCCGAGAGCACTGCAGGTGCCTTTATCCTGGCATTGGATGACTATCACGCCATCACCGAGCGAGCCATACACGAGGCTTTGGCCAATCTGCTCACGTATCTGCCCCGCGGCGTGCACCTTGCGATCGCTTCACGCATCGATCCGCCACTACCGCTGGCCCGACTGCGGGCAAGGGGGGAGATGCTCGAGCTGCGCTCAAGGGATCTGCGATTCACCAACGGGGAGACGGCCAGCGTGCTGCAGAGAGTCCTCGGTAGAGACTTGGGCGACGAGATCGCCGGCGTGCTACAGGAAAAGACGGAGGGCTGGATCGCCGGCCTCCGGCTGGCAGCACTCGCCCTGGATGAGCTGGCCAACCACGAGGGCCGTGAAGCGATGATCCATCCAGCCAGCACTGTCTTGGGCCTAGACTATCTGGCGCAGGAGGTGTTCGACCGGCAGTCACCTGCCGTCCGGGAATTCCTGCTGCGCATCTCGGTTCTGGACCGCTTCTGCGTGCCGCTGTGCACGGCCGTGACCGGGTACCCGGTTGAGAAGAGCAAGGAGATCGTGGATTGGGTCGCGAGCGCCAACCTCTTTCTCGTACCACTCGATGCCGGAGGTGCTTGGTACCGGTACCATCACCTGTTCCGAGACCTCCTGCGGCTACACCTGGAAGAGCGATATGACAAAGTGGAGATCGCAGACCTCTACGCCCGGGCCAGCCAGTGGTTCGAACGTAACGGCTCTGTTGAGGACGCGATCTACTATGCGCTATCCGCGGGCAGCCCAGAAGCGGCCGCCCGGATCGTGAAGCGGCATCGCCACGCGGCGATGAACCAAGAACAGTGGCATCGCCTGAGGCGCTGGATGGACCAGCTGCCCGATTACGTGGTCGAGGAAAGCGTGGAACTGCTCCTCACGAGGGCTTGGCTGTTGAACAGTGAGTTCAAGACCGGTAAGCTGCCTGGGCTTCTGGATCGGGTCGAGGCGATGCTCGATCGGAGTGACTCCTCTTACGGCCCGGAGGAGCGGGCTGTCCTGCGCGGAGAGGCCAGTGCGCTACGGAGCGCGCTCGATCACTGGTTCGGTCAGGGCCAGCTGTGCCTGGAACACGCGCAATACGCGATCGAGGTAACGCCGCCGGAACACGAGTGGGTACGCGGCATGGCGCTGGATCGTCTGCCCCTCGGGTTCCAGTTGGTCGGCCAACTGGGCAAGGCGTATGAGGCAGCATACGCGCTCCTGGCGCAAGGAGGCCAGATTGGTAGCCGCTACATCATCCGGGGCTACATTAGCCTCGCCGTGATCGAGGCGGCGGCCGCTAACCTTCGGGCCCTCCAGCGGTCAGCTACACAGATGCTGGCACTGGCAACCGAGGCTGGATTGCCAGAAACGCGCGGGTGGGCACTGCAGATTCTGGGCGCGGTGCACTATTTTTGGAATGACCTCGCGGAGGCCGAGCGATGCTTCACGGAAGTGAGCGAAATGCGCTACCAAGCCCATCCCAGGACGGTGACGAACAGCCTGTTGGGGTTGGCTCTGACCCATCAGGCGTTGGGCAGGTCTGACGCGGCAACCCAAGTGAGCGATGCGGCAATCGCC
>Ga0316577_10001478_pt1 | contig 11132 bp, 7 predicted proteins | sample S5NA_FD_203073 | JGI IMG/M metagenome (GOLD analysis project Ga0316577, IMG submission 203073) | Rhizosphere microbial communities from salt marsh grasses in Alabama, United States - S5-7_050615r2r1 | ecosystem: Host-associated > Plants > Roots > Rhizosphere | place: USA: Alabama | collected... | reverse complement strand
GGACCATGGACCTGTACCGCGATGCCACACGCGACCTTCATCGTCGTCAGCGCGACTACGCACGGCAGTATTTCGATGGCTGGATGGATGCCCTGTGTCCCTGGTCCAAACCGCAGCGGGATTGGACACGGATGCGCAGCTTCCTGATGCAGCAGGCGCAGCTGGATCGCCAGGAGATGCGTGACGCCTGGCTGGCGTCGCGTCCGTACGCTTACACGGGGCTACCGCCGTGGTGATCGGGAGATCGTCGTTTCCTGGCTGCACCCGCAGCCGGGAACCTCCAGGAGCTTCCGTCGGCGGCGCCGAATCGAAGGTGCGACGGGTCCGACGGCCCACATTCCACATAGCCAAGGGGGGGTCAAGCCCAAGGACATCCCTCTGGACGGCGCGGTGAAGCGCACGTTCACCTTCTGGCGGGCAAATTGGTAGGGCACCGAGTAGTAGTGCCGCTCGCCGGCAATCCCCGAGTCGTGGAAGGCGACGGCAGCTTTGTTGCTCACGCCATCATCCATGGGCGAAGCGGTGAGATCTGCATTCATGACAAGGTCTTCGACGCCGTCATGCCCCAAATCGGTACCCACACGGTCTAAGAGACACGGAGATTGCCGCCGTGGCGAGCTAACTAAGCAGTGCCTGGGGTAACCAAGCGCCACCTGTGCCAGAGGCGATCGTCAAGCAGCAGCGTTAGCCCCAGACGCAGCAGTGTCCGGATCACCACAGATTGCGGGCACTCGCTGGCTCATGGTTAGAGTCCGGGCTGGGTCGAGATGAGCGCCTAAGCGGGTTCCTGTGACTGTCCGCAAGGCGCGTTGAGCCGCCGCACGACTGGCCGAGGTTGAGCGGCAGTTCGCAAGACCAATGCAGCCGCTGGGAGGGCCTTGTGACAGCCAGCGTGGGGTTCCTATCGAGCTAGCGAGAAGGTGAGCGCGTTGCCTTGGCAAGGACGGCCTATGGCAAGGGACATGGATCCTTTCTCCCCCGCTCGTTTGACTCGGGTCTCCCGTCCAGCGTCGAGGATCCGGCGGCCCCGGCGATGCGTCAGGCCACGGGGGCGCGCGCTTCAGTGGCCCGCCTGCCGAGATTGCCGTAGCGGTGATAGTCACGGCTGATGCTCTGCTCGCGCACGTACCACAGCAGCTCGAGGCGGCCCTCGGCAACCACGGGGGCGACCGCCAGATAGACACTTGAATCCCGCAGCGCGAAGAAGACCTCCGGGGGTACCCGCTCGCGCGCGGCGTAGCGCACGCGCTCGGTCTTCCTAGTCCGAATGACCTCAGCGAGGGCGGAATCGTCCTCCTCGTCCGTCTCAAACACCTCTCCCCAATCCCGAGTGGCGTCCAGGAGCCAGCTCAGCCCTGCCGCCGGGAGTCTTGGCGGGACGCTGACCGTGATCCGGCAACCCAGCGTACGCGCCGCCGCCACACGGCCGATCACCTCGAAGAAGCTGTCCTCGGCATGGAGCCGGATGCGGATGGACTCCAGCGGCAGGTAGCGGCGGATATTGTCCTGTCCGACCAGGCGAACGTGATCCTGGGGGAGCTCGAGCTCGTCCCTCAGTGCGCGCTGGTAGCTTACGATGGCCGCGAGGCAGCGATCGGCCTCCGCCTCCGTGGCCCCGGGAAGGCGGGAGCGGTCGGCGTGCAGACGTGCGGCCAGGTCCGCCAGCAGCGGATCCGCGATCTCATCGGTCGGGGGGGCGGCGCCGGCATCCGGGCGGGCCGGAGGGACGTCTTCGAATTCCATCAGCTGAGCGACATAGTTTGGCCCGCCGGCCTTGATGCCCGGACCGAAAGCGGACTTCCCCATGCCGCCGAACGGCTGGCGCAGCACCACCGCTCCGGTCGTCACGCGGTTGAGATAGAGGTTGCCGGCGCGGATGCGCGCGAGCCAGGTTTCCTGCTCGCGCTCGTCTAGGCTCTCGATGCCGGAGGTGAGGCCGTAGCCGGTCTGGTTCACCAGCTCGATGGCAGTGTCGAGGTCCCGCGCCCGCATCACCCCGAGCACCGGCCCGAACAGTTCGGTCCTATGCGTGAAGCTTCCGGGCTGGACGTCCCACTTCACGCCGGGGGACCAGAGCTGTGGGTTGTTCGCGAGCCGCTTGGGCATCACCGCCCAGTGCTCGCCCGGTTCCAACTCCTTGAGACCCCGCTCCAGGACGCCCGCGGGCGGGCGTATCAGGGGACCCACGCGGGTGCTGCGCTCCCACGCCGAGCCGACCGGCAAGCTTTCGACGGCATCGCACAGGGCCGCCTTGAAGGCGGGATCGTCGTAGACCTCCTGGTCCAGGATCAGCAGGGAGGTCGCCGAGCACTTCTGGCCGCTGTGGCTGAAGGCGGAATGCAGCACATGCTTGATGGCCTGGTCCCGATCCGCCAGGGCGGTGACGATGGTGGCGTCCTTGCCGCCGGTCTCGGCCATCAGATGCATATCAGGCCGCCGTGCGAGCATGCGCAGGGCGGTTGCGGTGCCACCGGTGAGGATGACGGCGTCGACGCCGGGGTGGGCCGCCAGCTCGGCGCCTACCCCGCTACCGGAGCAGGGCAAGAACTGCAGGGCCTCACGGGGGACACCGCCCTCCCAGAAGCACCGGGCGAGCTCCCAGCCCACGAGCACCGCGTCCGAGGCGGGCTTGAGGATCACGCAGTTGCCCGCCGCGAGGGCCGCGGCAACGCCGCCGGAGGGGATGGCGATGGGGAAGTTCCAGGGTGGAATCACGGCGACCACCCCCTTCGGCCGCCCGATTAACGTCTCCAGGCGTTGGAAGTAAAGGGCGCTGCGTCGGTAGAGCTCGATGAAGTCGATGGCCTCCGACACCTCGGGGTCCGACTCTGCGATGGTCTTTCCCCCGTCCGCGATGGCCGTGCCGATGAGCTCGGCGCGGCGCTCGCGAAAGACCCCGGCTACGTCCCCCAGGACCTCGGCGCGTCGCTCCGGGGTCAGGCCGCGCCAGCCGGAGGGATCGGCGCGGCCACAGTCCAGGGCCTGGACCAGATCCTCCTCGGTGGCCTCCCGGTAGCGGCCCACGACCGTGCCCGGGCGGGACGGGTCAAGGCAGTCCCGCAGCTCCCGGTCCTGCCGGATCTCCCGTCCGTCGATCACGAGCGGGATGTCGGCAGCCCGGTCGCCGCAGCGCGGTTGCCAGCGTTCGATGATCTGCCGCGCCCAGTCGACGTTCTGAGGAAGCGACCAATCCGTGTCCGGCTCGTTGACGAAGGCGCTGAGCCGGAGATCCTGCCCGGTCGGCGGTTTGGCCGGGCGCTTCCGATCCTGGGTGCGGCGCGGGGTGTCAGGGAGGCCGCCGATCAGGCCGAAAGAGGCCACGAACTGCGCAGCCAGACGCCGCCAGGCCTCGCTGCCCACCTGGAGCTTGAAGGCATGGCCGAGGAAATTGTCGGGACCGGTATTCTCGTCCAGGCGGCGCACCAGGTAGCCGATGGCGTGGATGAACTGCTCGCCGCGCGTGGCGGGGGCGTAGAGCAGCAGATTCTCCGTCACCTCGGCCAAGGCCCGGCGCTGATGGTTGGCCATGCCCTCAAGCATCTCGATTTGGATTTGGTCGAGGACCTCCAGCTCCTGGGCCTGCACCAGGCCGTAGGCGACGTCGAACAGGTTGTGGGAGGCGATCCCCAGCCGCACGGCGGCAATGTTTTCCCAGCGCAGCGCCTCATGGAGCATGCGCTTGTAGTTGGCGTCCGTCTCCGCCTTGGATCGGAACGGGGCTTGGGGCCAGCCATGCAGGGACGCGTCGACGCGCTCCATCTCCATGTTGGCGCCCTTGACCAGCCGGACGGTGACGGGTGCGCCACCCGAGCGCACGCGAGCCGTCGCCCAGGTGTTGATGTGCCGCTGCACCGCGAAGGCGTCCGGCAGATAGGCCTGCAGGGCGATGCCGGCGCTGGACTGCTCCAGGCCAGGCCGGTCCAGGGTGCGCATGAAGGCCTCGGCGGTGATCCCCATGTCCCGGTACTCCTCCATGTCCAGGTAGACGAACTTCGGCACCTCGCTGCCGTCCGGGCGCTGGAACCGCATGCGTGCGGCCTCCCGGTAGAGCAGCTCCAGGCGATCGCACAGGACCTCGACTGTGTCCTCGAAGGCCAGGGGCGAGACTTGGGAGTAGAGGGTCGAGATCTTGACCGAGATGCACTCGATTGCTGGGTGCTGCAGGAGCGCGAGATAGGTCTTCAGGCGCCCTTCCGCGGCCCGCTCGCCCAACAGGGCCTCGCCCAGCAGGTTGAGGTTCATGCGAAGCCCCTCACCCTTACGCGAGCGCAGGTGAGCGAGCAAATGCTCTTCCTCCGCCGGCAAGATGACGTTGGCGGTCTCCTCGCGCAGCTTCTCCCGAATGAGGGGCATGGCCACCCCCGGCAGGTAACCGCCGAAGGACCGGAAGCCCTGGAGCAGGGCCTTGTCGAGCGGCGAGAAGAAGCGCGGGATTCCCTGCACGTCCAGGATGTGGATGAGCTGATCCGCGGCCCTCGGGGCACTGCGCGAGCGCAGCGCCTGGTCGGTGATCTCCACCAGGGTTGCTTTGTCCTCGGGGCGCCGCATGATGCTCTCGAGCTCCTCCTGCTGCCTGCGTTCCTGGGCGGTCTGAAGCTCCGCCGCGCGTTCCTGGAGGACGCAGGCGAGGTGGATGGCCTTCTGGACCGCCTGGGGGACGTCAGAACTTGGATCGGCGGCGAGCTCGTCAACGAGGGCGCGGAGCCGCGCCTTGGGGGCAATCGGTACCTGGTCGGGGATTCTTTGGGTCATCGGTCTTTTCCGGATGGAGGGATGCCGATCGGACTCGGACCGGTGGATCTACCCTGGCAAAGATAGCGTCTCCAGGCGCAAGGGCCGGAAATCGGGGCGCCGCGCCTTGCGAAGTGATAGGGCGTTGCCCAGGAGTCGGTGGGAGCACGATGATGAGAGGCCGCCGCGCAAGAGCGATCGCCGCCCTGGATGCCGAGGTGGACTATCAGCGCATCGCCTTCCTCCTGAGCGCCTACGAGTTTCCTTGGGACATCGAGCGGTCTTTGGAATTCGCCCTCTTTCGGACCTACGCGGTACCGTCCATCTCCGGACTGCTGGCCAAGACCCGCGAGTTCGAGCGCCGGCCCAGGAAGCGATACGACGACACCGAGCTCATCTTGGCCGAGATCCGGGAGAACGGCCTCGACAGCGCCAGGGGCCGCGCCGCCCTGGCGCGCATGAACGCCATGCATGGGCGCTTTCGCATCGCCAATGAGGACATGCTGTACGTCTTGAGTACGTTTCTCTTGGAGCCCATCCGATGGCTGGGCGCTTCGGTTGGCGTCCCATGACGGTGCACGAGCAGCAGGCGTGCCTCAATTACTACCGCGAACTGGGGCAGCGGATGGGGATCCAGGATGTCCCCAGAGACCTGGAGAGGTTCGAGGCCTTCAATCGCGAGTATGAGTCCAGTCGGTTCCGCTTCTCCGAGAGCAACCGGCGCATCGGCAGCGCCACCGTCGATCTTCTGCTCAGTTTCTACCTCCCCCGTTGGCTCTTCTGGCTGGGACGCCCGGTCGTGCGGGCGCTGATGGACAAGCCCCTGCTGGCGGCGATGGGATTCGCGCCGGCCCCGGGCTGGCTCCGCGCCCTGACACCCAGTTTGCTACGGCTTCGTGCCCACGTCCTCGCCTATTTGCCGGAGCGCCGCCGTCCTCGCCTGCTCACGCAGGCGCCCCGGCCCACCTATCCGGAGGGCTATCAGATCGAGGAGCTGGGTACCTTCCGGCGGGGCGCTAGTGCGGGTACCGAATCGGATCGGAGGTGAGCGATCACCGCAGCGGCGAGACACCTAGCTTCCGCTTCACGGTCGTTGGACGTCACAGGCGCCCTCATGCTGTGAACGACGCTCGCTTTATATGCGCGGCACGTCCCCGAGCGACAGCTCTCGCCAAGAGCTGCCGCTCAACCTCGACCTGTCAAGTGCTGAGGCGAAGCCGAAACCGGACACCCGCCGCCGACGTCTTGGCTGACCGTTGAGGACGCATTCCGGCCCTCGGCCGAAACAGCACCAATTTGAGCAAACATCCGGCTACCTGCCCCAGGAGGGACTCGGCTGGGTGGCAGGTCTTGGCCGGGCAAAGACCTCAAGCCCTCCGCGGAGCGTTACCCATCAGAGTCAGTGATGCGGCATCACGAAATCTGATGGCCGCCTGAGCCGAAAGCCGTTCCCGACCTCCAACTGCCGCTGACCACGCCGACTCGGGCGGAAGGTCCGGACGCGAAGGAGACTCTCGGTTGGGGGTGTCTCCGGTTACCCGCTGCCGGTCGGGGGAGCTTGTGTGCGGCCCGCGCCCGACAGGTGCTGCCACACAACGAAACGGTCCCGCGGAGCTTTCCCAGACTCCCGGCAGGCAACGGGCGGAGTTTCGGTCCCCCTGCGTAAGCGCTCGACGCATCGCGGTCAGGCGGTCGGCTCAACGGGCCGTCGGTACCTGCTATTTTTGGGGTAGCGATGCTACAACGCGTCTACCCCATGAAGCACATCTTCGTTGTCGGTCTTGATGATTTTCATCTGGCGCAGCTCAGGACCCTGCCGGATGCGGAGCAGTACCTCTTTCACCCGCTTTTCACTTACCGCGAGATTAAGCAGCAAGACCGCTTCCCGGTCGCATGGTTGATCGATGAGGGAGCTAGGAAACTCCAAGCGTTCCCGGATCGCGTGTCGGCCGTAGTCGGCTACTGGGATTTCCCGGTGAGTACGACCCTGCCCATTCTGCGCCGCTCTGTCGGACTGCCGGGCCCGTCCTTAGAGTCAGTTCTCAAGTGCGAGCACAAATACTGGAGCCGCTTACTTCAGCGCCAAGTCGTCCCGGAGAATGTGCCCGACTTTTGCGCTGTGGATCCTTTCTCACCGGATCCTTTGGGGCAGGTCACGATCGCTTTTCCGTTCTGGCTCAAGCCTGTGAAGTCCGTGCTATCTCATCTGGGTTTCAGGATCAACGACCCGTCCGACTTTAAGGACGCGATCCGGCGCATCCGAGCCGAGATCTATCGTTACGCTGAACCCTTCAATCTGATCTTGAAGCGGGCCGAACTACCATCCGAAATCGTCCCTATCGACGGCTTTCATTGCGTTGCCGAGACCCTCATTTCTGGTGGTTCGCAATGCACGCAGGAAGGCTATGTCTTCGGCGGGGCAGTAAACGTATACGGCACAGTCGATTCCCTGCGATGCGGACCCGCGCAATCGTCATTTAGCCGTTATCAGTATCCCTCTGATCTTCCGGAATCGGTACGACACCGCATGGCGGAGATTTGCCGTCGCTTTATCCAGCACATCGGCTACGACACGGCTCCCTTCAACATCGAGTTTTTCTGGGAGGCGGCTAAAGATCGGATCTGGCTCTTGGAGATCAACCCCAGGATTTCAAAGTCGCATGCCCCCCTGTTCCATATGGTGGATGGCATTTACCACCACCAGGTGATGGTCGACCTAGGCCTTGGTCGATGTCCTCAGTTTTCGCCAGGCGGAGGCCAGCATCCGCTCGCCGCGAAGTTCATGGTACGCGCCTTTGCAGATGCCAGAGTGACGCGAGTTCCGACTGCTGCAGAGATCTCGTCGGTGGAGCAAGAGGTGCCCGGCACAAGAATCCTGGTGGAGGTTCGCGAAGGGATGCTATTGTCGGAGATGCGCGATCAGGATAGTTACAGTTACGAGCTGGCGACGATCTTCGTGGGAGCGGACAACCACGCCGAACTCGAGTCAAGGTTTCATGCGTGCATGGCTCGGCTGCCGCTGCATCACGAAGAACTTCCCAAGGCCTAAGGTTACCGCCTCGGAATCATGATGCAAGTTAACGACAAGCTTCCGAATGCGGTGCGGACGATCGAGCATGCGTGGATCCCGCTCCACGGAGGCGTACGGCTAGCGGCACGTCTCTGGCTGCCGGTAAGCGCCGAAGAGCATCCTGTGCCAGCCGTTCTCGAGTACATCCCCTACCGACGCCGGGACTCGACTAGAGCACGGGATGACGCGATGCACGGCTACTTCGCCGGCCATGGGTACGCCTGCGTGCGGGTCGATTTACGGGGCAGCGGTGACTCAGAGGGTGTCTTAGAAGACGAGTATTTGCAGACGGAACTCGACGACGGTGTTGCCGTCATCGAATGGATTAGCCAACAACCGTGGTGCGACGGGAATGTTGGCATGATCGGCATTTCCTGGGGTGGTTTCAACGGCCTGCAGATTGCCGCTATGCAGCCACCAGCACTCAAGGCCGTCGTCTCTGTCTGCTCGACGGACGATCGATACGCGGACGACGTTCATCACATGGGAGGGTGCTTGCTGGGCGACAACCTTTCTTGGGCATCGACCATGTTCGCCTACAACTCGTTACCGCCGGATCCAGAGATCGTCGGAGAGGGCTGGCGGAAACTGTGGTTGCAGCGTCTTCGCGGCAGTGGGCTGTGGCTGGCGAAGTGGCTCCAACATCAGCGTCGCGATGACTATTGGCGGCACGGGTCCATCTGCGAGGACTGGAGCGCTGTGCGCTGCCCCGTGCTCGCCGTCAGTGGCTGGGCGGACGGGTATTCCAATGCCGTGTTTCGCTTGCTGGCCCACCTGCGCGGACCGCGGTTGGGGCTCGTCGGCCCCTGGAGTCACAAGTATCCGCACCAAGGGGTGCCGGGGCCGGCCATCGGTTTCCTCCAGGAGTGCGTGCGGTGGTGGGAGCAGTGGCTCAGGGGAATCGATACCGGCATCATGACGGAACCGACACTAAGGGCCTGGATGCAGGACAGTGTCCCGCCGACCACCTCCTATCAAGAGCGGCCCGGCCGCTGGGTCGGTGAACCCGCCTGGCCCACCGAGAACATCAGCGAGCGAAGCTTCGCATTAGGCTGGCCAGGGATACTGGTTGCCGGTGCATCGGGAGGGGAGCAAAGGACGATGCGGGTGCAATCTCCCTTGAGCGTGGGTCTCTTCGCGGGCAAATGGTGTTCCTACGCTGCAACGCCAGACCTGCCTCACGATCAGAGAGAGGAAGACGGAGGCGCCCTGGTGTTCACGAGCACTCCACTGGACGGTCCCCTGGAAATTTTGGGCGCGCCGGTAGTGGAACTCGACCTCAGCGTGAATCGCCCCGTTGCCATGATCGCGGTGCGGTTATCCGATGTTCGGCCCGATGATCAAGCCACCCGCGTGACCTATGGGCTGCTTAATCTCACCCACCGGAGCGGAAGCGCTCATCCTGAGCCGTTGATCGCCGGGCAACACCATCGGGTCCGAGTGATCCTGAATCATATCGCGCAACATTTCCCGGCCGGTCACCGGCTTCGCCTTTCTCTCTCGACCTCCTACTGGCCCCTGGCATGGCCACCGCCCGAGCCGGTTACCCTCAGCATCGAAACCGGAAGCAGCAAACTGGTGCTGCCGGTGCGTCGCCCGCGACGTGGAGACGCCGAGATCAACTTCGGACCGGCCGAAGGTGCTCCGACCTGCAGCAAAAGACAGCGCACTACACCCCACCACAATTGGCGGGTCATACGAGATCTGGCGGCAGATACGTCGACCCTAGAGGTCATTAACGACGATGGCACCGTCTATTTTCCCGATCTGGACCTTGAACTGCAGCGACGGGCGCTGGAGTGGTACAGCTATCAGGGTGCTGACTTCGCCTCGGTCCGCGGCGAGACCCTTTGGGAGCGCTCGCTGCGCCGCGGCGATTGGGCCGTACGTTCCGTGACCCGCACCATCCTTACGTCGACGCCGACCCATTTTCGGGTTCATGCTCAACTGGACGCCTTCGAGGGCGAGAGGCGCATCTACGCGGAGACATGGAATCAGGACATCGAACGCGATCTTGTGTAGGGCTTATGCGACAGGCGGCGAAAAGCTGCATCTCGGAATCGACACCAAACGTCGAGCGCCCCGCCCTCACGACAGCAGCCTCATTTGAACTCATCCTCCGATCTATAGGCGGGCAATATATTGCCGACTTGGTGAGGTAGCAGCCCACCGCACATGCTGCCTACCGGTATGATCCTCGGTTCAATTCTCGATAGAGACGTCTGATCAGCGACTCGCGCGGCAGTGCGGCACACGCCGCCTCGTAGCATCGTCATTTTATCAAGAGCATGCGAGATCCAATGAGGGGCGGGGCTACAGCATTCGTCGCGTTAGCGGCACTTCTGTGGGGACTAGCAGGCGGGATCGGCGGTATTCTTGCGGCCGGCGGCTGGGACGCGTTCGTGGTTTCGTTCTACCGGGGCGCGATCGGACTGCTGTTCGTACTCGGCTGGCTAGCGCTTCGCCCTCGCGGCAGCGGACTGGCAAGCCGCCGGCTATGGTGCTGGTCAACGATTGCGGGTTTCGGGGTAGCAGGCAACTTCGCGTTTTATTTCTTGAGCATCGCGCAGGGATCCGTAGCGATTGCCGCCACGTTGATGTACTCCGCATCAGTGTTCGTGTATCTTGTGTCGTTCGCACTGAAGCTTGAAAGCCCCACCGCGCTCAAGTGGGCTGCGATCGTGGTGGTGATGCTTGGTATCGCGTCGCTGACACAGATTTACGACATCGGCGCAAGCGCCGTCACGCCGATCGGTGTGAGCGCCGGGCTGCTTGCCGGGCTGTTCTACGCGATATTTATATTCGGCTTCAAGTATGCGGCGCCGCACGGAAGCCCGCAGGCTATCCTCTCAATAGCGTTTGCGGTGCTTGTCACGATCCTAATCTGGCCGGGAGACGCCGACCAGCTTGTTGCAGCCCTGAGTACACGCGATTGGCCGCTTTTCGCGGCCATAGGGGTGTTCGGCGCGGGATTGTCGTTCGGTATTTATATCATTGGCTTGAATCGCACTACGCCGGCTGCTGCCTCAATTATGGCAACGGTCGAGCCGGTCACCGCGTCTCTGTTCGGCGTCTTGGTTTTAAATGAAGAACTGGCGGGGCCGCAGATTCTTGGTATCGTACTGATACTGCTCACAGTGACAGCGCTAAACGTATATTCGAGTTCCGGGCGGCCTCCTTTCGACTGAGCCACTAGCTGATTTGCGCTCGGAATTCGAATCTGACCTCAAGATCACTGACATCGGTATCTTTCGACGACTTGCCAAGAATCGAACAGAATATGGCGACAGAATTTTTCTTCACTCATTTCTGGCTGCCTGACAAGAGCCTG
>Ga0316577_10001476_pt1 | contig 11136 bp, 5 predicted proteins | sample S5NA_FD_203073 | JGI IMG/M metagenome (GOLD analysis project Ga0316577, IMG submission 203073) | Rhizosphere microbial communities from salt marsh grasses in Alabama, United States - S5-7_050615r2r1 | ecosystem: Host-associated > Plants > Roots > Rhizosphere | place: USA: Alabama | collected... | reverse complement strand
CAGACGTCCCCCCGCCCTCTTCTCCGCCACCGACATGATTTCCCGTGTGAAGTCGAAAAGGTCCTCCGGCTCCACCTCCTGGCCACCCAGGGGATCTCCGGCCAGGACATCGAACCCTGACGAGATGAAGATGAATTCGGGGGAGAACCGCGCGTCCACCTCCTGCAGGGCCTCACTGAACCGATCCCGGTATTCCTGCCGGGAGGTCCCTGGTGAAAGGGGGACGTTCAAGGTGGTCCCCCTTCCCCTCCCCGTCCCCGACTCGTCACGGAGTCCGGTACCCGGAAAATGAGGGTGCTGGTGAAGAGAAAGATAGAAGACGTCGGGGTCCTCGTAGAAGATCCTCTGGGTTCCGTTGCCGTGGTGGACATCCCAATCCACCACCAGAACCCGCTCTCCGATCCCGCGGTCCTGCACGTAACGGGTGGCAACGGCCACGTGGTTGAACAGGCAGAACCCCATGGCCCTGTTCGGAGTCGCGTGGTGTCCCGGAGGGCGGGTCGCCACGAAGGCGTTCCTGATGAACCCATTGGCGACCCCGTCCACGGCGGCGAGCACGGCGCCGGAGCTCCCTACGGCGGCGTCCCACGAAGCCTCCGACACCCTGGTATCCGGGTCGAGGGGCACGGACCGCTCCTCCTCCATGGCCCGATCCACCGCCTCCCTTACGATATCCAGATGCTCCGTGGTGTGGACCCGCAGGATGTTCTCCTCGGTGGCGGAGCGGGCCTCCATCTGCGCCACCCTGTCATGGAGAGCCACCATGTCCCGGGACACCGCAGCGGCCAGGGCTCGGAGACGCCCTTGATGCTCGGGATGGCCCCACCCCGGGTCGTGGAGGGGGGCCGCGGGGTGCAGGAGGAAGCCTGTGGGTTTCGGCAGGGACGCCACGAGCTCAGGCCTCCCCCTTTCCGATGCGATCCTGGAGGGCGCGGACCTTGTGGACCCGGCTTCGCAGGGCGATCAGGGCATCGCAGGCGGCGCTGGCCGCCGACATCGTCGTGAGGTAGGGGATGCTGTGCGTGATGGCCGCTCTTCGCATGGCATAGTCGTCGTACTGTGACTTCTTCCCCAGAGGCGTGTTGATGAGGAGTCCTACGTCTCCGGAAACGATTCCGTCCACGATGTTCGGGCGCCCCTCCCCCACCTTGAAGATCCGCTCACACTGGATCCCCAGCCTGGACAGGTGCTGATGGGTCCCCTTGGTGGCCAGGATCCGGAACCCGAGATCATGGAAGCGCCGAATGATGGGAGTCACGGTTCCTTTGTCCCCATCATTGACGCTCACCACCAAAGTGCCTCCGTTCAGCGGGACGGCGTTGCTGGAGGCCTTGGCGGCTTTGGCGAAGGCCATCCCGAAGGAGTCGTCCATCCCCATGACCTCCCCCGTGGAGCGCATCTCGGGACCCAGGAGCGTGTCCACCTCGAAGCGGTTGAAGGGGAAGACCGCCTCCTTCACCGCCACTCCGGGAACCTGGGGCTCCGCCGGCACGTTCAACTCCGCGAGCTTCTCGCCGGTCATCACCCGGGCCGCCAGCCTGGCCAGCGGGATGCCCGTGGCCTTGCTCACAAAGGGGATGGTCCGGGAAGCCCGGGGGTTCACCTCCAGGACGTAGACCTGACCCTCCCGGATGGCATACTGGGCGTTCACCAGTCCCACCACGCCGAGCTCCAGGGCAAACTTTCTTGTCAGCTCCTTCATCTCCTCGATTTCCTCGTTGCCGAGAAGGTACGGCGGGAGGACACAGGCAGAATCCCCCGAGTGGACCCCTGCGTCCTCGATGTGTTGCATGACCCCTCCGATCACCACATTCGTCCCGTCGGAGAGGGCGTCCACATCCGCCTCGAAAGCGTCCTCGAGAAATCGATCGATGAGGACCGGGTGATCCGGGGATGCCCGAATGGCCCGGTCGAAGTACCCCTTCAGCGATTCCTCGTCATATACAATCTCCATGGCCCGCCCGCCAAGGACGTAGCTGGGCCGAACCAGGACCGGGTAGCCGATGCTCCGGGCAACCTCGAGGGCTCTGGCTTCACTGGTGGACACACCGTTTTCCGGTACCCTGGCCCGCACCGTCTCGCATACCACCGCAAAGCGTTCCCGGTCCTCCGCCCGGTCGATGGCATCCACGGAGGTGCCCAGGATGGGCGCGCCCAGCTCTTCCAGGGCCTGGGCCAGCTTCAGGGGCGTTTGGCCCCCGAGCTGGACGACGACCCCCTTCGGCTTCTCCAGGTGGATGATCTCCAGAACGTCCTCCAAGGTGAGAGGCTCGAAATACAGCTTGTCGCTCACGTCGAAGTCCGTGGAAACCGTCTCGGGGTTCGAGTTGATCATGATGGTCTCGTAACCCGCTTCGTTCAGCCCCAGGACGGCCTGAACGCAGCAGTAGTCGAACTCGATGCCCTGTCCGATCCGGTTCGGGCCACTCCCGAGGATGACGATCTTCACACTCTCGGACGGCGAAGACTCGTTCTCTTCCTCGTAGGAGGAGTAGTAGTACGGGGTGGCCGCGGGAAACTCCCCGGCGCACGTATCCACGACGTTGTAGGTGGGTCGGATCCCCAGCGCCCAACGCCTTTCCCGGACGTCCCTTTCCGTCTCCCCCCTCAGCTCCGCCAGCTGAAGGTCGCTGAAGCCCTCCCGCTTCATGAGGCGGAGATCCTCCGGGCCTGCCTCCGCCAGTCCCCGATACCAGGACTCGAGCTCCAGGATCTCCTGAAGCTGGTTCAGGAACCAGGGATCGATCCGGGTCGCATCGTGGATCTCCGCCTCGGTCAGCCCAGCCTCCAGAGCCCGTTTGAGCTGGAACGGACGCTCTGCCGTGGGATGCCGAAGGGCCGCCAGCAAGCTTTCCCGGTCGTCGGCATCCAACCCGTCGTCCTTCAGCCGCGGGCTGGTGACCCACCCGTGGCGGTCGATCTCGAGGCCACGAAACCCCTTCTGCCATGCGGAGCGGAATGTCCGGCCGATGGCCATGGTCTCACCCACGGCCTTCATCTGGACTCCCAGCGTGGGATTCACCTCCGGGAACTTCTCGAAGGCGAAACGGGGGAGCTTCACCACCACGTAATCCAGGACCGGCTCGAAGGAGGCCGGTGTAGTCGTGGTGATGTCGTTCGGAAGCTCGTGCAGGCGGTACCCCACTGCCAGCTTGGCCCCAACCCGCGCGATGGGAAACCCGGTGGCCTTGGAGGCCAGCGCCGAGGAGCGGGAGACGCGGGGGTTCATTTCCACCACCAGCATTTCCCCGTCCTCAGGGTTCACGGCAAACTGGATGTTGCATCCACCGGCCTCCACCCCGATCTCCCGGATGATGGCGATGGCCGCGTCCCGCATGCGCTGGTACTCCGGGTCCGTGAGGGTCTGGGCCGGCGCAACGGTGATGGAGTCCCCCGTGTGGACGCCCATGGGGTCGAAGTTCTCGATGGAGCACACGACGATGACGTTGTCGTCCCCGTCCCTGACCACTTCCAGCTCGTATTCCTTCCAGCCGATGACGCTCCGGTCGATGAGGACTTCCCCGATGGGTGAGGCATCCAGCCCCTTCCTCACCTGGGCCTGAAACTCCGTCAGGTTGTAGGCGATTCCTCCACCGGTCCCGCCGAGAGTGAAAGATGGACGGATGATCGCCGGGTACCCCGTGTCCTCCACGATGACCATGGCTTCGTCCATGGTCCGGGCAAACCCCCCATGGGGAACCACCAGACCGATGCGGTGCATGGCCTCGGTAAACGCCTCCCGATCCTCTGCCATCTGGATGGAGGCGGCGTTGGCGCCGATGAGCTCGATCCCGTGCCTCTCCAGCACCCCTCGCTCGTGGAGCTCCATGGCGAGGTTCAAGGCGGTCTGCCCGCCCATGGTGGGGAGTAGGGCGTCGGGCTCCTCCGCTTCGATCACCCGCTCCACCCAACTCGCTGAGAGAGGTTCTATGTAGGTCCGGTCCGCCAGGTCCGGATCCGTCATGATGGTGGCGGGATTGGAGTTCACCAGGACCACCCGGTAGCCCTCTTCCTTGAGGGCCCGGACGGCCTGAGTCCCCGAGTAGTCGAACTCACAGGCCTGCCCGATGATGATGGGGCCGGAGCCCAGGATCAGGATGGATTCGAGGTCGGTACGTTTGGGCACGGTCGTCAGGGGTTCGGGCCGGATCGGGAGGTGGGCGACCCCACCTCCACCCGGAAGCGTCCCCTCCGGCCAGGGGCGGGAGGTCGGAAGGGAGAGTCGATGAACTGTCGGTTTCGGACCCGAAATGGTGGCAAGGGAGGCGGAGGTTGGCAAGGTGGGAGGGGAATTCCCGAGACCGGGGCTGCGACCGGGGCCTTGCGAATCGGCGAGAAGACCCGGACACTCACAGGCGTGAGAGACGTCCTGATCCAGTCCCTTCATGGAGGACTCCGGTGTTACGTTCTAGCTCCAAATGGACCCGGGTGGCCCTGGTCACCCTCCTCTCCCTGGGCGGGTGCGTGAAGAAGAGCACGCACCAGACGACCCTGGACCAGCTGGACGCGGCCCGGGGCCGAGAGACCGAATTGGCTTCCCGGATGGAAACGGAGCTCCAGCGAAGGGACGAGCGGGAGCAGCGGCTCCGGGATCAGCTCGACGATCTCCAGGCTGAGATCGAGCGTCTGATCGAGGATCTCGGTGCCTGTCGGCGTGAGAATCTCAGGACAGAGGCCGATCTGGAAGACGCCCGGTTGGAAGCCCAGCGTCTTCAGACGCTGCTTAGCGCCCAGGGGGCCCAGTCGCAGCAGCTTCAGGCCCGCCTGAACCAGCTTAGCGCCATAGAACAGGAGATTCGGGAACGGAACCAGATCTATGAGGAGGTCCTCTCCCGCTTTCGCTCCCTCATCGACGCCGGACGTCTCAGTGTCTCCATCGCCCGGGGTCGGATGGTCATCAATCTGCCCCAGGACATTCTCTTCGCGTCGGGAAGCGCCGACCTCGGCGCGGACGGTCGAAGGACACTGGCAGAGGTCGCCGGGGTCCTGGGCGAGTTCCAGGACCGGCGCTTCCAGGTGGAGGGGCACACTGACGACCGGCCGATATCCACGGCTCAGTTCCCCAGCAACTGGGAGCTTTCGGCGGCCCGGGCCCTCTCGGTGGTGAAGCTCCTGGTGGCCCAGGGCGTCTCACCGGAGAACCTCTCCGGGGCCGGATATGGGGAGTATCATCCTGTGGCAGTGAACGAGACGGCGGAAGGACGGCGCCTGAACCGGCGGATCGAGATCGTCATGCTCCCGAACCTGGACGTGATCGCGGACGCGAATCCAGGAGTCTGACGGCCGCCACTGAATCGGGCTGGAGGGAACCACGAGACACACGGGGGGGCCCGCCGAGTCGAGCTCGGCGGGCCCCCCGGCTCTCTTTCCTCCCGGTCTCCCACGGGTGTCGGGCCGCGAGGCTCTGGCGTCAGCTCTCTCCCTTGTCCGATTCCTTCCGGATGGCGGTTCGGAGAGCGAGAAGGAATCCCCCCCAGATGAAGGCGAGGATCCCCACCATCGTGATCCAAGTGGAGGTCGTCATAAGGGTGAAATGGTGGGGATTGCCGGGGCCTTTGGCAAGGTGGGAAGTCGATGGCCCTCCCGCACAGGGCCTTCGAAATGGCGCCCACTACCCACCGTCCGTCCTTCCGTCGTAGCCCCCCCGTCCCGGAAACATCGAGGCATCCTGGGGTAATTGGCGCCCATGGCCCCTCCCTCTTGGCGCCCGGAGCCGGAGCGACGCACGCCCGGGTCGAAGGACCGGTCCCGCCGGCTTCCCCGTGTGGTGGTGGTGGGTGCGGGATTCGGTGGGCTGAGCGTGGTTCGGGCTCTGAGGGGCTCTTCCTGCAGGATCCTGCTTTTCGACCGCCAGAATCACCACCTCTTCCAACCCCTGCTCTACCAGGTCGCCACGGCAGCCCTCTCACCTGCCGACATCGCCCAGCCGGTGCGTCGGGTCCTCAGAGGCCAGAAGAACGTGAGGGTGTTCTTGGGGGATGTGACCGAAGTCGATCTCCACAGGCGGTTCGTCCGGGTCGGAGGGGAGGAGGTGCAGTACGACTGGTTGGTCCTGGCGTCAGGAGTCACACACACCTACTTCGGTCACGACGACTGGGCCCCCAGGGCACCGGGCCTGAAGACGATCGACGACGCTCTCGAAATCCGCCGGCGGATCCTCCTGGCCTTCGAGGAGGCCGAGATGGAGGAGGACCCGGACGCGCAGCGGGCCAAGCTCACTTTCGTCATCGTGGGAGGCGGGCCTACGGGAGTGGAGATGGCCGGCGCACTGCGGGAGATCGCGGCCCGGACCATCCCGCGGGATTTTCATCGTGTGGACACCAGCACGGCGCGCATCATCCTGCTAGAGGGCCAGGATCGTGTGCTCCCGGGAATGTCACCCCGGGCTTCCCGCCGGGCCCGAGAGCAGTTGGAGGGGATGGGAGTGGAGCTCCGTCTGGGAGCCCTGGTTACCCACGTGGACCCGGGGGCCGTCTTCATCGGGGAGGAGCGGGTCCGGGCAGCGAACATCATCTGGGCCGCAGGGGTGCAGGGCTCGGCCCTCGGGCAGACCCTGGGGACGGAGTTGGATTCGCAGGGGCGGGTAAAGGTGGAGATGGATTGCTCCATCCCCCACCACCCCGAAGCCTTCGTCGTTGGAGACCTGGCGGCTATCACGGACCCGGAGACGGGGGAGGAGGTGCCGGGGGTCGCCCAGGGTGCCCTGCAGATGGGGCGGTTCGTGGGACGACTCATCGGTGACGCTCTGTCATCGGGGCATCCCCCGGAGATCCGGAGACCCTTCCACTACCTGGACAAGGGGACCGTGGCCACCATCGGCCGAGCCCGGGCTGTGGCCGACATCGGGGAGCTCAGCTTCAGCGGCTTCCCGGCGTGGATCCTCTGGTCCACGATCCACGTGCTGTACCTCATCGGATTCCGGAACCGCCTGGTGGTCATGCTCAACTGGGCCTGGCAGTGGCTCGTTCAGACCCGGGGGGCACGCCTCATCACCGGGTCCCCTGGGATCCGGCTCGAGCGGCCGGTGGATCTGCGATAGTAGTCCCCGGCACCTGCCGGCCCGCCTAACGAACGGTTGGGAGCACCCCCTCCACCCCGGGGTCTTCCCGGAGCGTCAACGTTCCCTCCACCGAGCGCCCGTTGGCAACGACGCGAACCAGGTATGTCCCTGCATCGGCTTCGGGCCCCTGCGGGCCGCGCATCCTGAACCCCGGCGGCACCTGCCCGCCCATCTGCTCCCTCATCTGGGCCATCCTGGCCTGGAAGGCGGCCACCTCTTCCCGGGAGGGAGAGAACCGAAGGTTCCAGAACCAGCGGTTCAGGCCGGCGTGGGCCTCTACCTCGTGGGTGACGGAACGGCTCCCGTCCAGGGTGGAGATCTCCACCGTCACCGGCCCCGCCGGTGCCGAGCCCAGCCAGAAGGAGAGGGCCGCCGAGTTCTCCAGCTCGGAGGGGGAGTTCCCCGGCTCCTGCTGGTCGATGGTCAGGGGGTTCCGCCCCATGAAGAGTTTGTGTCCTCGAGTGGCTCCCCGGCTGATGCCCCTCCACCGGGTGGCGATCCTGGGGACGAAGAGGTGGAGGGCGGAGCTCTGCACATCCGGCGTCATCTGCTGGAGAGGTGTGGCGTCGTCCAGGATCCAGATGCTCCTCCCGTGGGTGGCGGCGATGACATCCCCCTCCCGGGGGTGGATGATGATGTCGTGCACAGCTACCGTCGGAAGCCCATCACCCAGCTCCGCCCAGGTCGCTCCCCCGTCCACGGACACGAAGGCCCCGAATTCCGAGCCGGCATACAGGAGTCTCGGGTTCGTGGGATCCTCCCTGACCACGTAGATGGGATTTCCCTCGGGGAGGTCCGCAGAGAGTGAGGTCCAGGTGGCACCGTAATCCGTCGTCTTGAAGATCCAGGGACGGAATTCGTCGGAGCGGTGCCCGTCGATGGAGACGTAGGCGGTCCCCTCCTGGAAGCGGGACGGCTCCACCCGGCTCACCCAGAGGCCCCGAGGCGGGTCCGGGAGGTTCAGGCCCACGTCCGTCCACGTCTGTCCTCCGTCCCGGGTGACATGGACCCGTCCGTCGTCGGTCCCGGCCCAGATCAGGCCCGTAGTCATGGGGGATTCGGCCAGGGTGATGATGGTGGCGTGGGTCTCGGCGGCGGTGACGTCCCGGGTGAGGCCGCCGCTCTCCGGATCGGTGAGCTCGGGATCATTGGTGGACAGGTCCGGGCTGATGATCTCCCAGGTGTCCCCACGGTCGCGACTTTGGAAGAGATGGTTCCCTCCGAAGAGGACCGTGTTGCTGTTGTGGGGTGAGAGCCTGAGGGGAGAGGACCAGTTGAAGCGGAACCAGTCCCGGTCCAGAGATGCCGGGTCCCCGTCGTAACCGGGCACCGCCTCCTGGAAGTTGATGATGGTAGCCGGCGTGGGGGTGATACTCTTCCCCTGCTGACGGAAGACGGCATCCAGGCGCCGGATGTTGCCCCCCTGGGATTCGGTGTAGACGGTCCTCCAGTCGTCGGGGTCAACCGTGGTGTGGAAGCCGTCTCCGGAATGGAATTTGAACCAGTGGTCGTTCAAGATCCCGTTCCAATCCCGGCTGTTGGAGGGCCCACCCCAGTTCCCGTTGTCCTGGAGCCCCCCATACACCCAGTACGGATCCCGGTTGTCGGCGGTGACGGCGTAGAACTGGCCAATGTCCATGTTGTCGAACATGACGAAGTGGTAGCCCTCGTCGAAGGTGACGTAGGCTCCCTTGTCATTCCCGACGTAGAACATCTCCGGGTTCGAGGGATCGATCCAGAGGGCGTGGAAGTCCCCGCTGATCCCCTCCATGGACCGGTCGAAGCTCTTCCCGGCGTCCTCGGAGATCTGGGCGGAGCCAGTCAGGACGTACACTCGCTGGTCGTTCTGAGGGTCCAGCCAGATGTGGGAGTAATAGAAGGGACGGTTGTTGTAGCGGCTCTGGTAACTCCAGGTGGCACCGGCGTCCTCGGAGCGGTATACCCCCGTCCCCAGCCGGGTCATGTCATCGTAGGCCTCGTCGCCGGGCTGGGGCTGGAAGCCATGCTCCACAATGGCCATGACCACATCGGGGTTCGACAGCGAGATGGTGAGCCCGATCTTCCCGATGTCCCCGGAGGGGAGCCCGTTGGTGAGATGGGTCCAGGTCTCCCCTCCATCGGTGGACTTGAAGATCCCCCCGTTGGGCCCCCCGGAGAGGAACCTGTGGGGAAACCGGATTCGCTCCCAGAAGGCCACATAGAGGACGTTCGGATCCCGGGGATCCATGACCAGGTCCGTGGCTCCGGTGCGGCCGTCATCGGGGAGGCCGCCTCCGAGCCTCACCCACGTATCCCCACCGTCGGTGGTCCTGAAGAGACCCATCTCCCCGGCATGGGCCCAGAGGTGTCCCTGTGCCGCCACGTACACGATGTCGGGGTCGGTGGGGTGGGTGACCACCTCACCGATGTGGTGGGAGTCCCGGAGGCCCACGTTCACGAAGGTCTCTCCCCCGTCCGTGGACTTGTACACGCCGTCCCCCCACCCCACCGAGTTCCGGGTACACGACTCCCCCGTGCCGATCCAGATGATGTCCGGGTCCGGCTGAAAGATGGCGATGTCCCCGATGTTCCCGGTCCCGTAGTCCTCGAAAATGGGCTCCCAGGTGGTGCCCGCGTTGTTGCTCAGGAACGCTCCCCCCGAAGCCGAGCCCACGATGACCCGTGCCGGGTTCGCCACCACGGCCTCGATGTCCGTGACCCTTCCGGCCATGTTCGCGGGGCCGATGTTCCGCCACTGGAGGTCTTGCGTGAGATCCTGGGGAGTCTGAGCGGTGAGCCCCGAAAGACTCAGGACGGCCAGGAGTGTTTGAAGAGTCAGAGAGCGGGGCTTGATCCTGGACATGACTTGCCTCCGGAGTGGATCGTTCCTGGTACGAGCCGGAAAGACCCACCATGGTGGGTGGGGGCCGCTTACCGCAAGAGAGGGGAGGGAGGTGAATGAAGGAGAGGAGTGACGAGGGAGGTTCCTTGAAGGAAGGCAGGGTCCGTCAGCCGTACCTGCCCTCGATGTAGTCCGCCGTTTCCTTGTGCTCTGGAGCGAGGAAGAGCGCCTCCGTCGCCTGGTGCTCCACGACCTTCCCCATGAGCATGTAGATGGTCTCCTCACTGGCGCGGCGGGCCTGCGCCATATTGTGGGTCACGATGAGGATGGTGTACTCCCCGCGAAGCTCCCACATGAGATCTTCAACAGCCTCCGTCCCCGCCGGATCCAGCGCGGAGCAAGGCTCATCCATGAGGATCACCGACGGTTTCACCGGCAGGAGCCGGGCGATACAGAGCTTCTGCTGCTCTTCCAGGGAAAGCCCCGTAGCGTGTCGGCCGAGACGGTCCTTGACCGTATCCCATAGAAGGACTTCCCTCAGGGCCTTTTCCAGGATCTCCTCCTCTTCGGCCCTGCCGACTTTCGCCTTCCCCCGGTGGATCCGGTGGCCGAAGAGCACGTTGTCCCTGATGGAGAGCGGAAGGGGATTGGGCCTCTGGAACACCATCCCGACTTCCCTCCGGAGTTGGGCAGGCTCGACCTGAGAATCCAGTACGTCATACCCGAGAACCCTGATGTTCCCGGAGGTCCTCACATACCCGAGGCGATCGTTGATGCGGTTCACAGCCCGGAGGAGCGTGGTCTTCCCGCACCCCGACGGCCCGATGAGAGAGGTGATAACGCCCCGCTTGATCTCCAGGTCCACGTCGAACAGGGCCTGGAAGTCGCCGTACCAGAGGTTCAGCTTCTCCGTCTCGATGGCCAGGGAGAAGTCGACGGCAGATTCGGTGGTCAGGGACTTATCCAAACTTGCCCTCCACGTACTCCCGGGTCCGGGGATCCCTCACTGTACCGGTGAAGAACTCCTCCGTCTTCCCCACCTCCACCACCTCTCCATTCAGGAAGAAGGCGGTCCGGTGGGCCAGGCGCCGGGCCTGCTGTACCAGGTTCGTGACGAGAACGATGGTCAGCTCGCCCTTGAGCTCCTTGAGGACGTCCTCGATCCTCATGGTGGTGACCGGGTCCACGGCGATGGAGAACTCGTCCAGAAGCAGAAGCTCCGGGACCTGGGAGAGGGCCCGGGCGAAGGTCAACC
>Ga0316577_10001475_pt1 | contig 11146 bp, 10 predicted proteins | sample S5NA_FD_203073 | JGI IMG/M metagenome (GOLD analysis project Ga0316577, IMG submission 203073) | Rhizosphere microbial communities from salt marsh grasses in Alabama, United States - S5-7_050615r2r1 | ecosystem: Host-associated > Plants > Roots > Rhizosphere | place: USA: Alabama | collected... | reverse complement strand
TGTCGCGGGCCAGGAACTGCCCCACGGTGAAGCTGCTCGCTATCTGTAGCACTTGCTCCATGCTCAGCGCGCTGAGCCACTCGCTGTTGTACCGGATGCGGGTGCGATCGGGGTCCAGGATCTTGAATGCCTGCTCGGCGTAGGTGCACGCATTCTCTCGAATTTGCCCTTCCTCGAGTTGCGGGCGCAGTCCATCGTGGTCGCTCGGGTCGCCAATGCGCGTCGTAAAATCCCCGATCAGAAAGATCGCCTCGTGTCCCAGATCCTGGAACTGGCGCAGCTTGCGCAGCGTGATGGTGTGTCCCAAGTGCAGATCGGGCCGCGTGGCGTCGTAACCACAATACACCCGAAGGCAACGCCCCTCGGCTTGTGCCCGTGCCAGACGGCCCTCTAGTTCTTTGGTCATTGCCCTCTTGATCTCTCGATCGCCGAATTCCGAGCCCTGCATCAGCCGGGCCGCCTGTTCCTCCACCGCGCTATTCATGACCGGATCCTCCCTTCTCGGCTGCCGGCAAGGCTGTGCAGCACATGGTTCCCTGCACAAGGCTACTCCTGCCCGTCAGCGTTCGATCGCCAGGGCCTCAACGGCTGCGGCACGCATCAGGCCCACAGGTGGTGCCTGCCCGGTCCACAGCTCAAAGGCCAGCGCCCCCTGCCAGACCAGCATGCCCAGCCCATCGATGGCTCGCGCGCCCGCCTGCCGCGCCTCCCCCAGCAGGCGCGTCTCCAGGGGATTGTACACCAGATCAAAGACACTCCAATGCGATGGCAGGGCAAGACCGACGGGCCAGGGCGACTCACCGCAGTTGGGCCACATACCGACTACCGTCGCATTGACCAGTAGGTCGAATGGAGCCAAGTCCAGCGCTCGCAGGGCGGCCTCGCCGGGCACAGTACTCACCGCACCGCCGAGCCCCAGCCCGTTCAGGTTGCGAGCCAACTCCGCGGCGTGCGCCACCGTACGGTTAAAGACGGTGACCGAGCAACCGGCTTGCGCGAGGGCATAGACAACCGCCCGCGCCGCACCGCCAGCCCCCAGCACCAGTGCGCGCCGCCCCGCTGGTTCCAGCCCTGCCTCGCGCAGCGCGCGCAAGAAGCCGGGGCCATCGGTGTTGTAGCCGGCCAATCTGGTTCCCCGCACGGCAATGGTATTCACCGCGCCGATGGCCCGCGCGGCATCGTCGATCTTGTCCAGGTACGCCATGATCGCGCTCTTGTGGGGCAGGGTGACATTAGCTCCCCGGCAGTCTCCAGCATGCAGGTCGGCCACTGCCGCGCCCAGCTGCCCTGGCGGCACCGGAAACAGCTCGTACCGCCAGTCGATTCCCAGCGCTTTGAACGCGGCGTTGTGCATGACCGGCGACAAGCTATGCTCCACGGGCCAGCCGATGAGAGCCACTCTGTAGGCACCACTCGAGCTCACAGGTTCGACCTCTCAATCATGCCCGGACAGCGCCTGCATCCGGCGTCAACGGACACTGGCTCCCAGGCTTGCCAGCGTGGGCACGAAGCCTGGAAACGAGTCAGCGATGCAGTCCACATTCTGCACCACGGTCTCCCCGCGGGCTATAAGCCCCGCGATCGTCAGTGCCATTGCCAGGCGGTGGTCGCCGTGGCTGTCAACCACAGCACCCTCTAGCGGCATCGGACCGCACACGACAAACCCATCCGGGCGCGGCTCGATCTGGGCCCCAAGGCAGCGCAGCTCGCGAACCGTCGTCGCCACCCGGTCCGTCTCCTTGACTCGCAACTCGGCAGCATCGCGAACCGTCGTCTCGCCATGCGCCTGAGTTGCCGCGACCGCCAGGATGGGAAACTCGTCGATGGCGCGCACAACGAGGTCGCCGCCCACCTCCACGCCGCGCAGCTCTGCTGCGCGAACAACCAAGTCAGCCACCGGCTCGCCGCCCATTCCATGCTCGTCGTGCCATGCCAGGTCGGCTCCCATGGCCCGCAGGATGTCCAGCAGGCCGGTGCGCGTGGGGTTCACGCCAACCCCCTCAATTGCGATCTCTGAGCCCGGAAGCAACAGAGCCGCCACCACGAGGTAGGCAGCGGAGGAGACGTCGCCCGGCACCGTCACGTCCACCGGATCGAGGGCATGCACCGGCTCGATCTCTACCATGCAATCCTCGGTTCGAAGTTCCGCCCCCATCGCCGCCAGCATCCGCTCCGTGTGATCGCGAGCCGGGCCAGGCACGCTCAGCCTGGTGACGCCGCGCGCGTAGAGCGCCGCTAACAGGAGCGCGCTCTTGACCTGGGCGCTGGCGACCGGCAGGGAATAGTCGATGCCGTGCAACTCACCACCCTGGATGGCTAGTGGCGGCAGCCGTCCGCCATCACGGCCCAGCACCACTGGCCCCATGCTCCGCAACGGCTCGACGACTCGAGCCATCGGCCGGCGTCGTAGTTGGGCGTCGCCGCTGAGCACACTGAGAAACGGCTGTCCGGCCAGCAGACCTGCCAGCAGGCGCATGGTCGTGCCGGAGCGGCGACAGTCGATCACCTCCGCTGGCTCTCGCAGGCCGCGCAGCCCTGCGCCATGTACCGTCAAGGTGGTCGGCGAGTGCTCGTCAACCACCACACCCAGAGCCCGCACTGCGTCCAGCGTCGCCAGGCAGTCGGCAGATGGCAAGAAACCATCCACATGGCTATCTGCGGAAGCAATCGCGCCCAAAAGCAGCGCGCGGTGGGAGATCGACTTATCGCCCGGCACCCGCACACGGCCAAGTAGCGGCGCCCCCGCGCGCACCCCAAGCTCGCTCACGGAAACATCTCCTTGCGCTTCTGGCGGATGGTGCTCAAGGTCCGGCGCAGCCCATCCTCGTCGCCTGCCTCCAGTGATTGCGCCAGGCTTGCGAGCTGATCCTGATACATCCGCACCGCCCTCAGCACCTCCTCCCGGTTGGTGAGCAGGATATCAAGCATCATGGTCACGTCGCTGCCGGCTACTCGCGAGGTGTCGCGGTACCCACCAGCCACAATCTCCCAGGCAGCCGGATCGGCCGAGGTCGTGGCGTCGGCTGTGGCGACCAGGGCGCAGGCCAACAGATACGGTAAGTGGCTTACCGTACCCACCAAAAAGTCCTGGCGCTCGCCATCCAGCACCAGGGCATGAGCCCCAATAGCCTCGGCCAACTCGCGGCCCAGCGACAGAGCCTCCTCCGAAGTACGCGGCAGGGGAGAGAGGATGAAGGTACAGCCCTGATACAGCGCCGGATCTGCCACCTCGACCCCCGAGCTCTCCTTGCCACACATCGGATGTCCCCCAAGCGGCTGCACGTGCTCGGGCAAGCGCGCCATCTCCTCTACAATCTGGGCCTTGGTACTCCCCAGATCCATCACCAGGCATCCTTCTGGCACCAGAGATCCAATCTCGGCCAACTGGTCCAGGATGGCACGCACCGGCGTCGCCAGCACGACCACATCAGCCTGCCTGGCACCTTCAGCGACATCGGTCGTCCCCCAGTCGACGAGTCCTAGCTCCGATACCCTTTCGACCGCCTCTGCGCGGCGCGCCACCCCCACGACTGCGCGGCATCGGCCCCTCAGGGCGCCAGCCAGCGAGCCGCCCATCAATCCCAGTCCAACAATCGTGACCCTGCAATCCTGCAACCGGCGCGGCATAGTCATAGAGCCCGACCCACCGCCCGCGCCACGGACTCTAGGCCGGCCATTAGCTCGGCAAAAGTCTCGGGCTTGAGCGATTGGGCGCCATCGGACACGGCGCTACTCGGATCAGGATGGACTTCGATCAGCAATCCATCAGCCCCTGCTGCCACAGCCGCCCTCGATACGGCCGCCACCAGTTCCCACTTGCCGGTGGCGTGGCTGGGATCCACGATCACGGGCAGGTGGGAAAGCTGCTTGAGCAACGGAACCGCGTTGATGTCCAACGTATTGCGGGTGTACTTTTCAAAGGTGCGGATGCCCCGCTCGCACAGGATGACGCGGTCATTCCCGTGGGAGAGGATATACTCTGCGGACATGAGCAACTCCTCGATAGTAGACATCATGCCGCGCTTGAGCAGCACGGGCCGCTGCGCCTCGCCCACAGCGTGCAAGAGCGCATAGTTTTGCATGTTCCTTGCCCCGATTTGAAGGATGTCGGCAAAGGTAGCGACGAGCGGCACCTGTTCAGGAGACATCACCTCGGTGACGACCGGTAGGCCGGTCTCCTCACGCGCCGCAGCCAGGTAGCGCAGGCCCTCCTCGCCGAGTCCCTGAAAGCTGTATGGCGACGTGCGCGGTTTGAAGGCGCCGCCCCGCAGCATTTGGGCCCCGGCACTCTTGACGACCTGCGCTGCCTCCAATAGCTGCTCGCGTCCTTCCACAGCACAGGGTCCTGCCATCACGACCAGCCTCTCGCCACCCACGGCGACACCATTGATCGGGACGACGGTGTCCTGAGGGTGAAAGTCACGGCTGGCAAGCTTGAAGGGCCTCAGCACCGGCACCGTTCGCTCGACGCCGCTCATCCTCTCGATCTGCGCGCGATCGAGGGGGCGCCCGTTGCCGATGATGCCGATTATGGTCCGCTCATCCCCTTCCGAGATGTGGGCATTGCACCCAAGCTGCTCAATGCGTGCGGTGACGTTGACCACCTCGCCTCTGGTTGCACCCTGCTTCATAACGACGATCATGGTAGACTGCCTCCTATGAACCTATTCTGTGCGTTGTACCGGCTTCGGGCCCGGCGCTTGGATAGCGACTGCGAGCGACATCTTGTGCAGCCTGACCGCAGAGATCTATTCCTCAAGCGCATCGCCAGGGATGGGCATGGTAGCCGCCGGGTAGGATCCCAGCAATTTGACAAAGGAAGAGCGCCTCAACACCCCCATCAACGCAGCCTCACTCTCCGGATCCTGGCAATGACCCTCAAAGTCCAGATAGAAGATGTATTGCCAGGGATGGTCCAGCCGCGGGCGCGACTCAAGCTTAGTCAGGTTGATCCGCCGCCTGGCAAACTCGCCCATGCATTCGTACAGCGCCCCCGGCTCGTGGCGAGCGCAAAAGACGATAGAGGTCTTGTTCCTTTGGGCTCGAGACGGTGCATCGTGGCTGAGGATGAAGAACCTCGTGTAATTGTGCCGCGAATCCTCGATGCCATAGGCCATTTCCTCTAGATGGTAGAGCTGGCCCGCCAGCCGGCTAGCAATCGCGGCAACGCCCGGTTCTGGATGCTCAGCCAGCTCGCGGGCGCTGCCCGCCGTATCGTGGGCGGGCTCCGATACCCAGCCGCGGCTGTGCAGGTAGCGGGTGCATTGGGCCAGCGCATGGGGATGCGAGCGAACCTTCTGCACATCGTCCAGCGTCGTGCCTGCCGGCGCCAGCAGCGCGTGCCGCACGCGCAGGAACATCTCTCCCCAAACGCGCAAGTCGTGGTCAAGCAGCAAGTCATACGCCCGGTTGATCGACCCCGCCGTCGAGTTTTCCACAGGAAGCATGCCATACTCCGCTGTTCCAGACTCTACTGCGTCAAAGATACCCACGAAACTTTCGCACGGATTTGTCTCCACACCGTCGCCGAAGAACTGACGGATGGCCTCTTCCGAATATGCACCCGGCTCCCCCTGGAATGCAACACGAGTCATGGCAACCTCCCAACCCTATTCATGTTCCCGCAAGTCGGGACGCAGCGACGCAGCCTCTCGCAAATAGACGTGCCGCACCTCGTCTTGGGATCGATCGGTATTCCACAGCATCAGCACCCGCACACAGTGCAGCAGGCTGCCCGGGACCGGCACCTCTTGAGCATCCAGAAGCGGGACATGCTGCCAGCCCAGTTCTCGGGCGGCCCGAGCCGGAAATGCTGCCGTCAGGTCCGGGGTCATGGTAAAGACGGCGCTGGCGATGTCGGCGACGGCGATGTGATTCGCTTCCACCATGCGCAGGAGCAGGTCGCGCGTGGCAGCCAGGATGGCATCCGCCGAATCAACTTCCACGGTGGTCGCCCCACGAATTCCACGACAAGCCATCTGGGCCTCCTGTTGCGAGAACGAAAAAGCGTGGAGCCGCTGGCCCCACGCTCTCTTGAATCTACCGGGTTCGTCCAGATCAACCCGGACGACCTATCCCTGGAGCAGGGCCGCGGCCAAATGCCGAGGCATAGTCAAAATAGAGATAAAAGCCAACATAGGTCCGCAGCCCAAGAACGCCCCGGGGTGCGAATTCACCCGGGCCAAAACCGATCGATTGCTCAGCGTTCTGACTACCAGACACTAGGCCACTCCCTTTCCAGGTGACGCCCATCATAGCACAAAACGCAAGACTTGTCAAGAAAATGTTTTCTGCCTGATTCTAATTTCTCGAAACTATTTCTTGCTCTACCAATGCCACCGCAGCAGGCCTGCACATATCTGTCGTCCGTTGACCGTGGGCCACACTACGCGAGCCTGGAAAGGACTGTGCCCGATCTTCAAAGAGGCCAAATGGCTGGACAGCCAGAATGGACAGACCCCTCAAGTAATGGTATACTCATAACAGCTTGCAGCGTTTGACGAGACCCGCCGCCAGTCCCAATGCCTGTGGCTGCTGCCTGTCGAATGCTCTAGCGCTTGGTACTACTGGCCGAGCCGCCGGATCGAACTCGAGGAGGAGTCTATGGCCCCACACGAACTCAACGAAGAGCTGCTCCGCCGCCGGGAGGAACTGCGGCGGGGAGGAGGCGCCAAGGCCATCGAGCGGCAGCGCAACAAAGGGAAACTGACCGCCCGAGAGCGGATCGGGCGCCTGCTCGACAGTGGCAGCTTTCAGGAAGTCGATCCCTATATCACGCACCGCCACAGCGATTTTGGACTGAAAGAGAAGCGGCACCCTGGCGACGCCGTCGTCGTGGGCTTTGGGCGAATGGCGGGGCGCAAAGTTGCTGTTGCGGCCCAGGATTTCACGGTCATCGGCGGCTCCTTCTCAGAGGCGCAAGCCCAAAAGGTCTGCAAGGTACTGGACCTCGCCATTGGCTCAGGCACCCCCGTAATTTTCCTAAACGACTCGGTCGGAGCGCGCATCCAGGAGGGCGTCTGGAGCCTGGCTGGATACAGCGAGCTATTCTGGCGCAACACACAAGCCAGCGGCGTCATCCCGCAGATCAGTGTGATGCTGGGGCCATGTGCCGGTGGCTCTGTCTATTCGCCCGGCCTGACCGACTTTGTCATCATGACTGAGGGCATCAGCCACATGTTCATCACCGGGCCCGAGGTGATCAAGACTGTCACCGGCGAGGTCGTGGATCTGGAAACGTTGGGCGGGGCGCGTACCCATGCCGATGTGAGTGGAGTAGCCCACCTCGTAGCCCGCGACGAAGATGAGGCGTTTACCCTGACCCATCAGTTGCTGAGCTACCTCCCGTCGAACAACGCCAGCCCTCCCGCGCGGGTGCCGCCGACAGACGATCCGGCCCGGGGCGAATCCGCCCTGGACGCACTGGTGCCGCTGGAGGAAACCCAATCCTACGACATGCGAGAAGCGATATCCCTCATCTTTGACCGGGGCAGCTTTTTCGAACTGCACGCCCGCTTTGCAGCCAACGCGTTGGTGGGCTTTGCCCGGCTGCACGGCGAAGTGATAGGCGTGGTCGCCAACCAGCCCGCCTGGCTGGCTGGCGTGCTGGATATCGACGCCTCAGACAAAATCGCCCGCTTTGTGCGCTTCTGTGACGCCTTTAACATCCCGCTAATCACATTCGTGGACTGCCCCGGCTTTATGCCTGGGACCGTGCAGGAGCATGGGGGCATAATCCGGCACGGGGCCAAGATCGTCTATGCCTATTCAGAAGCCACCGTGCCCAAGATTAGCATCGTCACCCGCAAAGCCTACGGCGGGGCATACATCGTGATGAGCAGCAAGTATGTGCGTACCGATCTGGTCTATGCTTGGCCGACAGCCGAGATTGCCGTCATCGGTGCCGAGGGTGCGGTCAACATTCTGTACCGGAAGCAGCTGGCTCGCCTGGAAGATCCAGAGGAGGCCAAAGCGCAGTTCATGACCGAATTTCGCGAGCAGTTCGGCAGTCCGTATGCGGCAGCGGCGAGCGGCCACGTCGATGACGTGATTCTACCCAGCGAGACGAGGGCCAAGTTGATCGCCGCGATGGGTTTTCTGCGGGACAAGCAGGCCCAGACACTGCCCAAGAAGCACGGATGCATCCCGCTTTGAGCGGGTCAGTACAGGATCAAAGGATCGAAACCTGGACATGGAGAGCTGGAAGACCCTATCACGCCGGGTGCTCCTCGACTATAGCAAGTTCTTGAGCGTCGAGGAGCACACCGTTGAGCTCCCCGACGGACAGGTCATTCAGGACTGGCCCTGGGTCATCACGCCCGACTTTGTCAATGTCGTCGCCCTGACTCAGGACGGCCTGTTTGTGTGCTTCCGCCAGACCAAGTATGCCATTCAGGGGACCTCTCTGGCTCCGGTGGGCGGCTTTCTCGAGCCGGGCGAGGATCCCTTGGAGGCGGCGCAGAGGGAACTGCTAGAGGAGACCGGCTACGAGGCAGCAGAGTGGACAGATCTGGGGCGCTACCGGGTAGACGCGAACCGTGGTGCGGGCGTCGCCCATTTTTTCCTGGCGCGCCAGGCACGCCGCGTGAGCGAGCCCAACTCCGATGATCTGGAAGAGCAAGAGATGGTGCTCTTGACGCGCAGCCAGGTAGAGGCTGCCCTTGCCGGCGGGGATTTCAAGGTGCTGCCGTGGGCAACCATAATCGCCCTCGCGCTGCGTCGGATGGAGGCATAGACGTTGGAGAACTCGTTGGCTACCGCGCTGGTCATCACGGCCATCGGCATGACACTCCTCTTCCTCTCGCTGGTCCTCTTTTATGGGATCATCGCACTGCTGACAGCCGTCACCAGAGAGGGGGCAAGAAAACCGAACGGAGCCGCAGTTGCCGCAGAAGAACTCGGAGACGCGATTGAACGCCGGGCACTCCAGGCAGCAGCCATCGCCGTCTCCCTGGCCCGCGCCGAGGCGGAACAGAGCCGTGGCGCGTTCAGCGACGTGCCCTCTTTGGCTTCCGGCGGCCGCGACGTGACGCCCTGGTGGTCCATGCACCACCAGCACCGATTAGCAGAAAAGAACAGACCCCGGAGATCTTTATGAAGAGATACCAGATCATTCTCGATGGACAGACCTTTGACGTCCGCGTGCTCAGCGATCCACTGCAAGAGCAAGTCGAGGTAGAAGTCGACGGCGTCGCCTTCACCGCACAGGTCAAGGCCCTGCCATCAGAGCAGGAGATAGGCGAAGAGGCGTCAGGCCGCGTCGAGCCTTCCACGCCGGCCAAGACCCCGGTAGCTGTCGCTCCACCCGGCCCGCAGACTGCCTCACCAGCGGGCAATGTGGTCACCGCCCCACTCCCAGGTGTCATCAAGTCCATTGCTGTGCGTCCAGGCCAGAAGGTCTCTGCCGGGGGCGAGCTGCTGGTCATCGAGGCAATGAAGATGGACAATGTCATCCGCGCCTCACAGGACAGCACGGTCAAGACCATCTATGTCAGCGAGGGCCGCCAAGTGGCCTACGGCGAGCGGATGCTGGAATATGCCGGGTCTGGTACAGCATGAGCGCCAGCGCACTGCGTCCGAGCGCCGCGGCGCGCAATTGACATGCCCCCCTGCCTATGGTATACTGAATTCGCGCTCGTGAAATGATGAACATTGTGGCCTTTGCTCCTTTTCGATAGCGAAAGAACGACACTGTGACACCTACCTGAGTTGGCTCTTGTCGAAGCGTCCTTGAACTGAATCTGTTCCGTGTTCACAGCAGCACTGGACGACAGGACAGGCAGCCAGCTCTTTTGGTTTTCACTATAGGCGATCTGGGAGTTGTACTTATGCCAGTTATCAAAGCACAAGTCCGATCGGGAGCGTACTACGATTCGGTCGTGTTGATGCAGTTGCAGCGTTCCCTGGCTGGCCTGCCCGGCGTACTCGATGCAGGCGTGGTCATGGGGACTGCAGCCAACAAGGAGATCCTGGCTCAGACCGGACTGCTGGCCCCTGAAGCTGAGGCTGCCTCTGCAGACGACCTGGTTATCGTGGTTCAGGCAGAGGATGACGAGGCCGCCGAGGTTGCCCTGGGCCGCGTCGACGAGCTGCTCACCCGGCGACGCGGGGGCGTGGAGCATGAATACCTTCCAAAGAGCCTGGATTCCGCAGCCCAGATGCTGCCCGATGCCCGTTGGGTTTTGATCTCCGTGCCGGGCCGCTATGCCGCCGGTGTAGCCCGCCAGGCACTCCGCTTGGGCAAGAACGCCTTCCTCTACAGCGACAACGTCTCCCTCGATGAAGAAGTCGAGCTGAAGCAGATGGCTGCTGAGATGGGCTTGCTGGTTATGGGGCCAGACTGCGGCACGGCCATCGTCAACGCCGTGGGCCTGGGCTTTGCCAACAAAGTACGGCGAGGCCGGATTGGCCTCGTCGCCGCTTCGGGCACCGGCTTGCAGCAGGTCAGCGCGCGCATCCATCAATTGGGCGGAGGCATCACCCACGCCCTGGGCACGGGCGGGCGCGACCTTTCGGAAGCCGTGGGCGCGGTGACAGCCCACCAGGGTCTCGATCTCCTCAGTCGCGATCCAGGCACCAGGGTCATCGTCCTTATCTCCAAGCCGCCATCGGCCCAGGTGGCCGATCGGCTATTGCGAGCCGCCCGGGCGTCCGGCAAACCTGTCGTCGTGGATTTTATCGGCTACTGCCCTCCCTCTCACCAGACGGATGCTCTCCACTTCGCTTCGACCTTCGATGAGGCCGCCGAGATGGCCGTCCAATTGGCCCAGGGCGGCCCGAATGTCCCCTCTCGCCCGCAGGCGGCCGACCCCGATCTGGCCCTGGCCCTGGATCAGTTTGCGCCAGGCCAGCAGTATCTTCGCGGGCTGTTTTCCGGGGGCACGCTGGCCTACGAAGCGCTGCTGCTGCTGCAGGACTATCTGCCGGGGGTCTATTCCAACGTCCCCTTGAAAGCAGAATACCGGCTGGAGAACTCGCTGGTCAGCCAGGAGCACACCATCGTCGACCTGGGCGAGGACGAGTTTACCGTCGGCCGTCTGCACCCGATGATGGACAACGACCTGCGCATCCGCCGGCTACTGCAAGAGGCCCGCGATCCACACGTCGCCGTGATCGTGCTCGACGTTGTGCTGGGATACGGCGCGCA
>Ga0316577_10001474_pt1 | contig 11147 bp, 8 predicted proteins | sample S5NA_FD_203073 | JGI IMG/M metagenome (GOLD analysis project Ga0316577, IMG submission 203073) | Rhizosphere microbial communities from salt marsh grasses in Alabama, United States - S5-7_050615r2r1 | ecosystem: Host-associated > Plants > Roots > Rhizosphere | place: USA: Alabama | collected... | reverse complement strand
CTCGTTCGACGCCTCCCGCGTCGACGGTCAGACCGTGGCCCTCTTCCTCTACTGCACGCTGCTGGCCGCTGCCGCCGCGAACGTTGTCATGTTCGAGGCGGTCAAGGTCCTGGGCCCGACCCGAGCGGTCTTCTTCCAGTTCCTGATCCCGGCCATCGCCGTGGTCGCGGCGGCCATCTTCCTGAGCGAATCGATCGTCTTCGGCCAGGTGGCCGGCGGCGTCGTCATCGTCGCCGGAATCCTGATCTCGCGGCTGGGATCCCGACAGGCGCGGGCCGAGCCCGTGCCCTAGCGATGCCGGCTCAGCCGGCGGCTACTCCCAGCGGAAGAGGCGGAAGGCCAGGACCGCGGCGACCGCGGTGACGCCGGCGACGATCGCCAGCTCGGTGAAGTTGACTCCCCGTCCGATCCAGGGGTCCTGCAGGGCGACGGCTGCGTGAGTCAGAGGCAGCGCCCTGGCGAACTGCTGCATCGCCTCCGGCAGCACCTCCCGCGGCGGCCCCACGCCCGAGGTCATCTCCGAGACGAAGAACAGGGCCAGTCCCGCCGCCTGAGCGGCCTGGACGTTGGGCAGGACTGCCCCGAGCAGGATGCCCAGGGTCACGAAGCAAACGACGGTCAGGACGAAAGCGACCGCGAATCCGGCCGGCGATATCGGGGCCTGGGCGCCGTTGAAGACCATGCCCAGGAAGATGATGGCCATCGCGCCGATGGTGGCCAGCAGAGCGCTGACGCACAGCTGCGAGAGAAGGAGCGCCACCGGCGAGACCGATGATGAACGCAGCCGCCGCAGGACGCCACGCTCGCGGTAGAGAGCCAGGTGGATGGGCAGGGCGATGAACCCGATGGCCGCGATCGAGAGGCCGCAGAAGCCCGGCACCAGGTAGTCCATCGGCCCCACGCCGGCCCAAACCTTACCCTCCGGATCGGGCGTGTTGCCGAACACCCCGGCCATGATGATCAGCACGAAGACTGGGAAGGCGAGCGAGAAGACCATCGTCAGCGGGTCGCGGGCGAAGAGCTTTATCTCGACCCAGGTGAGCTTGGCAAGCTGGCGCATCGTTCAGTCCCGCATCGAGTGGCCGGTCAGGCGAAGGAAGACGTCCTCAAGCGTCGGGCGTTCCACCCGCAGGTCGTGCGGGGCGATGCCGTGCTTCACCAGCTCCGCCGCGACCAGGGCCAGAACGGGGCCGCTTCCCTCGACTTCCACCCGGTCACCTTCGCGCCGGACCCGATCCACGTGGCCCACCTTCTTCAGGAAGCCCAGGTCCTTGACGCTGCTGCTGAACAGAACCCGCACTCCGGCAGGCTCGGCGGAGATGAGACCCTGGGGGGTGCCGGTGGCGACAACGCGCCCCCTGTCCACGATGGCCAGCCGGTCGCACAGCCGCTCGGCTTCCTCCATGAAATGGGTGACCAGGACGATCGTGCAGCCGCCGTCGCGGACCTCGCGGATGAGATCCCAGGTGGCTCGTCGCGCGGCCGGGTCCAGGCCGGTGGTCATCTCGTCCAGGAAGACCACCCTGGGCTGGTTGACCAGAGCCAGGGCGATGAGCAGCCGCTGGCGCTGCCCGCCCGACAGGTTGCCGAAGGCTCGGCCGGCCAGCGTGTCGAGCCCCCAGGCGCTCATCAGCGCCCGCCAGTCCACCTTCCGGGGCGCGAAGGCGGCAAACAGGTCCAGCGCCTCCCAGACGCGCATTCGATCGGGCAGGGCGGATTGCTGGAGCTGCGAGCCGATCGAGCGGCGCAGCTCGCCCGACTGCGTACGAGGGTCGAGGCCCAGAACGCGGACCTCGCCGCCGTCCGGGTGGCGGAGCGCCTGGACGCACTCGACCGAAGTCGTCTTGCCGGCGCCGTTGGGCCCCAGCAGGCCGAAGATCTCACCAGCCTGGACTTCGAAAGACAGGTCGTCCACGGCCACGACGTGCCCGTATGTCTTGCGCAGATGCTCGACTGAGATGATTGGTTTGGGCACGCGAAATCCCCTGCGGCGGTCCTGCCGGTATTCTCTCCGGCATGCTAGCCGATCCCCGCGAACGAAGGCCATCCGGCCAGCCCGAGTCGAAAAGCCCCGGCCAGCCCGAGCCCGAAGGCTCCGGCTACCCCGCCTCCGCTCCGATTCCCGCGCTCCTTCCGGGCCGGCCGCCGCTGGCCGTTCTGGTGGACTATGACGGCACGATCTCGCTGACTGACGTCTCGGACAAGATCCTGTACCAGCTGCTGGGCGACCGGTACGCGGAGGACGACGCCGCCTATACCAGTGGATTGGTCGGCTCCCGAACGCTGTTCGAGAGCCAGGTCAAGCAGCTGCCCGGCGACCCCGGCCCGTCGGTGGCCATAGCCGAGGCCCAGGCCCACGACCCGGCGTTCGCGGGCTTCGTCCGCCTGGCGCAGGAACTCGAGGTCCCGGTCGAGGTCGTCAGCGACGGCTTCGGCTTCTTCATCGAACCGGCCCTGCACGACCTTGGCGTGCCCGACGTCCCGGTCGTAACCGCCCGGACCTTCTTCGATGGCAGCCGGGCCTGGATGGAGTTCCCCAACGGCCATCCCGATTGCCTCGTCTGCGGCACCTGCAAGCGGCAGCGGGTGCTGGGCCACCAGGCCGCCGGCCGAACCGTGGCCTTCATCGGCGACGGCGAGAGCGACCGCTACGCCGCCGCCTACTCGGACATCATCTTCGCCAAGCACGACCTGGCCGGGTTGTGCCGCAGGGAGGGCTGGCCGTTCACGGAGTGGCGCGACTTCGCTTCGATCGCGGCCTGGCTGGAAGAGACTGTGGCCGCCTGGCGGTCCGATCCGGCGGCCATCCCACCGCACTCGCCGCGGCCCTTCATCTGCGGCCCGGAGGTCTGGGGGCCCGGCCGTCGCGATCCACTGCCGCGCAGCGAAGGCTCCTAGGCCAGCGTCAGGACGCGGTCCGGGCTGAGCAGGAACGGCGGCAGATAGGCCGGGATGTTGGAGAACGGCAGCACGTCCGGGTGTAGCTCGATGCCGAGCGCGCGGGCCATGAACTCTCGCCGCGCCTGGATGCGCGTCCAGGCGTTGGGGTAGGCAGCCGCGAAGGCCTCCCGCAACGGCCCGTCGGCCAGGGCCACTCCGTCCTCTATGTTGGTCGTGAAGTAGTCCGTGCCCGTGGCCGGGATCACGTCCACCTGGAGCGCCATGCCGGACCGCAGCTCGATCGGCGAGCCCTTGTAGATCGGGGAGTTGACCCACTCGTCGAGCTGGATCTGGTGCCCGGGGTTGAGACCGATGCCGAAGAACGGGTCGCCGAGGCGGCGCTCGACGATCTCGTACAGCGCCCCGCCGGTCTGGCCCACGTGCAGCGCTCCATACCATTCGGCGATGGCCTCGAAGTACGGGGCCGCCAAACGCTCCACGTAGTCCGAGATCCCCGACGGCAGCTCGCCGGCGTCAGAGACGACGAAGCCGGCTCGGCAGTTGAGAGCCCCCCAGACGCCGAAGGCGACGGTGAACCTGTCGCCTCGTTCGATCGGCCGGTCGCCCGGGCTCAGCAGCCCCAGCGTGGCCCGCGGCCCGGCGGTCAGCATCAGGTGGCACGACAGCGGCATGCCGTTCCAGTTCAGCAGCCTGACGGCATCGGCCTCCCGCATCCCCGGCTCTAGACCGAAGAGCAGCCGGCGCACCCCATCCGAGGTCTGGCAGGCCGCGTACTCGAGCGCGGCCAGCTGCTCGACCTCGTTGATGACGCGCAGGCCGTTCGCGGCATCGATCAGGATCCTCGTGGCGTTCTCGACCCTGCCGGCCGGCCCGGACAGGCGGCGCAACTCGTCCACCAGGAAGGCCGGTGCGTCGATGGCCTCGGGCGTGGCGTAGGTCTTCCAGCCGATCACGCCAACCCGGCAGCCGGGGCCGATCCCTTCGCCGCCGAGGATCTCCGCCAGCGGGGCGGATCGGTCGCGCGGTTGGCCTGGCAGACTCAGCTCCTGGAACAGGATCGGCCGCATCCGAAGTGGCGCCTGGGCGGCCATGCCGCTGCACTCGTTGCCGGCCAGGATGGCAGGCGCGCCATCCGGCCCGATGACGGCTATCGCTTCCTCGAAGCGGGGGTCGAAGCCGGTCAGCCAGGCGATCCCGGCGCTGTGCTCGCGGTCGGCATAGACGACCAGCCGGTCGTACCCGGCTTCCTCGGCTCGCTGGCGAAGGCGCGCCAGCCGAGCCTCGTAGACCTGGGCCCCGATCTCCGGCCGGGACTCGGGCATCCCGAAGTCGGGCAGGTCGATCCTCTCCAGTCGCGCCGTCATCAGGAGACCTCCGGCTCAGGGGTTCGCGGGCGACCACTCGCCCGGGCCGGACGCGCCGCGGCCGATCAGGACGAACGTGTCGGCCTGGACCGCCATCCAGGGCCCGGTCTCACCGTCGGGCCACAACACCCGAACCTCGGCCGAGGTCTGGTCACCGAGCCCGAAGTGGATCCAGCCGAGCTGGCCCCCCGCATGGCCGCCGCCGATCGTCAGCTCGCGCCGCATGATGGCTTCGCCTGCCTTGACCTCGATCCAGGCCCCGATCGCGTCCCGGTTGCCTCCGCTCTGGGAGGGCCGTACCGCCAGCCAGTGGCCCATGGGCGAGGGGTCGGCGGAGGTGGACGAGCCTGCGTTCAGCCACAGCCGCGCCGGGGCGCCGTAGTTGACCTCGATCAGGTCCAGCAGGCCGTCGAGGTTGAAGTCGGCCAGGGCGGCGCCGCGGGCGCGGTCGAAATTGAGAATGCCGGCCGTGTCGGCCCCCTCCCTGAACACCCTGTCGGGCTGGCCGAGAAGGAGATTGCTGGGATCCCTGGCTGCGTAGTCAGGCTGGGCGTAGACGTTTCCCTTCGAGATGAAGAGGTCGATGAGGCAGTCGTTATTGACGTCCTGGAACTCCGGGTGCCAGGCGGTGGAAGGCAGGACGTCGCCGCCGGTGAATGGCTGAGCGGCGTTCGCGCCGCGCCTGCGGGCTATGTCGCGGAAGGTTGGCTGCTCCGGCCCGATGGTCAGGATCTGGAGCCTGTTGTCGGCCTGGCTGGTGAGGAAGTAGTCGGGGTAGGCGTCGTCGTTGACGTCGTAGCTGGCGATGCCCATGCCGAAGATCCGCACCGACACCCAGCCGTCCGCGTCCGTGTAGGCGCGGGGAATCTCGCCCGGGGCAATCCGCCACAGCTGGTCCTCGCCGTCGACGGTGTAGTAGTTGCGATCGTTGGTCATGCGCAGGTCGCGCCGACCCGAGCGGTCCCAGTCGCTGAACAGCATCGAGAGGGTGCAGTAACCGGGCGGCAGGGGGATGGGGGTGTCGTAGCCGGAGCCGTCCGCTCTGGGTCGCAGCAGCTCGCTCTCGTCGCAGTCCAGGGTCGGCTTGCCCGCGGCGTCGAGCTTCAGGTAGCGCCCGATGGCCAGGGTCGGCAGCTGGTTGGCGCCTTCCCAGGTCGCGCTGAAGGCCGTGCTGTAGCCGCCGCCGTCGAAGGACCACTTCTCGTTGGCTCGCTCGAAGCGGCAGCCACCCAGGCCACGCAGGAGCTGGGTCTCGCCCAGTCGCAGCACAGCCAGGTCCACCTTGCCGTCGCCGTCGATGTCGATGGGGTAGGCGCCCTGCACGCCCGTGAGACCGGTCGTCGCATCCGACAGTCTCGTGAACGCCAGGTCGCCGCCCACGGTGCTGTCGTTGCGGTACAGGGCCGCGGGGTTCGCGCCGCCGGCCAGGTAGACGTCCGGGCGTCCGTCGTCGTCGCAGTCGAACACGGCGACTCCTCCGCCCACGTCGTAGGACGTGTCGCCGTCGTAGACGTGGTCCAGGCCAGCGCTCGCGGCCTGGTCGATGAAATGGGGAGCGGCGCCCACGTAGGACGGGCCGCCGATGTAGCCCAGCCCGTACCCGAGCCCGGCCAGGCCCACGATGGAGACGACCGCCGCGCCGGCGATCAGGACAGTCCAGCCCCGGCGACCAGCCGGCAGTCGGCCGTTCATTGGACACCTCCGCTGTAGTAGCGCTGGGCAACGGTCCAGGCCGCCTTGCCGCATTCGGACCCGACCAGCCTGCCGGTGAAATCGTCCGCCTGGACGTGGATGCCGCCCCAAAGGCGGGACTGGCCGGCCTGGTCGGAGGCGTCGAAGTAGGTCGCCCACTCAAGGTGGATGTCGGTCGTGGGGCCGACCTCGAACTTGAGCGATCCGGCCTTGATGGTGTAGCCGCTGACGCCACCCGGGAAGTACTCGCTGCCGGTGAAGCCGGCCAGAACCTCGGCCGCCGCCCGGCTGAAGGTGCTGTGGCCGGAGAAGTAGCCCGGGAAGGCCGGCGACACGAAGGTGGGCATCTGGTAGGGGACCCAGTTGACGGCCAGGATCCAAGTCACTCCGCTGGTCTGGGTCTTGGGGTCCTCGGGCTGGCCCGCCCAGGACCTGATAGCGATCTCGCCCTGGTGGCCGGACAGCGCGGCGAGAGACTGACCCGAGGCGCTGTTCTCGGCGGTTATCACCTCGATCAGCCCCGGCACCAGCGGCAGGCCGTCCTTGTTGTAGGACGGCCCCGAGGGATCGCTCGACTGGCCCAGGCCGCCCATGTAGCGGATCCACGAGATGGGCCGGGCGGCGTCGTAGTAGCCTTTCGCGCCCCAGGCTGTGACCGCGGCGTCGTGGACGGCCCCGTTGAGGGCGAAGTAGAGCTTGACGTCCCATTCGAGCCGATCGACGGCCGGGCCCTTGCCGGCGATGCGCAGGTTCGGCGCGAGCTCGTCGGAGGCGAAGTTGGCGATGACGTTCCAGTGGCCCGGCGGGGTCTCGGAGTCCGGCCCGTCAGCCCAGAACTCGGCCATCACCCGACCGAAGTCCCCGAGGTTGACGACGTCGGGCGGATAGGGCTCGCCCGTCGCGGGGTTGACCGGGTGACCCGTGCCGTCGTTGGTGCCGAGAGTGTTGCCGCCGAGTGCGCCGGGCGAGACGTCGATCGTGTTGCCGAGGGAGGCGTCCAGCAGGCTGCTGTCGCGGATGACCTGGACGATCTCGGCCTTGAACTCCTCGTCGGTGTCGGGGTCGCCGAGCCTGGGCGGCGGCCCGGGATCGAGCGGAGGAACGACCGGGGGCGTGGCGCCGGTGCCGCCGGAGGAGGGCAAACCGAAGCTGAGCACGCCACCCCACTGCGGCCCGACGTTCTGCTGGACGGCGTTGGTCACGGGGATGCCGTTCTGGGAGATCATGCGCTCGATCTGGAGGGGCTGCCAGCGGTTGGGGTCGTTCATCGTCGTGCCGGGCTTGTTCACGACCAGAGGCTCGTTGACGCTCTCGTACCAGGGCGACGAGTAGGCGCCGGCCTGGTTTGAGCCGTCGTTCAGGCCGTAGTCCAGCACGGTCCTGGCGATGCGATTGCCTATCGCCGCCGGCGAATCGCCGACCGTCGTGGTGACGTCGAGCGGGTAGCGCAGCTCGTCCATGAGGTCGTCGAACTCCGAGAGCGACACGTCCGCCCCAACCGACCTGATGTACCTGGCGGTCAGGACTCGATAGGCCGCGTAGCTCACCGCTTCATCTCGGGCGGCCGCCACGTCGGAAGCGGTGTGCTTCTCCTTGAAGAGATAGCCCGACGCCACGGGGTCGTAGGTCGCCCAGGCGTCCCACATCGCCACCGAGGTGTGGAAAAGGTTGCGGGCGTGGACCGGCGGGTTTGGCACGGACCGGCGGATCGCGTCGAGCAGGGCCTCGTCCCAGCGCCTGGCAACGGACATCTCGCTGGGCGAGCTCTGGTTCCAGGGACCCATGGTCACGACGCCGGCTGTGAGGGTCGCGACCGCCAGCAGAGAACCTATGATCACAATCGCGCTGCGCCTGGAACGCCTGGCAAGCATCTGCGCTCCTCCTGTGCCGCACCTGATCGTATGATGCAGCCTGCTTTCCGTCACGGGGTCTAGGGCGAGTGTCCGGCGCCGGGTTCCCCGGAGTGTGGTCCGCGCCGGGCGATCATCCCGCGACCGTCACGGAGACCTGGTCGAGACTCTTGACGCTGCAGGCATGCGTATGCTACATAGGTATTCACCGGGCGAACAGTTCTGTGCCGCGCGTCAAACCATCGTGCAAGGGTTGCAGCGTAGCCCATCGCCAACCTGTGCGAATGGCCTGCCCGGCTAGTGTGTCCTGACCGCGGACGGAGTTCGTAGACGTGGCACGAGAGCGTCTCGCGAGCCACCCGAGTAGCTGTCCCGATTCCGGCAGGCCCATCGAGCTCGGCGAGATCGGACGGCGGACAAGGAGGTCTTGGCGGGCCAACGCTTTAGTGGTTGGAGGTACCGACGCCTCAACATCTCGGCTGCCATGTGATATCGGCTGCCATCTCAGGAGGAAAGGGATCTATGGTACGGAGACTGTCTGCCCTGGCCGCAGTGACGGCTCTATTGCTGTCCGGCGTGGCCGCTTGCTCGTCGAGCGCCGAGGAATGCAAGGTCGGCGTGTCCTGGAACAACTACCAGGAAGAGCGCTGGGCCAAGTGGGATGAGCCGGCCATCAAGTCTGCCCTCGAGGCGGCTGAGTGCACCTACATCTCCAACGACGCTAAGTCCTCGTCTGACACGCAGGCTGCGAACGTCGACGCTCTGATCAACCAGGGCGCCACGGTCGTGATCATCCTGGCCCAGGACGGCACCGCCATCAAGCCGGCCGTCAAGAAGGCCCTCGACGCCGGCGTGCCGGTCATCGCCTACGACCGCCTGATCGAAGATCCGGGCGCTTTCTACATCACCTTCGACAACGTCCTGGTCGGCAAGATGCAGGCCGAGGCGCTGCTCAAGGTCAAGAGCGAAGGCAACTTCGTCGTCATCAAGGGCAACAAGGCCGACGCCAACGCGGACTTCCTCCGCGAGGGCATGGTCCAGGCCGGCCTCCCGCCGGCGGATCAGAGTTCCGACAAGCTCATCAACGTCGGTGAGACCTACACGGACAACTGGGATCCGGCCAACGCCCAGGCCGAGATGGAAGCGTTCCTGACGGCCAACGACAACAAGATCGACATCGCCTTCGTTGAGAACGACGGCATGGCCGGTGGTGTCATCGCGGCCCTCAAGTCGCAGGGTCTCGCGGGCATCGTCCCGGTCTCCGGCCAGGACGGCGACGCCGCCGCTCTGAACCGCGTCGCTCTCGGCACGCAGACGGTCGACGTCTGGAAGGACGCCCGACTGCTCGGCAAGGGTGCCGGCGAAGCCGCCGCGCAGCTGGCCAAGGGCACTGCCATGGCGGACATCAGCACCTCTGTGGGCGACTCGGCGATCTTCAAGACGCCGGGCGGCAATGATGTCAACTCGATCCTGATCACGCCTCAGGCCATCACCAAGGACAACCTCCAGGTCGTCCTCGATGCCGGGTGGATCACCAAGGACGTTCTGTGCAAGGACGTGCCGGCCGGCTCCGTGGCGGGCTGCTAGCACTTCCGAGCCACTAGCTCTGGTTGCGCCCTGCGCCGCTTCGGCGGCGCAGGGCGCACACTACGGGGGCATACTTCAACCGTTCGAGATTCCGCAACCGGAGAGGCGCCACGATGACTCAGGGCTCGGAAGGCACAGGGGTAGCCGGGACTCTTCCGCCTCGTCGCGCTCCGTCGGCGCGGCTTGTCGAGGCCCTGTTAGGGGTCTTCCGGACGATGGAAGTGGACCTGCGGCTGGCCGGCATGATCGTGGCCCTGGTCTGCATCTGGCTCGGCTTCGGCTGGGCTTCGAACGGCGCTTTCCTGACAGCCCGTAACTTCTACGACGTCTCGGTCCAGAGCGTGCCCGTGGCGATCATGGCGACGGGCATGGTCCTGGTCATCGTCTCCCGCGGAATCGATCTCTCCGTCGGATCGATCATGGGCCTGACCGGCTACCTGGCCGCCATGACCCAGCGGATCTGGCTCACCGAGAACCTTGGCATACCCACCGCCTCGCCCGAGATCTGGATCATCGCCGTGGTGGTCGCGCTCGTGGTCGGGGCTCTGGTCGGCGCCATCCAGGGCGGCCTGGTGGCGTACATCGGGATCCCCTCCTTCATCGTCACCCTGGGCGGTCTCCTGATCTGGCGCGGACTCATCTTCAAGCTCCAGCAGGGCCAGACGATCGCCCCGATGGACAGGAACTTCTCGGTCATGGGCGGCGGCCTCTCCACGACAGGCCCGTTCGGCGCCCCAGGTGGCGCGCTCGGCCAGTGGCCGACGTGGATCGTCGGCATTCTGCTGTGCGCCGGCATCGTGTACGCGCTGCTTGCCAGCCGGCGCAAGCGGCGGGAGTACGGCTTCCCCGTTCGGCCGCCTTGGGCCCTGGCGATCCTCATGCTCGGGGGCTGTGCGGCTGCCATGGGCGCGATGCTTGCCTACAACAGCTACCCGCTGCCGATCCTTCTGACCCAGCGATGGGCGGAGGAGCACGGCGTCAGTGCCCAGGGCCTGGTCATCCCGGTCGGTATCGCGGCGCCAGTGGTGCTGCTCCTCGTCGTCGGGCTCGTCATGTGGTACGTGACGACCCGCCGGCAGTTTGGGCGGTATGTCTTCGCGATCGGCGGCAACCCTGAAGCCGCCGAGCTGGCAGGCATCAACACCCGCCGCACGATCATGGGGACCTTCATCCTGCTGGGCATTCTGTGCGCCGTCGCCGGTTGCATCCAGACCGCCCGGCTGGACGCGGGCGTGACCAGCACCGGAACCGGCTACGAACTCCTCGTCATCGGCGCGGCCGTCATCGGCGGCACCTCGTTCGCGGGCGGCATAGGCACGATCCAGGGCGCGATAGTGGGCGCCGTGCTCATGCAGTCGCTCAAGTCCGGCATGGTCACGATCGGCCTCGACTCACCGATGCAGGATGTGGCCATCGGTAGCGTTCTGGTGTTCGCGGTCGGCCTCGATACCGTCGTCCGGCGGCGAAGCAAGTAGACCAGGAGCACGAGATGAGCATGGCAGGCAAATCCAAATCAGCCCCGGCGGTCACGCAGGCGCCCCTGGTCGAGCTGCGCGACATCAATGTCTCCTTCGGCGGCCTCCACGCCGTCCAGGACGTGACGGTCGACCTTCGGCCCGGCGAGGTTGTCGGTCTGGTAGGAGGCAACGGCGCCGGCAAGACGACGCTGATCCGGACCCTCTCGGGTGCGCATCCGGCCGATTCGGGCCAAATCTTCATCGATGGCAGGCCGGTGACGATCGAGAATCCCCGG
>Ga0316577_10001472_pt1 | contig 11156 bp, 7 predicted proteins | sample S5NA_FD_203073 | JGI IMG/M metagenome (GOLD analysis project Ga0316577, IMG submission 203073) | Rhizosphere microbial communities from salt marsh grasses in Alabama, United States - S5-7_050615r2r1 | ecosystem: Host-associated > Plants > Roots > Rhizosphere | place: USA: Alabama | collected... | reverse complement strand
AACATTGCTCCCCACTGGGGGGCGCGTGAAGTAGATCCTGCGGCCTACGCTCGGCTGCTGCGCGAGGGTGCGATCCGCATTCGGGCCGCCGACAACAATGCGGTAGTTCTGCTTGCTGCGCTGGCCCCGAACGTCGAGAGCGGGGGCGAGAACCTGAGCGATTTGCTTTTCCTGGATGCGGTCTACAACGACGGGGCCAGCGAATGGTTTGACCTGGCTTCGGCCCAACCGTATGCTTTTGAGGCGTCTATCGATGCGCAGCCGGACGCCGACAAGCTGAACTGGCGGCGTGTAGAGTTGCTGCGGGGGGTGATGGAGTCGCACGGAGACGCGGCGACCGGCATCTGGGCAACATCGTTTGGGGTGCCTGCTTCCGAGCCAGCAGTTGTGTCTGAGGCTGTGGAGTACGCGAGGAAGGAATGGCCCTGGCTCGGGGCCATGCTCTGGGCAGCCTGGGCACCGGAGGACGCGCATGGACAGTACGCGCTGTCTGGGGCCGGGGGAGAGACGCAGCGTGCTCTTGAAGTGCTGAAGGATGTCGCTGTGACTATGGACTTGGCCTGGCCCGGCGCGTACCTGGCAGATCACACCAGTGGTCAGTACCAAGGGGATTGGCGTGTCACGCCGTCGGGTGCCGACATCGGGACCAATGGCGACCGTCTGGTCATATCCTTTTACGGCACACGGCTGGACTTGGTCGTGCGCCGTGGCGACTATCGCGCATTTCTCTTTGCCCAGGTAGATGGCAGTCCAGCGAATGCCTTGCCAATCGACACTGAGGGCCAGGCCTACATAGTTCTCTATGATCCGCTGAATCGCGTGGACACGGTCACGCTTGCTCGCGATCTGAGCGATGGCAACCATGTCGCCGAGATTGAGGCAGAGAGAGGATGGGGACAATGGGCAATAGTCGGGTGGGCGGTATCCGGAGAGGCGGCCAGGGGTAACGTCTGGTTTCCTGTTGTGCTCGGCCTGGGAGCGATGCTGGGGCTGGGACTGGCCGTTTTCGCGGCTTGGCCGAGTCGGCATTGGCTCTTGCGTCAGGTGTCTGCGGTTGTTGGTTGGTATCGCACGCTTGACGAGCGTGTCGCACTGTTCATAGCTGTTGTTGCAGCGGTCCTACTTTACGTAATGGTTGGAACCCTCCCGGTGTTGGTCATGCTTGGCGTGCTGGCCCTGCTGCTGATGTTGCGGCCGGATGTCGGGCTGCCACTCATTGTTCTCGCCTTACCGTTCTATCAGCTCGGCAGGCCCATGCTGGGCAAGGTCTTTTCGATGGTCGAGATCTTGCTGGTGTTCACTGCCGTTGGGTGGGGAGCTGGCTGGTTGCTGGAGCGATGGGCTCGGTCAGGTGCAAATTCGAGTGCTCCGGGGCGCGCTGGGCGTTGGGCAAGGCTGACGGCAGCCGACTGGGGCGTTGTGGCACTGGTGGCGATTGGGGCTTGCTCGCTGCTTTGGGCCGAACAGGGCCGGGAGGCAGCACGTGAATTCCGGACGGTGGTCCTCGAGGCAGGCATCTTCTATGGGTTGCTGAGAGCCATGCTTCCCAGGCTTTCGACGTCTGGTTCAGAGAGGCGATCTACGTGGCTGGTAGTGGATGCGTGGGTGCTGGGCGGGGCGCTCATCGCCCTGGTGGGACTGGGCCAGTGGGCCTTTGGGCAGGATCTCATCACAGCCGAAGGTGTCGGAAGGGTACGTGGATTCTATGGCTCTCCCAACAACCTAGCGCTGTATCTAGGCAGAATCTTGCCATTGGTGGTGACGATCGCGGTGTGGGGTAAGGCCGGACGCCGCAGGTGGTTTTACGGGATAGCGCTGGTGTTGATGGCTGGAGCTCTCTTGCTCACCTATTCTAGGGGGGCGTGGATAGTGGGCGTGCCGGCCTCGCTGCTGTTCTTGGCTGCGATGCGAGGGCGCCGCCCGCTGGCGGTGGCAGTCGGCGTGCTGGTGGTGCTGGCTGTCGTCGTCCTGCTGATTGTTGGGCCCGGACGGCTGACGTCGCTGCTGGATACGAGTGGAGGCACGACTTTTTTTCGCTTGCAGTTGTGGCGCTCGAGTTTTGCCATGATCGGCGATCATCCACTTCTGGGCGTGGGGCTCGACAACTTTCTCTACGCGTACCGGTCTGGATATGTGCTGCCGACTGCCTGGGAGGAGTTTGACCTGTCGCATCCTCACAACTTGGTCCTAGACTTTTGGCTGCGACTGGGGATAGCGGGTCTGGTTGCCATCCTGTTCCTTCTGGGCGCTTTCTTCACAAAGTCGTGGGGCTTGTATCGTCGCTTGCCAGAAGGAGATGTGCGCCTTCTGGCATTGGGCTTGATGGCGGGCATGGTTAATTTCGTGGCGCACGGGCTGGTGGACAATGCCTTCTTTTTGGTGGATTTGGCGTTTGCTTTTGTGCTGATGTTGGCTCTTGTGCAGTCCATGGACTTCAAGGGATTGGCAGAGGTTCATGGTTGATACGGGGCAGGCATTCTCCTGACCTGCTCGGGCTTTTGGGAGAGGACATCGATGCGTATTTTGATCACAGGTGGTGCAGGCTTTATCGGATCTCATCTCTGCGACCATCTTTTGGATTTGGGTCACGATGTGATGGCGATGGACAACCTCAGCACGGGGTCCACGGACAACATCGCTCATTTGGTGGGCTGCGATCGCTTTCGCTTCATCAAGCACAACGTGACCGACTATATCTACGTGGAAGGGGGCCTCGATGCTGTGCTGCATTTGGCCTCGCTGCCCAGTCCTGTGGACTATTTGCACCTACCCATCCAGACGTTGAAGGTGGGGGCTCTGGGGACGCACAAAGCGTTGGGGCTGGCAAAGGCCAAGGGCTCCCGGTTCCTCTTGGCTTCGACTTCGGAGGTGTATGGTGACCCGTTGGTGCATCCCCAGCCGGAGGCCTATTGGGGCAATGTGAATCCGGTCGGGCCGCGCGGCGTCTATGATGAGTCGAAGCGTTTCGCAGAGGCGCTGGCCATGGCCTACTATCGGTATCACGGCGTGGAGACGCGAATAGCGCGGATCTTTAATACGTACGGCCCGCGCATGCGACTAGACGACGGCCGGGTAGTGCCGAATTTCGTCCGCCAGGCTCTGCAGGGCGAGCCGCTTACCGTGTATGATGAAGGGAAGCGGACGAGAAGTTTCTGCTACGTGTCGGACCTCGTGGAGGGCATGGTCCGCTTGTTGCTGTCGGACGAGGCGGCTCCGGTCAACTTGGGCAATCCTCGCGAGATGACGATTCTAGAGTTCGCCCGCACTGTGCTGAGGGTGACCGGCAGCAAATCCGAGATTGTGTTTGTCCATCCGGATGATGAGCGGACAAAAGATGACCCAATGGTACGCCAGCCCGATATCAGTAAGGCGCAGCAGGTGCTGGGATGGGAGCCGGTCGTATCACTGGAGGAAGGATTGAAGAGAACCGTTGAGTGGTTTAAAGGGCGCTTGGGTAGCTAGCTCACTGAGTCGGTGGGATCTTGCCGCCATAACTCTAGCAGCGGCGCTTGCGCTGGGCATTTCCTTGGTGCCCTTAACCTGGGCCGTATTTCTGATGCTGGGCAGTGCTGTGGTGCTGGTCACGCTGGTGCGGCCCCAGCTCGGCGTATTGTTGCTGGTACTGGCGGTGCCGTTTGGCTCGGTGCGTCAGGTCCACGTCGGCGTCATGAACGTGGGGCTCACCGAGTTGCTTCTGGCACTGGTGCTGGGCGCATGGCTGATGCGCATGTTGGCACGGCGCGACTTGTCGCTGAAATGGCCGCCGCTGACGCTGCCCCTGGTGGTCTTTATCGGTGCACTGTGCATGTCGTCCCTGGGGAGCGTGTCGCTCCCCCACAGTATCAAGGAGCTGGTCAAGTGGGCGGAGGTTCTGGCGCTGTACGTGCTGGTATCCAACGAGATGACGGGGCGATGGAAGCGATTGCTCGTGTTTGTGCTTCTCGGGACTGGTGCCCTGGCAGCGCTTCAGGGTATCTACCAGTTTCTGTTTCAGGTTGGTCCGGAGGAGTTCGTGCTCTTTGGGCGGTTTATGCGCGCCTACGGGACTTTTGAACAGCCAAATCCTTATGGCGGATACCTTGGCCTCACGCTGCCGTTGGCTCTGGGTTTGGTCTGTGCGGCTGTTGTGCCTCAGGGGCGCAGGATATCGGGCCGGTGGCTAATTTGGGCGGGTGGGACCGGTGCGCTGATGGCGCTCGCTCTGGTGATGTCCTGGTCCAGGGGCGCGTGGCTCGGGTTTGCAGCTGCGGTTGGCGCAATGATCGTCGCGATTGCTGCCCGTAGCGGGCGCGCAGCGGTGCTGGGTGTAGTGCTTGCCGTCCTGCTGGCGTATTTGCTGCTGACAGGGGGCTTTTCCCTGTTGCCATCCTCGCTGGTGCAACGCTTCACAGACTTTTTGCCTTATCTCGGAGTGTTGGATGTGCGTGGCGCTGAAGTCACGGATGCGAACTTTGCGGTGCTGGAGCGAATGGCACATTGGCAATCTGCTGTGGCGATGTGGACTGACCACCCTTGGCTAGGTGTCGGCATAGGCAATTATGAAGCGGCCTATCCCGACTATGCGCTGCCTCAATGGCCCCTGGCGTTGGGGCATGCCCACAACTACTACTTGAACATCGGTGCCGAGACCGGTGCGATTGGCTTTCTGGCCTACTTGTTGCTTTTGGGGGCGGCTCTGGTGCAGGGCTGGAAGGCGACACGCAATGCCATCGGCTGGAATTGGGGGGTGGCGCTGGGCGCTTTGGGTACGATTGTTCATTTGAGCATTCATAGTGTATTCGACAATCTCTATGTGCATGCCATCTATCTACTCGTTGCGATCATCCTGGGGTTGATCGCGGTGAAAGACTATACACCACAAGGCAGGCGGACACAGTGCGGAATCGCAGAAGTAGTTCCCTCGGAGGTTCGTTTTGATTCGAGTGATCACCGGGTTGATTGAGAATCCCACGTTCGAGCGCTTTTCAGGGTGGATGGCGCGCTTGCCGCTGGTAGGGCGCTTGTGGGCGGGCTTGGCTAGCAATCCCAAGCGGATCGAGCGATTTATCAAGTTTGCGATTGTAGGCGCCATTGGGGCGGTGGTGGATTTCACCGTACTCAACATTATGAAGTTGGTGTTCGAGGCGGTAGGGTTTGCGGAGGGGTGGAATACGTCCATGAGTACGCGCCAGATCCAGCTTGCGGTGGCGAATACCATCTCGTTTAGCGTCGCTGTCATCAGCAACTTCACCTGGAATCGTCTTTGGACGTTCCCCGAGTCGCGCGAGCGAAACCTGGGTACGCAGTTGTTGCAGTTCACTATAGTCAACATAACCGGATTGTTGATAAACACCCTCATTTTGATTGGTCTGGATCAGTATGTGTTGCAACATATTCTCCCTGCTCGTATCAGCTATAATATTGCTAAAGCTGTTGCTATCTGTGTAGTACTGTTCTGGAACTTTGGCATCAACTTGATTTGGACGTATCGCGGGATCGAGTAGGGGACGGTGTGAGATGTTGGACTCGAGCGGGCCATGCATGTAGCGATTGACTATACGGCAGCAGTGCGCCAGCAGGCCGGCATCGGGCGTTACACACGCAACCTTGTCCGTAACCTGGCCGATGTAGATGCCCGAAACCAATATACGCTCTTTGTCGCCGGAGGGTGGGGGCAGGGGGATGGGCTAGGGGCATGGCCTCCGAATTTCCGCGTGCGTGCTGTGCCTGTTACGGACAGAGTGCTGAACATCGTATGGCAGCGGCTGCGCATTCCCTTGCCGATTCAGATCGTTACCGGAAGGTTCGATCTCTTTCACGCCCCCGACTTTGTCCTTCCGTACGTAGCGAATGCGCCAGCGCTTCTTACGGTGCACGATCTCTCATTCCTGCGAGTGCCGCAGCACTTTGTGCCTGGGTTCCGAGACTACCTGGAAGGGGCAGTTTCCAGGGGAGTGAGCAGAGCGAATCACATACTCGCCGACTCTGAGAGCACGCGGAGCGATTTGGTCGACCTCATGAGGGTGCGTGGGGACAAGGTTAGCGTTGTCTACCCAGGCGTGGAGAGCCGCTTCAGCCGGATTGAGGATGGCCAGCTCCTCGCAGAGGTCCGCGAGCGCTACCAACTACCAAATCGGTTTGTTCTGGGTTTGAGTACGCTCCAGCCTCGCAAGAATTTCGATGGCCTGGTTGATGCGTTCCAGTTACTGCTGTCTCAGCATGGCGATAAAGAAGAGATGGCTAACCTTCATCTGGTCATATGCGGTGGATTGGGCTGGATGCACGGGGAGATTCAGCAAAGGGTGCATCACCATGGATTGGAAGCTCGCGTCCACTTTGCTGGATTCGTGCAGGACGTGGATCTTCCAGCACTCTACAGCCTGGCGAGCGTCTTTGCCTTCCCATCGTGGTATGAGGGGTTCGGCCTTCCCGTGCTAGAAGCAATGGCCTGCGGCACGCCAGTGGTTGCTGCGGACAACTCGTCCTTGCCGGAAGTGGTCGGTGATGGAGGGATGCTGGTAGATGCCTCCAGTTCAGACGAACTTGCGTCTGCTCTCATGCAGTTGCTGAGCAATCGGGACCTGCGAGTAGTGTTGAAACGCGCAGGCCTCGCGCAGGCAGCCAAGTTTACCTGGCCTCTGGCTGCCAGCGCCTTGCTCGCGACCTACGAGCGGCTGCCCAGTCAGTGAGAGTTTGCCGGCGTTTCGCATAACAAGATCGGGTGGGGCATGCGTGCCCAGTTGAGTCTGGTAGGGTGGATGCTCACGTCGCGAGGCCGAGCCAGTGTGCCGGCGGTGCTTAGTTTGGGCGAACGAGTGGAACTTCGCATAACCACGACAGGCCGTCGAGGTCGACCTCTTACTTACCTAAAGGAAAGGTAGGCTATGCGAATAGAGTTATTGCGGCGTGATCTAGTTCTCCCGTTGCTTGCGGGAATTCTTGTTCTCGCGCTGGGGCTTCGTCTGTGGGGGAGTGGATACGGTCTGCCGGCGTATACACGGTATCACCCGGACGAGCATGCTTTGGTGGATCGGGCAGCCAAGATCCTCTGGACAGGCGAGTGGAATCTGGAGCGATTCAATTATCCGCCAGCGTATGCGTACGTTCAGGCTATGGCGTATGCGGTCTACTTTCTGTATGGTGTGATGCAAGATTTGTGGCTGTACCTGCCACCTTTTGTGCCGCCAAACTATTACCTCGTCGGCAGGGTGGTGACAGCGTTGTTTGGCACCTTGACGGTTCTGGTGATCTATCTGGCAGGTCGTGAGCTTTATGGGCGCCGCTCCGGTCTGCTTGCGGCAGCGATGCTCGGCGGAAACTATCTTCACATAATACACTCTCATTACGCGACCTTTGATGTCATGGTGGGCTTCTGGGCTTCGCTGACGTTGCTATTCAGCGTGCTGCTCACCACCAGACGGCAGGCCAGATGGTATCTATTGGCCGGGTTGTGCGCTGGTTTGGCGGGCGCAACCAAATACAACGGGGCTGTGGCCATCATCCTGCCGATCCTGGCCCATATCCTTTCGAGCCCGTGGGGGGAGTGGGGCTGGCTCAGCGGCCGCTTGTTCCTGTCTCTTGGAGCCTTTCTTGTTGGCTTTTTCGGCGGCAACCCCTTCGCCCTGGGCAATCTGCCGGAGTTTCTTGGCGGCCTTGCCACCGTGCTGCACCACTATGGCACAGAACAACCTGGTTTCGAAGGCACCGGAAACTGGCGCTGGTATCCAGGAGTATTCCTTACATCTGCCGATGCTCTCTGGACGGTTGCAGGTACGCTAGGCATTGTGGGCATGCTCCTAAAGGAATGGAAAAAAGGTCTGCTCCTAGTGTGCTTCCCGCTTCTCTACTACCTCATGGTGTCCCGCTTTGTCGTGCGCTTTGAGAGAAACATGGTGCCGCTCCTACCATTCCTGGCCGTCGGTGGGGGCTGGCTGATCGACACAGGGACACGCGCCTTGACGAGACGCTTCGAGCGCTTGTACCTGTGGTCGGGTGTGCTTGCGGCCTTGGGAGTCGCTCTACTGATCGGTCTGCCCTTGACAGCCAGCATCATGTTTGACACTGCACTCAGCCAGATCGATCACCGCGAAATTGCCGGCAAATGGGTAGAGCAAAACATCGAGCCAGGAAGCAAGATAGCCGTAGAGCACTATTCAATACCCTTCAACCAAGACGAATACCAAGTCAGAGATGTGATTCGCGCCAGCGACTATGACATGAGCTGGTACCAGCAAGAGGGATTCGACATTCTGATCGTCAGCGACGGCGTCTGGGAAGTCTTGCGCCAAGAGCCTGAAATCTATGCTGGCCAGCTGGACGCCCTCGCCGAGATAACCGAAAGCGGTGAGCTGCTATGGGAGTTCGTGCCGGATTCGCCCGGGATCGTCGTTGCCGGATACCCAACAGTGGAGGTGTACCATTTTGCGCCGGTGCGCATCTACCGGCTGCCGAAATAGATCCTCTGCGGGCGTGGGGCACAATGCAAGCGACTAGCACGCAGAAAAGGAGTAGACTTGAGCAGTCAAGCAGAACTGAGCAGGCTCGACTCAGTGAGACAGGGACCGTGGCAAGTAGTGGCGGCGCAGTGGCTTTTGCCCATAGGCTGGGTGCTTGCCGCGGTAGGGCTCTTTGGCCCTTGGATCGCGCACCCCACCGCTGCACTGAGTTTGAGTGGGGGGGACCTGGCCGAATTCGTCAAGTTCCTGCCCGGTGTCCTCGATGGTTCCCTTAGGCTAATTCGGCAACTGTATTACCTGCCACCATTCGCGGTAACTGTGAGCATCGCACTCTTGATTGGCCTGGATAGCCTGCACTACAGTCGGTTCCTGTGCGCGATCGCGCTCTTGCTGGCAATCCTTACTAGTCTACAACTTCTCCCGCCGGCCTGGTCTCCCGCCAGCCTGATGACATCCGAGTTTCGCGCCCAGATCCTGGCGCTTAGTGTCGGCTGGTTGTTGCTGGCAGGTTTCTGGCTATACAAGCGTCTTCCAGCGTGGCTGATGGGCTCCCTGAGCGCGGTTCTGTGCCTGCTGGCTATATTCTTGCCAGGATGGCAATTCCTGACCGCCAAGCCGGCCATCGATGAGGTGTACAGCACACCACCTAGCCCAGGCTGGGGCCTATTTGTGTGCCTTGCCGGGCTAGCCGCTATTGCCATCGCCAGCGCATTTCTCACTTTGTCGGCTCAGTCACTGGGAGAGAAGCGGAGAGTGCATGCCTGACATTGGAGGCTGCCGGAGCGTAGATTTGCATTATGGTGGGCATAACGTACACGTGGCCTGTGTGCACATCCTTACCGGAAGGGGGCTAGGCGTATCGTGCCCGGAATGAACATCTCTCCCGCGCTCACGATCGGCATCCTGGCGTACAGCGTCGCGGTTGCGTTGCTCACCAACTGGCTGGCAGCCGGCTTGAAGCGGATGGCGCTGCCGCCCAGTTTGACACTGCGCAGCCTAATAGATGTCGTTGCCAGCCTGGTATGGGTTGGATTGCTGTATGTTTTTGGCGTGCTCGCCATCCGTTACATTGAGCGGATGCCCAGCGCTACCGTAGGGTACGCACTCTTTGCTACTCTGGGATTCCTGCTATCCTGGGGACGTGCTGTTCTCTATCATCGTGTCCAGATGCAACGCGGACCAATGCAGCCCATTGACAGAGAGAGGCTAGTATCCTGCCTGATGCACAACCTGTGCTATTTGTTGTTTGCACTGGTCCTTTGCCTGGCCCTCTTCTGGCTGCTCGACCTGCCAGTGGACCCGCTGCTCGTGATTCCACTTTTCCTCGGCGCCCTTTTACCGGACCTGGATTCCAGTAGTTCGCTGCTGGGCCGGCTGGTCCCCTGGATTTCTAGAAGGCTCGAGAAACGCATTGGACCTCTCCAGCAGTGGCACACGCCAGCGGCGGCGGCGCTTGTAGCGCTTGTTCTGGCCCCCCTGATACCGCTGATTGGCGTACAGGCATGGTACCTGATACCCTTCGGATTTCTCTCTCATCTGGTTGTGGATTTGCTGGCACCCAAGGGGATCATGCTCGCCTGGCCCCTGAGCAGCAGCCGCTACGGCGTTTTCGGGGGCGTGATTGAATCTGCAGGCTGTCGTGCTGAGCGTATTCTGGCGGCCGGTCTGGCGGTCACGGCTATCATCCTGCTCTCGGCCGTGGACCTTGGGCCGGTTGAGCCTGCTCCGGTGCCGGCGCCAACCTTCGACCAGACCCTCGACAGATACTATTCCATGCGGGGGAGAAACCAGGTCTTTGCCTACATAGACGGCTCGTGGCAGCTATCCGGACAACGAATCAGTGGTTGGTTCGAGGTTTTGAACGCCAGTGGAGAATCCTATGTCATCCTCGACCGGTTCAGTGGCGAGATCTTTCAAGCCGGACGAAATGCCGGCGACAATGTCTATGTCAACCGGATTGTCCTCCGGACCGGTCCATCGATACTGGTCAAACCGGTCGAACTGCACCTGAAAGACCAGCCGGTGGCAGATGGCCTCGACATCGTCTATGACATGCAGGGCGAGCCCGGCCTGTTGCACATCTACGCATTTGGCAACCTGGTACTATTTGACGCGCAATCAAGCGGCGGCCCGGCCCTGTGGCAAGACCATACCCTGAACGGCCTGCAAAAGATCCAACAGCAGGGGGATAGAAGTTACAGCTTTCAGTATCTCACCGCGACAGAGTTGATTGACCTTGCCAGTCTGCGTGTCGAGAGCGCTAGCCTGATGATCGTGGCGACCTATGAAAGGCCCGCAAGCAGCCCCACAGCCACGCCGCTCCCGCCTCTACCAACTAGCGAAGGAGAACCGGCGCAGTAGACTCTCAACGAAAAGCTGCATACAGACTTGACCGGATCTCTGAAATAGACATAACGCTACTGTGCAACCTTCTGCCGCCGTGGGTGTCACACGGTGCTCTGGTAGTCCTGGCATGCCACAGCCAGTATGGTGCCATTGCAGCCTTCATTGGTCTGGCCGCAAAGCGGAACAGCGCTTGCATGGATGCCGCTCAGCGCAATCTCTCACGCATTGCGACTTCCTCTGGCCCGCCTGAAAACCATCTGGCAGAAGGGCAGGGGCTTGACAGGCCGGCTCCTGTGTGATATACTAGTTTTAGACTTAATACACATTAAGTTCAAAACATGCCATCTGGAGGCAGAATGAGTGATGAGAAGCATC
>Ga0316577_10001471_pt1 | contig 11160 bp, 9 predicted proteins | sample S5NA_FD_203073 | JGI IMG/M metagenome (GOLD analysis project Ga0316577, IMG submission 203073) | Rhizosphere microbial communities from salt marsh grasses in Alabama, United States - S5-7_050615r2r1 | ecosystem: Host-associated > Plants > Roots > Rhizosphere | place: USA: Alabama | collected... | reverse complement strand
GCGGGTTTGAATATAGAATGTTCTGAATCGGTTGCTCCTGGTATTGCAGACAGGGCAGCGTTCGGGCGGCTCGCCAATGTGGGTAAAGCCGCACACGGGGCACACATGAACCTCGCCCATTTGAAAATCCTCGTCAGCTTCGGCGGCTGCTTTGGCCTCGCCGTACATGTCGGCGTGGATCTTTTCCGCCTCGGCGGCGTATCTCATGCTGCGCTGGGCCCCGCGCTCGTTCTGGAGCTCGGCAACTTCCAGGTAGGCGGCATACATCTCGTCTACCTCAAAATTCTCACCGTTGATGGCGGACTCCAGGTTGGCGACCGTGTCTCCGATCTCGCCCAGTTCCTTCAGGTGGTTGATGGCGTGGACCTGTTCGGCGTAGGCAATGGCGTGAAACAGGCGGGCAATGTTGGCTTTGCCGGCCTTGGCGGCCTGGGCCGAGAAGGCCAGGTACTTGATGTGTGCCTGGCTCTCGCCGGCAAACGCGGTCTTGAGATTCTCCTTAGTCATTTCCTTCATCGGTCTCTACTCCTGTGCTGGATTGAAGAGTCTCGACGTGCCAGGGTCCACCGACGCCTGGGGTGTGCTTGCCCGTGGGCCATGGATGGCCAGGGTCGCGCTGCGATTTTTGCACGGTCGCGCCAGACTCAAGAGCGAAGCAATCCTATCATACCTACCTGGCAAAGTCAAACACCCGGCGGGGGTATGTGGGGTCGGGGAGCAAGTGCCGCACGTGCCAGCGAGCCTCGCCACGCTGCGACACGATGCTCGAATCTGCGCTGCCGGAGCCTATCGGTTCTCGTCCGGCTGGCTGAGCATGTAGCCGGCTCCGGGCTGGGTGAGCAGATATTGAGGATTGGAGGGCTCGGGCTCTAGCTTTTGTCGCAGGTAGCGCATATAGACGCGGAGGTACTCGGTTTCTTCGCCGTACTCGGGTCCCCAGACGGCTCGCAGCAGCTCCCGGTGCGTGAGCACGCGGTTCGCGTTGGAGGCCATGTGGGCCAGCAGCCGGTATTCCGTGGGCGTAAGCTTGACGGCACTGCCCCCTGCGGTGACCAGGTGCTGGGCGAAATCGACCTCGATGGGACCGGCCTTGAAGACGTCCCTGGTCACAATCTCCTCGGGCCATTTGCTGCGGCGCAGGACCGCAGCCACGCGCATCAGGAGCTCGGCAATGGAAAAGGGCTTGGTCAGATAGTCGTCGGCGCCCACCTCGAACCCGTGGATCAGATCCACCTGCTCGCTGCGCGCCGTTAGCATGATCACCGGCACAGCCGAGAACTCGCGGATGCGGCGGCAGACGGCATAGCCGTCCATCTTGGGTAACATCAGGTCGAGGAGTACCAGATCGGGCATTTCGCGCTCAATGATCTGCAGCGCTTGCTCGCCATCGGCAGCGGTCAGGACCGCATACCCGGACGATTTGAGATTGGCTTCGAGCAGCTTGAGAACGCGCGGCTCGTCGTCCACAGCCAGGATGGTGCCCTTGATCGACATACGGTCCCTCCTATCGAGACGTCTCAGTGCGCGCCAGGGGCAGCGTGAAGGTGAACGTGCTGCCGGCGCCGGGCTGGCTCTCTACCCAGAGGCTGCCATGGTGGGCTTCGACGATGGCCTTGCAGATGGACAAACCCAGGCCGCTGCCGCCGACCTTGCGGGTCGACGCGCTGTCCACCTGGTAAAAGCGGTCAAAGATGCGCGGCAGTTGGTGCTCCTCGATGCCGATCCCCTGGTCGGACACGCTGATCTGTGCCATGCCGGACTGCACGCGGGCGGCAATGATGATGAGGCCGCCGCCGGGGGAGTATTTTACGGCGTTCTCGACCAGGTTGCGCAGAACCTGTCGCGCCCGCCGGGCATCGGCCATCACCGGGGGGAGAGCGGCAGGCAGGCGGACCTCGATATCGTGGGCGCGGGTCATCCTGCGAAATTCGGCTGCGGTGCCCTCGATGATCGGGCGCAGATCGGCCGGCTCGGGCTCGATGCGCAGCGTACCGGCCTCGATGCGGGACATGTCCAGGAGATTGCCGATCAGCTCGCTCAGGTGATCGCTCTCCTCGTCAATGATCGCCAGGAACTCGCGGCGGCTGGTGTCATCCCACTCGACGTCGTCGCGCAGGAGGGTGGTGGCAAATCCCTTGATGCTCGCCAGGGGCGTGCGCAATTCGTGGCTGACGGTCGAAAGCAGTTGCGACTTCATCTCGTCGACTTCTTTTTCGCGGGTGATGTCGCGGATCAGGATGCCGAGGCCCAGCGAGCTCCCACCGCCGTCGTGTATGGCAAAGAAGCGAGCCTGGACGGTGCGCGAGGCCGGTGCGGTCAGGGTAAGCTCGACGGTCGGCGTGGTCTGCGGGTCGATCAGGGCGGCCCGTAGTTGGCCGAAGGTGCGTCTGGGCCTGGCGACGCGCTCGCGGATGTCGCGATCCAGGTCGGCGAAGGTGTAGCGGGCCGTTTGCAGGGCCGGCAGATCGAGGATCTCCGCGGCCCGTGGGTTGGCGTAGACGATCCGGTCTCGGGTGTCGATCAGGATCAGCCCGTCGACCATGCTGTTCATCACGCTGTCGAGGGTGGCCCGGCGGCGTTCGGCATCGTCGATCAGCTGGGCGTTGGCAATGGCGATGCCGATCTGGTTGCCAATGGCCGTTAGCAGGTCCACGTCTGCCTGTGTGAACTCGCGGCGGTCGCGGCTCTGGATGTTGAGCAGGCCCAGTACCTCGCCGCGAGCCAGCAGTGGCAGGCGCACGCACGAGTGGAAGCCTTCCTTGGCGCAAGCTGTGCGGCTTCGATCTGGGTGCGTGACGATGTCGGCGATCAGGCTCATCTCGCCGGTGTGTACGACCCGACCACAAATGCATTCGCCGGAGCGTATGGTCGATTCTTCGGCGACAAACGACGCGGACAGGCCGGCGTGGGTGTGGAGAATCAGGTCCCCGCTTTCCTCATCCAACAGGAATATCTCGCCGGAATCCTCGCCAATGACCTCCAGCGTTGTCTGGAGGGCGCCAGCCAGGATCTCGTCCAGGTCCTGTGTGCAGTTTACCTGGGCGGCGATGCTGGTCAGTGCGGTGAGTTCGGTGATGCGCGTGCGATCCGACACCTGTGGGCTCCTTGGAGCAGTTCGCCGGGGTTCCGCCCGGCGCGCAGCAAGGGTTATGCCAGGCCCTTGCTCTGGTTTCAGTATAGCACGGTCAGGGGGAGAAGGCAAGGCCCGGTCGAGAGCGAAATAGAGCTGCGGACCATGTTGCAGCCTGGTGGGTGTGGTGGTACAATAGCACCGCCGTGGGTGATCCCAACGAGGAGAATGCAGCATGACTACGCCGATGCGCAAGCAATATCTTCGCATCAAAAAGCAGTTCCCGGAGACGATCGTCTTGTTCCGCCTCGGCGATTTCTACGAGACGTTCGACGAGGATGCCAGGGTGGTGGCGCAGGTATGCGACATCGTTCTGACGTCGCGGCCCGTCGGCAAGGATCAGCGGGTGCCTCTGGCGGGCGTGCCCTACCACTCGGTCGAGGGCTATATCGCCAAGTTGATCCAGGCCGGCTACAAGGTAGCCATCGTCGAGCAAATAGGAGAGGTGCCTGCCCGGGGCCTGGTGGACCGGGAGGTGGTGCGGGTGATCACTCCCGGCACCGTGGTCGAGCCATCGCTGTTGGAAGAGCGGCGCAACAACTACCTGGCGGCCCTGATCGTCGAGGGCAAGCGGGCCGGCCTGGCCTACGCCGACATCACCACGGGGGAATTCGCGACGACGCAGCTTGCCGGCGGCGACGTGATGCGACTGGCCGGCGAAGAGCTTGGCCGGCTGAGGCCGGCGGAGGTGCTTACCTGCGATGCGGCGCTCGCCGGACAGCAGGAACGCGGCGACTCGCCGTTTGGCGACACCCTGTTTACCGTGTACGAGCGCTGGCGGTTCGACCTGGACACCGCGCGGCAGGCTCTGCAAGATCAGTTCAACGTCGCCAGCCTGGATGGATTTGGGCTGGGCGGGTTGCCGCTGGCGATTCAGGCCGCTGGTGCGCTGCTGCAGTACCTGGCCGAGACGCAGCGCTCACGGCTGGCGCAGCTTTCCACCGTGCACACCTATTCGACCGAGCAGTACATGGTTTTGGACGCGGCGACGCGGCGAAACCTGGAGCTCACCGAGACGCTGCGCCGGGGCAGCGTGCAGGGCTCGCTGCTCGGGGTTTTGGACGGCACGGTCACCAGCATGGGCGGGCGCCTGCTTCACCGCTGGATCACCCATCCGCTCCTCGATCTGGAGCGCCTCACGCGCCGCCTGGACGCTGTAGAGGCGTTCGTTCAAGACACCCCGGCCCGCGCCCGCCTGCGCGATCTGCTCAAGAACGTGACCGACCTGGAGCGCCTGACCAGCCGGGTTGTGCAGGTCATTGCCAGGCCGCGGGATCTGCTGGGCGTCCGCGAAAGCCTGCAGGCGGTGCCCGAGATCCAGGCGCTGATCGATGGGATGGGACAAAAGCCGGAGGCGTTCCGCGCTTTTGCGGCCCTGGATCCGTGCCAGGACGTGGTCGCCTTGCTCGATCAGGCACTGGTGGACAATCCGCCCGCCACACTCAGCTCGGGAGGTGTCATTCGCCCGGGGTTCTCGGCCGAGCTGGACAATATCGTCGCTGCGTCACGCGATGCCAAGTCGTGGGTGGCGAATCTGGAAAAGCAGGAACGCAAACGGACCGGCATCAAGAGCCTGAAGGTAGGCTATAACAAGGTTTTCGGATACTATCTCGAGATCACCAAGGCCAACGCGGATCGGGTGCCGGAGGAGTATATCCGCAAGCAGACCCTGGTCAACGCCGAGCGCTATATCACGCCGGAACTGAAAGAATACGAATCGCTCATCCTCAATGCCGAGGAACGGATTCAGGATCTGGAAGGCAGGATCTACCAGCAGGTGCTGGAACAGGTCGGCGCTGCTTCGGGCCGCATCCTGGCTATCGCCCAGGCCCTGGCCCGCCTGGATCTGTATGCGGCGTTGGCAGAGGTGGCGCTGATGCACCGCTACGCGCGCCCACGCCTCGCCGAGGATGGGGACCTGCGGATCGTCGCCGGCAGGCATCCGGTTGTGGAGGTCACGCAGCGCGAAGAGCCGTTTGTCCCCAACGACGTGCGCTTCTCGGAAGAAGAGGCCATCCTGATCATCACCGGGCCGAACATGGCGGGCAAGTCGACCTTTTTGCGCCAGGTGGCGCTGATCGTGCTGATGGCGCAGATGGGATCCTTTGTGCCGGCGGACGAGGCCGAAATCTCGCTGGTGGATCGCATCTTTACGCGCATTGGCGCCCAGGACGAGATCAGCGCTGGCCAGTCGACCTTTATGGTAGAGATGGTAGAAACCGCCAACCTGCTCAACCACGCCACGGGGCGCAGCCTGCTGGTGCTGGACGAGGTGGGGCGCGGCACGAGCACCTACGACGGCATTTCGATTGCCTGGGCGGTGGTCGAGCATATCCACAACCATCCGCGCCTGCGCTGCAAGACGCTGTTTGCCACCCACTATCACGAGCTGACCCAGCTATCCGGCCTGTTGCCGCGGGTTCGCAACTACAATGTTGCCGTTGCCGAAGAGAAGGATCGGGTGGTGTTCTTACGGCGCATCGTGCCCGGCGGCGCCGATCAGAGCTATGGCATCCACGTGGCCCAGCTTGCCGGGCTGCCGAAACCGGTGATCCACCGCGCCGAGGAGATACTGGAAGAGCTGGAGCAAGAGGCCCGCGCCCCCGGCTCGGGCCGCCGCACCATTCAGGCGCGCCAGTTGCCCCTGTTTGCCAGTCGCAATCCGGCCATCGACGAGCTGGAGGCGCTGGACGTCAGCGCGATGACGCCTCTGGAGGCGATCAGCAAGCTCTATGAGCTGAAAAAGCTGGCCAAGCCGGACTAGAGGTGCGTTGCACCTGTGTCGGGCACGGCGTGGTTGCACTCTGCGGCGAAATGTGGTATCATTTCTACAAAGCCTGTGCGGCTTTTCACAAAGGTACGCGAGGGAAAGGGGGTGGCGATGAAAGACAGCAAGCCGGTGCCTGATATCGTCATAGGGCGCTTGCCCATCTATTTGCGCGCCCTGACGCATCTGTTGGAGGAAGGCCAGGAGGTCACTTCTTCCAAAGAGATGGCAGAGCGCCTGGGCATCAGCTCGGCCCAGATCCGCAAGGACCTTTCCCATTTTGGCGAGTTTGGCAAGCAGGGCATGGGCTACAACATTGCTCACCTGCGGGATCAGATCCGGCGCATACTCCAGGTGGACCGGATCTGGAGCGTGGCTGTAGTGGGCGCCGGCGACTTGGGACACGCCATTGTCCAGTATGGCGGCTTTGAGGGGCGGGGGTTCCGGGTGGCGTGCGTGTTCGACAACAACCCGGAAAAGATCGGCCTGCGCCTGGGCAAGTTTGAGATATGCGACGTGGCCGAAATGCCCGAGAGACTCAAGGAAATGGGGATCGCGGTGGCCATTGTCGCCGTGCCAGCCGGCGCAGCGCAGACCGTGGTCGACGCCCTGGTAAAGGGCGGCGTGCAGGCGATTCTGAACTATGCACCGATCACGGTGACCGTGCCGCCGGAGGTTCGCATGCAGTACATCGATCCGGTGACGCACTTGCAGCGAATGACCTACTACCTGTGACGCGCAGGTAGCTCGGCCCCCATGCCGGGGGCATCGCGACGCGGTACGGCGCATGGCTGCTCATCAGCCATGCGCCGTATGGTTATGTCTTTCCGATCGTGTGTGCTGCGATTGCGCGGCGAAACACTAGTAGGTCGGCAGGCTGCGCTTGATCACTTCATAGTCTTCCAGCGCCTTGCCTGCTCCCAGGGCCACGCAGGCCATGGGGTTGTCGGCGACGTAGCAGGGCACCCCCGTCTCTTTGGTAAGCAAGGTGTGGAAATTGCGCAGCAGCGCGCCCCCGCCACTCATGACGATGCCGCGATCGATCACGTCTGAGGCCAGTTCTGGCGGCGTTTTCTCCAGCACCCCCTTGACGACGCCCACGATGGCGCTTAGCGGTTCGGAGATGGCGTCGGTAACCTCGCCCGACGTGACCTGGATCGTCTTTGGAAGGCCGGATACCTGGTCCCGTCCCCGCACCTCCATCCTCATCTCTTCTTCCAGGGGCAGGGCGCTGCCGATGCCGATCTTGACGGCCTCGGCGGTCGTCTCGCCGATCATGAGGTTGTACTTGCGCTTGACGTAGCTGATCACTGCCTCATCGATCCGGTTGCCCCCGACGCGCACCGACGCGAATTCCACGATGCCGTTCATCGAGATGACGGCGGCCTCGCTGGTGCCCCCGCCAATGTCCACCACCAGGTTTCCGGTGGGTGTATCCACCGGCATGCCGGCTCCCAGGGCAGCGGCAAGGGGCTCTGGGATCAGGTACGCTTCTCGCCCGCCGGCCTGGATGGCGGCATCGTGGACGGCCCGGCTCTCCACGCTGGTCACGCCTACCGGCACGCTAATGGCGATCATCGGCTTGAACAGACGGAACCGGCCCGCGACCTTTTCGATAAAGTACCGCAGCATTTTCTCGGTGACGACATAATCGGCAATGACGCCATCGCGCAGGGGCCGGGCCACTTCGATCGTCTCCGGCGTGCGGCCCAACATCTCGCGGGCCTCCGTACCGACGGCGACGATCTTGTTATCGTGAGTGGCAATGGCGACCACAGAGGGTTCCTGGAGTATGATCCCTTTGCCCTTGACCCAAACCAGGACGTTTACGGTCCCCAGGTCTACGCCTATATGCTTTGCTAGCATTTATCTCTCACCTATTGTGATTTGCCCGAAAGCAGATTGGGGACGGGTGGCTTGCCCGTCCCCATCATGATGCATTTACTCTGATTCCGGTGACTGGCCCGGGCCCCGCACCCGACCTCCGGCGCGGCGCTTGCGTTTGGCCACCTTGAGGCGCAGCATCGAGCGGCGCAACGCGGCCTCGGCTCGAGCAAAGTCTTCATCCTCCCGCCGCTTCTGGGCCATCAGTTCTTCGGCCCGCTCGCGAGAAGCCTCGGCGCGTTGTTCGTCGATTTCGGCAGCCCTCTCAGCCGAGTCCGCCAGGATGGTGACGTGCTCTGGACCCACTTCCATGAATCCCCCGCCGATGGCGATGAATTCGTCGTCCTGACCCTCGCGGTGGATGATCAGCTCGCCAAAGGTCAGCGATGTCATGAGCGGAGCGTGGTGGGGCAGGATGCCAAGCTGCCCCTCGATCCCAGGGGCCACAACCATATCGACGTCATCCTGAAAGACGGTGCGCTCTGCGGTCACAACCTCGCAACGTATCTGGCCCATCTAGCGCCTCAATTCCTCGGCGGCTTGCACGGCCTCGTCGATGCCGCCAACCATGTAGAAGGCCTGTTCGGGCAGGTCGTCGTGCTTGCCGTCGAGAATCTCCCGGAAGCCGCGCACCGTTTCCTGGATCGATACGTAGCGGCCCGGCCGTCCGGTGAACTGCTCGGCAACGAACATCGGCTGGCTCAGGAAGCGCTGGATCTTGCGGGCGCGGACCACGATCAACTTGTCCTCTTCGGATAGCTCGTCGATGCCCAGGATGGCGATAATGTCCTGGAGGTCTTTGTACCGCTGGAGGACCCGTTGCACCTCGCGGGCGACGTTATAGTGCTCGTCGCCGACGATGCGCGGGTCGAGGATGCGCGAGGTCGAGCCCAGTGGGTCCACGGCCGGGTAGATGGCTTGCTCGGCGATGGAGCGCTCCAGGGCGATGGTGGCATCCAGGTGGGCAAAGGTCGCGACCGGTGCCGGGTCGGTATAGTCGTCGGCGGGGACGTAGACGGCTTGCATCGAGGTGATGGAGCCTTTTCGCGTGCTTACGATCCGTTCCTGCAGCTCACCCATCTCGGTGCCGAGAGTGGGCTGGTAGCCTACGGCGCTGGGCATGCGCCCCAGGAGGGCCGATACCTCAGAGCCGGACATGACAAAGCGGAAAATGTTGTCGATAAAGAGCAAGACGTCGAGGCCTTCGTCGCGGAAATGCTCGGCCATAGTCAGGCCGGTCAGGCCCACACGCAGGCGCACGCCGGGCGGCTCGTTCATCTGCCCGAACACCATGGCGACGCTGTCGATGACGCCCGAGTCGCGCATCTCGTGCCAGAGGTCGTTGCCCTCGCGCGAGCGCTCGCCTACGCCGGCAAAGACCGAGTAGCCTTTGTGTACGGTGGCAAAGGTGCGGATCAGCTCCTGGATGATGACCGTTTTTCCCACGCCGGCGCCGCCGAACACGCCCGTCTTGCCGCCGCGCGTAAAGGGGGCGATGAGGTCGATCACCTTCAGGCCCGTCTCCAGGAATTCAGGTTTGGTCACCTGTTCCTCGAACGACGGCGCTGGCCGGTGGATGGGATAGTATTGCTCGGCCTCCACCGGCCCGGCGTTGTCGATGGGCTCGCCGAGGACGTTAAAGATCCGACCCAGGGTCGAGGTGCCAACCGGCACGGAGATCGGCTTGCCCGTGTTGATCACTTCCATACCGCGGCGCAGGCCGTCGGTCGCATCCATCGCCACACAACGGACCCAGTCGTTGCCCAGGTGCTGCTGCACCTCGGCAATCAACTGCCCGCCGTTTCTGGGGATTGCGATCGCGTGATAGATGTCGGGCAAATCTCCGCCGGGAAACTCTACGTCGACTACAGGGCCCATCACCTGCACAACCCGGCCCTTGGTTCGTTCTGCCATCAGTCCTCCTCAGGTACTCATTCGCTTTGCCTGTCGGCAAAATGCTATTCCAAGTCGTCGTCGGGCACGACCAGGTAGGTCACCGTGTCACGGACACCGGCTGCTGGGCGAATGTGTTTCATTACGGTCGCCAAGATCTCGTCGGTCGTGTTCGCTTCGATGACGGCGATTAGGTCGTACTTGCCGGTGATCGTCTCGACCGACCGGACGATCGGGCTGATCCTCAACGCGCTAGAGATCGCCTTGGTCAGACCCGGGGCTGTCCTGATCAGAATGTACGCCTTGGCTGCCATCTTCCTATCCCTCTATCTTGCTCTGGCTTTCGACAGAGCCTCGGCCCCGCCGGCGATGTCGAGCATTTCCTTGGTGATCGCTTCCTGCCGGGCGCGGTTGTACGTCAGCGTCAGGTCATCCAGCAGATCCATCGCGTTTTCTGTGGCGTTGCGCATCGCCACCATCCGGGCGCTGTGCTCGCTTGCCAGCGACTCCAAAAGTGCCTGGTACACCTGCAGTTCGGTGAACCGTGGCAACACGGTGTCGAGGATGGTGTGCGGGTCGGGCTCGTAGATGTACTCGGTGGTTGTCGCCGGCTCTCGTTCGCCGCGATGCTCGGAAACCGCGGTGACCCCCAAATCCAGCGGCAGCAGCGGCAACAACTGCCAGATGGCCGGGCGCTGGGTCAATGTGTTGATAAAGTCGGTGTGGGCCAAATAGACCACGTCATATTTCCTGGAGACAAAGCCCTCCATGGCGATGTGGGCGATGGGTGTGACATCCAGCAATCGCGGCTGAGGCGGCAGGTCAGAGAATTCGGCGACGATGGTTCGCTTCATGCGCCACATGGCATCGCGCCCGCGCTTGCCGACGGCGATCAGCTCGACAGGGTAGGGCAGCGCGTCGATAAACCGCGATGCCGCCTGGATCATGGCGTGGTTGTAGCTGCCACACAGCCCCTTGTCGGCGGTGATGAGCACCATGCCGATGGTCTTGATCTCCTCCCTGACCTGGAGCAAGGGGTGCACCGTTTCATCCACCCCGCGCTGGGCAGCCAGGTTGGTCAACACCTGCCACGCCTTTTCCGTATAGGGGCGTGTGGCCAACACCTGCTCCTGCGCGCGGCGCATTTTGGAAGCGGCCACCATCTGCATGGCGCGGGTCACCTGGGATATGTTTTTTACACTGCGTATCCGGCGACGGATCTCTCGTGTACTGGGCAACAGGCTACTCCTTGTGGTGCAGGTTGTTTGGCGTCTGTTCTCTGGCGATCATGACGTCCTGCCCCATAAGCTCTAGTCCGGCTTGGGCTCTAGAATGAGCGTCCTCTCCTCGCTGTTGGCGCCGATGTCGATCCCGATTGGCTTGCCATCTGCGCTCTCACCGGTCTTGCGAACAACCCGAACCCACCAATATACGGTGGCTTCGTCGCGGTCTGCCGGTGGATGGAACGGTGCCAGGAACGCGCCCT
>Ga0316577_10001470_pt1 | contig 11161 bp, 10 predicted proteins | sample S5NA_FD_203073 | JGI IMG/M metagenome (GOLD analysis project Ga0316577, IMG submission 203073) | Rhizosphere microbial communities from salt marsh grasses in Alabama, United States - S5-7_050615r2r1 | ecosystem: Host-associated > Plants > Roots > Rhizosphere | place: USA: Alabama | collected... | reverse complement strand
ATGGTGCGTCTTGTCCAGCATTTGCTGCCGCCGATGCAAGAACAGGGCTGGGGACGGATTATCGGCATCTCCAGCGGCGCTGCGGTAAAGCCTTCGCCTGGCATGGGCGCCTACGCCACGACAAAAGCCGCCATGAACGCCCTCACCGTATCTTTGGCTCAGGGGATGAAGAACGACGGGGTGACCATCAACACCGTTAGCCCTGGTGCCATCATCACGGAAAAGCAGATCGAAATGGGCAAGTTGCATGGCATGGGCAACACTCGCGAAGAGATCGAGGCTGCCCTAAACGGGATGATGGAGTCGACGCCCTTTGGCAGGATGGGGCGCGTCGAAGAGGTTGCCGCCGTAGTGGTCTTTCTGGCCAGTCCCCTGGCCAGCTATGTCCATGGAGCCAATATCCGCGTAGATGGCGGATATGTCCCAACCGTGAACTGAGGGAAGGAACACGACAACGAGGAATCAGATCACAGTCCTCCTGGAAAGGCCGGGGCTTGCACTCGGTCCTTCTGTCTGTTTCGTCCCCTGGGGGCCGCCTGGCACGAGACCAAATTCCAGGCCGGGGCTGAGAGTTTGACCCTCAGCTCCGGCCATTTTGCTGTGCGGACTATCTCTTTCTTGTGGCATACCGGAGCCACAATCCAATACGCGCATGATCGCTCTGGGCACACCTATTCGCCGATGATTTTGACCAACACCCGCTTCCGACGCCGGCCGTCGAATTCCCCGTAAAAGATTCGCTCCCAAGTGCCAAAGTCGAGCCGGCCGTTCGTCACCGCCACCACCACCTCGCGGCCCATGATCTGCCGCTTCATATGAGCGTCAGCATTGTCCTCACCGGTGTCATTGTGCCGGTACTGGCTGATGGGGGCATGCGGTGCCAGTTCCTCCAGCCACTTCTCATAGTCCTGATGCAAACCGTACTCATCGTCGTTGATGAACACGCTCGCCGTAATGTGCATCGCATTGACAAGACACAGGCCTTCCTGGATGCAGCTCTCACGGAGACACTCTTCGACCTGGGACGTGATGTTGATGAAGCCCCGGCGTCGGGGCACGTTGAACCACAGTTCCTTGCGGAAACTCTTCATAGTTCCTCCTATAGGTGTAAGAGACAAATCGTAGAACGGTCAGGTAGACCTACTCGGTGTGTCAGGGGCGGGGCTTTGGCCGCATCATGACGACAAACGTGCGGCCATCGGATCCACGGCGGAAGCGCTGCACCTCCACAAAACCAGCCTTCTCCCACACCCGCCGTGCGCGCTGGTTGAACAGAGCGACGGTAACACGGAAGGCGGCGGGTTCGTACTCTGCGGTCGCAAACCCCAGCACGGCCAGTACATAGTCGAGCCCGCTGCCCAGCCCTGTGAGATCGGGACGCACGCCCAGGCCCACATCCAGCGCCTCCGCGGAATAGTCACCGCCGGGCACCTCGGCATCCGGGCCAAAGCAGCAGAACGCAGCCAGCTTGCCTCGCTCGTCCCGCAGGGCATAATAGGCGTTCTCTGGGTCCAGCAGATCGCTCAGCGTCTCATGGACATCGTACGAATCGAGGTTGTACAAGTCGTAGGGCGCATCATAGTGCCAGTGGACCACCTCGACGGCACTGGCACGATCCATTGGCTCAAAGGTGAGGATCAGCGACATCACACCAGCCCGCGCGCGCGACAGCCGTTCCCTGCCACGGCCTACGCCCGGCCGGCTAGCCAGCCGAGGGTCGCCTCCGGGAAGGCATCGAAGGGAGGCACATACGGTTTGATGTCCAGCAGGGGCGTTCCGTCGAGGACGTCGATGCCGTCCACATGCAGCACCCGGCCCTCACGCCGAACCAGGCGAACTATGGACAGGCCGATGGGGTTCGGCCGCCGAGGATAACGCGTGGCGAACAACCCTTTGGGCTCGTCGTCCAGAAAGGGCGTAACCATCAGGTCATAGCCCGGGTCCGCATGGTGGAAAAAGTACAGGAGGATGATATGCGAAAAGCCCTCCAGATGGCTCAAGCCCTGTTCGTACTCGGGCAGCAACTCCACCTGCCCACTCGCTCGAGAACGATAGGGCTGGATGGGGGTCCGATCCTTCTGAGCAAACGGTGTATGAATGAGGCCGATCGGCTGGAATGCAGACATGCTGCCACCCCTGTGTCGCTGGCCGGGTCCGCGCTCGGGCCAGCTTACGAACCCTACCCCGCAAAGTGGCGGATCAGTTCGCCCATGAAACGTATGCCCTCAAAGTAGTCCTGCACAAAGATGTTCTCGTTGGGCGCGTGGAGCCTGGAATTGGCGTGGGCAACCCCCGCCATGGCTGCCGGCGTCTCCCGACACAGCGTATACAGCGGTCCGCTGCCGGGTGAATTGGGATACACAACCGGCTCTGTGCCGTACGTCGAGCGCGCCGCCTCAATGCAGGCCCGGACAAAGGCTGAATCCTGGGGGCTGCGCGCGGGCATGGTCCCGTGCGTACCCTGAACCACCACGTCGCCAAAGCCGCGCGCGGCCAGGTGGGCACGCAGGAGGTCCATCACCAGGTCGGGCGTGAGATCGGGCACCAGGCGAAAATCCACCTTGGCCATGGCCGAGCTGGGCAGGACCGTCTTGCTGCCTTCCTGGATATAGCCCGACTTCAGACCGCAGATCGTGCACGTCGGCTCGTAAAAGAGCTTGACCAGCAGGTCCACGCCTTCTAGACCCTGGACAAAGCCCTCAATGCCAAAGTTCTGCCGGACCAAGGCCTCGTCAAAGGGGAGCGAAGCCAGGTGCGCGCGTTCGGCAGCAGAAGGGGGCCGGACATGGTCCAGAAGGCCATCCACCAGAATGCGCTCCTGGCCATCCTTCAGCGTATCGAGGGCCCAAACGAGGCGCCAGGCGGCATTGGGCACCACGCCACCCCACATCGAGTGCAGATCCGTCTCGGCGGTCTCCAGCGACAACTCGACGTAGCAGATGCCCTTAACGCCCAGCGTCAGCACCGGTCTGCGGGCCGCGTCCTTCTCACCCGTCTCCCACAGACAGCCATCCGCCTCGAGCAGTGAACGATGCTGGTCGGCGAATGCTGCCAGATGGGGGCTGCCCACCTCTTCCTCACCCTCGACGAGGAACCGCAGCCGCAGGGGCAGCGGCCCTACAGTCTCCTGGTAGGCCTCGACGGCTTGCAGGCGACACATCAGATCGCCCTTGTCGTCGGCGACCCCCCGGGCAAATATCCGACCATCACGCTCTGCCGGCTCGAAAGGCGGCGAATGCCACTCGTCCAGCGGATCGGGCGGCTGCACGTCATAGTGGTTGTAGACCAGCAGGGTCCGCTGGCCCTGACCCAGCTCGCCGTAGAGGATCGGTGGGCCACCGTCGGTACTGAAACGGCGCACCTCGGCACCCAGCTGTTCGAGGCGCGCCTGCACCAGGGCAGCGGTCTCGTCCAGGCCAATGCCTTGCGCGGCGATGCTTGGCTGGGCGCACAGTGTCTTCAGTTCCTGCAGGAAACGTTCCCGGTTGGCGTTCACGTATGCCTGAAACTGGTTCATGATCTCCCTTCGTTCTCAGCCTTTGACGGCGGCGAAACAAGTGACGCGGGCTAGCAGAGCAATCCGGCCAGGGCCAGGGAAAAGACCCGGGCTCGGGGCGGATCGGATCGCGACGTCAGGACCACGGGGGCGCTGGCACCCATGACCACGCCGGCGACCTTGGCCGAGGCGAGGTACTCCAGGTTCTTGAACAGGATGTTCCCCGCGTCCAGGTCAGGCACGACGAGCACGTCGATGTCCCCCGACACGGGGCTGGCGATGCCCTTGTCTTCGGCCGCCTCAGCAGAGATGGCATTGTCAAAGGCCAGCGGGCCGTCCACGATGGCGCCCTTGATCTGCCCGCGCTCGGACATTTTGCTCAAGCAGGCGGCATGCACCGTGGAGGGAATGTTGGGGTTGATCGTCTCCACCGACGACAAGGCGGCCACCTTGGGCCGCTCCACCCCAAGCTTCTTGGCCAGGTCTACGGCATTCTGCGTGATGGACGCCTTCTGCGTGATATCCGGGTTGATGTTGATGGCCGCGTCGCTGATCAGCAGCAGCTTGTGATAGGTGGGCACTTCCAGGACAAACACATGGCTCAGCAGCCGGTCTGTGCGCAGGCCGGTCTCTTTGCTCAAGACGGCGTGCAGCATTTCGTCGGTGTGCAGGTAACCCTTCATGACCACCTCAGCCTCACCATCGCGCACAAGCTGGACGGCGGCCGCTGCCGCGGCACGGTTTGTCTCGGTCGGCACGATATGCTCGTCCGTCAGCTCCCAGCCGATGGCCGCCGCCTCTGCGCGGATATCCTCCTCGCGCCCAACCAGCAACGGTGTCACCAGTCCCAGATTCACGGCCCGCTGCACCGATTCCAGGACAAGCTTGTGCGCCGCCGCAGCCACAGCCACTCGCGTGGGTGGATTCTCCCGGGCAAGTTCCACAATCTCCTGCAGCTTTCGGATCATGTCTGTTTCCTTTCGGACTAACGGGCGCCGGCTGCCCGGATCCGGCGTAACGCCAGGGGCAGGCGCGGCGGCAGGTCAGCCGCCACCATCCCCATGTCGCCCAGATCCTGGCGGGCCAGCGCCCCGGCCAGCCCGTGCACATAGGCACCCGCAGCAGCCGCTTCAAAGGCGTCGAGCCCTTGGGCCCGCAGGCCGGTGATGGCTCCCGATAGCACATCGCCGGTGCCCGCCGTGGCCAGGCCTGCGTTGGCGAAAGGCATGACGAGGTTCCGCCCATCGGGGGCAGCGACCACGGTGTAGGCGCCCTTGAGCGCAACCACCACCTGCCACTCCTGGGCCATGCGCTGGGCCAAACCCTCACGATCCCGCTGGACCTCCTGGATCGTCGTCTCACCCCCCATCAACCTGGCCATCTCCCCCGGATGCGGGGTCAGCACGGTGTCAGGGGGCAGGGCCTGCCACCAGTGCTCGGTGGCCGACAGGATATTCAGCCCGTCGGCGTCGATCACCAGCGCTGGCAGCGCAGCCTCTTCTGGTTCGTCCGACTCGGAGCCTGCGACAAAGCCCAGGCGCCCCTTTCGCTCCTCGCGCTGCAGGCCCAGGAGCCTGTGCACAAAGAGTTCGGTCTCCTTCTCGCGGCCGAGCCCCGGGCCCAGAAGCAAGGCATCATAGCCCTCGAGCTCTTTGCGCACCACCGGCACCGCGCCAGAGGCAATCACGCCCATGTCATGGGGCAGGAGCAGGTAGGTAGCCTCGGGCACATTGGCCACGACGCCTGGCTGGATGGGCATAGGCAGGGCCACAGTGACCAGGCCTGCGCCAATCCTGGCTGCCCCCGAGGCCGATAGGGCAGCAGCGCCCACATAGTTGACCGAACCAGCCACGATCATAGCCCGCCCGTAGGTACCCTTGTGCGAGGAGCCGGGTCGCGCCGGCATCCAGGTGCGGATCCGATCCGAAGTCGCCATCTCCAGGGGTACGTCCTCTGCGAACTCGGGCGGGATGGCGATGTCAGCCACGACCAAGTCACCCACGGCGTCCCCTCCAGGGAAGCGCAGCAAGCCCACCTTGGGATAGGCAAAGGTCACGGTCAGATCCGCCGGCAGCGCCGCGGGATCCAGCTCTCCCGTATCGCAGTCCAGGCCAGTCGGACAGTCCACGGCGACAACAAGGGGGACCCCCTGCCCGGCCTCATCCGGGACGGTTGGCGCCAGGGCATGGGACCGGACTCTCTCGGCGAGGGCGTCGCGCACGGCGTCCAAAAAGTCCACCATGTTCTGGCGGATGGGCAACGAGATGCCCACGCCCAGAAGTGCGTCGACCAGGACGTCGGTGCTGGACAGCAACCCTCGCAGCGCCTCATACTCGCCAGCGTCATCCTCTGCCCAGATGATGGGCACACGATCCGCCTCCACGCGCCGCAGGTTCTCGTCATTGTCGGCATCGCGCTTCCAGAGGTAGCAGGTCACCCGTGCGCCCATCTGCCACAGGTAGTGGGCTGCCACTAGGCCGTCGCCACCATTGTTACCGGGTCCGACCAGGACGACAACTCGCTTACCTTTCACTGGCAGCCGCCGCCGGATGGTCTCCGCCGTCTCGCGGCCGGCGTTCTCCATCATCTCGGCAAAGCTCAGACCGCCCTCATTTGCTCGATTTTCCAGTTCGCGGCTCTTGGCCACGTCGATGATCTTGATAGGATACATCTCCCTCTATCTCCCGTCTACGACGCTGGATCCCCGCCGCCACTCGCGCGGCGGCTCCTCAGCTCGGTGTCGATCCACAGCCAGGCCACCAAAGAGAGTGCCAGGCCCAGGACCGTCAGTTGGATAAGCAAGTAGAACAACTGGATTGCGTTGGAGCCGGACCCGCCGATGGGATTCACCGGGTGGCGGATGGCCTCCGCCGCAGTCACAGCGATCCAGGGCACGATGCCCATCAGCAAGTTGACGGCCGCGGTGAAATCGCGGTGATTCACAAGACGCGCGACGACCGTCAAGGCCAGGGCCGCCACGAGGATCATGGCCGTTGCGCGCACCCGCGGCTCATTCCAGGCAATCCACTGCCCCCAGGTCAGCCCAGTCACGAGCACCGCCGATACGGCATAGATAAGCCAGATCACAAGGGCCGCCAAGCCAGCAGCCTGTGTGCCCCGGTACCAAGTCCCAGCCCTGGCCTCAAACCGAAGCACGTACCGCAGCACCAAAGCCGCCAGACCAAGCAACCCAGCCAGAGAAAAGGCCAGCAGCCCACTCCAGACCAGCGCCCCGTGGACGTAGACCAGCTTCACCAGACTACCCAGCCGCGACTCGGCCGGGGCGAGCACCAGCCAGACGATCAATAGGGCTGCCAGGCCGGTGGCGATCAGCGGCACGATCCGATTTCGAGCTTTCTGAAGTCCATCCATTCCGATTCTATCCATCCCTCGATCTCATGCTAGTTGGACAGCCAGCCAAAACTACGGTACAATGCGCGCCAGACTGGTCAGGAGAGAAGGTATGGAAGGTTCGGAACAAGAATTCGAGGAACAGCCCAAGCGCAAGCTTTCGCCAGTGTGGCTGGCAACCGGGGCCGTCGCCCTGGTGGTCATCGCCCTGCTGGGCTATTCCCTGGTCACCGGCCCCAGCGCCGCCCTGCAAGTGGGCCAGCCTGCGCCCCAGTTTCAGCTGACCACGTTCGGTGGCGATAGCGTCAGCTTGAATGGGCTCCGCGGGCAGGTGGTGGTCCTTAACGTTTTCGCCAGCTGGTGCAATCCCTGTCGCCAAGAAGCGCCCGACCTGGAGCAGGTCTGGCGCGAGTACGAGGGCCGTGGGGTGCAGTTCTTGGGCATCGCTTACAAGGATGCCGCCTCCAAGGCGCAGGCGTTCCTGGCCGAGTTCGATGCGACCTATCCCGGCGCCCTGGATCCCGGCAGCCGCGTCTCGCGGGCCTACGGCGTCACCGGGGTGCCTGAAACCTTTGTCATCGACCAGCAGGGCGTGCTGGTGCGCCATGTCTTGGGCGCCGTTAGCGCCGCAGAGCTTCGGCAAGAGATTGATAAGGTCCTGAGCCAGTAGCATCCTATATCCGTTTGGTCCAGCCCCGTCCCCCCAGCCGGTGTTGGAAGAAAGCCAGGAGCACGTTCCGCAAACGGTTCGCATCCAGACGCCGCACCATGCGACCGTTGTAGGCAACTGAGATGATGCCCGTCTCTTCCGAGACCACCACCACAAGCGCATCGCTCTCTTCCGTCAGGCCGATGGCCGCGCGATGGCGGGTTCCAAGTCCACCGTACTGGGGATTCTGAGTCGCCGGCAGCATCGCGCTGGCAGCCACGATCTTGCCGTCCCGGATAATGACGGCCTTGTCGTGCAGAGCCGTGTTGGGGTGAAAGATCGTGCGTAGCAATTCGGCGTTCACGTCGGCGTTGATGGGCACGCCCGTCTCGATGAACTCCTGCAGGCCCGTCTCCCGCTCGAACACGATGAGCGCGCCATGGCGCTGGCCTGAGAGCCGGTGGGCCGCGCGCGCCACCTCGTCAATGACCCGTTCGATCTCTTCTTCCTGCTGCACCCGGACCAACAGCCGTCCTGTACGGCCGAGCCGCTCCAGGGCCCGGCGTAACTCGGGCTGAAAGATGACGGGGATGGCGATCAACAGGGGCGTCAACGCATTCTCGATGAGCCAGCTAAAGCCGGGGAAGGGCAGGACCTGGCTGGCCAGGAATGCGACCAGGATGACGAGGACCATGCCGCGCAGCAACTGCACCGCTTGGGTCCCCTGAGCCAGAGAAAAAAGCAGGTAGAAGACCAGTGCCACAAGAAGGATGTCGATGACATCCGTGACACTGATATGAGATAGAACCCAAAGAACGTCCGACACAGAACCTCTCCACCAACCCACGCACCACGGGCACTCCGGCACCTCGTCGGCGCAGGCAGCCCTCCGGATCGGCGAGTGCCCTCCGTCGGCAGGCCCAAGCTGCAAGTGGGGAAAGACGTCTAGAGCTGGGTCAGCAACTGGCGATATGATTCCACGTTGTCCGGCTTGAGCGAGATGATGAAGCGGACCGTGGCCATGGCCTGCTGCCGCAGTCCGGCGTCCAGTTGCAGCTCCCCCAGAGCATCAAGCTCCTGGATCGCCTCCCTGCGTTGCCCGGTATCGATGTAGGCCCTGGCCAGCCTGGCCCGCAGCGCCATTTGCTGGGGCTGGAGACGGACCGCCTCCTCTAGCAAGGCCAATGCTCGGTCCATCTCCTCCTGGTTACGAAAATACTCGATCATCTGGACCGTGGCCTTGTCGGCCTCCTTGGTCCGGCCCAGCTTGTAGTACAGGTCGATGAGCTGCAGGCGCGCACGCTCATCCCCGGGCGCCACGCTCACCAGCTGGCGGTGCAGCACGGTCGCCTCGCGCCAGTTTGCCCGCCGCATCTGGATATCGGCCATCTTGCGCAGCAGGCGCACGCGCCGGTCCTGCTCGTCTGAGGCGCGCGGTGCCAGCCGCAGGGCCTCTGCGTATTTTTCCAACGCCTTGTCGAGCTGGGCCGACTGGTAATAAGTATCAGCCAGGGCCAGGTACTCGTCCAGCGCTTGATCGATCTCGCCCGAGCTGATCAGCAGGTCAATCAGGCGAGACCGGATGACCACATCCATCGGCACCAAACGCAGGATCCGTTTGTACACGCCAATAGCCTGGCGCGTCTCTTCCCGCACGAGGTAGAGATTGGCCACGGTCTGATACTTTTCCACCGCATCGTCGACGCGCCCATCGTGGGCAAAGATCTCGGCCAGCCGCACGTGCAGCGGCAGATAGCTCGGGGCCGATTCGATGGCCCGGTAGCACACCTCCGTGGCCGTGGTGAGTGCGCCCCGTCGCACATACTCCTGGCTCACCGACATGGCCGTCAAAATGCTATCTGCCCGCGGCGCTGCCAGGATTTCGGCCAGGCTCAAGGTCACGCCTTCCTCCGACATGCCGTCCAGGCGCTTCCGGGCATCGCGGGCCTTGTCCTCCCAGCCCTTGGCCGATAGGAACTCGACCAACGAGTTCGTAAACGTCAGCGCCTTCTCCCGGTCGCCCTTGGCGATATAGCTGTCGGCCAAGGCATCGTACAGGTTGATCAGATCGTCAGCCTGCTGGCGCTGGACCGTAGCCAGATCCACGATCTTGAGCGCCTGGACGAAATGCTCTAGCGCTTCATCGACCCGGCCCAACGCCTTGTAGCATTCGCCCAGCGCGAAATGGGCCCCCAGGGCATATTGGCTATTCCGCAGCGCCTTGCGGAACTCGGGGATGGCTGATTCGAAGCGCAGCCGCTGCTGATACAGCAGACCGAGGTTAAAGTGGGCTGCAGGCCTGTCAACGCCAGCGTCGATGACCTGTGCATAGCAGGCAATGGCCTCTTCCATCAGGCCCCGGGTCTGATAGTCAATGGCTCGAGCCACCAGGGCGTCGATCTGTGGCCGGCTGAGCTTGGGCACATCTGGCGCGGCTGCCGTAGTGGTCCCCACTTGAAAGCCGGCCATCTCTCCGGGCGGCTCCATAGGCGTGTCCTCAAAGGGAATGCCGGCCAACTCCTCCAGCGCCTTGTCGCGGGCGATGTCGACAGGGCTCCCCCCTTCCTCGCCCACAGCCGGCGTCTGGATCTCGTCACCGTCGGCCGTCGTGCCCAGGTGCATACCCTCTGCCAGAGTGCGGGCTTCCGTGTTGCGCGGATCCAGCTCCAGTGCGTTGCGGCACTGCTCCAGCGCCTGTTCGAGCTGGCCCTCCCGCTGCAGCACACGAGCCAGGTTCAGATATTCCTTGGCAGCCCGCTGGGGCTGGTTGACCTCGGCATAGACCTCGGCCAGGGCCTGTCTGGCAGCTATGTGATTGGGCTTCAGCTGGGTGGCTTGCTGGTAGGCACGGATTGCATCGCCCCACGAGCGTTGGCGGCGCTGAATGTCGGCCGCGCTGATAAAGGCATCCGCTGCGGCGTGGCGCTGCCCCAGCTTCTCGTGGATCTCGGCCATGCGCAGCAAGGGGGCAGCGTCCTCCGGGGCGAGGCGGCTGGCTTCGCGATAGGCAGCCAAGGCCTGATCGTAGCGTTCCAGCTCAAAATTGGCCAGGCCCAGGTGATTGTGGACGATGGGATCCTTAGGCGCCTGGGCCAGGGCCCGCTTGTAGGCCTCTATGGCCTTCTCCCACTCACCAGCCCAGGCAAAGTCCAGACCTTCGCGTATTGCTTTGTCGTAGAGATTCTTATCGCCTGCCAAGGTCCCTCCCAGGTAAGCCGGCCAGATGCAGCGAGCGATGCGGATCTATCGTGCTCGCCGGCCCCCGCCGGTCGCTATCCGCCCAGATGCCCAGGTCCCAGCAACGTCGCCAGGATTGCCTTTTGGGCGTGCAAGCGGTTCTCGGCCTCGTCAAAGAGGGCCGACTGCGCGCCATCAGCCACCGCGTCCGTGATCTCTTCGCCGCGGTGCGCCGGCAAGCAGTGCATCACGATCGCCTCAGGTTTGGCCTGGGCAACCAGGTCTTCGTTGACCTGAAAACCAACAAAGCGCCGCTTCCGCAGCTCGGCCTCTTCCTCCTGTCCCATGCTGGCCCAGACGTCGGTATAGATGATGTCTGCGCCCCGGACCGCCTCGGCCGGCACGTTGCTCACCTCCACCCGGGATCCTGACTCGGCGGCAAACTCACGCGCCAGGCGCACGACACCGGGATGGGGTTCATACCCCGC
>Ga0316577_10001469_pt1 | contig 11161 bp, 8 predicted proteins | sample S5NA_FD_203073 | JGI IMG/M metagenome (GOLD analysis project Ga0316577, IMG submission 203073) | Rhizosphere microbial communities from salt marsh grasses in Alabama, United States - S5-7_050615r2r1 | ecosystem: Host-associated > Plants > Roots > Rhizosphere | place: USA: Alabama | collected... | reverse complement strand
ACTTCGACACGCTCGACCGCGTCGAGGCGCGCCACTTCTGGTTCGTTGCCCGGCGCGAGATCGTGCTCGAGACCCTCCGGCGCTCGGTTTCCGATCTCGACCAGCGGCATCTCTTCGACATCGGCTGCGGGAGTGGCGGGCTCCTCGAGTACCTGTCCGGGCACGGTGTGGCGCTGGCCGGGGCCTGCGACGCATACGCGGAGAGCCTGGAGCTCGTCCGTCGGCGTGTCGCCGCGCCCCTTGTCCTGGTCGACGAGGGGCGGCTGCCGCCGCTGGGGCCCGGGTACCGGCTCCTCACGCTCTTCGACGTGCTGGAGCACCTCGACGACGACCGTGGGATGCTGCGCTTCCTTCACGACAGCCTGGCCCCGGGCGGCGTCCTCGTCCTGACCGTGCCCGCCCACCCCTTTCTCTTTGACGAGAGGGATGAGCTGGCCTGTCACCGTCGTCGATACCGCCGTCGCGAGCTGCGGACGAAGCTGGAGGAGGCGGGCTTCGAGGTGCGGCTCCTGACCCACTTCATGGCGCCGCTCGTGCCGCCCCTGCTCGCGATACGCGCGCTCACGGGCCTGCTGCCCCGCTCGTGGCGACGGAGCCGGGAACGACAGGATCTGGAGTTCCGCGTCGTGCCGGTGGTCAACGGAATGCTCCGGGCGCTCCTCGGGCTGGAGCGCCGGTTCCTTCGGACTGGCTCGTTGCCCTTCGGCTCGTCGATCATCGGAGTGGCGGCGCGAGGAGGAGGATCCCGCTGACGGCAGAGGGCAGGTCGGGAAGCAGAAACCCAGAGCGGTGGGGCCTGCTGCTGACCCTGGGCGCGGTCGCCGCCGTCTTCTGGACGCAGTGGTTCTGGGTCCGGTCGACGAACTTCGGGGGCGCCGACGAGTGGCTGCTCATCGACCTCAGCTCGAGGGGCGTGTTGGCGTTCCCCTACGCCAACCGCCCCCTGGTGCTGCTCTGGACGGTGATCGCTTCCCAGTCCTGGCCCCATGATCTTCGCGCGTACTGGCTCTTCAGCGGGCTCTACCTCTGCGGGGCGGCGTTCCTGACTACGGTCCTGGCCCGCCGACTGTGGCCTGCGTCTCCGCGCCTCGCGCTGCTGGCCGGTGTCTTTGCCGTGGGCTGGGCGCCGCTCGACGCTCTTCGCCTCTCGGGGGTCCTGAGCTGCAGCTACACCGGCTTCACCCTCTGCACGATGGCCGCCCTCACGCTCTTCGTGGAGTCCTGGCACCGGCGCCGCCGGGACCTCCTCGTCCTGGCCGCGCTGCTGGGGTTCGTCGCGGCCCGGGGGGTGGAGAGCGTCATTCCGGTCCTGATCGTGGCCCCGCTGCTGGTTGCGGAGGCGGCCTGGCCCGATCGACGGCGGCTGGCGGGCTGGCTAGTGGTGTGGTACGGCACCGTCGCCCTCGAGCTGGCCCTGGCCCTGCGGCCGATGCTCACCGGGGCTCCGTCCTATCAACAAGGAGCTCTCGGTCTCGACCCTCACCCCGTCCGGGCCCTGGCCCGGCTGGCACAGCTCCTGTGGATGCAGGCCGGGCCGCTCGTGACGAGCCCTCCGGCCGAGCTGTGGGCGCCCGCGGTCGTCCTGGCGGTGGCCGCGTTCCTCGCCTTCGCGGTCGCGGCGCAGACGTGGGGTGCGCGACCGCCGGCGACCGTGGCCTCGGCCCGCGGCGCGGCGCTTCGGGCGCTGGGGGCGGGCCTGCTCCTCGCGGCCTCCGCCCACGCTGGCCTCGCCCTGACCCTCGCCATCAAGACCCCGTCCCGAACGCAGATCCTGTCGGGGCCCGGCTTCGGTCTCGCCCTGGCCGGCCTCATCGTCCTGCTGAGCTCGCTCGGGCCCCGCCGGACGGCATGGGCGGCGACCCTGGCGCTCGGCGCCTGGGTCGTGGCGGTTGGCGCCGGCCGCACCGTGGCCTTGCAGCGGGAGTGGGACACCGTTCAGGGGGTCTATCCCCAGCAGTACCGGACGCTCGGTGGTCTGGTGAGCGAGGCACCGGGACTGAAGCCGGGGACCCTCGTGCTGCTGATCGACAGCACACGGGTCTGGCCGTTGAGCTTCACCTTCCGCCACGCCGTGAGCTACCTCTACCCGGGGCAGGCCCTGGGCCTCGTCCCCGACGGAAACGACATGCTCTACCCTTGGTCTTTCACCCCAGCGGGCGTCGCCATCGCGCCCTGGCCCCTGAACCGGGGGCCCTGGGGCGTCCGGCCGAGCTTCCATCCCTGGGATGCGCTGGTGGTGGTGGGGCCGGGGGCGGCGGGCGCGGCGGAGGTGCGTCCGCGCTGGCCCGAAGGGGTACTGCCGCCGCTCCCCCCGGGGGCGCGGTACGCGCCCTTCGAGCGTATCGTGCGCGACGGCCCAGTGCCGGCATCGCGCGGGATCCTGCGCGCGCCCGAGGACGACGGGCGTTGAGTGTCGCGAGGCGTCGGCCTTATGATCGCCCCGATCCCCGGCGGCGGAAACGAGAGGAGGCGCGAACGGTGACGGCGCAGCGACTGGACGGGAAGGCGACGGCACAGGCGATCCGGGCGGAGCTTCGAGAAGAGGTGGAGCGACTCACGGCCGCGGGAGCTCGCCCGGGTCTGGGGGTGATTGTGGCCGGCGAAGATCCCGCTTCCGTGGTCTACGTCCGGAACAAGACCGGGGCCTGCGAGGAGCTGGGGATGCACCACGAGACGCGAGGTCTGGCCGCCACCGTCACGACCGAAGACGTCCTCGCCGCGGTCGTGGATTTCAACGGCCGGCGGGACATTCACGGCATCCTCGTCCAGCTTCCGCTGCCGTCCCAGGTGGATGCAACCCGCGTGCTCGATGCGGTGGACCCGGCCAAGGACGTGGACGGCTTCCATCCGGAGAACGTCGGGCGCCTGGTGCAGAAGCGTCCCCGCTTCGTGCCTTGCACCCCCGCCGGCATCATGGAGCTCCTGGCCCGCCACGAGATCGGCGTTGCCGGCAAGCGCGCGGTCGTGATCGGCCGCAGCGACACCGTCGGAAAGCCGATGGCGCTGCTCCTCATGCACGGCAACGCCACGGTCACGGTGTGTCACTCGAAGACGGCCAACCTCGCCGCGGTCGCCCGCGAAGCGGACCTGCTGGTTGCCGCGATCGGTCGCGCCGGCTTCGTCCGAGCGGACTTCGTCAAGCCCGGTGCGGTGGTGGTGGACGTGGGCATGAACACGGTCGAGGACCCCGCCGAGGCCCGGGACCTTCTCGACCCCTCCCGGCTCCCCGGCTTCGAGAAGAGGGGCCGCGCCCTCGTGGGCGACGTCCACGCCCCCTCGGTGGCCCGCGTGGCCGGCGCTCTCACCCCGGTCCCGGGGGGCGTCGGGCCCCTCACCGTCGCGCTCCTCATCAAGAACACGGTGAGAGCCGCCGCCGCGACGGTCGCCTGAGGGGCGGGCCCACGATGCTCCGGGTCGGCCTCACCGGCGGGATCGCCTGCGGGAAGACGACGGTCCTGCGCCGGCTCGCCGCCGCCGGCCTGGCCACGCTCGACCTCGATGTGGTGGCTCACGACGTCATGGCCCCGGGCGGCCCCGCCTTCGAGGACGTCGTCGCGGCGTTCGGGGCCGACATCCTGGCCGCGGACGGGACGATCGACCGGAAGGCGCTCGGGAGCCTCGTCTTCGGCAATCCCACCGCGCGGTCCCGCCTCGACGCCCTGGTTCACCCCCGCGTCCGCGAGGAAGAGGCGCGTCGTGCCGCGCGGTTCGAAGGCGAAGGACGCGACGTGCTCGTGAGCGACGCCGCGTTGCTCGTCGAGGCGGGCGTCCACCTGCGGTTCGATCGCCTCGTGGTCGTCCACTGCCCGGCGGGTGTGCAGCAGGAGCGTCTCATGGCGCGCGACGCGATCCCGGCGACGGCGGCCCGGGCGCGGATCGACTCCCAGATGCCAATCGCGCAGAAACGCCGCTTCGCCCACCTCGAGGTGGACACGTCCGGCTCGCTGTCCGAGACCGATGCGGCGGCGGACGACCTCGCGCGGGACCTGCGAGCGCAGGCGGCGCACTCGCACCCTTCACGCTCGCCCCCGAGGGCGCGAGTGCTCGGCGGTCTGGTGCACGGTGCTGGCGGTGGCCCCCGGGGACTCGATCCGGCGACGTTCGTCGAGGTCCTGGCCGAGCGGGGAGGGGTGGAGATGTCGGCGCTCGCGCGGCGACTTCGGCCACCCGCGGCCGGCCCCTGGTACCGCGCCGCCCGGCCGGACGAGGGGGAACCCTGGCCCGAGAACCTGGCCGTCCCCCTGGTGCTGTGGGCCCTCGGCCGCGGGCGGGATGAGGACTGGATCCTGGGCGCCGCGGCCTCGCTGACCCGACTCACCCACGACGCCTCCGACGCGGTGGTGGCGGCCGCCGTAGCAGCGCTGGCCGTGCTCGCGGTGGCGTCGTCGGGCCGCGTGGAGGGCATCGCGGGCCGACACGACGAATGGGCGGGGCGCTCCCGCCGTTGGGGGGGTGCCGCCCCGGCGCCGCGGGTGCGACGATCCCTGGAGGCGGCCTCGCTCCACCCGGACGACCCGGGCGCGGCACGGGAGGCGGCCGAGGCGGCTCGCGGGGAGCCCGCCCTGGCCGGAGGTCTCGTGGGGATGGCGCTGGGCGTCGCCCCCGCCGACGCGGATCCGGCCCTCGTGAGTCTCGCCGAACGGCTCGGCTGAAGCCGGGGCCCGCGCGGGCGGCCGGCTACACCTGGCCGCCGGCGGCGGGGCCCACGCGCTCCTCCACGAAGGTGTTCCACTCGTGGCAGTGGGGGCAGCGCCAGAGCATGTCGTCGGCCCGATAGCGGCAGACCGTGCAGATGTGGGGATCGACATACAGGGCCGACTCCTCGACGGTCGTCACGTAGCGTTGCTCATCCGGTCCGAGCTGGCCAAGGGCCCGCAGCGTCCTCCAGACCTCGAGGTGAACGAGCAGGACGTGCGGGTTCGACTCGAGCGCCCGGAGGAGGAGGCCCAGCGCCTCTCCGGGGCGCCCCTCGGCTCTCAGATGGCGAGCCAGGGCGAGGCGGGCCCGCCAGTCGCGAGGATCCTGCTCGATCAGCCGCTCGCACAGATCCACGAAGCGCGAGTGCTCGCCGCTGCGGGCGTAGGCTTTCTCCAGCGGCGCGAAAGCCAGATAGGCGCGCTCCGGCGCCGCCGCGATCGCGCTCTCGAGAATCGAAGCTGTGCGGGCGGGGTCGCGCTCCGCCCACAGGTCGGCCAGGGCCAGGTAGGCGGGTGTGGCCCGCTGGTCGAGAGAGAGGGCGGTCCGGAACGCGGCTTCAGCCTCCTCCCACAGCCCGGCGAGCGCCGCCTCGTGACCCATCTCCGTCTGGAGGTAGGCGAGCACGAGGCCGTCGTCCGACTTGCGCAGCCGGGCCAGGCGGGTCTGGGCCTCATAGGCCTGCCGCCACTCCCGCCGCTCCTCGAACAGCTTTTGCTGCCCCTCGAGGGCGAGGAGATTCCGGGGGTCCACCTCGAGGGCCTCGTCGTAGGCCTGGGCGGCGCGATCGAGGAAGCCGGCCCGACGATAGTCCGTACCGAGGCTGGCGAGGGCGTGGGCGCGCTCGGCGCGCGTGAGATCCGATCGGGCCAGGAGCGTGCGGTGTAGATCGATGGCCTTCTCGACCTGTCCGACCTCCCGATGGAGATGGCTCAGGACCTGCTGCACCTCCACCGCGTCCGGGTGCTCACGGAGGACCTTGGCCAGCTCGTGGGTCGCCGGGTCCAGCTGCCCGGTGGCGAGGTAGTGCAGCCCCTGCGTGTAGTGGGGAGACGCGCGGAACGCGGGGCGGCCCTCCCGCGGGCTCCGCTCCCGGCTCGCCGCCCAGGCCCGGCCCGCCAGGATCCCGCCCACGCCGGCGATGAGGACGGCCAGGAGCGCCGTGTCGGTCATGCCCTCACGACCGGCTCAGCCCGACGGCTGCGGCCGCGCGCTCCCTGTCCCCGCGCGCGGGAAAGGTGGCCTCGACAACCATTCAGACCATCTCCGTCTTCCACAGGTCGTGGAGATGGAGGACCCCTTCGATGCGGCCCTCCTCGTCGGCGACGAGCAGCGACGTGATCTTGCGCGCCTCGAGCAGGTCGAGGGCCGCGGTGGCGAGCTCGTGGCGGCCCACGAGAACAGGGTTCCTCGTCATACACTCGGCGGCCTGTCGGTCGAGGAGCGAGTAGCCGTGCTTCTCCATGAGACGGCGGAGGTCTCCGTCGGAGATCATCCCGACGAGCGTCCCGTCGGCCTCGGTGACCGTCGTGAGGCCGAGGCGCTTTCGGGTCATCTCGAAGAGCACATCCTTCATGGTCGTGTCCGGCTGCACCCGCGGTATGGCGTCGCCGGTGTGCATCAGATCCTGGACCTGCAGGAGCCTCTTCCCGATCCGCCCCCCCGGGTGGAGCACTGCGAAGTCCTCGACGGTGAAGCCCCTCCTTTCGAGGAGGGCCATGCTCATGGCGTCGCCCATGGCGAGTGCGGCGGTGGTCGAAGCCGTGGGCGCAAGCCCCAGCGGGCAGGCCTCGATCTGGATGGACACGTCGAGGTGGACGTCGGCGACCTGTGCGAGAGGGGAGCGTGGGTTGCCGGTCAGGGCCACGAGCGGCGAGCCCAACCGCTTGACCCAGCTTGCGAGTGCGAGAAGCTCCTCGGTGTCGCCGCTGTTGGAGAGCGCGACGAGGACGTCGCCCTTCACGATGCGGCCGAGGTCCCCGTGGGTGGCCTCGGCGGGGTGGAGGAACAGTGAGGGCGTCCCGGTGGAGGAGAGGGTCGCGGAGATCTTCTGTCCGATGAGCCCGCTCTTGCCCATCCCGCTGACGACCACCCGGCCGGAGCAGGCGTGGAGGGTGTCGACCGCCCGGTCGAAGCTCTCGTCCAGGCGCGGGATCAGCTCCCGGATGGCCTCGGACTCGATCTCGAGAACCTTGCGGGCGGTGTCACGGGACATGCGGGTCAATCCTACCCCGGATCGTCGCCAGACCCCGGCGCGACGCTGGCGGGCGCGGGGTGCCGCAGAGGGCCCGGTGAACGGCGAGGACCGGGGCCGAGCGTTCTACGGCGAGCCCGCGCGAGGCGGGGCATCGGCGGTCCGAGAGTAGACGGCGAGGCCGCCGTCGGGTCCCTCGATCTCGAGGCGGCGCCGGTACGGGGCTCGCGGGGGGAGGCCGCCACTCGGCCAGTCGCGGGGCACGACGACATGGGCGATACCGGCCTCTTCGAGGAAGCGACCGCGGTCGATCGGTGAGCTGGAGTAGAAACGCCGAGTCGCCGCGTCCCGGGAGTCGTGCTCCGGCGACGCGCGGTGCGAGACATAGGGCCAGCAGGGGCTGAGGCCGCCCAGGTACAACCCGATGTCGGGGGGAGCCAGCGCGAGCTCGCCCGGCCGGCAGACGGCGCGGAGCGCCTGGGCCACGCGCCACCGCGAGGCCGGGACGTGGGAGGGGTGCGGCCCGGCCAGGCGCCAGGTCACCACGAGCGCGGTGATCGCGAACAACGGAACCGCCGCCTCGAGCACTCCCCTCCGCATTCGCCCGAGACCGATCGCGCCCAGGACGAGGAGGGGGACGCCGACCCCGGCCAGGAACTGCAGCGAGAAGGAGACCGGGTGCAGGACGACCAACAGGATCGCGAGCCCCGCCCACAGGGCGAGGTAGAGCCGGTGTCGTCCCGCGACGACGTCCCGGTCGGAGCGGATCCGGAGCGTGGCGAGGGCGGCGAGGACGGCGGGCCCGATGGCGATGGCAAGCTCGAGCAGGGACGGAACGGAGCCGGCATAGCGCGGGCTCGAGAAGACGCGAAACCCGGGGCTCCAGAGGAAGACCCAGGCGTTGTAGGCGAGGACGGGCGCGAGCGCGGCCACCGGGACGAGCCGTCGCGGCCACTCTCGCGCCGGCCAGCGGACGAGCACGGCCAGGCCTTCGACCCCGGCCAGCAGGGCGGCGTCGTAGGGGCGGACGAGGCCGAGAACGGTCCCAAGCAGGACCGCCCGGCCCGGACGGTCGGCGGCGAACGCCGCGAGCGCCGCCGCCAGCAGCGTCGTGCCGAGAACGAAGTGGGGGTTGGCCACCGTCTCCACGAAGGCATACAGGCCGGCGAAGACGTCGTACGGCCGCAACCCGCCGATCCGCCCCGTCGCGACGAGCAGACCGCCGAGGCCCCCGCCGGTGAACACGAGCCACAGGCCGGCCAGGCGCCGGGGAGGCGGCAGCCCGCCCCGCACCAGCCAGCGATCGACGACGACGACGAAACCGGCGAGGGCCAGAAGGCCCAGGAGCCAATAGGCCACGAGCGGCGCCCCGCCCAACAGCAGCGAGAGCCAGCCCACGAGCAGCCACTCGAGGTTGACGAGGGCCGCGGGCAGCGTGGGCGAGGCCAGCTTGTTGCGGAACACGAGGGCTCCGTCCTCGGCCTGCTGCGCGTAGCTCAGGTAGTTGTAGAAGTCGTCGACGTAGTAGAAGGTTCCGACGAAGACCGTCCCGGGGGGCGGGCTGAGGGCGGCTCGGAGAAGAAGCGACCCGGTGAGGGCGCCGAGCAGCAGCCAGGTGAGGACGACCGGGCGCGCCCACTCGGCCCGGTTCACGTCAAGTACGCTCGAGATGGGCGGCGCGCTGCACGCGCAGCAGCCGGCGGAGCAGCGCCCGCAGGCGGCTCAGGCGGTACGCGTTCGGTCCGTCGGACAGGGCCCGCGACGGCTTGTCGTGCACCTCCATGAAGAGGCCGTCGACGCCCGCGGCGACCCCGGCCGGGGCGAGGGTGTCGATGAGGTGCGCCTCCCCTCCGGAGCGGTCGCCGAGCCCGCCAGGTCGCTGCACGCTGTGCGTCACGTCGAAGACGACGGGGTGGCCGATCTGGCGCAGCGCGGGAAACGCACGCATGTCGACGACGAGGTTGTTGTAGCCGAAGCTCGTGCCCCGCTCCGTCACCATGACCCGGCGGTTCCCCGTCGAGGTCGCCTTCTCGACGATGCTCTTCATGTCCCAGGGGGCCATGAACTGGCCCTTCTTGATGTTGACCACCTTGCCGGTGGCGGCGGCGGCCACCACGAGGTCGGTCTGCCGGCACAGGAAAGCGGGGATCTGAAGCACGTCCGCCACCGCCGCCGCCTTCTCGACCTGCTCGACCTCGTGGACGTCGGTCAGGATGGGGACGCGGTGTCGCGCGCGCACCGAGGCGAGTATCTCGAGTCCCCGCTCCAGGCCCGGCCCGCGATAGGTGGCGAGGCTGGACCGGTTGGCCTTGTCGTAGCTGGCCTTGAACACGTAGGGGATACCGAGCTCGTCGGTGATGGCCTTGACGCGTCCCGCCACCGCATGCGGGTGGCGGGGGTTCTCGATGACGCAGGGCCCGGCGATCAAGAAGAGCCGTCCCCGCCGGGTGAGGGCCCGCCAGAGGGCGCCCGTGGTGAGGAGGGAGCCTTCGGTCACGTCTGGCTCACCGTGTCCACCCGGGCCTCGCCGCGCCGTGCTTCGCGGTGGGCGAGGCTCGCCCGGACGAACTCCCGGAAGAGCGGGTGGGGGCTGAGGGGCTTTGACTTGAACTCGGGGTGGTACTGGACCGCCACGAACCAGGGGTGGTCCGGGATCTCGGCGATCTCGACGAACTTGCCGTCGGGGGTCTTGCCGGAGATCGACATCCCGGCGCCGACCAGGGTCTGCTCGTAGGCCTGGTTGAACTCGTAGCGGTGGCGGTGCCGCTCCCGGATTTCGGCCGTCCCGTAACAGCGCTCGGCGAGCGAGCCCGTCTTCAGCCGGCATGGGTACGAGCCCAGCCTCATCGTGCCCCCCATCTCCTCCACCCCGAGCAGATCCTGGAGCTTGTAGATGATCTTGTGCGGTGTGTCGGGGTCGACCTCGGTGGAGTTCGCCCCCTCGAGGCCGCAGACGTGCTGCGCGTACTCCGTGACCGCCCACTGGAACCCGTAGCAGATCCCGAAGTAGGGGGTGCCGGTCTGCCGGGCGAACTCCGCGGCCGCGGCCATGCCTCCCGTGCCCCGGCTGCCGAATCCACCGGGCACGAGGATGCCGTCCACCCCGCCGAGCATGGCCTCCGCGGTCTCGGAGTTCAGATCATCGGACTCCACCCAGCGTCGCACCACCTTGACGTCGCTCGCGAACCCCCCGTGGGTCAGCGCCTCGTTGAGGCTCTTGTAGGAGTCCTCGAAGGTCACGTACTTCCCGACGATCCCGATCGTCACCTCGCCCTTCGGGCTCTTGATGCGGCGGACCAGGTCCTCCCATGCCGTCATGTCGCGCCCGGAGGAGTCGAGCCTCAGCTCCTTGAGGACGATCTCGTCCAGGCCCTCCAGGGAAAGCACCAGGGGAACCTCGTAAATGGACTCGACGTCCCTCGCGGTGATGACCGCCTCCTCCGGGACGTCGCAGAAGAGGGCCAGCTTGGCCTTGAGATCGGGGGGCAGGAGGCGGTCGGTGCGGCACAGGAGGACGCTGGGCGAGATTCCGATGGCCCGCAGCTCGCGCACGCTGTGCTGCATCGGCTTGGTCTTCAGCTCGTTGGCGGTCTTGATGTAGGGCACCAGGGCCAGATGGACGAAGATCGCGTTGTCCCGTCCGACGTCCTGCCGGAACTGGCGGATGGCCTCGAGGAAGGGCAGGCTCTCGATGTCGCCGACGGTGCCGCCGATCTCCACGATGACGACGTCGACGTCGTGGCCCAGGGCGCGGATCGAGGACTTGATCTCGTCGGTGATGTGGGGGATCACCTGCACGGTGCGGCCCAGGTAGTCCCCTCGGCGCTCCTTCGCGATCACCGAGCCGTAGATCTTGCCGGTGGTGACGTTCGAGGCCTTGGAGGTCTCGCAGTGGGTGAAGCGCTCGTAGTGCCCGAGGTCGAGATCGGTCTCGGCCCCGTCCTCCGTGACGTAGACCTCGCCGTGCTGGTAGGGACTCATGGTGCCCGGGTCCACGTTGATGTAGGGGTCGCACTTCATCATGGAGACCGTGAACCCGTGGCCCTCGAGCAGGGCGCCGATCGAGGCCGAGGCGAGGCCCTTCCCGAGGGACGAGACGACGCCTCCGGTCACGAAGATGTACTTTGTCAAGCCACCCTTCCCTTCTCCGGGGCCCCTCGCGCCCGCCCGCGCTCGAGGTCCTCCGGCTCGTCGACGGCCGCCCCGCTCGCGCCCACCGCACCCGGCGCCGGACGGGCACGCACGCAGGTCCTCCCGGTCAGGTTCCGGCCG